>JADMIO011417989.1_pt1 | contig 42368 bp, 71 predicted proteins | sample 8958161 | NCBI WGS metagenome assembly JADMIO01 (sample SAMN16585339, study PRJNA669376) | soil metagenome | isolation source: Crop rotation soil | place: USA: Cullars Rotation, Alabama | collected 2011 | reverse complement strand
GCGTGTATTTCACGCCTTTCGCGGCCGCGCGGGTCAGCTCCCCTTTGATCGCCGCGATTCTGTCCGCGATCATCGGCGAGCGTGCAAGCTCGGAAGCGCGGCTGTTAATCGTCTCTGGCAACGACTTGGTGCAGTCGTAGGTGAGCTTGTATGCGTCTGTGAAGGAAAGGTTTTCCATCACAACGCGACGGCAGAAGGTTTCCTGCTTCGCCGTGAGAGCCATAACCGGCGAGCCTACGACGCGAGCTGCGGGCTCGCCTCGCTGGGTGCCGCGGCCTGCACGACGTCGCTGTCGGGCGCCTTGACCATGATGGAGTCGAGGTACATGCGGACCATGTTGGCCGCCTGGTGGGCCTTGGATTCGGGGTCGGCGCCGTCGAGGTAACGGATGTTGCAGGCGAGCTGCCCATCCTCGGTGTCCTCGAAGTAGATCTCGGCTCGCTTGAGCTTCTTGGGCTCGGGCTGCTTGACGGGTTCGCTCATCAGCCCGCCTGGTAGCCGGCGTCGAACTGCTTGTTCGAGTCGCCGCCCACGGGGTTGGACCGCACGGCCTGGAGGATCGCCTTGAGCGCCTCGCCGATGGAATCGTAGTCCTGGCCTTCCTCGGAGCCGGGCTCTGCGCCCTGCTCTTCCTTGGCCTCTTCCTCGAGCGGCTCGGGTCCGGAGACCTTGAACGTGCCGTCGGGCATCACGGAGAGCTCGAGGCAATAGCCTTGCGACAGATCGCCGCCCTGCTCTTCCGCGCCTGCCTGATCGTCCGCGGCCGGGGCCGCGCTCATGTCTTCGTCGGCCATCTCAGCCTCTCTTTTCGCCGGGCTGGATGCCCGTCTGGGTGCGCGCCTGGCCCACTTGGTAGGGCATCCACTCCGCGTAGCCCGGGGACAGCGGCTGGTCGCCCTCCTGGAGGAGCGGCGCGCGCAGCACGGTGTACGTGGTGCCGTCGTGGCCGGTGACGCGCAGGTTCACCGAGCGCTCGTCGTGGACGTAGACCACGGTGGCGTCGAACGGCTGCTCGTCGCCGAGGTGGCCGCCGTGGGCCAGGAGATCAGCTTCCGAGGGGTGGTACCAGACCTTGCGGCCGATGGACGGCTTGATCATGTCGTGCGCTCCCTGGTTGTCAGAAAAAGGGCCGTCAATTTCTGACAGCCCGGTGAGGTGTAGGTCGCCTGTTGGGTGGACGCGTGGCGTCCGAGGCGAGCTTGGCGTGTGCCTGCTGCAGTGGGGTGACACTCAACCCCGAAGAAGAGCTACCACGCAACCCATTTATGGCACATCTCATAGCGGAAGTCACGAAATACTTTGCCTATTTGCTACGGGCGTGGCGTAGCAACTTTTGCTTGACTTTTAGCCTTTGCGTCCGCAGCGAGGCAGTCCTCGTACCACCAGGTCAGGATCTGCGCGGCCACCTTGTCCGGCTTCGTGCCGATGCGGTGCGCCTCGGCCGCGACCGCGCGGAACACCGTGTGCTTCACGAGCGGGTAGAGCCGCGCGCCGCGAGTCACGGCACCGCGACGATTCATCGCCTGGGTGGCGTGCCTATCAGCCATCGCTGCAGACCTTGCACACACTGCGCCACTCGAAGCCCGCGAACGTGCGATCGCAGCCCGTGCAGAGGTTGAGGTAGTTGCCATTCGGTAGGTCCTCGAGCCACGCGCGCTGCTCCTCGAGCGTCTGCTCGTCGTGATCGAACACGATGTCACGAAGCGATTCCATCACCGTACCCTCGCGATCAAATGCTGCCAAGCGTCGAACTGCCGTCTAGTCAGACTTGCGGCGTGGTCGATGATGGCTTCGCTGAAGTTCCTGCCGGCCCATCGATCGCTGTCGAGGTAATCCGGGTTCTCGATCTGGAGATCAGTGCGGCCTATCCTGCGTGCCAGGTCTCGTGGGTAGTGAAGCGAGCCGCCCACCCAGATGAAGAGCGCGCCCTGCTTCGCGACGAGCATCTGCTGGGTGGTTGTGCCTGTCCCCCTCATCAGTGCATCTCCTTTTTCCTTTTGCGTTTCGCCATCCGCGCGAGCTCGTCGTAATAAACCAGCACGTCCGGATCCGTTCCGGTCTCGTCATCCTCGTCCTCGGGCAGCTCCATGCCGGGCACCAGGTGGTGCTCGGGCACGCCGTCACGCTCATCGAAGCGCGGGAAGCCGGTCACGACGCGCGCACCCTGGAGAAGCGCAGCTCCCGCATGCCGATGGGCACGCCGCACGATCCGCACTTCGCCCTATCGCCAGGAAGCGGCCGCGTGCCGTCCGGATAGCGCACGTACACGGAGCGCGCGATCGGGTCATGCGCCTGCTTCTCGTAGTCGATGAAGAAAGCAGGCTGCCTGCAGCCGACGTGATACATCGCCACGCGCGCGGTCACCGCTCGTACTCCCACGGCAGGTAGTGCTCGAGCGCCGTGAGCACGGCCGCGCGCAGCTCGAGCAGCCATTCGAGGAACGCTCTCACCACTCACGCTCCCCGCGAAGCGCGCGTCTGATCTTCTCCACGAAGCGCCGCACGGGGCCCCAGCGCGAATCGAAGACGACCGTGTATTCGCCACGGTCCATCACCGCGAGGAACTCGAGCATGTGCGCGGCCCGCTCCTCGACGGTCAGCTTCTCTGCGCCTGGCGCCCACGAGATGCCGACAAGCCTGCGGCCGGAGGCGGCGAGCTTCTCCTTCAACCGCTGCATGTTGCTTTGCGGCTCGAACGTCTTGCCGACGTGACTGCCGGCGATGACCACTCGCTCCCCGGTCGTGGCCGTCGTCACCGTCGGTGGCTGTTCCTTCAGCGGCAGTACCTGCATCATTGCAACCTCCCATTCGCATGTCCGACGAACGCCCCCAGGGCATTCGCCATGTCGTTGTGGCAGTCCGCGAACGCGTCGTCGATCCGCTTCCCGTAGGTCCCGACGAGCGCCCTGCGCGACGTGTTCGAGTAGCGCTGCTTGCCCGATCCCCCGCACGCTTCGCAGATCACCTTCAGCTCATCGAGCACAAGCTCGCGCGCCCCATTGCAGGTCACGCAGTGCGGGGAGGCGAATTCCAGCAGCGCCGCGGCGCCGATCTTCTGCGCGAGCTCGCGTCCGATCGCGTGCCGCTTCATCGCCCGGTTCGCGAGGATGAGCGCGATCTGGTATCCCCACCTCGGCTGCTGGGCCTCGGCGAACCTGAACAGCAACCCGCCGAGCGCGTTCCCGCCCGCCATGGCCGCCACCCGGTCGACGTCATGCACGACATTGGGCTCGAAGGCCAGGTCCACCGAGTTGGCCGCGCGGGCTAGGGTTTCTGAACTCATCTACGGCAGCCTTTCGAGTTGTGCTGTTTTCGACACGCTTTTCACTTGCACGTCGGTTCTGATGCACTTCCACTGCGGGTACATAGACCCGCAGTGCAGGAAGTGCAGTGGAATTACACTTTCGCTGCACGGAAGTGCATCGGAAGTGCAAAGTGCATTGGGCGTGCAGTCTTCTGCACGGCCTGCCACGAGGTACGAATCGCGGAACGTCGGGCCTCGCATGATGAGCGGCGCGGTGGTCGCGAGCACCCGCTTGCATACCGCCTCGAGGGGGCTGCCCCGGGCCACGAGCACGTACTCGACATCCGGGTGCTCCTCACCGTAGAACGAGCGCATGCCCCACGCGTCGGCGTACTTGAAATACCAGCCGTCCGCGAGCCCGGTGGAGGGCTCGTAGATCGCCCAGGCGCCGCGCCCGCTGCGGCCCGACGCCCTGCCCCTGATGTTGTAGACCGGCTGCTCCTGCCGTATGGCTACGGCCTCGGCGGCCAGGGCCTGCTCGCGAGTATCGAAGTGCTCCACGTCGATTCGCGTTATCAGGTTCGCCCAGCTCGCTTCGCGCTCGTGCTGGTAGATCCGGTACGTGATGTCCGAGCTGATGCCCACGTAGAGGAGCGTGTCCCATCGATCGAAGTGGCGGTAGAGCGCGGTCATTCGCCGTCCGCGATCGAGATCGCGTCACCTAGGGCATGGAGCACACCGCGGCCGACGAGCGTGCGTACGGCCTGCTGTGCACCCTGCCGGCGCGTGTCGCGCGTCGTGCTGGCCGGATCGCGCGGCGTGCGGTTCACGTACTCGTCGATCACGTCCTTCAGGTTCACGGCACCTTCGCTGATGCCGATGAGGTCGATCACGATCTGGAGCACGGTCTGCTCGCGCGTGCCCTCCGCGCTCGGCTTGAGCTGCTTCGAGGTGAGCGCCGCCGTGTATTCGATGGTGCAGCTGGTGATATTTTCCCCTTGCTCATCGACGCCGAGTGTGACCGGGCGCAATTTGAATCCGAACTTCTCGCCCTCCTCGCCGTCCTTCATCTTGCTCACCTTCGCCATCCGGTTCTCTTCGGCGCGGAGAATCGAAATTTCCACGTCGAGCGCGCCCTTGATTCCGGACCAGCCGCGCGCACCGCGCTGCTCGTCCTTCCCGCTGTGATGGATCAAAAGCACCATCGCACCGGTGTGCGTACGCACGACGCGGCAGTGCTCGAGGATCTTCGACATGTCCTCACCGGAGTTCTCATCCGAGCCCGCTGACACCTGGGCGAGCGTGTCCACGAAGACGAGACCGAACGGCCCGTTCGCGCGCATGGCCTGCACGAGCTCGATGATCTGCTTTGGGTCCGAGAAGTTCGGCGTGCCCGCGAGGACGAAGATGTCCAGCGAGTCGATGTCGAGCTTGCGCTGCTCGCAGAGCGCCTTCAGGCGATTGCGGAATCCGGCCGCGCCCTCGGCCGCGATGTAGGCGACGCGCGCCTTCTCGACACGCTTGCCGCGCCACTCCTCGCCGGTGGCGACGGCGCACGCGAGATCCAGCGCGAAGAAGCTCTTGCCGCTGCCGCTCGCGCCGTAGATGACGCCGAGATCCGCCTTCGGGACCACGCCCTTGATGAGCCAGCTCGGCGGCTTCCCGCGGCTGAACTCACCGGCCTGCACGAACACGTAGCCCTTCTTCGCTGCCGGCGGCGCCTTGGCGGCGGCCGCCGCCTCTTCGGAGACGGTGAATCCCGAGATCATGTCGGGGTCGGACCAGCCGTGCTTCGAGGCAGCGTAGTTGAAGAGCGTCTGCTCGGTGATCGACGCGCCCTCGCGATCGGCGCGCAGGCACTCCCACACGCGATCACGGAAGAAGTCTTCCTGGTGCTTGGATGAGCGCTCGCTGAACTCAGCCGCGAGCTCGTAGCCCTCCTCGCTGTGGTCGGTGGCCGCGTCGATCGCGGCGACGATGCGCCACCAGGAGTCGTAATCGAGCTCGTCCTTGCCGCTGTTCGGAATGGAGTCAAGCGCTGACTTCAACCTCGAGAGCTCCGGCGGCGTCGCGCTGCGCTCGCGCTTCTCACGCACGGGGCGCTCGAGCACCGGCACGGGCGCTGAATCGGGCCAGGTGTAGGTCATTCGAGGGGCTCGCTCTTGCCGGCGTACCCCAGCACGAACATGGACCCGAACCCGTCTGCCGGCACGGCATCCTGCTTGGGAAAGACCTCCAGCTGTCGCGCACCGACGCCGCCGGTGCCGTTCGTGAATCCGCAGGAGGCGATCGCGCGCATGAGGAGCTGGCGCACGCTGTAGGCTTCCTGCGGCTGCGCCCAAGTCATCAGGATATGGATCCCGTTGCCGCCCGAACTCCTCCAGAGCCGCGGTTGCAGGCCTTCGTCCTCGAGCGCGAACGCGAGCACGTCGGCCTCGCGCCGCATCTCGCCGAACGGCACGTCGCCTTTATGGCTATCGAGATCGAGCAGCGCAACGCGACACGTAGACTCGCCAGGCGCGATCGGGCAGAGCCCGTACTTGTGCGCCCCAGTGACGTGTTCGTTCAGCCGCGCCGCAGTGAACGGCTCATCGACGTGCCTGTGATCTCGCCAGCAGTGCGTCAGGCACAGCCGATCCACGAGCGGCCGCAGGACGGCCACCTTCTGTTCGCGGGTGAGGGTCACGCCGGTGATTTATCCAGCGTGCCGCACTGCGCCGAGAACTGGAGGTAGTGCTCGACCTTCGACTGCTTCGCGAGGATGTCGTGCGTGTTCAGGCCACGCGGTAGCGCGTTCTCGTTTTGGAGCATGTTGATGACGGCCACCAGGTCGTGGTACTCGAGCAGGATCCGCTCTGCGTTCGTGAGCTCCTGTCCGCGCTGGACCTCGTCCAGGCCAAAGCGCAGGGCCTTCGTCGCGCGCTGTGCGATCTCGGCGCACTCTTCCGCGGCGATGGTGAGGAGATGCTCGGTGCGGTTCATGCGACGTGTCCATCAAGGCCCAACGTCCGCAGCTGCACGCGCCCGCGAATCACCGGTCGGCTATCGTGCTTGCGCTCCCCGATGTCCGTTCCCAGCACGCCGTTCGTGGGCACGTTGCTCGGCGTCCAGAGGTGCTTGCAGCCCTTGCAGAGGTGCGTGTAGTGGACGGGGTTCGTCCAACCCGCCGCGGGATCCGGCTCGTCGACGTGCTGCAGGCCGCAGCTCGGGCACCAGAGCACGATGTCGATCGGGCCCGCGTAGAGCGACAGGATCTCGGTCTGCTTGCCGTTGATGCGCCACTCGTGAGCCTCTGTCTCGGCGTCGTCGATGCGTAGCCGAGGTACGGCCGCGAAGAAGCCGTTCTCGCCGCTCGCGGTGACCAGGAAGGCGTCGGGCATCTCGGCGCTCATGCGAGCCCCAGCGCTTCGCGAATCTTGGTGAGCTCGTCGCGATTGGTGTGGCAGCCCGCGATCTGGATCGCGTGGTAGAGCGCGCGCTTCCACCTGAAGTCCAGGCGCGAAAGGCTCTTCGCGAGCTGGTGGGTCTCGACGGCCTCGATGAACTTCGTGCTCTTCCGGTGCTTCACTTGAGCGCCTCCTCGGCGAGATGAATGGCGCCGTCGAGTTCGAACGTGGTTTTGTCCCAGCTCGCGATGCGCTTTCGCGTCTCGCGCATCGTGCCGAGCGCGAGCTGGAGCACGCCGGTGAGCTGGTTGCGCTCCGCGTGCAGGGCGAGCATGTCGCGCTCATCGGGCGAGGGATTCGCGAGCATGATGCGGCGGAAGTAGGACGTGCCGGGGATGGGGATCAGCACGCCGCCCGGGATGTCGATGTGTGCGCCGACGTGCTCCACGGCCTTCGGCTCGTGCAAGTGCTTGTCGATGTACCAGGCCATGGCTTCGACCATCCGCTCGGCCGCGCCTTGACCTTGGTACCTCCAACAAGCGCTGGCGCAATCGGAGAGGTCGTCCTCGCTGTCCGGATGGAAGCCGAGGATGCGCTTGCACTTCTGTACGAGCTGCGCGTAGGTTGTCACAGAATTTTCTCCAGTCGTCTGACGATCGCATGCTCCACGCCGATGACGAAGCCTGGCGGGACGTGACTCGAAACCAGGTCGCAGAGGTCCGCGAGCAGGATGTGCAGCACTTCATGCTTCGCGGTGTTGCCGAGCGCCTCGTCGGTGATCGCGTCGGTCGCCCAGTTCTTCGCGAGCGTCATCGAGGCGACCTTCGCACCCACGTCGCAGCGCACGCTCGCGAGGATGTCCTTCGCGTCAGCGTGCTCGAAGCGGATGTCCCAGTCGTGCAGGCCGAGCTTCGCGGCCCAGTGCCTGACCTGGGCGCCGAAGTAGGCGAAGTCGCGCTCGGTGGTCTTCAAGCGGGCTTGTCCGTGAGGAGCCACGCGTACGTGACGTGGATCCACACCAGCACACCGAATACGGCCAGCGGCGCCGCAAGCCACGACGGCGCGAACTTGATCGCGGTGACCACCACGGTCGGCATTGCGTACCAAGCGACCATCAGCTGGTAATAGCGGCTCATATCGAGATCTCCGGCGGGAAGTAGCGGATCACCAGCTCTCCGTCGCTTGCGGCCGGCGGGTAGACGGAGAGCACGCTCTCCTCGTCGAGGTGCCCGATGTGCGGGCGCCCGAGCACGCCCGGGTTCGCGGCCATCGTCTTCGCGAAGAGCGGCCCGTCGACCATCTCGAGGACCGTCGGGATGTCCGAGCCGATCTTCACGGTGACGGAGATGAGGCTCCCTACCCTCGGCAGCCGGTAGGTGAGCTTCTTGCGGCGTAGCTTCACAGCTTGATGACCGTGTCGAGGCCCCGGAAGCTGACCGTCACCTCGTCGTAGTCGCTGTTGCTGAAGACCTTGATCTCGGGGCGTTCCTCGCGCAGGCGTTCGTTCTCCTGCTTGAGCTCGGCGATGTAGCCGTTCTCCGCGAACGCGCGCTGCATCGCCGACTTGCCGCACTGGCGGCCCATGAAGACCATCTCGGGACGCGGGTTGCGGGCCTGCTCGACCCGCAGAGTGGCGACCAGGTTCCTGATCTGCTGGTCCGCCCGATCGAGCTGCCATGAGAGTTGGCTGCTGACGTCGCGCTGCATCTGGAGCCGGCGCTCGAGTTCGGCGTTCTTCTGGCGCAGCTGTGCGGCGTCCTTCGTCGCATCCGAGAGGCAGCTGTCGAGCTTCGCATTGTGCTGCTCGAGCTCCCTGATGCGTTCGCTCTGGTCGGGGATCTCCGTCCACTTGGCGTCGACGCTGACGGGGCCGGCACTCGAGGCCTCCACCTTCACGTCGACGTCGCGGACCAGCGCACCCTCGGGCGTCGCGAACGTGACCACCGTGGAGTCGCGCTCGAAGGCCGGGTCCATACCGATGTAGATCGGCAGAGTCAGCATGCGGAACGCTTCGTCGCGCTCGCGGATGATGCGCTTCAGCGTACCGACGTGCGTTTCGATGAGGTGCGGGTGCGTGTGGTTCACGAGCACGGCGCTGAGGTCGCGGAAGATCTTGGCGTCGCCCTCGAGACGCTTGACTTGCGCCGCCAGGCTGCTGTCGGCGGGCGGAATGGGATTGGCGTCGGCGGCAGCGACGGTTTCTTCACTCGGACGCCACTTCATGCCGTCACCGGCGTGTTCGCGGCTAGGGTGAGCGCACCCACCGAGGAGAGCTGCACCGGATCGAGCGCGCGGAGCGCCTCGATGTGGCTCGACACCGCCACCACGAGGGCCATCTCGCCGATCTCCCCGTAGAGGGCGGCGCCGGCGAGGATCGCGTTCGCGACCACCTGGAGGAGCGCGCGATCTTTCGGCTCGAGTGCGTTGATCTTGGCCTGCAGAGCTGCGGTGGCTTCGGACGGCGTTGGCATCAGGTGCTCCCCTGTGGTTGAAGGGTCACCGTAGCATTTGCTTCGGATGGAACACAAGGATTATTTTTCCGCCACCTCATTCCGCTATGTGTACGAACGCGAACTAATCCCTTTGTACTACGTTAAGCATTTGCTTCGATAGGCTTTTTGGGGTATGGTCCGTCCAGCAGTTTTTCAACGAAGTCGGACGAAAGAGGAAGAGCTACCCGGCCAGCCACAGCGAGTGGCGAGCCGCCGGGCAAGAAGAAAGGAACGTGCCATGGAAATGTACGAGATCAGGCGCAAGAATCTGAACCTGCTGATCGCGCAGTACGACGGCCCCACCGCGCTCGCGCGGAAGCTCCACCACAAGGGCACGAGCTACATCAGCCAGCTATCCAAGGGACGACGCCCTGTCACTGAAAAGACGGCACGCGAGATCGAGAAGCAGCTGCGGCTGCCGAAGGGCTGGTTCGACGGGCCTGGGGACAAGGCGGCCGCGGTGGCCCCGATCGCGGTCGACATGGATCTCTTCACGGAGAGCGTGAAGGCGGTCACGGCCGAGCTCGAGCGCCAGAAGAGGAAGCTCCCCGCGGCCAAGTTCGCCGAGGTGGTGGCATTCGTGTACCAGGAGAAGAACAAGGGCACGGACGTGAACGTCGCCGCCCTGTTGAAGCTGGCGGGGTGAGGAAGACCCCGCTCGAGCGGATCGCGGCCTCCCGGGCCGGCGTCGGGCGCTGGAAGTCCCTGCTCCAGCGGGCGGTGTCAGCCGCCCGTAAGCAACGGATTTCGTGGGCGAAGATCGCCCGGGCGCTGGGGATCACCAAGCAGGGGGCGATGAAGCACTACGGGAAAAAAAAGTTGGTGAAGGCAACCAAAGTTGCCACCCTCCGTAGGTATATCGACTACACTTCCGTCGGGTTAGTCCGATTGACAAATTGCGGGGAGGACCAGTGGATGCACATCTTGAGCGATTACGCCTGGAGCACCTTGTAGCGAAGGTCATCGAGCCGGATCACGCGCCGGCGACACGCCGGTTCGTGGTGGCGGCCTTCGGGATCTTCGCGGTGCTCGAGTTCCTCGCCCGCACCTACATTTAGGCTTTCCCCGAATTCATTTGAAGCCGGCCAGCGATGGCCGGTTTTCTTTTGGAATCAAAGCGTAGCGATTGCTATTGCGTTATGCGTAGCGTTCTGTTAATATGGCGTTGGCATGAACAACCAACCCACCAAGGAAAACGCCATGAAAATCCTCGACGCGAGCGGCGCACCCCTGCAGATCGGCGCCATGTACGTCTGCGTTACCGTCCAGCTCGACGACCAGTGCAAAGAGTACGACCGCCACGACGGTCTCGTGCGCTACGTGGGCGGCGACCAGTTCGTGGACGCCGACTCGCTCGAGGACTGCGTTGCTGACTACGACAAGCTCGTGCGCCAGGCCTGCCGCCCGCTGTCCCGCAGCGTGCTGATCGACCTGGGCGTGCCGGCCGAGGCGATCGACGCCGAGGACGAGGCGGAAGTCGAGCGCCGCGCAGCTCTTGATGACGCGCGGGTGGCAGCGTGAGCCGCTCCTCCAAGGCCGACGTCCGCAACCCGCTCCTCACCCTCCCCGGCGTGGCCGAGCTCCAGCAGCTCCCGCTCGAGGCCCAGGCCGCGCTCAAGAAGACGCTCCGCTCGATCAGCGCCGACGCGCGAGCCCGCGCCCAGAAGTGCTGGGACACCCACAAGGCGCCGATGGCCGCGTACTGGAAGGCCGTCGCCGTCTACGCGAACCACACCCAACGCCTCCTGAAAGGACAGTCATGAGCCGCCGCCCCTTCACCGCCCCGCCCGAGAACGAGCGCTGCGTCGCGAGCACCACCTCCATGCCGACCAGCCGCAAGGCCGACGGCACCGAGGGCGCGCGCTGCATGCACCGCCGGATCCCGGGCAGCGACCGGTGCGCGCAGCACGCCAAGCAGCGCTTCCAGTGCGGCGACGGCACCAGGTTCGCCACGCTCGAGGGAGCCGTGGAGTACGCGAACAGCGTCGCGAGACGCACCAACGTCATCCTTTCCATCGAGGAGATCAAATGAGGACCGCCACCGCCGAGTACGCCAAGCGCCCGGCCGCCTTCGCGCACGAGAAGCGCGACTGCTCCGTGCGCGCGCTCCGCATCGCCGCCGGGATCGACTACCTGAAGGCCCACAACACGCTCCGCATCGCCGGCCGCGTGACGAAGCGCGGCGCCTACAACCTCACGATGCACGCCGCGGCACGCGTCTTCAGCCTGGTCCCGATCGACCTGCCGGCGAGCGGCGCCGCAAGCGAGCCCACCCTCGCCCAGTTCGTGCGAGCTCACCAGAAGGGCCGCTTCGTGATCCGCGTGAACACGCACTTCCTGGCGGTCGTGAACGGGGTCGTCCACAACTGGGCCGGCCATAACGGTGCCCGCACCCGCGTGAAGCGGGCCTGGGGCTACGTCTGACCCGCCTTTTTATTTTGCCCGCATCCGTAGCAAACGCTTGACATCTCACCGCAGCGACCGCTACATTACGCAAAACCCGCAACCAACCGAAGGAGCACGGCACATGGGAAACAGAGCAGTCATCGCACTGGGCGAGGAGCCCACCAGCATCGGGATCTACCTCCACTGGAACGGCGGTCCCGAGAGCGTCAAGGCCTTCCTCGACGCGACCCGCACCCTCATGAAGAGCCGCGGCGCCGACGACCAGTACGTGCCGGCGCGCCTCATCCAGGTGATCGGCAACTTCTTCGGTGGTGTCACGAGCCTCGGCATCGGCCAGCTCAAGAACCTCGACTGCGACAACGGGGACAACGGCGTCTACGTCGTCGACCCGGGCACGCTCGAGATCACCGCCCGCAAGCACGTCCCGAACGGCGCCGACGCGACGTTCCACCAGGTCAAGTACGAAGCCACGCTCGCCGAGGTGATCGAGAAGAACAGCGAAATGTTCAAGGAGCAGCAATGAAAATCTCCATCCACCTCGGCTCCAACCCCGACCTCTCGGTCGCCCAGGGCCGCCACTCGCGCGCCGTCGACCACATCGGCCACAGCTCCGTGCAGCCCTGGTCCGCCGGCCCGATCTTCCCGGCCGTGATCGCGCGGATCGAGCGCTACAACCCGGAGCGCAACGTGATCGCCGACGTCTGCATGCAGCCGGGCGGCTGCCCGGGATCGTTCCTCTGCGAGGGCCCGTCGATCAGCTACGAGCTCACGCTCGACGGCCGCAGCGAGGAGTACGCGACGCGCGATGACGCGGAAGACGTCGCCCGGTACCTCATCTCCAACCCGACCGCCCGTAAGGCCTGGAAGGACCGCTTCGTGCCGCAGGGCGACGGCAGTCCCCTCGCCGGCATGGCGGCAGTCGCCGAGATCGAGCTCGAGATGCACGGCCGCACGAGTCACTTCGAGTGAACACCCCCGTCGTCCACAGCGAGGAGTTCCTCGCGCACGTCAACATGGACTGCGGCATGACGCCGCTGCAGGGCCGCGTGGTCTTCCACCAAGAGCGGATCTTCCGCTCCGCCGGTGGACCGGGCGTCCTCGCGCACCAGGTCTACGTGCGCCTGTGCGACGCCGCGAAGCTCCCGCACGAGGTTGCCGACTTCGACACCGCGCAGTGCAGGACCGCGCTCCGGCTCATCCAGGTCGCGGCCACCGAGTCCGGCATGGGCCGCTTCCGCGACGTGCGGACGGGGTGGGAGGCGGTGCAATGAACATGACGCAGATCGATTGGAGAGCGCACGCGCAGTGGATGGCGTCCCGCGTGAAGCGCCACTGGCTGATGATGCTTCCGAACGGCCAGCTCTGGGTAACCGAGGACGTGTACACGTTCGACCAGCTGATCAAGGGCCGCTGGAAGTCCATACCGGTGGCGATGTTGAAGAGCTACCACGTAGAGAACCTCCGCGCGCTCCGCGAGCTGCGGCGCGGGATGCAGGCGCACGTCAAGTGACCCCCGCCGTCCTCGAGCTCCTCGAGATCCATCTGCGCGCGATCGTCGACGAGCACATGGCGAAGCGTAGCGGCTACTACCAGCCCGAGGACACGCAGCGCGTCGAGCACACCCGCGCGGAGCTCAAGAAGGTGCTCGGGCACAAGGACGACCTGGGAGATCTCGGATGACCTACCGCGCCGCCCTCACCTATCACCCGGCCATCGGCACGTTCCGCGGAAACCGCGGCGCCTGGCGAGTGCATCACTGCTCGCCGGCGAGCGCCCCGCTCGCACCGCGCGTCTGGCCGGTCGAGCTCGAGGCCGGCGAGCCGCCGGTGCCCATGCTCTACATCGACTCGCCGCGGCCGCTCGCGACGGGCACGTTCGTGAATCCGACGAGGTTGCTCCAATGAGCTCGCGCCTGAAGCCGCACGTTTTCACGCGCCGGGCGGAAGGTCTACCGTCGATCGACCGCGATGAGAAGGACGCGATCAGGACAGCGTTCTTCAACCTGACCTCGCTGATGAGCGAGATCGATCCGAACAAGAACGCCGAACGGACCTGGAAGATTGACGGCTTAGGCGAAGTAGTCAGCTATACACGCCGCACCGGGCACGACTACGGCGCGTACCGCAAGTGGAGCTGCACGCGCCTCTTCGATCCTGCCCAGGCCAAGGCGCTCGGCAAGCTCTACGCCGCTATTCAGGATGGGATGGAGCGCGTGTACCTCGAGGGCAAAGCCGACGGCGCGCATCTTCTATCGCGACTCGCCAAGGGTGAAATAACCACGGCGGAGTTCGAGGACGAGAGGAAATCCCGATGAGCACCGGCGCCGACCAGCTGCGCGCAGCTCTCGCCCGCAAACAGGGCGTCGTGCTCCGCCCTCCCCGCCCGGCGTGGGACGGCGAGATCCGCTTCGTGACCGAGGGCCGGCACATCGCCAGCGACGGCAAGCCCTACACGATCACCTACGACCCGAGGCCGCAATGAACGACCCGGTCAGCAATCCGTACAGCCCTGTCTTCTACGCGCTCTGCTGCAAGTGCGGCCGTAGCAACGGCAGCACGAGCCTCGCCACCGGCGAGAAGCCCTTCACGTACATCGGCTGGTGCTGCCAGGACGACGCCACGCGGGAGCGCGTATCGCGCGCCGCCGACGAGGCCTTCAGGAAGTTGCCCGACGCCGAGAAGCACCAGTACCGCGTCCGGATGTTCGGTGAAGCGCACACGCGCCAGATCGAGCGGCGCGCACTCTACAGCACGTAACCCGTCATCACCAAGAAATTTATTTTGCGCCGACCTATTCCAAAACGCCGTAGCAACTGCTACGGTGCAATCAACCAGGGGGAGCAAGCAGTGAGAGCCACCATCGCAGACTTCATGCCCGAGAACGTAGCCGCAATCCTGCGGACCACGCACTGGGCCATCATCAGCGCGGAGCTCGTCAACGCGCGCTACTCGCAGCCGCTCCGTGACCGGATCAACGCGGCCCGCACCTCGCATCTGCGTCGCCACCTCGACAGCGCCTGCCTGCAGCACCTCCCGACCATGGGCCGCTACGAGGGCGTCGAGGAGCGCGGCAGCCTGGTGTTCGGGATCTCCGGCGAGCAGGCCCGCGCCCTCGGCCAGCTCTACGAGCAGGAGACCGTGCTCATCCCCTCCGGCCTCATGAAGGTGGCGACCGGCTTCGTGATCCCCGCCGTGGGCGTCACCGTCGGCGCGGCCGCAGCCATTCGCCGCGGGCACACGCACCTCTACCGGACCGGGGCGACGTTCACCGTCGACCTCGCCGAGATGCTGCTCACGCACCAGGCGGCAGCATGAGCGCCGTCGCCAGCGCAGTTCTGCCGAACCCGCCGCGCGAGATCGGCTACGCCGAGTTTCACTGGCGCCTCGTCGGCGCCGAGGCGGCCGCGCGATCGCACTCCCTAACGACAGCGCTCGAGTCCGCGCCGCGCTCGATGGAGCGCGACTGGATCCAAGCCGGCTACGACCAGTTCTGGATCGAGCACCCGGGCTCGACGATCGCGAGGATCGCTTGAGCGTCATCGGCCTCCTCAACGACGCGATCGCGAACGGCTCGCGTGCAGACTGCCCGATCCCCGCGGACGAGGCGCGCGAAGCGCTCCGCATGATCGAGCTCTTCCCGACTGCGGCCGCCGCGCTCCGCACGCTCGTGCAGTTCCCGGGCGACAAGGAAGCGAAGAAGCACGCAGAGCGCTGCATCGCGCTGCTCGATGAGTCCGAGGCGCGCGCAGCGAAAGCCAAAGCACCCAAACCGCCGGCTGGTTCAGACCTGTCGGATCTCGGGTAACCCCCACCAACCACACGGAGCACGCATGACCCTCGAAGCGAAGATCGACAAGACGAACGAGCTGCTGGCCGGCATCCTGGCCCAGCTCACCGCGAACGCCGAGCACGCCGGTCGCCCGGTAGCCGCAGGCGCACCCGGCGCCAAGGCCCCTGCCGCCGGCGCGAAGAAGGCGTCGACGACCCAGCCGCCGGCGAACCCGGCGAACCCGACGGCCACGACGCCGCCCGCACCCGCCGCGAACGACGCGGCCGCGAAGCTCGACTACGAGAAGGACGTCAAGGCCCCGATGATGGAACTCGCGAAGACCAAGGGCCGCGGCGCGGTGCAGCCGATCTTCGACAAGTTCGAGGTCGCGAACGCCAAAGTGCTGAATCCCGAGCAATGGCCGGCGTTCATCGCCGCCGTCGCCGCGGCCCAGGCCGACGCGTCCATCCCGCTCGTCACCCCGACTCCGGCGGTTGCGTGAGCGACGTCCTCTCCCGGCAGCGGGCGCGCCACCAGGCGCGCATCACGCGCAAGCACCAGCACCGCAAGCCGGTCTCCGAGCGGCTGAAGCGGCTCGCCTTCAAGACGGCGCGCATGGTGTTCGCGGAGGTGGCGGCGCTGCAGGCCAAGTACCAGGGCCTCGAGCTCCAGGAGAAGCTCCGCAGCCTCGACCCCTACCGCTCGCGCGGCAAGGGCCGCGGCACGCCGTCCCGCAACTACGGGCACAGCGGCAACGCGCCCTCCCACCAGGGCGTGCAGGAGCGCCTGCGTCGGTCCCTCGGGGGCTGGGCCCAGGTGTTCCGCACCCAGGGCGTGACGAAGCGCATGTACCTCGCGGGGATGCCGGCCCATGGGTGAGCAACGCCTGCACGCCGCGCTCTCGCCCTCCGGGGCGAAGGCGTGGATGACGTGCCTCGGCAAGCCCGCCACCGAGAAGGGCCTGCCGGACAACGACAACGAGTACTCCGACGAGGGGACCTGCGCGCACGCGATCGCGGCCCTGTGCCTGCTCGAGAACGAGCCGGCGAAGGAGTACATCGGGCGCGTGGTCGACGTCGGGCCGGGCCGCACGTACGAGTTCCGCGAGGACATGGCCGCACCGGTCCAGCTCTACGTGGATCTCGTGCGCGCCTACCACGCGAGCCTGCCGGGCAGCGAGCTCCACGTCGAGGTCGAGGTGCCGATCGACCACGTCACGGGCGAGGAAGGCGCGACCGGCACGGCCGACGTCGTGATCCTCGGGCTCGAGGAGATCATCACCATCGACCTCAAGTTCGGCGTGGGCGTCGAGGTCGAGGTCGAGGACAACGAGCAGGCGCAGATGTACGCGAGCGGCGCCATCCGGAAGTTCGACCAGCTCGAGACGATCAAGCGCATCCGGCCGGTGATCATCCAGCCGCGGCTGAACCCGAAGCCGAGCGAGTGGGACTGCACGCTGGAAGAGCTCCGCGTCTTCGAGGCAAGAGCGCGTGAGCGCGCGAAGCTCTCGCTCGCCATGTACAAGGGCGAGATCCCGATCGTGCAGACGGCGAGCAAGGACGCGTGCCGCTTCTGCAAGGCGAAGACCTCCTGCCCTACCCTCAAAAACTTCGTCGTGGACACCACCGGCGAGGGCTTCGAGGTGATGGCCGAGAAGGTCGCGACCGGCAACAGCCAGGTCGCCGTGCCCGATGAGCTCGCCGAGATCGGCCGCTGCTTCCGCTCGATCCCGCTGATCGAGACCTGGTGCAAGGCGGTCCGCGCGAAGGCCGAGGGTCTCCTCTTCGAGACGAACAACGCGCAGGCCACGATCGACGCGCTCGGCATCAAGCTCGTGCAGGGCAAGCAGGGCAACCGCGCCTGGTCGAACACCGAGGAAGCCGAGAAGACAGCGAAGCATCTGCGGCTCACGCAGGAAGAGATGTACGACATGTCCTTGAAGTCGCCGACCCAGCTCGAGAAGACGGTGACGGCGAAGATCGAGGCCGGCAAGGTTCGCTCGACGGCCTGGTCGAAGCTCGTGACGTTCGTCACCCGCGCGCCGGCGAAGCCTTCAGTCGCCGACGTGAACGACAAGCGGCCGGCGCTGGTGATGGTGCCGAGCTCCGACGGTTTCGTAGCAGCAGAAGAGTCACTGGAGGATCTTGGATGAACCCTGCAAGACGACTGCTCCACCCCGGTCAGGTCAGCGTAGTGCTGCCGCGCGAGGCGCGCGCCGCACTGCAGGCAGCCTCCGAGGTCGAGCCCCACAAGGGGCGCGGCGAGAGCCAGCTCCGCAACGAGACGATCGCGCGCGAGACCGCGCGGATCCGGTCCACGTACCCGGGATTCTTCCGGCAGGAGGGCGCCACCGTCGCGACCGCGTAATTTCGCACGACCGTATTCCGTAGCAAACGCTCACCATACAGGAGAACCATGAGCACCCAAGTCATTCTGAAGAACGTCCGGCTGTCCTTCCCCGATCTCTTCGAGGCCAAGGACTACCAGGACAACAAGCGCTTCCGTTACTCGGCGACGTTCCTCGTCGAGCCCGGCTCCGCGAACGACAAGGCGATCCAGGCCGCGATCCTCGCCGAGGCCGCCGAGAAGTTCAAGAAGAACCCGAAGATCATCGACGGCTGGCGGCAGAACCCGCAGAAGTTCTGCTACACGCCGGGCGAGCTGAAGGAGTACGACGGCTACGCCGGGAAGATGGCGCTGTCGACGCACCGCTACCAGGAGCAGGGCAAGCCGGGCGTGTTCGACTCGAAGGGCGTGAACGGCGTGCCGAACCCGCTCACCGCCGAGGACGGCCGCCCGTACGCGGGCTGCTACGTGAACGCGAAGGTGGAGATCTGGGCGCAGGACGGCAAGAACCCAGGGATCCGCGGCTCGCTCATCTCGGTGCAGTTCGCGGGCGACGGCGACGCGTTCTCCTCGGGCACGCGCCCGAGCGACGACGACTTCGGTGTCCTCGAGGAGGGAGCGGCGGCCGAGTCCGACCTCGGCTAGCAGGACGGGCACCCGGCTCACGAGGCCGGGTGTTCTTGAGAAGACCCACCGCGTTCCCTGCAGGGAGCGTGTGCGACGGCCGGGGGACTAAGCGATCACCTCCGGGGACCCGAGCCGAGGCGACGGCCAAGAGGTGGGTCTTCTCAAGAACACTAGCGGGAGCCCGCCGCCTTCTCAGCAACCGAAGTAGTCAGGCTCGTAACCAGCGCCCTCCCCGCAACGATTTCCATGGGGCGCTGTGAGTTGTCGCAAAAGGGTGGGGCGGGCTCGCAAGGAGCTATCCACCCAAAGCCTGGCACCAGTTTTCTAGGAGAGACGTGAGACGTACGGAACACATCAGCATCGCCCTCATCGACGTCGATCGGTACCCGATGAAGCGCGTGCTCGGACTGGTGCGGCACCTCGAGGCCGGCGGCACCGTGCCGCCAGTGCATGTTGAACGCACGACGCACGGACGCTTCCGCCTGCTCGACGGTCGGCACCGCATCATGGCGCACCGACTGCTCGAGCGGCCGCTGATCCTCGCGAGGTACGGCGCATGAACCGGCGAGACTTCCTACGATTCGCTGCCGCTGCACCGGCGGCCGCGTGCATCCCCGCCGCGGCATCGAAGCTCGAGACGGTGTACGCGCCTTTGAGCATGGCCGCTATAGAGCGGGCCAAAGCGGCGATGGTGGCCGGATACAGCATGGGGCCGTGGTTCGCGTTCGTCCACTCGGAAGTGGAGCGCGACATCCGTGACATCGCGGCGCGTGACCGCTGGTACTACGCCAGCAAAGCCTGGCGCGCGGATGGCAAGCCCGCGATGTCGTGCCGGGAGATCCTCGCCAAGTACACGCCGGCAAGCTGCATGGACTTCTCTGGCCGGCCGGAGATCGGCACCGTCGAGGGCTTCAGGTTCATTACCTCCGAGCGCGTCGCTTGAGCCTGTACTACGACTCGGAGACGTACTGTCCGATCCCGATCAAGAGCGGCACGTACATCTACGCCGCGAGCTGCGAGGTGGACATCGTCTCGTACGCGTTCGACTTCGGGCCGATCAACGTCTGGGATGTCGCCTCCGGCGCGCCGATGCCCGGCGACCTGGCGATGGGCCTCGAGGACGAGGACGAGGAGATCGTCGCGCATAACGCGATGTTCGACCGCACGGTGCTCGCGCTCGGGAACAAGCGAATCCGGATCCCGATCAGGCGCTGGCGCTGCACGATGGTCGGCGCCTACGCGCACTCCCTCCCCGGCGCCCTCGGCAAGCTCTGCGAGGTGCTGAAGGTGGACGCCGACAAGGCGAAGCAGAAGCGCGGCAAGGCCCTCATGCAGCTCTTCTGCAAGCCGCACAAGCAGGCCGTGAAGAACGGCAAGGCGCTGATGCCGATCGGTGACGGCCTCTACCGGGCGACCGGCCTCACCCACCCAGATGAGTGGGCCGAGTACCTCGACTACGCGAAGCACGACATCTCGGCCATGCGCGAGGTGGACCGCAAGCTCCCGAAGTGGAACAGCCGCGGTGCCGCCCTCGCCCTCTGGCATCTCGACCAGAAGATCAACGACCGCGGCTTCTGCGTAGACGTCGACTTCGCCCGCTCCGCGATGCGCGCCGTCGATCGCGCGAAGAGGGGGTTGAAGAAGCGCACGCAAGAGCTCACCGAGTACAACGCCGAAACCGGCGCCGGCCTCGAGAGCACCACGCAGCGCGACCAGATGCTGCGCTACCTGCTGGCCGAGCACGGCGTGATGTTGCCAGACCTGCAGAAGGACACGATCGAGCGGCGCCTGAACGACAACGACATCCCGCCGGAGCTGCGTGAGCTCCTCGCGCTCCGCCTGGATGCGACGACCACCAGCACCTCGAAGTACCCGGCGCTGCTGAAGTCTGTCTCCGCCGACGGCAGGCTGCGCGGCACGAAGCAGTTCGCCGGCGCTGGCCGCACCGGGCGCTGGGCGGGCCGCGTCTTCCAGCCGGACAACCTCCCGCGCCCGAAGCACGAGCAGCCCGAGATCGAGGAGTTCATCGCGGCCACGAAGATCGACGCCGAGGATCTCTACACGGACGACGTGATGGGCCTCGCCTCGAGCTCGCTGCGCGGCACGATCATCGCGCCGCCCGGGAAGAAGCTTGTCGTGGCCGACCTCTCAAACATCGAGGGCCGTGTCGCGGCATGGCTTGCCGGCGAAGAGTGGAAGCTGGACGCGTTCCGCGCGTTCGACGCCGGCAAGGGGCCAGACCTCTACAAGGTGGCGTACGCCAGCGCCTTCAAGATGGACCCGACCGATGTCGACAAGGGGATGCGGCAGATCGGCAAGGTCATGGAGCTCATGCTCCAGTACGAGGGTGGTGTTGGTGCCTGGGTGACGGGAGCCGCCACGTATGGCATCGACCTGGACGCGATGGCCGAGGGCGCCTGGGACACGATCCCGCGCCACATCCGCGACGAGGCCGAGGACTTCCTGCGCTGGATGGTGAAAGAGAAGCGCCCGACCTTCGGTCTCTCCGACAAGGTCTTCATCGTATGTGATTCGTTCAAGCGCCTGTGGCGCGCCGCTCACCCAGCGATCACGTCCTACTGGCCGCAGCTGAAAGAGACGGTGATCGAGGCGATCCTGCGGCCGGGCAACACGCTGACCTGCCGGCGCGTGAAGATCCGCACCGACGGCGCGTGGCTCCGCATCCAGCTGCCGACCAGCCACTCGCTCTGCTACCCCTCCCCGCGGGTCAAGAACGGCGTGATCTCGTACATGGGGATGAACCAGTACACGAAGGCTTGGTCGCGGATCCCGACCTACGGCGGGAAGATTCTCGAGAACATCACCCAGGCGCTAGGCACGGGATCAGGCGGCGTGCTCGGCGACGCCATGCCGCGCGCTGAAGACGCGGGCTACGAGCTCGTGATGCATACGCACGACGAATTGAATACCGAGGTCCCCGACTCGAAAGAGTTCAGCGTCGAGGGCCTGTCCGCGATCCTGACGGCGCCGATGCACTGGTCGGAAGGGCTGCCCCTGGCCGCGGCCGGCATGGAAACGTACCGGTATCGGAAGGAGTAGACGGGCTGCGTAGCGTGTGCTACGCTGCAATCTGTAGCAAATAGGGAGCGACCATGCTATTCGAGGAACGCAGAAAGAACCGGACCAACCCCACGTCGCACGCACGCCGCGCCGACGATCGCCGGCGCGTGCTGGTGGTCGACGATGGCCCGAACATCACCCTAGGCGTCGGCGTGCTCGCGGCGATGTCGATCGCGAGTGACACCTACACGCCGCCCTCCGATCCGGATCCGACGCCCGACTTCGGTGGCGGGGGCGGAGACTCGGGCGGTGGCGGTGCGAGCGGGAGCTTCGACGCGTGAGGCTCGTCAGCCGAATGATTAGCAACGAGTTCTTCTCGCTCGAGACGCTCGTCCACCTCTGGATGATCCAGCGCGACATCCCGCTCGCGCGCCACCGCTGGCTGTTGCTGCGCCTTCAAGACGAGAACAACCAGTGAGGGAATCCACCGTCGAGAAGTACCTGCACGACCAGGTCACGGCCAAGGGCGGTACGACCCGCAAGTTCAAGGGACGCCGCAACAACCCCGACCGCATCGTGATCTGGCCGGAGTTCAAGACCTTCGCGGCGCACATCGGCATCTACGAGACCACGCCAGTGCGTATCCACTTCGTGGAGACCAAGGCGCCAGGAAAGGGAGCGCGTGACGGTCAGAAGCGCGAACACCTTCGGCTCCGCAAGCTCGGCTGTACGGTCTGCGTCCTCGACACCAAGGCGAAGGTCGACCGGTACGTGAGCCTCTACCGATGAAGCTGAAGGAACTTATCCGGCGGCTCACCGGCGACAAGGCCGAGTACTACAACGACCAGGTCGAGTTCGTGATCGTTCGCAAGAGCGACGGCGCGATCATCGCGATGGAGCTCGAGGGTCAGGCGCAGAACCTCGGCAAGGTGCTCGAGCTCTTCAAGGGCGGTCGGTGATCCAGCGCCGCATCTACACGCCGCGCGAGTGGCAGCCGCCGATGACGAATCACATCATCGATAACCCTCGTTGCGCGGTGTGGTCGACGATGGGCAGCGGCAAGACCAGCGCCGCGTACACGGCCCTCGACATCCTCTTCATGGGTGGGGAGTCGCAGCCCGCGCTCGTGCTGGGGCCGAAGCGCGTGGCCCGTGATGTGTGGCCGCAGGACGCCCAGAAGTGGGAGCACCTGCGGCACATCGAGGCGATCGACGTCGTGGGCTCGCCGACCGAGCGCATCGCGAAAGCGAAGCGCGACGTCTCGGTTCACTGCATCAACTACGAGAACGTGCCCTGGCTGATCGAGCACTGGGGCGAGCGCTGGCCCTACGGCATCGTGATCGCAGACGAGGCCACGCGCCTGAAGAGCCTGCGGATTTCCGAGCGTACCTCGAGCCTCGGGAAGAAGTACCTGCAGGGCCAGGGCGGCACGCGCGCGAAGGCGCTCGGCATGATCGCGCACACGAAGAAGATTCGCCGCTTCATCGAACTCACCGGCACGCCCTCCCCCAACGGCCTCGCCGATCTCTGGGGGCAGCTCTGGTTCCTGGACATGGGCCAGCGCCTGGGCCGCACCTACTCGGGCTTCACGCAGCGCTGGTTCCGCACGGGCTACGACGGCTACGGCCTCGAGCCCCTGCCCGGTGCCGAGGAGGAGATCTACTCGAAGATCGGGGACATCTGCCTGTCGGTCGACCTGGCCGACTACATCGACATCGCCGAGCCCGTCTTCAAGGAAGTCTTCGTTGAGCTGCCCGTGAAGGCGCGCGTGAAGTACCGGCAGATGGAGAAGGACATGTTCGCCGAGCTCGAGGGCCACGAGATCGAGGCCTTCAGCGCGGCCGCGCGCACGCAGAAGCTCCTGCAGTTCGCGAACGGCGCCGCGTACGCGGACCCGAGCGTGCGTGATGACGATGACCCGCGAGCCCGCAAGTTCATCGAGATCCACGACCGCAAGCTCGAGGCGCTCGACTCGATCCTCACCGAGGCGAACGGGATGCCGGTGCTCTGCGGCTACCAGTTCAGGAGCGACCTCGCGCGGATCCTGCGCGCCTTCCCGAAGGCCGTGGACATCTCGACCGTCGCCGGCATGAAGACGTTTCGGGATGGCAAGTCACCGCTCGGCCTCGCCCACCCGAAGAGCATGGGCCACGGGATCGACGGGCTGCAGGACGTGACGAACCTGCTCGCGCTCTTCGGCCACGACTGGAACCTCGAGGAATATTTGCAGCTCATCGGACGCATCGGTCCGGTGCGGCAGATGCAGAGCGGGCACAACAGGCCCGTGTTCGTCTTCATGATCATCGCGCGCGACACGGTAGATGAAGACGTGATCGAGCGCCGCCATACCAAGCGCAGTGTGCAGGACACCCTGATGGAACGAATGAAACGGAGAGTGCAATGAGCGACGCAGCGAACAACGACGGTGGCGGCTCCGGCAGGGTGAGCAACCCGAAGGACGAGGCCGGCGACTCGAGGGTTCCGCTCTGGCTTCTGTCGGGCGCAGCGAAGGTCAAGTGGGCGCTCGCGCAATTCGCCGGCCTGCTCAAGTACGGCGCCTGGAACTGGCGCATCGCCGGCGTGCGCTACTCCGTGTACCTCTCCGCGATGGAGCGGCACATCGAGGGCATCAAGGCCGGCGAGCAGCTCGACCCCGTCGACCACACCGACCACCTCGGCAACATCATGGCGTGCGCGGCGATCCTCATCGATGCCCAGGCCGCCGGCAAGCTCATCGACGACCGGCCCCCGAGTGTGAACCACCGGCCCGTAATCGCCGAGGCCGAGGCGCTCATGGCGCAGCTGCGCCAGAAGTACAAGGACCGCGCGCCGCGGCACTACTCGATCAAGGACACCGTCCAGTGAGCGCGGAGATCTGGAACCGCTCCGTGGGCCGCATCGGTCACTGGATGCAGACCGCGTCCGGCCGCGCGTACTGGCCGCTCGACCCGCTCTCGGACGAGGTGTTCATTGAGGACATCGCCGCGGGCCTGTCTCGTGAGTGCCGGTACGGCGGCCACATCCGCGAGGACGTGGACCACTACAGCGTCGCCGAGCACAGCGTGCTGGCCTCCTACCTGGTGCCGAGGGAGCACGCGTTCGCTGCCCTCATGCACGACGCGGCGGAGGGCTACGTCAAGGACCTGCCCCGCCCCATCAAGGTCGACCTACCGCAGTACCAGCGGATCGAGGACCTGAACTGGAGGGCGATCGCGCTCCGCTTCGGTCTGCCGTTCACGCTCCACGAGTGCGTGAAGCACGCGGACACCGCGATGCTTTTCGCCGAACGCAAGGCGGTGATGGCGCCGCTCCTGGACTCCGAGCTCGAGAGCTCCTGGGGGATGGGCCTCGTCACGCCGCTCTACTGCGACCCCATGAAGATCGAGTGCTTGAGCAGGCGGCGGGCGCGCTGGCGTTTCCTCGAGCGCTTCGAGGAGCTCTACCGGTGAACCTCATCGGGCTCGCGGCCGTCAAGGCGAAGAGCGGCATGTCCCGCGCCTGGATCTACCAGGCGGTGGAGGACGGTGAGTTCCCGAAGCCAGTGAAGATTGGCGCCGCGAACCGTTGGCTCGACACCGAGGTAGATAACTGGGTGCTCGACCGGGTCGCGGCGCGCGACGGCGTGGCGCGAAAGACGCGGGTCTCGGAGGCCGAGCTCGCGCCGCTCCTGGGTTGCAGCGTGTCGTGGCTGCAGAAGGATCGCAGCGGCGCCAGGGTGATCCCGTTCGTGAAGGAAGGATCCGCGGTGCGCTACGACGTGGACGCGGCGACGAAGGCGTATGCCGGGAGGAAGAAGTGCTAGAGCACGCCGAGCGCTTCGGACAGCTGCGCGTGCTTCGCAGGATCGAGAGCCGCGAACGCGGCCCACGCTACGTGTGCGGGTGCTCGTGCGGATTCAGCAACGTGCGGGCAACCGAGAACCAACTGATGAAAGGAAAGGTGAAGTCATGCCTGAAGTGCAGAAACAAGTGAGCTCGTCTAGTGCCACACACGACGGACTGGTGAGCCGCCTGGAAGTGCAGGCAACCGGCATGAACGCCTTCGCTAGTGCTGAAGCTCAACGGCTGGCGCGATCCAGCACCCTTTTGACCCACGCCGAGAGCGTTTCCTTGGCCTTGGTAGCGGCCCGCTCGTACCGCGCCTTCCGATCCTCGCTAATTCGGATGGTCAGGTACAGCCGCTCGCCGTTCTCTACAGGGGGTCGGCCCCTGCCCCGCTTAGGTGCATCCATAGCGGGCATTATGTACCAACAAATAATCCTTGACAACCCCCAAGTGAGGGTATTTAATGTACCAACACTTAAACGGAGGTAGTCAATGAAACTGAGCCCGAAAGATCAAGCCACCGCCCTCGCAGCCCTCCGCGTGGCAGAGCAGACGTACCGGGAAGATGCGGCAAAGATGCGCGTCGAAGGTCAGGACCGGATCGCGGAGCAATTCGAGCGCCAGGCCAAGGATGCGATGCGGCTTACCGAGCGCATGGAAGAGTGCTGCGCGTGGGAGGTTGCGTGAAAACTCCAGCCACGCCGCTCCCTTGGTATCTGTGGGTGAAAGCGCCGATGGCTATCTACGGCGGACCCACGCCCGGACATCACCGCGCTATCGGTCGCTGCGAGAAGAAAGAGGACCGCGAGTACATCAAGCACGCCGCCAACGCCTACCCGAAGCTGGTCAATGCCGTGCTTGATCTGCTCCCGCTGATGCACCCGGACTGCGTTGGTGGACAGGTGTGGGACGACGCGCAAGCACTCCTGCGAGAACTCGGAGAGATGAAATGAACGAATACGAAGTCACTCTGGAATGCCGCTTCGAGCGCGAGCTTACCGACCTTGAGCAAGACCTTTTCCGCGATGCACTTCTTGCGGCGCTGGACAAGGCGGGGCTCCCCTACGAGGTCGATATTGCGACTGCTGGCATGCGGGAAGTGTGAAGCATGCCGATGACTGAAAAACCGAAAACTCGCAGGAAGAAGCCGATTCGATTCGGCTCGCAGCGGCGCGACTACATCTTGGACCGGAACATTGTGATTGACCGCAAGACCGGGAAAACCGCCGACCCGAAGCGCGTCCTGAATGGCGATTTGGACGTGCTGCGGTGACGCATCAACACCAACAGCTAGGGGACGACATGGACAAGAAACTGAAAAAGCAGTGGTGCAAGGCGCTTCGCAGTGGGCGTTACAAGCAAATCCGTGGAACGCTCGTCAGGAACGAGGGCTACTGCTGCCTCGGAGTGCTCGCGCGGATCATGGACCCGAAGGGCAAGCGTTTCGACCTCGATTACCCCGACAACGATGTGCTGGACCGCCAGATCGCAAAGACGCTGGCGACCATGAACGATACGGGCGGCAAGGACTTCCGCCAGATCGCCGACTACATCGAGGAAAACGTATGAGCAAGGTTCAGCGCGATACCCCATCGGCAAGACACAGGGCTTCCGTGTACCTAAAGATCGCTCAAGAGGCGGAGGCGGTAGAGGCCCGGTGCGATCTGCAATCAGACGACCGAGAAAAGAATGGGGTGGATACGTTTTTCACCTGCAACAAGGTTTCTCGGGACATGGGGTACGGGGAAAGGTCGGTCTATACCGACTTGATGTGCCCTGATGATGCCGAGGTGGAACTGTGGACGAATAACACCTGCATGAGCATCCGAGTGCTGATGCTCTGCTTCATGGCCGCGATGGTCGAAGCGGGGGATGCATGACAGCCGACTCGCGCGATGCCACATCGTCACCAGCATGGCTCGCAAGCCTCAACGTGGCGAGGGAAGCGCTGCTGGACATGATCGACGGCGGCGAAGAATGTCGAGGCCACGACGAGCGGATTAGCGGCGTGATTATCTGGATCGACGCGGCCATCAGGGAAATGCAGGCCGTCCCCTCGGAGACAGCGCCGATGCTGCCGGAACTGTGCAAGGCGCTCGGCTGGCAGGGCGGCACGATCCACCAGGTACTCGCGCAAGTGCGCCGTATGGACGCTGCCCTGCGGGAGATCACCCGAGGCGCAGGCCCCTACAACCGAGATCCGCTCGTCCATGCCGACAACTGCATCGAGAGCATGAAGAAGATCGCCACCGAAACACTTGCCGGAAAGTGGGAGGCCGAGTGACGCAGCACCATGATAAGCACAACGAACTGCGCGACAAGGTGCATTGCCTGAGCGAGCCGTGCCACTGGCCGCGTTGCACTTGCCCGTCGAAGCGTTCGCGCGTCACGCCTTCTCCTCTGCCGCTGTCGAAGCGGATCGAGAATATGTTTTCCTTCCTGTACGCAGCGGAGAAGGACGACCCTTGCCACTTCGATCACGACTTTCTGGACGAAGTGAAGGCCGCCGCCCTACGGGGGGCCGCACCATCCCACGAAGTCACGACAGAGCGGATGCTGCTGACCGAGATAGATGAGAAGCTGGACGAGCTTGGCGTTCCGACCATGATCGAAAACGGTGACGGCCTGCGCCTCTCTCGCGTGGGCCGGATCAGCCTCCTCGCGCAATCCGCAACACGGCAGAAGCACACGACGAAATGGGGTCTAGTGTGCGACAAGTTGATCCCGCTGCTCGCCAAGGAATCTCTGACCGAGGATGAACACGACGCCATAGCATCGGCGATCAACTACTTGGACGAGTGTGACGGCATACATGCTCACGCTTCCTCGCCCCGGCTGAAATGGCTGGAGGATAACCACACGCTGCACCGGAGCGTCGAAATTTTGTACGTCGTGGACGGCTACGAGGTAACGGTGATGCACGAGGATGGCGTGACCGAGCTATCGCCGCGCTTCAGGGGCGAAACGCTGGCCGCTGCCATAGATTCTGCGATGAACTTCAGCACAACAGACGGAACGACGGAGAGTAAATGAACCTTCGGACCATCATTTTGTGGGCGATCTACCGCCCAAAGTTCAAGCACATCGTCACGACTGCGCCGACCAAAAAGGCATTGCTGGCGAAGAATCATCTTCCGGCTGACTGCGTGGTGGTAAGGCTGAAGGGTCATTACGTCCCTCGCCGTATAGGAGGTAGCGCGAAGTGACCATTTCCATAACCGTGATCCGCGTCATCCTTACGCTCGCGCTGCTCGTCCCGGTGTTCCGCGAGACAGGGCCTTGGACCGTCGCGGTGCTCGCGCTGCTGACGTTCGCCATCGAAATCCAAAGCGCGTTGCTGCGAGTCCTGCTGGCAGCGGCCAAGTCAGTCGCGGCGATAAGGGGAACTACGACCTAGCCCTCGAGCAGTTCGCCCCACCAGGTCATGAGCTTCACCCGCTTCGCCATGCGCTCGCCACGATCGTAGGCCCGCGCCACCTCGGAGTCATGGATGTGGTCAAGGGCCAGGTCGACGACCTGGTTCTCGAAGTCGTTGTCCTTCGCCAGCGTCGAAAAGCTCGCGCGCCAGCCGTGGCATGTGTGCTTGTTGCGGTACCCGTTCTCGAGCAATACCTGCTCCACCGTCTCGCGGGCGATGTACTCGCGGCCCTGCTGCCCCGGGAAGAGCCAGCCCTCCTTGGGGTTGCCCTGGGCCTTGCGCCACGCGCGCAGGTAGCGCACCAGGGCCGGCGCGAGCACCACCTTGTGGTCGTGCTCCCGGTCCTGCATCTTCATCTTGTCCCGGGGGATCACCCACAGACCGCCGTCGAGGTCGAACTCCTCCCAGCGCGCAGCCACGGCATTTGAGATCCGGACCACCGTGAAGGCGATCAGGTGATGGCACATGAGCACCGCGGCCGAGAGCTCGGCCTTCACGAGAGTCGGGAGGATGCCGCGCACACCGTCCACCGTGAGGATGGCGGGCCGGTGCTTGACCTTACCGGGCTTGCCGAGGATCTCGGTGGCGGCCTCGGCGGGGTTGTCGTCGCGCAGGCCCTTCGCCATCCCGTAGCGGAAGATCGCGGTGACGTGGCGCAGGATCTTCGCCGCGGTCTCGCGGCCGGCGTCCCGTTCGATCGTGCTCACCACGTCGGCGACGAGCGCCGGCGGGATGTCGCGGAACGGGAGCGTGCCGAGCTTCTTCAGCACATGGCGCTCGAGCGCCTTCTTGGACTTGTCGTAGTGATAGGCGCCCCACTCCGCCTTCTGCTTCTCGAGCCACGAGTCGCACACGTTGCCGAAGAGCTCGCCCGATGAGGCGACCTCGGTCGCGCGCTCCAGACGCCGCAGCTGCACCGGATCCTTGCCGGTCTTCAGCGCGTCCTTCACGCGGCGGTGTTCGGTGCGGGCGTCGTCGAGCGCCACCTCGTGATACAGCCCGATCGAGTACGTCTTCTCGACGCCGGCGAACCGATAGCGGAACTGCCAGGTGGCGCCACCGCCAGGCAGCCGCACGAGGTTGAGCCCGCCACCGTCGGCGAGCTTCATCTGGGGATCGTTCGCCGCGGGCGCTTTGAGCCAGGCCTCGGCCTTCGCCTTCGTCAGTCGGTGGATGCTCTTCATCGGTGGCTCCCTGTGCGGTTCGCTGAACCGCCGTTACCACCAACCTTACCACCATTTTTAGCAGACTGCAACGGAATCGCGTGGACGTGTACGGATTGCTACCTGAGAGAAACCGGGGGCTTTGCGTAGCTTCTGCTAGGGGGAGTGAAGGCGCGAGCCGGAGTCGAAGGGTGGTGCATTCTCATAGGGGAAATTCGCGGCCTGCAAAGGACTTGCAGGCGTTTTACCACCATCGTTACCCGCTACTGCTTCCGGGGGATGGCCCGTGGGGAGGGGTGGCGTAGACTGCTCGGCGGAGGTGCCAAGTGAAAACACTGACGGCAATTTTGGTTGCCATGATTACGGGGTGCGCGAGCGCGCCGGCGAAGGAACAGACCTACGACGAACTCGTAGCCTGCGCGAGCAGGCATAACACGGAGTGCGCGAACAACGCGGGCGTCGTAGCCTTCAACCGAGGTGACCGCGCGACGGCACAGCGTTGGTGGACGGCGACGGCGGAAGAAGGGAGTGACTTCGGGATCGCACGGCTCAAGCAGTTCGGCATGCCGATCCCGCCGGTGAAGCCCTACCAGTCCTCGCCGACCGTCGTCTGCACGCGCGTGGGGCCGTCCAGCATCTGTAATTAGCGCTGCCGCTAATAGCGCTCCGCCTTATTAGCGCCCTGCGGCGCGCTCGACGACCATGCCGTTGAAGCGCTGCATCACCAGCTTCGCCCGCTCCTGAATCGCCTGCACCCGCGCCTTGTCGGCGTGCGTGTCGACGAGCCTGCGGCGCTCCTTGTTCAGCTCCGCCACGCGCGACTGGAATTCGTTGGCGGCCTTCACGAGCTTCGCCTCGGGGTGGTTCTTGTAGTAGTCCTGCAGCAGCTCGGTCTTGTGGTCCGCGATCATCAGCTTGATCGGGCTGTCGTGCGCGCCGATCTTTTCCAGATTCTCGTAGAACTTGGCGGCCGTGGTCGCGGTGCCGGTGGTCTCGCCGAAGAAGCGGCCCACCACCGGGATCTTGTACATCGGCAGCTCTTCGCCTGTGATCGGCGCCTTCACCGTCTGGGCAACCTTCGCGATCTCGCGGCCTGTGCCGCCGGTGATGGTACCGATGACGTAGTCGATTTGGTCGGGTGTCGGGCTCGCGAGCCCGCGACCGTACTTGCCGCCGCCGGAGATGAAGTTGATCGCGTACGAGACCGCCTTCGCCCAGGGCGTGGCCGTGTCCTTCGTGCGAGTGTACCCGGGACTAGGATGATTCTTGTCGAAGTCCTCCTGCGCGATCTTGCGGCCGGTCCAGTCCTCGTTCGAGCGCAGCGCCTCGAGCGGATCCAGCACGGTGGGCAGGATCATGCCGAGCAGCGAGCTCGCGCTGCCGACCGGGTTGAACGCGTCCATGACCACGCTGAAGAGGCTGGTGAGCCGCTTGCCCGGCGTCTTGAATCCGGACAGCGCGAACTCGGTCGTGATGCGCCCGAGGTTCGGGAAGATGAGGAAGCCCTGCGGCAGCGGCAGCGAGACGTAGTGGCCGCCCGGCATCGGGATCATGAGGTTCTTCTCGCGCAGGAACTGCGGCGGCTGGTCGTCATCCCAGCCCGCGGCCGCACCGAGCAGGCCCTGGATCACGCCGAGGATCAGGCCGCCGAGCACGATCTTCATGCCGAGCTTCGTGAGGCGGAGGTTCCCGGCCTTCGACGGATCGCCCGTGTGCTCGAGCATCGTCGCGCCCATGCGCGCCGTGCCCTGCACCGCCGCGTTGAAGAACGCGTAGAGCGCGCCGGCGTTGGTGCTGGCGGTGCCCTTCTTGTTGAAGTTGACCGTGATCTCTTTGGCGAGCTTCGCGGCCTGGGCCTTGGACTGCCCGGCGTCGAGCGCGGCCTGGTAGACCGAGACGCGGATCGCGTTCTCGATCGACGTGTTGTAGTCGGAGAGCCAGGCGAAGACGGGATTGTTCTCGTTGATCTTCGCGTAGCGCATCTTGCCGTCGGCGAGCTTCTTCAGCTCCTTCGTGAGGGCGTCGGCGCGCGCGGCGCTCGTCTGGAACATGTCGCGGTAGCCGGTCTGGCCGCCGTGGAGGCCCATGTCCTCGAAGCGCTGGGCCCAGATGGAGGTGGGCTGCTTGCCTGCGCGGTGCGCGCGGAGGTCGGTGTAGATGCCCTTCAGCGCGGCGCCCGCATACTTCATCACCTTCGCCTGCTGGCCGGCGAGCGGCGTGGCGTTCAGGTTGAGGACGAGCGAGCCCGTGTCGCGGAACCCGTTCACGAGGCCGAAGACGGGGTTGTACTGGGTGTTGATCGAGGCGAACCAGCGCGTCGCGTGGGCCGCGCCCTGCATCACGTAGGAGAGCGTCTCGGCGTTCAGGTTCTTCAGCTGCGAGACCATGGCCTTCGCGCGCTCGTCGTTCGAGAACATGACGAAGCGGTTCTCGCCGTTCACGCGCAGCGCGAGCACCTCCGGCGCCGAGACGAGGCGCGGGTTGAGGCGGTGCGCGACGAAGCCCGTGCGCGGGTCGATGTAGCGCTCCGTCGGCTCGCGCGCGATTGACTTTGCGTCCGCCGGATTCATTCCCATGCGTACGAGCTCCTGCTCGACTTTCGTCTGCAGGGCCTTCGCCTTCGGGATGAGCGCGTTGTACTGGTCGCGCAGGCCGAGCCATTCGAGCTCGAGCGACGTCATCGCCGGATCGTTTGGATTCACACCGGCCGCGAGCTTGGCGTTGTACTCGGCTTCCTTCGCCTTCCACTGCGCGTAGAGCTCGTTCGCCTTAGTGATCGAGCGGAGGTCCGGGTTGAGCGGGATCCAGAAGTCGGGGTTCGGCGCCTTCACGGCGAGACCGTAGACGGCCTGGGCGATGCGGTTCTTCTCGCCGCGCACGATCGCGCGCTCGCGCTGCATGGCGACGTTCGCGAGGATGTCCACGACGTTGCGCTCCGAGCCCATGGCCCGGCGGCTCGCGGAGCCCTTGACGCTGAAGCCCTGCCCCGTGCCGAGGCCGAGGTTGAAGGCGCCGGCGTAGTTGGCGTCGGACTCCATGTCGCGCTTCAACGGCACGTAGTGCTGGTAGGCCTTGCGCCAGGCGTCGACCGTCTCTTGCGTCTCGAGGCCGTAGGCGACGAGGGTGTCGAGGGTCTTGTTCGTGATCGCGTCCACGCGCGCCTGCAGGGCCTGGTAGCCGGCCATCTTCGCCGGGTCGATCTGGATCGTGCGGCCGTGGAGCGTGACGGGCTGGCCGGCGAGGATGTCGGCGGCCTGCTGGTTCGTGAGGCCCGAGCCGCCGTCCGGCATGGACGGGTTGACCTTGGCGATCTGGGCGTTGCGCTCCGCGGCGTGCTGCGCCCACGCGTAGTCCTCGTAGGACTGCATCGTGATGCCGCGAGCCTGCATGTCCTGCAGCAGCGGCCGGAGCTCGATCTCGGCGAAGTTCGAGACGCGCTTCGCGGCGCGCCCGTGGTAGAGGATCTCCTGCAGGTACGGGTCGACGTTGTCCGCGATCTGGTGGCCGGCGGTACGGATCGCTTCCACGACGCGCTTCGTGTCGACGAGCTTGTCCTGGAGGTGGCGGATCACGTCGTCGTACTGCGTGAGCTCCGGCGCTTGCCAGTTCTGCGGGAGGATGGCGCCCGTGATCGCGGACTTCGGGGAGTACAGGGGCTGGCCCTGCTCGAGCTTCGCGCGCAGCTCCGGGGTGATGTCGATGCCGGGCTGCGGCTCTTTACCACGACGACCTTCCTCGTAGTTGGGAAGGAGCACTTCTCCAACCCGCCCACCCCCGAGCTTCTTCAGGATGTCGTTCGCGACGTTCGGGATGATGCGGTCGTAGAAGGCGATCATGCCCTCGCCGCCGATCTTCAGGCCTTCACCCTCGAGCCTGCCGTTCTCCGACGCGTTGATCTTCTCGGCCGCGGCTTTGCCGAGGATGTCCTCTAGACGCTTGCCGTGCATCGCGTTCCCGAGGCGGTCGCCCACAGGGGCGTCACCGACCACGCCTTTGTGGTTCACGAAGATGGTGATGCTGCGTTCTTCTCGCGCGAGCAGGATGTTGACGCGCTTGCCTTCGTTGTCGGCGTCCCACTTCCAACTGATGGAGTGGACTTGCTTCGACAGCGAGTACCGATCAGCCTGCTGCTCGCCGGTCGTCCAGGCGAGGCGCTCGAACCCGTTCTGCGCGGCGTAGACCATCGCGCGGCGCAGCGCGAGGCTGACCCACGCTTCGGTCTTCTGGACGAAGGGAGCTGTGGGAGTGGCCGCACTCTGTTCGCGACGCAGCTTGTAAAGGCGATCGGTGACCGCCGTGAACCGGTCGATCAACTCCCGCGGCGCGTCCTTATCGCCGGGCGCAGCGTTTTCGATAGCCTCTTTCTCGGCCTCGAAGCGTTTGATTTCGGCGTCGCGCTCTTCCGAGGCGAACCCTTCCTTCTTCCCCTTCTGCGCCCAGTCGCTCTGGATCTCCTCGATGAAGAGCACCTTCTTGCCGTCGGCGTCCGTGCGCTCCGTGGTGCGGATGTGCGCGAGGATGTTTGCTTCCTCGAAGTGCGAGGACCTGAAGAAGGGTTCGTGCTGCTTGGTGAGCCGTCCGAACGAGTCCGTGTATTCTTTCGTGACCGTGCTCGGCATCGTGAGCAGGAGCACTTGGTAGTTCTTCCCGCCCGGCAGCGTGTAGTCCGAGAACGGTGCGCCTTCGCTGTCGAAGTCGATGCCGAGGACCTTGCCGAGGTAGCTCCTGATCTTGGCTTCGATCTGAGCATCGTCCGGCTGCCTACCGTTGCGATGCGGTCGCGGCATCTCGATCGCCTCGCCGCCAGCAGCATCGAGCTCGTTGCCCTGGTTCGCCGGCGCGAAGAGCTCCTGTTCCCCGAAGCTGTGACTCTGGATGAACTTGTAGGTCTTCCCGTTCGCCTCTACTTCGATGTTGCGGTACATCTGCCGCTCGGGATCATCGTAGTAGTCGTTCTTGGCGAGTTCGACCGCGGCCGGCATGGCGTCTTCGTCCGACACCTCAGCCAGCGGCACGTCATTGCTCTCGGCGATCTTCGCGCGCTCCTGCTCGAGATAGTTGGCGCGCGCGTTCTCTGTGAAGTACTCCTCGTCCGGCGTATCCTCTTCCCACTCACCGAAGTGCGCCTTGAACTCGCTCACCCCGCCGAGGATCTTCTCTTCGACCTTCACGCCGTTCGCGGCGAGGTAGCCGGCGACCTGGTCCTTCGTCACCTTGCCGGACTGCGAGTCGAGCCACGCGTTCACACCGGAGTCGTCGATCTCGGCCTGCTTCACGCCTTTGCCGACGCGACCGCGGATGTAGTCCTTCCAGGCCGAGGGCGGGGCGGTGTTGATCTTCGCGTCCGTGATCGCGCGCTCGAGCTCGCTGTAGAAGGGCTTGGGCGAGCGCTGCAGCTCCACCCTCGCCTGCGCGCGCGTCCCCAGGCCCTCGACCGGCACGGCGTCGTGGCCCATCACGACAGCGGCGCCCTGCATGTGGGTGCGGTTGATGTAGCCGTCGTAGCCGGCCTGGAGCACCATGCCCTCGAGCAGCGTCATCGCGTGGACGCCGGAGGTGCGGAACTCCGCGCTCGCCTTCAGCGCGCGCCACTTCTCGATCAGGTTGTCCGGATCGGTGCCGAAGTCGTAGAGATTGTCGACGAGCGCGCGGTACACGAACGGGCCGCCGACGATGCCCTCGGAGGGCGGGAGCTCGCCGTTCTTGCGCTGCACGTAGAAGTAGGCGCGCTTGTTAAGCGGCGACCAGGTCGGGATGCGCGCGGCCTCTTCGGCCTTGGCGCCGCGCCCGAACATGTTCGCGTTCAGCGTGCCCAGGCCCTGCTCGGTGCTGTAGTGGATCCCGACGATCGCGGTCGGGTGCGCGCCCTGCCGGAACGAAACTAGCGGGGTGTTTGGTCCGACTTTTGTGGCGTCGCCGGGGACGACTCGAGCGAGCGCTCGAGCGACTCCTCCACCGTCCCGCGCTTCACGGGCGGCTGCTTCGCTGCCCACTCGAGCAGCTCTTGCTCGCTCATCTGTGGGTTTGGGAGATTGCTGGGGTTTGTCATTTGTGTTCTCCGATTGTACATCCTGCCGCCCTTCCTCGCTCGCCCAGGTGGGGAGCAACCCGATTTTCTGATCGGCGTAGATCGTGTCGGCAGCCGACGCAACCCGGTTCGCCTCGCCGTACGGCCCGAAGTTGACCCAGCTGTTCTGGCCGCGGGTCTCCACCGTCATCGCGCGACGCGCGAGCGGCGAGTACATGGACGCGTGCGAGCGCCAGGCGTTCTCCTCGCCCCCGGCACGGAAGCCGTTGCCGTCCTTCAGGTGCCCGAAGTAGTCGTGGACGATGCGGAAGATGTCGTTCGCCACGACCTTGCGGCCGTCAACCACCTCGCCCGTCTGCTGAAGCAACGGGTTGCCGACGAGCTTCTCACCCGAGCCGAAGCCCAAGCTCGTCGGGTAGACCCACAGGTGGTTGCTCTTCTCGACGTCGTCGAAGAGCGCGCGCGGGTTCACGCCATACGGGTCGGCCTGCCCCTCTTTGATGAACTGGATCCGCAGGCCCGTCTTCTTGATCGCCTTCCACTGCGCGAGTGTCTCCTCGATCATCGCGCGGTAGGCGGCCTTCACCTCGGGCTTCTGCGGCTCGTGCTTCATCGCCTCGAAGGCGGCCGCGATGCGCGTGGCGCGCTCGACGTTCAGCGGCGCGTAGGTGGTGAGCTGGGTGTACTTGCGACCCGTGGAGGCCATGTACGCCGCGGCTGCGGCGCGTGCCCTGATCGAGGGCTGGTTGGTGCTAGGTGCCCCTGCTAGGGCTTCCCACGTTGGCGCGCTCGGTGCTTGGCGAACGCGTCGGACTCGGCCTGGCTCACTTCCTGCGGACTGGGCTGCGAGCTCGTCGAGTCGGCGGGCTGCTCGGCGCTCGTGTCGCTTTTGATCTTCTCGAGCAAACGGCTCTGCTTCGCTGCGAGCTCCGGATCCTTGCTGAGATTCCTCTGCAGCACGTCGCTGAGTAAGGCTTTCGACTTCTCCGTCATATCCGGCGCTCCTAAGAATCGACGCGTACTTCTCGTCGGTAAACAGTGTACCAAAGTCAGGGGTTGAGCGGATGAGATCCGCGGTGATCGCATCGTCGTTCACGAGCTCGACGGCGCTCCTCGTGGAGCCGGCGGCGTTGGCGTGCTCGTAGGTCGCCTTGGCCCACGACCAGATCGTCTCCTGCACCTCCGCCGGGGTCCAGGTCTCGCCCGTCTTCTCCGAAAGGATCGCCGCGGCTTCGCGCACGCGCACGTTCATCGCGAGATAGCCCGAGCCTTTGCCGGCGATGCCCCACTTGTCGGCCACGCCGCCGAAGATGGTCTGCATGACACCCGCGTAGTTCGCCATCCAGGTGTCGTTCGTGACTTCCAGAACGTCGCCCAGCAGGTTCTGCCAGAACGAATTGACCTTCGGGCCGGAGAGCGTGATGTCCGAGAGGTCGCCGTAGGAGAGCGCGCGCTCGGTGTTGTTGATCCACGCGTTGAGGACTGAGCCCTCGCCTTTGTTCCCTTGCACACGGTCGGCGAGGATCGCGATGATGGACTTGCGGTCCGTCGGCCGTCCTGCCTCAAGCCAGCCCTGCCACACGTTCAACGCGTTGACGAGGTTGTCCTCGACACCGGTCTGGGGTGAGAGCGCCGCGAGGAGCGCGGCGAAGTGCGGCGCGTCCGGCCCGAAGACATCCGAGATGGTCTTGGCGCTGCGCGCATACCAGCCCCGCTTCGCGCGCCCGGCATGGGCGACCGCGGCCATCTCGGCTGCGGAGGGGAAGCTCTCGAGGTGATCGATGATCGCGGAGGCGAGCCGGTCGGAGATCTTCGAGCGCTCGCGCGGCGTGAGGTGGCGCAGGAAGCTCGTGATCTGGCGGGAGGGGTTCTTGAGCTTCGTCTCGGCGGCGAGGCCCTTCGGCGACTCGCTGATCTTCGGTGAGTTGGTCGGGCGCTCGTTCGTGGTGAGCTTGATCTGCTCCGGCCGGAAGACCACGTATTGCAGGTCTGTACCTCCGAACTCTTTTACACCCGTCAGGATGGCGCCATCGTGCCCTTCAGCGCGAGCGGCATCGAACAGCTCCTTCATTCCTCCCTGGATGTCTCCGCTCGCTTGTACTTCCGCGGCGTCGATGGTCTTCGGGTTCTTGATCGAGAGGTACGCCGACACGATGTGTCCGAAGTCGCCGGATTCCCCGGTAGCATCTTCCGAGAACGAGCGCGCGATCTCGATGTTCGGCGTGAAGTAGACGGCTTCTTCGTACGAGCTATCGACGTCGAAGACGTCGAATTTTTCACTCGTCGTCCCGTGATACACGACCAGCGGCTCGCCATTCGCGTCGACCACCTTGCTGCCCGCGAACCAGCGCTTGAACTCCGGGGTCTTGGGGGAGAGCTGCGGCTCGTTCGGACGCACGACCTGCTCGGGCGAAAACGCGACCACATGCACGCGGCCGCCGAGGTGCTTCGCGCTGACGACAAGCCCGTCGTGGCCGGCTGCGCGCAGCCCTTCGCGCCAGGCGTGCGCCTGCTCTACGCTATCGAACCCGGGCAGGTCCTCGACCTTGATGACTTTCGGGTTGCGGATGTCGAGCTTGAAGGACTCGGCCGAGCCGTAGGACTGGGCCTCGGACTGCGAGACGGTGAACCAGACCCCGAGCCCGCTCGAGGCGTTGCCGCTTGCGCGGCCGAGTGCGCCTACTTCGAAGTGGCTGGCGTCGAGGGGAGTTGCAGCGCCTCGATAGAGGGATCGGGGTTGGCCGTCCGCTCCGCGGATGCGAGTAGCGCGAGCCCACCCTTCTGCGGGACGCCCTCCTGCAACAGTTCGTTGTAGCTCTTCGGATTGGGCAGCGGCTCGAGCTCTTTGGTCAGGTCCATGGGATTCAGCATACTCCTCTTTGTTAGCTTTTGCTACCGGCTTGGGGGACTGCTGCACCTTGCTCTGCAGCGGACCTTCGACGGGTTCGCCACGCAGGTACGCGGCCCAGTCCATCTTCAGGAGCTCGGTGGCGTCGACGGCTTGGATGGTCTTCGCGCCTGAACGCACAGCCGCCTGCAAACGATGACCGCCTTCCTCGAGCATGTACTTCCCGCCCTCGCGACGCACGACGATCGGCGGGGGCTGCGACGTCTTCAGCTGCTCCTGATACTGCTTGATCGCCTTCTCCGAGTACGCGCGCTTCTTCGTAACGATCTCGGTCGGCTTGAGCTCGAGCCGCGGGACGACGAAGGGATCGACGAAGCCACCCTTCACGTAGAGCTCCTGGCGGATGTCGTCTTCGTCCAGACCGGTCTTGCCGGCGATCGTCATGCCGAGGTCGTCGATTGTCTCGTTCGTCAGCGCATCGGTGGCGACCATCTCGGACTTCGCCGACTCCTGCACCGTCGGCGTGCCCTTCATCGCCGCAACCTTCGCCTTCTCTTTCTCGAGCTGCGAGGTGAAGGCCTCGGCGTGCAGTTGCGCCAGCACGCCGTGGATCGCCTCGAGGTTCGAGACGACCATCGCGCTCATGTCGGGCTCGGTGCGGAAGAGCGCGCGCACGCGTGCGATCGCGGCCTTCAGGCCGCTGATCAATTTCGCGAGCGTCTTCTTCGCGACCGTCTGACCGTGCTTGGCCTGGATCGCGGTGATGACTTTCGGGAGGAAGGTGGGGTCGTTCAGCGCCCAGCCGCCGAGGTCGGCGGCCACCTCGTTGATGAGGAAGGCGCGGCGCTCGACCGGGTCGGAGGGCGCACTCCTGCCGAAGCGAGCTTCGGCGTACGCGAGACCGGCGGGCGTGATGCCCTCGTTGATCAGCTTGAGGGCGACTTGATGGAGGACGGTGTTGTCCTCCAGGGTGTGGCTGAATTCGTGACCAGCGACGAAGTTCCCCGCACGGAGCGGGTTGTCGCTCAAGAAGACCGTGTCGGGCGCGTTCGCGCGCAGCACGAAGCCGTCGGGCAGCGCCGGGTCGTCGCGGTAGAAGACGACTTGCTTTCCGGCTTTCTCGTAGAGCTCGCTTAGTGCGGCTGCGCTTCCCTTGCTAATCTGCTCTCGATCGCCTGACGGAGCTCCCGTGTCAGGTAGGCTGGCGGGGTCGACCGCAAGCACAGGTGCGGCTTCGAGATGGGCGACGCCGTCGACGACGGTGACGCCGGTTGCTCCTGCGAGGGCTGCATTGATTCGCTCCTGGTGCTCTGCATGGGGTTTCGTCTCCTCGTCCGTGTAGAGCTGCTCATCATTGCGGACGGCAGCCGTCTCCGGCGTCGCCACCGTGACCGGCAGCGGCGCCTCCACGCTCACGGGCGCGGCTACCGCGGCCTGGGCTGCGGCGATGGCGTCGTCCACCGTGGGCGCGGCTACGATCGTCTTTACGGTCTCGCGTGGGTCGATCGTACGCGCGTCGGGCTGCAGGCGCCGCAGCGCCTCGGCTTCCGCGGATCCCGGTGCGAAGCTCGTCGCGTCGACCGCCGACTGGATCTCGCCGGCGACGATCTCGTTCCGATCCGGCTCCCGGTGGATGAGGCCGTGCGCGGCGTGCGCTGCACCGACCTGGGCGGCGCCGGCGAGCGGCGTCGAGAGGACCGTCATCACGAGCTGGTCCTTCAGGTCCTGCCAGGTCATGTCCGGCTTGATGGACGCCTTGTCGACCGCGAATTCCAGTGCGGTCGCGAGCAGCTCCTGCGGGACCTCGACGGCGAAGAAGTTCGCCGCCTTCTTCATGAGGTTCGTGTCGTTCTTGAAGAGCGCGCGCATGGGCGCGAACTCCGTGCCGACCTCGATCGCGCCGTAGACCGTGGCGTACGCCCCGGCCTGCCCCGGTGTCATGCCGGCCTGTCGACCATCGGAGTACGAGTCGCCGAACTGCGAGGCGAACATGGTCCCGAAGAGGGCGCGCTCGCCCGCGTGCTTGCCGGCGGCAAACATGCCACCCTCGGCCGCACCGGCGAGGCCGCCAGTCAGCATCGACGGTGCCATCACGGCCACGCTCTGGATGGCCGTCTGGATGGCCTGCGTCGCGAGCCCGGGCTTGAGGCCCGTGTTCAGTTCCTTCTCGCGCGCTACCGCCTCATCCGCCAGCACCTTGCCGGTGTCGGCCAGCTTGTCCGCGAAGCCTGCGTCCAGCGCGGGATCGCGCTTCGGGCCCGCGACCTGCAGGGCATCGCCCGCAGTAATGTCCTCGAGCGTCTGGCCGCCGGCGGCTTCGCCCGCTGCCTGGATGAGGCCACCGGCGATCTTCTGCTCGCCAGCCGGGATTCCCTTGACGGAGGCGATGATGTTGCGGAGCGGATCCGCGGCGGCGATCTCGTTCGCCTTCTCGGACTCGACGCGCTGCTGCCGCTCGGCTGCGTTCAGGCCGACCGTGTCGGTGGCGAAGCGCTTCTTCCCGAGCTCGTTCGCGGCGGTGAAGTCGCGCGGCGCGGGCGTGCTCGGCTCAGGCGTCGGCGCCTCGCGGTCGTCGGCGAGCAGCGACTGGCCGCCGATCGTCTGCGTCATGCGCGCGGGGCGCGCGGCGCCCTTCAACTCACCCTCGGTGACGCTCTCCTTCTCCAGGTTGGGGAAGTTGTGCTTGATCGCGGACGCCATCGCGTCCTGCGACATCCCGTCGGGGAACTCGAGCTGCTGCCCGTCAGGCAGCTCGACGAGTTGCGTCATTCAAACTTGCTCGTGGCAGGGTTGTACTTGAGGGGCTTCGGGGTGGCGGCGACGGGCGCGGCCGGCTTCGGCGTGTTGATGGCGCCGGCTTCGCCCTCCGCCCGGCGCGCGCCGTACTGGCGCTGGTAGTCGGACTGGAGTTGCTGGGCGAGCGCGGACTGCGTCTTCTCCCGGGCCGTGAGGTCCTTGACGCGCGCTTCGGCAGCGGCAACAGCCGCACGGTGCGAGGCGGTGGCCTCCGGGGCCGCGGCGAGGTCTTCCTTCGCCTTGAGGAGCGAGGCCGTCTCGGCGCGCAGCTCCGTGCGGATGCTGCCGACTTCCTTCGTGACGGAGGCGAGGACGGTGGCGTCCGCGGTCTGCTGCGCGCGCCCGGCGGTGCCCTCGAGGGCGGTGACCTTGTCGCGGGCGATCTTGATCGCGTCGACGTCGGTGCCAGCCTGGGCCTTGGCGAGATCCTTGCGCGCGTCGTGGAGCTCGGTCTCGACCTGGAGTTCGTACTTCGACTTCGCTACCGCGGCAGCCGATGCGGCCGCAGCTGCGGCGCGCTCCGGGTGCTCGGCGTTCATGATGGCCGCTTTGTTCTTCAGCCACTGCGGGTCCTTCATGAGGTCCGCGGTGAGCGAGGCCTCGGCGGTGGCGGCGAACTTCTTCTGCGCGGCGTCGGCGGCTGCCTTCGCCTCGACGTTCTTCGGATCCTGGTTGTAGAGGTCGACCGCCTTCTGCATCTCGACGGCGTCGGCGATCTTCGCCTCGCGCATCCTCGGCGCGAGCTTGAGGTTCGCCTCGCCCACCGCCGTGGCGGTGTCGGCGGCGAGCGCGGGCGCGCGGCCTTCCTTGCGGACCTCGACGCCCTCCTGCAGGGCGCTGTGGTGCTCGGCGAGGCGCTTCGCGGCCTCCTCGCGGATGTCGGACTCGATCTTGGTGAGGCCGATCTTCTCTCCGGCGCGCCCGGCTTCTTCAGCGGCCCCTGCCGCCACCATCCCTAGGAGACCCATTACTGGCCTCCCGCGATCATGCCGGCGGGCTGCG
>JADMIO010852356.1_pt1 | contig 42368 bp, 34 predicted proteins | sample 8958161 | NCBI WGS metagenome assembly JADMIO01 (sample SAMN16585339, study PRJNA669376) | soil metagenome | isolation source: Crop rotation soil | place: USA: Cullars Rotation, Alabama | collected 2011 | reverse complement strand
CTTTCCCGCCGAAGCTCCCGCGCGGGCCGCGTCGGGGGCCGCATGGCGGCGGCACCGCCGCCCAGCTACCGCCCTGCCCGCCGGGAGGCCGGACCCGCGTCGTCAGGCCGGCTGCACAGCCCGTTTACGCGCGCGCCGGATCTGACGCAGGTAAGGATGGAAGTCGACCTCGACCGTATGACGCTTAGAGGCGACGAAGCGTTTCTTCATCCGGCCTTCTTCCTCCGCGATCTCCTTTTTCATCGCCGCCGCCGGGGGCAGCGCCGCACGGCCTGAGAGCAGGTCGGCGATCCACTCGCACTGAGCCTCGGCCAGGGGCATGATCGGGCCCAGGGGCTGGATGAAGCCGATGAAGTAGAGGCCGGGCCGCTCGACCGAGACGACGCGGTGGTAGAGCGGCAGGCGGTTGTCCGGCGCGGTCAGCACCTCCGGGTCGAAGAATGGGAAGGTCATCTTGTAGCCCGTGCAATAGACGACCAGGTCGACCTCCTCCTCGCTGCCGTCGGCGAAGTGGACCCGGCGCCCGCCGGCGAAGCGGTCGATGTTGGGCTTGGCCTGGATGTCGCCGTGCCCGAGCCGCGGCAGCAGCTCCGAGGAGACGGTTGGGTGCGCCTCGAAGAGCTTGTGATCGGGCTTGGGGAGCCCGTAGCTGGTCATATCGCCGACGGCGATGCCGAGCGCGCGCATGACGAAGAAGCGCTGCACCGCAAGCGGCAGGCGCGAGATCAGGTCGTTGGCGGTCTCGTCGATCGGTTTGCCGTTGATGTACTTGGGCAGCACGTAGGCGCCGCGGCGCATCGAGAGGAAGGTCGCGTCGGCGAGGCGGGAGGACTCGACGGCGACGTCGGTGGCGGAGTTGCCGATCCCGAGCACGAGCACGCGCTTGCCCTTGAGGACGTCGGCCTCGCGGTAGTGGTGGACGTGGATCTGCTCGCCCTCGAACTGCTCGGCGCCGGGGAATGAGGGTTCGGGCCAGCGTGGGTCCCAGTGGTGCCCGTTGGCGACCAGGACCGCCCGGTAGCGCTCCGTCGTACGCCCACCGTCGGCGTCCTCGACCGTCACCTCCCACCCCTCGCCGGCCGGCTCGACGCTGGTGACCTCGGTCTGGAAGCGGATCTTCTCGCGCAAGCCAAAGTGGTCGACGAATTCGTCGAAGTAGGCCGCCATCTGGAAGTGGTCGGGGTAGTCCGGATAGTGGTCGGGCATCGGCAGGGTCTTGTAAGCCATCACCCGCCGCGAGGTGTTGATGTGCAGCGAGCGGTAGGCCGACGACATCCCGTTGTCGTTTTCGTAGCGCCAGTTGCCGCCGATCTGCGAGCCCTTCTCGAAGCAGTCGAAGGGGATTCCGCGCGCGTCCAGCACCTGGCAGGCGGCAATCCCCGAGCTGCCGGCCCCGATCACGCACACCTTCTCCGCCGTCGACATCGGAGGCGAATTTATCCGACTGGCTCGGTGACCAGAGGAACGACCCAGCCACCCCGAGGGCTGGAGGGGTTCACACCGCGGGGCCGGCGGTTCATCCCTGGGGGTCGTAGAGCGCGGGAGCCGTCGGGCCGAAGGTGGACCCATCGGGATCAAACAACAGAAAGGAGCCCCCGATGACCACTAGGAAACGCATCTCCCCCGCCCTCATCATCAGCTGCGTCGCGCTGTTCGTCGCGCTCACCGGTTCGGCGATCGCCGCCGGCGTGCTCGGCCCGAACACCGTGCGCTCGCCGCAGATCGTCAACGGCAGCGTCCGCAACGCGGACCTCCACGACGGCCTGATCGGCGCCTCCAAAATCAGTCCGGGCGCCGTCACCGAAACGGCGCTCGCCGACAATGCGGTCGGGACCACGAAGGTCGCCGACGGCTCGCTCAACCAGGACGACCTCGGCGCCAACTCGGTTGGCTCGAGCGAGCTGCAGGCCGGCTCGATCCGCGCCAGCGAGCTGGGACCGCTCCTGCAGGTCACCAACAGCATCAGCGTCGCCCCGAACGGGAACACGTTCGTGACCGCGACCTGCCCCGCGGGCACCACGGTGATCAGCGGAGGCGGCTTGCCGAGCACCTATGCCGACTACCTCGTCGGCTCGGTGCGCAACGGCAATGGCTGGACGGCCTACGTCCACAGCACCTCCGGCGCCACCACCACGCTGACCGCCTACGCCTACTGCCTGGTCGGCGGCAGCAGCAACTGAGCGACGAGAGTCAGGCGGAAGCGAGACGGCCGAGACCTTGCGTCTCGGCCGTCTCGCCGGCGTTCAGGATGTCTGGAGCCCGACTGTCGTTTCGGGCTGACCGTTCATCCAGCTCAGGTGTGTGCCTTCGTAGCTCGCCGGTTTGAGGTTGCCTTCCAGCGTCCCTTCGGTGATTTCTTTCGTGAAGGTTATGTGTGAATGTTTGTTTGTATTCGCGGTGCCGACCAAGGTGCCGGTGATGGCAACTTTTACTTTTTGCATCAACCCACAGTTACCAGCCATTACTTCAAATATCATCAGTACCCCAGCACCAGCTTCTTGGGAAAACGTCACGGTGTGTTCAGGGCTCGTGATGAATTTGAGCGGATACGTCTCGATTGTCGCTTCATTTCCGGCAACACCCGATACGCTCCTCACTTCACACGTTTTGGTTGTATTGTTCTGAAGCGAGGCGATGCATTTTGTGTAGTGGAGAACGATTTCTTCCCCAAATGCGACTCCTTCTCCCCCGCTGATGGCATTTTTGACGGTACCGCTTGTCGAGTGCATTTCGGTACACCTAACCTCAAGGGCGAGTCCATTGACTTGAAATCGCAGGAGGCTATTGCCTTCCCCAATCTCTTCCACTCCTGTTTTTACCCCTTCGGGAATCGTGACTGTTTCGTAATTGCTTTCGGTTACTTCCGGTGTGCTGCAGTGGGAGTTGTTATACGCACCAGCTCCGGAAATAACCGCTTCGCAAGCAACTGCTGTTATTCCTTTGGCCGAGGCGCTCGCCACCCCGATCGCCGCCATCGCGAGCACGCAGAGCGCAGCCGCCGGGATCGCGTATCTACGAGATGCCATTTCTCCAGCTCCTTCGGGTTGGGATCTCCCCGGCCGGGAGGGTCCGAATCCGCTGGGAACCGCGCGCCGGCAGGGCGGGGCCGCTAAAGGGGCCCGGGGTAGCCAGTCTGGATGGGCACCAGGGCGCAGTCAACCTAGCGGGGCATGTGTCTTTTATCTCGGAAGTCGGGGTCTACGTGCTCCGCCTCAGGAGCTGAGCTGCGAAGCAGCAACTGGCTCAATGGCGAAAGCCCCGCTCGGGACCCTCCTTCTTGCGAGCCCTATCCGACGAGACTCAAAATGCTCCTTGGCCAGACGGAAGGCCTAGCACCCCGGGGGCTGGACCGGTTCACACCAGGGGGCCGGGGAATCAGCCCTGGGGGCCGGAGAGGGCTGGGACCGCTCCTGCAGGTCACCAACAGCATCAGCGTCGCCCCGAACGGGAACACGTTCGTGACCGCGACCTGCCCCGCGGGCACCACGGTGATCAGCGGAGGCGGCTTGCCGAGCACCTATGCCGACTACCTCGTCGGCTCGGTGCGCAACGGCAATGGCTGGACGGCCTACGTCCACAGCACCTCCGGCGCCACCACCACGCTGACCGCCTACGCCTACTGCCTGGTCGGCGGCAGCAGCAACTAGCGACGAGAGTCGCTCGCGGCGAGACGGCGGGCCCGGTGCCCCGGCCGTCGTCGTTCTGTGGACGAAAGGCCGAGGGTGGGCGACCCCACCCCATGGGTGCGTAGAGAGGAGGACCGAGCGCCGTGACGCTGGGCTGCATCGGATCTCAACGAACGAAAGGAACTCCGATGAACCCCAGAGACCTGATCTATAAGCGCCGTCGCAGGGCGGTGATCCTCGCGCTGGTCGCGACGCTCGCCTTCGCCGGCCTCGGACGGGCCGTCTTCTCGGCCGCCCCCGCCCGAGCCCTGATCGCCGAGAACGACTGCGAATACGGCGACTGCGAAGGTGACGGCGGCGGCGGCGAAGGCGGCTGGGGTGAAGGCGGCTGGGGTGAAGGCGGCTGGGGTGAAGGCGGCTGGGGTGAAGGCGGCTGGGGTGAAGGCGGCTGGGGTGAAGGCGGCTGGGGTGAAGGCGGCTGGGACGAAGGCGGCGGCGGTTGGGAAGAAGGCGGCTGGGACGAAGGCGGCTGGGAAAGCGACGAAGAAGGTGGCGGCCTGACCCCCGAAGAGGAAGAAAGCATCGAAATCGAAAGCGGCGACGGCGAAATCGAAATGGGCGGTGAGGAAGGCGAGGATTCCGGCGAAGAGGAAGGCGGCCCGCTCACCCAGGAAGAGGAAGAAAGCATCGAAATCGAATCGGGCGACGACGGCAAAACCGCCCAGGAACGCGAAGAAGCAGCCGAACAGCAGCAGCAGGAAGACGAAGAGTTCGAACGGGAATGGCAGGAAGAAATCGAAGAAGAAGAAAAGGAAAAGGCGAAGACCATCGCCCAGCGTCAGCAGGACCGGATCGAAGACCTGGAGAAGAAGCGGAAGGAGGAACTGACCTGCCGCAACTACCGCGCGACGGGGGAGTTCCACGACTGCGTGCAGTCGTCCCCGGCGACCGACCTCGAGGGCCAGCGCCGTCGCTGCGAACGTGAAGCTACCGACCTGCGGCGCGACCAGCGTCGAGGCATAGCCGGGAAAGGCGGGATGCGGGAAGCCGAAATCGAACTCTGCTTCTCGGAAGTAATCGAGAGCTCGACGATCGGTCACTGCAACGAAATCAGCGCCGAACGCGAAGCCCTGCGCGGATCGGGTCAACCGACGACCTCAGTCGACAACGAACTCATCTCCTGCCTGGAAACGCGGGGGCTCGAGAGGCAAGCGGCGATGGAAAGGGCACGAAAGCTCCGCGAACTACAGGAAAGGAAGAAGGGCAAAAAGGGACACCGGACGAGGGCTCGTCACTAGCTCTCGCGGAGCGACCAGGCGTGATCGAACCTTCACGGGAGAGGGGCCCCTTTCGGGGCCCCTCGCTCGTTTCAGAATGTTTCGATCCCGATTGTTTCTTCGGTTTCCTTCATATAGCTCGCGATTGTGCCGGTGTAGGTTGCGATTTTTCCGTTCGCTTTCAGGTTGAGGCCGTTGGTCGCAGGTTCGAACGTGAGGTGCGAATGTGTACTTGTGTTCGCGACGCCGTTCAAAGCTCCAGTCACCACGACTTCCGTCGTCGCTGGGACGCATGCGCCTTTGAGGATTTTGAACGACAGGATGTTGAGGCCTTCTGTTGGTTCGACGGTGAGGTTGTGGGCAGTGGGACCCGTTGTTGTTGTCAGCGGTTCGGTCTTGATTGTCGCCGGTTTGCCCGGGGTACCGCTGAGGCTTTCGATTTCACATTTCGTTTCGGGTTTAGCCACGAGCGACGCGTGGCACTCCGTGTAGTGGAGCACGATGTTTGTGCCGTGCACCCGCATTTCCCCCGCCTGAATGACGTTCGTTACGTCGCCGCTGGTCGATTCCATCATTTCGCATGTCACGTTGATGCTCGACCCCCCGATCGCAACGCCCAGGATGCTGGGTGCTGTGCGTTCCTCGTTCGGCCCCACCGAAACCCACTCGGCTTCTGTTGTGGTTTTTTCAGCCACCGCAACTGTTTCGTAGTTGCCTTTCGAGATCTGCGGTGTTATGCAGTGGCTGGTTTCGTATTTCCCGGTGCCAGCCCCTCCCGGTGCCGCCGTGCAAACCACCGCTGTGAGGCCGGTCGCAGAGGCGCTTGCCGCGCCGACGGCGCAGAGCGAAGCGGCAACGAGAGCGAGCACCACCATGCTCAGTCCACGTCGAGACATTTCCATCACTTCCTTTTGGTTGGCGTGTTGGCCGGCTCGGAGTCCCCGAATCCGCTCAGAGAGTCCGGTCGGCATATTGGCCTAGGTTAAGGCCATAGAAAAACTCCCGGCGCATTTCTGCGACCGGAGCCCGCACCAAGTGGAGCGCGCACGGAGTGGCGCGCTTCCACGGTCCTCGCTATTTCGAGGACTCCTCCGAGGTCGACTCGATCTCCTGGGCGAGCTCCTCGAGCTCCTCCGCGAAGGAGAGGCCGAAGCCCTCGACCGGGGTCTCGACTCCGTCGACGCCGAGCTCGGCGGCGAGCTCGTCGTCTTCGAGCAGGTCCTCGTCGCTCGGCGGCTCGATCGCCACCGCCGGCTCGATAGCGACCGTCCGGTAGTGCTTGAGGCCGGTCGCCGCCGGGATCAGCTTGCCGATGATCACGTTCTCCTTGAGCCCGACCAGGCGGTCGCGTTTGCCCTCCAGGGCGGCGTCCGTGAGCACCTTGGTCGTCTCCTGGAAGGAGGCGGCCGAGAGGAAGGACTCGGTCGCCAGCGAGGCCTTGGTGATCCCGAGGATGACCTCCTCGCCTTTGGCCGCCGTACCGCCGTCTTCCTTCGTCTTCTTGTTCAGCCGTTTGAGGCTGCCGCGGTCTTCGAGCTGGCCCGGAAGGAGGCTGGTCGAGCCCTTGGACTCGATCCGCACCTTCTTCAGCATCTGCCGCGCGATCAGCTCGATGTGCTTGTCGTTGATGTCGACGCCCTGGGCCCGGTAGACCTTCTGCACCTCGTCGACGAGGTAGAGCTCGGTCGCCGTGCGCCCACGGATCGACAACAGGTCAGCCGGGTAGAGCGAGCCTTCGTTCAGCTGCTGGCCGACCTCGACTTTCTCGCCGTCGGCGACGTGCAGCCGGGTCCGCAGCGGGAAGCTGTAGGAGTGCTCCTCGCCGCCGCTTGACTCGGTGACGATCAGTTTCAACGCTTTGTCGGTCTCCTCGATCGAGACCTTCCCCGCGGCCTCGGCCATCTGCGCCAAACCCTTCGGTTTGCGCGCCTCGAAGAGCTCGACGATCCGGGGCAGACCCTGGGTGATGTCCTGACCGGCGACGCCTCCCGTGTGGAAGGTGCGCATGGTCAGCTGGGTCCCGGGCTCGCCGATCGACTGCGCGGCGATGATCCCGACCGCGTCGCCGATGTTGACCATGAACCCGGTCGCCGGGGCGACGCCGTAACAGGCGCGGCACACGCCGGCCTCGGCCTCGCACTTGAGGGCCGAGCGGACGGGAACCTTGACCTCCTCCTCGCCAAAGGCCTCGGCGATCTCTTCGACGTCGGCCTGGGTGATCTCCTGGTTGCGCTTGAGCAGCTCGCGACCGCGCTTGGTCTCGAACTTTTTAGCCGACAGGCGACCGACCAGGTTGTCGTTGAGGGAGCCGTCGTCCTTGCGCAGCACCATCTCGATGTGGTCTTTGGTTTTGCAGTCCTCCTGACGCACGATCACGTCCTGGGCGACGTCGACCAGACGCCGGGTTAGGTACCCGGAGTCGGCCGTGCGCAGGGCCGTGTCGGCGAGTCCCTTGCGGGCGCCGTGCGTGGAGATGAAGTACTCCAGGACCGAGAGCCCCTCCATGAAGTTGGCCTTGATCGGCCGCTCGATGATCTCCCCTTTCGGGTTGGCCATCAGGCCGCGCATCCCGGCCAGCTGGCGGATCTGTTTGAACGACCCGCGCGCGCCGGAGTTGGCCATCATGAAGATCGGGTTCAGCTCATCGAGGTTGTCCTCCATCGCCTGCGCGACCTCGTCGGTGGCGCGGTTCCAGTGGGCGGTGACCGCCTCGTGACGCTCCTCGGCGGTGATGTAGCCGTCGTCGTACTGACCCTGGATCGCTTCGGTCTCCTTCTCGTAGCGCTCGAGGATGTCCGCCTTTTCGGGCGGTGAGACCACATTGTTCTTGGAGACCGTGATCCCGGCCTGGCTCGCGTAGTGGAAGCCGAGGTCCTTGAACGCGTCGAGCACCTGCGAGACCGGGGGCGCCCCGTAGGCGTCAACCAGGTTGGAGACCATCGCGTTGACGTCCTTCTTCTTCAGCGCGTGGTTGGCGAACTCGTACTGGTCGGCGTCGAAGTCGTCCTCCAGGGCGTCGGCCAGAGCGCGCTCGATCTTTTCGTTGAAGATGATGCGCCCGACCGTGGTCAGGAAGTGCTCCTTGCCGGCCCGCCGGAACTCGGCCAGGTCGTGCAGGCCGCAGCCGCCGTTCTCGTAGACGAGCTCGGCCTCCTGCGCGGAACGGAAGACCTTCACCGTCGGCGTCGATCCGTTGCGGTTCTTGCCCGACTTCAGCTCCTCGTCGAGCTTCTCCAGCTCCTCGCCCTCGGGTCCGTAGGTCAGGTAGTAGATCCCGAGCACCATGTCCTGGGTCGGGGTGGCCAGCGGCGCCCCGTGTGCCGGCGAGAGGATGTTGTTCGCCGAGAGCATCAGGATCCGCGCCTCGGCCTGAGCCTCCGCGGAGAGCGGCACGTGGACCGCCATCTGGTCGCCATCGAAATCGGCGTTGAAGGCGTGGCAGACCAGCGGGTGCACCTGGATCGCCTTGCCCTCGACCAGGACCGGTTCGAAGGCCTGGATACCGAGGCGGTGCAAGGTCGGCGCCCGGTTGAGCAGGACGGGGTGTTCGTGGATGACTTCCTCGAGCACGTCCCAGACCTCCGGGATCATCGACTCGACCATCTTCTTCGCGGCCTTGATGTTCTGGACCGCTTTGCGCTCGACCAGCTGGGCCATGATGAACGGCTTGAAGAGCTCCAGCGCCATCAGCTTCGGCAGGCCGCACTGCTGCAGCCGCAGGCTCGGGCCGGAGACGATCACCGAACGCCCGGAGTAGTCGACGCGCTTGCCGAGCAGGTTCTGGCGGAAGCGTCCCTGCTTGCCCTTGAGCATGTCCGAGAGCGACTTCAGCGGCCGGTTGCCGGGCCCGGTGACGGGACGGCCGCGGCGGCCGTTGTCGAACAGCGCGTCGACCGCCTCCTGCAGCATCCGCTTCTCGTTGTTGACGATGATCTCGGGCGCGCCGAGATCGAGCAGCCTTTTCAGCCGGTTGTTGCGGTTGATCACCCGGCGGTAGAGGTCGTTGAGGTCCGAGGTCGCGAAGCGGCCACCGTCCAGCTGGACCATGGGGCGCAGCTCCGGCGGGATCACCGGCACCGCGTCGAGGATCATCCAGTCGGGCTGGTTCTCTGAGTTGAGGAAGGCCGAGGCGACCTTCAGCCGCTTTACGGCACGGGCCTGTTTCTGGCCTTTGGAGCTGTTGATGATCTGCTCCAATTCCTCGCAGTCGGCCTCGAGGTCGACCTGCTCGAGCAGGTCGCGCACCGCTTCGGCGCCCATGCCGCCGCGGAAGTACTCGCCCCAGCCGAACGGAGAGCCGAACCGGTCTTTGAGCTCCCGGAAGACCGTCTCGTCGTTGACGACGTCTTTCGGTTTCATCTCCGTGAAGATCTTCCAGACTTCGCCCATGCGCTCGACCGCCTCTTCGAGGTAGGCCTCGGTGTCGGCGATCTCGGCGTCGAACTGTTTGCGCAGCTCTTTGATCATTTTGCCGCGCTCGTCGTCTTTGAGTTTGCGCAGCTGCGCCGCGGTCAGTTTCAGCGAGTCGGCCCAGATGTGGTCTTCGTCGTCGAACTTGTCCTGGCTGCCGTCCTCCAGGTACTTGATCCGGCGCTCCAGCGACTCGTTCAGCTCCTGAGTCCGTTTCTCCCTTTCGGCCTCGTAGGAGTCGGTGACTTTTTTGACCTCTTTCTCGAGTTTCCCGATGTCCTTGTCGCGGGCCTCCTCATCGACCCAGGTGATCATCGAGGCGGCGAAGTAGAGGACCTTCTCCAGCTCTTTGGGAGCCATGTCGATCAGGTAGCCGATCCGGCTCGGGACGCCCTTGAAGAACCAGATGTGGGACACGGGCGAGGCCAGGTCGACGTGGCCCATACGCTCGCGCCGGACCTTCGACCGGGTCACCTCGACGCCGCAGCGCTCGCAGACGATGCCCTTGTAGCGGACCCGCTTGTACTTGCCGCAGTAGCACTCCCAGTCCTTGGTCGGACCGAAGATGCGCTCGCAGAAGAGGCCGTCTTTCTCCGGCTTCAGCGTCCTGTAGTTGATCGTCTCGGGCTTCGTGACCTCGCCCCAGCTCCAGGAGCGGATCTTCTTCGAGGACGCGAGCCCGATCTCGATCGCGTCGAAATTGTTGATGTCGATCATCAGTCCTCCACCTTCGCCTCTTCGGCCTCCGCGGCTTCGCCGGCGCCGTCTGAATCAGTTCCGCCCTCGCCCTCGGCGACGACCTGCTCCTCCTGCTCGTCGGCCGCTCCACCGTTGGAGTCGGCGCGAACGCCGGTCAGGTCCATGCCGAGCTCCTCGGCCGCTTTCAGCAGGTCGTCCTCCTCGTCGGAGATCTCCACGTCGGTCCCCTCGGAGACGACGTTGGCGTCGAGCGAGAGGCTCTGGATCTCCTTCAGGAGCACTTTGAACGACTCCGGGATCGACGGCTCGGGAATGTTCTCCCCCTTGACGATCGCCTCGTAGGCCTTGACCCGCCCGACCGTGTCGTCGGACTTGACCGTGAGCATCTCCTGCAGGGTGTACGCAGCACCGTAGGCCTCGAGGGCCCAGACCTCCATCTCGCCGAAGCGCTGACCGCCGAACTGCGCCTTGCCGCCCAGCGGCTGCTGGGTCACCAGCGAGTACGGCCCGGTCGAGCGGGCGTGAATCTTGTCGTCGACCAGGTGCAGCAGCTTGAGGATGTACATGTAGCCGACCGTCACCTTGCCCTCGTAGGGCTCGCCGGTGCGGCCGTTGTAGAGCTGCGCCGTACCCGCCGCGCGGGCACCGGCGCGGGCCCTGTTGTCGATCCCGAGGTCGATGCCGCGATCGGCGTTTTCCTCTGACCACTTGACCAGGGCCTCGTCGACGTCCTCGACGGTCGCCCCGTCGAAGACCTGGGTCGCCACGTAGACGCGGCCGTCGCCGTCGGCGGAGTGGGCCTGCTTGTAGGCGTCGGAACCATCGTCGTACCAGCCGTTCGCCGCGACCCAACCGAGGTGGGTCTCGAGGATCTGGCCGATGTTCATCCGGCTCGGCACGCCGAGCGGGTTGAGGATGACGTCGACCGGGGTGCCGTCGGCGAGGTGGGGCATGTCCTCCTCGGGCACGATCTTCGAGATCACACCCTTGTTCCCGTGACGGCCCGCGAGCTTGTCGCCCTCGGCGATCTTGCGCTTGGTCGCGACGTAGACGCGGACCAGGTCGTTGACGCCGGGCGGCAGGTCGTCGCCGTCGTCGCGGCTGAAGGTGAGCACGTCGATCACGACGCCGCCCTCCCCGTGCGGGACTTTCAGCGAGGTGTCGCGGACCTCGCGCGCCTTCTCCTTGAAGATCGCGCGGATCAGCTTCTCCTCCGCGGTCAGCTCGGTCTCGCCCTTGGGCGTCACCTTGCCGACCAGGAGGTCGCCGGAGACGACCTCGGCGCCGACGCGGACGATGCCGCGCTCGTCGAGGTTGCGCAGGCTCTCCTCGGAGCGGTTGGGGATGTCGCGGGTGATCTCCTCGTCGCCGAGCTTGGTCGTGCGGGCGTCGATCTCGTACTCCTCGATGTGGATCGAGGTGAGTTCGTCGTCCTTGACCAGGCGCTCGGAGAGGATGATCGCGTCCTCGAAGTTGTAGCCCTCCCAGGACATGAAGGCGACCAGGCAGTTCTTACCCAGCGCGATCTCACCGCCGCCGGTCGAGGAGCCGTCGGCGAGCACGTCGCCCTTCTTCACCTTCTGGCCGGCGGTGACGATCGGCCGCTGGTGGATGATCGTGCCCTGGTTGGAGCGCATGAACTTGTGCAGCGGGTAGTCCTCTTTGCCCGAGCTGCCCGAAACCACGATCCGCTCGGCGTCGACGTGAGTGACCTCGCCGTCGGCTTCGGCCAGAACGACGTCGCCGGTGTCGACCGCGGCGCGGCGCTCCATGCCGGTGCCGATCAGCGGCGGGTCGGGCTTCAGCAGGGGCACCGCCTGGCGCTGCATGTTGGAGCCCATCAGTGCCCGGTTGGCGTCGTCGTGCTCGAGGAAGGGGATCAGCGAGGTCGCCACCGACCAGATCTGGGACGGCGAGACGTCCATCAGGTCGACTTCCTTGGGGGAGGCGGTCGCGTACTCCTGCTCGCCGGCGCGAACCAGCACCTGCGGGCCCTTCAGTTTGCGGGTTTTGGGATCGACCTCGGCGTTCGCCTGAGCGATCACCTTGTCCTCCTCCTGGGTGGCGTCGTAGTGGACGATCTTCTCGCTGACGACGCCGTCTTCGACCACCCGGTAGGGGGTGGTGACGAAGCCGTGCTCGGAGACCTGCGCGTAGGAGGCGAGCGAGCCGATCAGCCCGATGTTCGGGCCCTCCGGGGTCTCGATCGGGCACATTCGGCCGTAGTGGGTGGTGTGCACGTCGCGGACCTCGATCGGGGCGCGCTCCCGGGTCAGGCCGCCGGCGCCGAGCGCCGAGAGCCGGCGCCGGTGGGTGAGCCCGGCGAGGCTGTTGGTCTGGTCCATGAACTGCGAGAGCTGCGAGGAGCCGAAGAACTCCTTCATCGCCGCCACCACCGGGCGGATGTTGATGATCGTCTGCGGCGTGATCGCGTCGGAGTCCTCGGTGGTGAGGCGCTCGCGGACGACGCGCTCCATCCGGTAGAGGCCGATGCGGAACGCCTCCTGGATCAGCTCGCCGACCGTGCGCAGGCGCCGGTTACCGAAGTGCTCGTACTCGTCGAGGTGCTCGTAGACCGCCTCGCGCGGGTAGGTCAGCGCCTCCGCGGCATAGTCTTTGATCGGGTTCTCCTCGTCGATCTCCTCGGGGATCCCGAGCAGCTTCGGCAGCGAGACCAGCTCCTTGACCAGGGCGACAATGTCGTCGTGGGTGAGGACGCGGGTCTCGAGGTCGATGTCGAGGTCGAGCCGGGCATTCAGCTTGTAGCGGCCGACCCGGGTGAGGTCGTAGCGCTTGGGGTCGAAGAAGAGCTGCTCGAGCAGGCCTCGCGCGGCGTCGACCGAGGGCGGCTCGCCCGGGCGCTGCTTTTTGAACAGCTCGATCAGGGCGCCCTCTTCGGTCCTGGTCGCCTCGGTGTCGGCCTCGATCGTGTGCCGGACGTAGACCGAGTTGTCGAACATGTCGAGCAGCTGCTGGTCCTCGACGTAGCCCATTGCCCGCAGCAGCACCGTGACCGGCAGCTTGCGCTTGCGGTCGATGCGCACGTAGACGCGGCCTTTTTTGTCGACTTCGAGCTCCAGCCAGGAGCCGCGGGCCGGCATCAGGTTGGCGATGAAGACCTGCTTTTCGGGATCCTTCGGCGCCATCACGTAGGCGCCGGGGGAACGCACCAGCTGGGTCACGACGACGCGCTCGGTGCCGTTGATGATGAACGTGCCCCGCTCGGTCATCCACGGGAAGTCGCCCATGAAGACGGCCTGCTCGCGGATCTCGCCGGTCTCCTTGTTCTGGAAGGCGACGGTAGCCGTGAGCGGCCGTGAGAAGGTCATATCCTTCTCGCGGCACTCGTCGATCGAGTGCGGCGGCTCCTCGAACTTGAAGGCGCCGAATACGATCTGCAGGTTCCCCGTGTAGTCCTCGATCGGGGATATGTCGTCAATCGTCTCGCGCAGCCCACCGGCCTTCGGATCCGTCAGTTCCTCGAAGGAACGTCGCTGGATATCGATCAGGTGTGGGACTTCGAGAGGGTTGTCTAGGCGGGAAAAGCTCCTACGGGTTACGGGGGCAGCGTTCGAACGTGCCAAAGTCGGCGACTCCTCGGGCGGTCAGAGGGACGTTGATAAAGCGCAAATATGGGCAGGGACCATCAAATGGCGCGCGACCGCGAAAAATAACACACGGAGACGCCCGCCTGCAAGCTTGGCTCCCTGACTGGGATTGGGAAGGCGGAAGATGCGGCTCTATTTGAGCTCGACCGTCGCCCCGGCCTCCTCCAGCTCGGCTTTGAGTTTGTCGGCCTCCTCGCGCTCCACGCCCTCTTTGATCGGGCCCGGGGCCGCGTCGACCAGGGCCTTGGCCTCTTTCAGGCCGAGCCCGGTGGCCGAGCGGACGACCTTGATCACGGGGACTTTCTGGCCGCCGACCTCGGTCAGCACGACGTCGACCGTGCCGGCTTCCTCCTCGCCGCCGGCGCCGTCGCCGGCCGGCGCACCCGCCGCCGCCGGAGCAGCCGCGGCGACCGCGGTCGCCGAAACGCCGAACTCCTCCTCGAGCGCTTTGATCCGCTCGGAGAGCTCGAGCACCGAGATGCCTTTCAGCTCCTCGATCCAATCCTCGGTTGAAATTTTGGTTGCCATCTACTCCTCTTCCTTGCTCTCGTCGTCAGTGTCTGAAGTCTCTTGCTCCGGCTCCGAATCGTCGGTGGGCTCGCCCTCGGAAGCCTCTGCCTCGGGCTGCTCCTCGGGAGTCTCTAGCTCCTCCTCGGCCGGTGCCTCCTCGGCGGGTGCGGCCTCGCCAGGCGGAGCCTCGCCGGAGACGAGCCCTTTCTCGGCCATCTGCCCGAGCTGCAGCGCCAGTCCCTGGATCATTGATCCCAGCCCCCGGACAAGGCCGGTCAAGGGCGAGGCGACGACTCCGGCGAACTGGCCGTTGAGCACGTCGCGGGCAGGCAGGCGCGCGATCGATTTGAATTTGTCCTCGTCGAGGGTGAGGCTTTCCATGAAGCCGCCCTTGAAGGCGAGGATCTCGTGCTCTTTGCCGAAGGTCGAGATCGCCTTCGCGGCCTGCGCGGTGTCGCCGCGGACGAAGGTGAGCGCGGTCGGGCCCTCGAGCAGCTCGGCCAGCCGTTCCTCGCCGGCCTGGTCGGCGGCGAGCTTGGTCAGGCGGTTCTTGACGATCCGGAAGCTGGCATCGGCCTCGCGCAGTTTCGAGCGCAGCTCGGCGGCCTGGGGAACGCTGATACCGCGATAGTCGACGGCGAAGATCGCCTCAGATGCCTCGATCTGGGCGGCGATCTCTTGGATGGTTGCGGACTTTTCCTCGCGGTTCATCGTCTCACCTGCACCGGGCTTCCGGGCTCTCGCCCCGCCGATGGTCTCGGGTCAGTTGGCGACGCAGTCTAGGCGGTCGCCGGCTCCGGTGCGGCCTCGGCCCCTTGCGGCTCCTCCGGGTCGGCCTCCTGCGGGGCCTCGGGCTCGCTCTCCTGCGGCGGCTCCGCCGCGGTGGCCGCGGCCGGCTCGCCGTCGCCGGCTTTCACGTTGGCGTCGACCCGGATCCCCGGGCCCATCGTCGTCGTCAGCGTGCAGGAGACGATGTAGCGGCCCTTGGCCGAGGCGGGCTTGGCGCGCAGGATCTCGTCCATAACCGCGGTGAAGTTGTCGAGCAGTTTCGCCTGGTCGAAGCCGGCCTTGCCGATCGCGAGGTGGACGATCGCCTGGCGATCGGTGCGGTATTCGACTTTGCCGGACTTGGAGTCGGAAACGGCTTTCTCGATGTCCTCGGTGACGGTGCCGACTTTGGGGTTCGGCATCTTTCCCTGCGGGCCGAGCACGCGGCCGAGGCGACCTACGGTGGGCATCATGTCCGGGGTCGCGACCGCGACGTCGAAGTCGGTCCAGCCCTCCTCGACTTTTTTCGCCAGGTCCTCGGCACCGACGAAATCGGCGCCGGCGGCCTCGGCGTCGCGCGCCTTCTGGCCCTGGGCGAAGACGGCGACGGTGACGTCTTTGCCGAGCCCGTGCGGGAGCGCCAGCGTCCCGCGCAGCTGCTCGTCGGCGTGGCGGACGTTGACGCCGAGCAGGACGTGCAGCTCGACGGTCTCGTCGAACTTGGCGCTCGCCGTCTCTTTGATCAGGGCGACCGCCTCGGCCGGCGGGTAGGCGCGGTCGCGGTCGACCTTGTCGTACTGCTGCCGGTAGCGCTTGCCGTGGGCCACTGAGTCTCCTATTTGACGTCGACGCCCATCGAGCGGGCGGTGCCGGCGATGATCTTCGAAGCGGCGTCGATGTCGTTGGCATTGAGGTCGGGCATCTTGCGTTCCGCGATCGCCCGGATCTGGTCCTGGGAGATCTCCCCGACTTTGTTCACGTGCGGCTCGCCGGAGCCCTTCGGGATGTTGATCGCTTCCTTGATCAGCACCGCGGCCGGCGGCGTCTTCGTGATGAAGGTGAAGGAGCGGTCCTCGTAGACGGTGATCTCGACCGGGATGATCGTCCCGCCCTCGTTCTGGGTCTGCGCGTTGAAGGCTTTGCAGAAGTCCATGATGTTGACCCCGTGCTGGCCCAGCGCGGGACCGACCGGCGGCGCCGGGTTGGCGTTGGCCGCCTGGATCTGCAGCTTGATCAGGGTGAGGACTTTTTTCGCCATCGGGGTCGGGGAGCGTAGCGCCTTGCGGGCTAGATCTTCTTCACCTGGTCGTAGCCGACCTCGACCGGCGTCTCGCGGCCGAAGATCGAGACCAGGACCTTGAGTTTGGCCGCGTCCTCGTTGATCTCGGCGATCTCGCCGGAGAAGTCGGAGAGCGGCCCGGAGATGACTTTGACCGATTCGCCGATCGAGAACTGGGCCTGCGTGCGCGGGCGCTCGGCGGTCTCGCGGTGCAGCAGCCGGTCGACCTCGGGTTTGGAGAGCGGCACCGGTTTGTTGCGCGAGCCGACGAACCCGGTCACGCCCGGGGTGTTCTTGACCAGGCCCCAAGCGTCGTCGGTCATCTCCATGTTGACCAGGACGTAGCCGGGCATCGTGCGTTTCTCGCTCGACACTTTCTGGCCGTCCTTCATCTCGGAGACCTGTTCGGTCGGCACCACGACCTGCCGCACGTTGCGGTTCTGGCTCATCGTCTGCACCCGGTGCTCGAGGTTGTGCTTGACCTTGTTCTCGTGCCCGGAGTAGGTATTGATCACGTACCAGCGATACAAATTCGCAGCCTTTTCGTCTCGGGATCCTGGCTACAGGATCTGCTTGATCAGGTAGTTGAAGAACGCGTCGAGGGCCCCGAGGTAAGCCGCGGCGACCGCGACGAAGATGATCGTCACCGCCGTCGCCTGGATCAGCGTCTCGCGATCCGGCCACTGGACTTTCTTCAGCTCAGCCCAACAGGAAAGCAGGAACCCGATCACGCCGCCACGCTGGCGTTCGGCGCTCGCCTGTTTCTGTTTCTTGGCGAGCTGGTCGCGCTCCCGGCGCTTCTGGTCGTCGCGTTTGCGCCGTTCGGACTCGCGCACCGCCTTCGCCTCGGCGCGGCGATCGGCGCGCGAGCGCTTCGGCGCGTCCGGCGTCTCGAGCTCGCGCTCGGGGGCGCCGGCGGCTATCCCGGCCTCAACCGCCTCGACCTCGGCGACGTCGCCGGAAACCGGGACCTGGGTGTCGTGCTGAGCCTGGGCCGCGCTCTCGGTTCCGCCGTCGGAGCGGCGGCGCTCCTCAGCTTCCCGAGCCCGGCGCTCGGCCTTGCGCTGTGCGCGGGTCTTGGCCATCGACGGCTACCGGGTCTCCTTGTGCGCCGTGTGGTGGCCACACCAGCGGCAGAACTTGCGCATCTCGATCCGGTCCGGCGTGTTGCGCCGGGACTTGTTCGTCTGGTAGTTCCGCCGCTTGCAGTCTTCGCAAGCCAGGGTCACCGCGATGCGGACATCTCCGCGAGCCATTCCGTTTCCTTCTTCCCACTCGGCCGTTACAGAAAGAAACCCCGGGCCCAAGGCACGAGGCTGTGCCAAGGATAGCGCCCTCGCGTTTGAGCGGACGCCAGGGATCGCGGCCCTGGCCTCGGCACAACTCGCACGGCATCGATGGGCCGTGATAGGTTCCGTATCGACTGATCGGTTTAGGACAGGACGAGATGCGAGCACTCACGTTTCAGGCGCCCGGCGAGGTACGGATCGAGGAGCGGCCGACGCCGCGGATCGAGCAGGCCGAGGACGTCGTCCTGCGGATCGATGCCAGCGGCGTCTGCGGCTCGGACCTCCACATCTACCGCGGGCGGCTGCCGATCGAGGCGGGGTTCACGATCGGCCACGAGTACGTGGGCACGGTCGTCGAAGCCGGCGACGCGGTGACCCGCGTCGCGGTCGGCGACCGCGTCGTGGGCGCCTTCCTGACGGCCTGCGGAAGTTGCTTTCACTGCATGCGCGGCGAGTACCACCGCTGCCTCGAGTCGCGCAGCTTCGGCCTCGGCGCCACCCTCGGCTCGCTGCAGGGCACGCAGGCGGAGCTAGCCCTGGTACCGAACGCGAACCTGACCCTGCGCAAGGTCCCGGAGGGGATCTCCGACGACGTCGCGCTGTTCGCCGGCGACGTGATGGGGACCGGCTATCACGGCGTCGCCGCCAGCAGGGTCGAGGCCGGCGAGGTGGTGGCGGTGTTCGGCCTCGGGCCGGTGGGGTTGTGCGCAGTGCAGGTCGCCCGGCTGGCTGGGGCGCGCGTGCTCGCGATCGACTCGGTTCCGGAGCGCCTGGCGCTCGCCGAGAGCTTCGGCGCGACCCCGATCGACTTCGCCGAGCAGGACGTCAAAGCCGAGGTCCGGGCCCAAACCGAAGGGCGCGGCGGGGTCGACGTCGCGATCGACGCGGTCGGCCACCCCGAGGTTCTCGACAGCGCCCTGCGGCTGACTCGCAGCTGCGGTCGCGTCCAGTGCCTCGGCGTCTACGCGGAGCGCACCGAGGTCCACATGGGCCTCGTCTGGCTGAAGTCGATCGAGCTCAAGGGCGGGCAGGCCAACGTGATCGCCCATCTCGACCAGGTCCTGGGGATGCTCGGCTCCGGCCAGCTCGACCCGACCCCGCTGGTCACCCACCACATGTCGCTGGAGGAGGCGCCCGAGGCCTACCGGATCTTCGACCGCCACGAGGCGCTGAAGATCGTCCTCACGCCGTGACGCCAAGGCGGGCGGGCCCGCCGATGCGCCGCCTGCTCGCGCTGATCACGGCGCTGCTTTTCCTGGAGATGATCTTCCTCGTCGTGCTCTCGCCGCTGCTGCCGCAGCTGCGCGACGAGCTCGGCCTCTCCACCGCGCAGGCCGGGGTGCTGCTCGCGATGTACGCGGTGGGGGCGCTTGTCGGCGCGGTTGGGGCGGTGCTGCTGGCGATCCGGCTGGGACCGCGGGAGACGGCGTTGATCAGCCTTGTCCTCTTCGCCGCGTCCAGCGCCGCCTTCGGCCTCCTCGACGTCTACCCCGGGCTGCTCGCGGCGCGGCTCGTGCAGGGCATCGCGGGCGCGACCTGCTGGACCGCCGGCACCGTCTGGCTGCTCGACGTCGCACCGGTGAAGCGCCGTGGGGTGCTGCTCGGCCTCGCCTTCGGGATCGCCGAGGCGGGCGCGATCGCGGGCCCGCTGATCGGGGCCCTCGCGGCCGGTGCCGGTCGCGCCCCGATCTTCGTCGGCGTCGCCGCGCTCTGCCTCCTGCTCGCCCTCGCGACCAGCCGCTCCCCCGCTCCTCCCCGGATGGCCGACGGGGGCCTTCGCCTCGGCGCGATGTTCTCCTCCCGGCGCGTGCGCACGACGATCTGGATCGCCACCCTGCCCTCGATCCTGCTCGCCACGATCAGCGTCCTCGCCCCGCTGCAGCAGAACGCGCTCGGAGCGAGCTCGGGGGAGATCGCCGCCACCTTCGGCGTCGCCGCGCTCGCCGGAATCGCGATCCGCCCCCTCTGGGGACGCTGGTCGGACCGTCGCGGGCCGCTGGTCCCGATCCGGCTCGGCCTCCTGGCCAACGTCCCGGTGATCGTCGTCCTGCCCTGGCTCGGCAACCGCTGGGCGGTGGCGATCTTCGTCTGCTGCGCCCTGATCCTGCTCGGCGTGCTCTGGGCGCCGTTGATGGTGATGCTCTCCGATGCCTGCCTCGCGGTGGGGGTCGGCCAGGTGATGGCGGTCGCGGTGATGAACCTGACCTGGCCGCCCGGCAACGTGCTCGGCGCGGCCGGCGGCGCGGCGATCGCCCAGGCGACGAGCCAGCGCCTCGCCTACGCCCTGATCGGAGTTGCGCTGCTCGGCGGCTTCCTCGCCCTCGGCCGCGACACGGCCCGGGCCCCGGAGCTCTACGGTGCGCAGGCGCGATGACCGAACCGGCGACAGCGGGGGCCCCCCACTTCGAGGACCTCGAGCTCGGCCAGATCGAGCGCGGCGCGCCCGCGGTCACCCTGACCGACGGGATGGCGGCGCTGCACCAGGCGATCGTCGGCGACCGGCTGCCGCTTGCGCTGGACGCGCCGTTGGCCCATGCCGTACTCGGCTCCGAACGATCGCTGGCGCACCCAGCCCTGGTCTGGGACCTGGCGATCGGCCAGTCCACCCTGCTGACCGGGCGTGTGGTCGCCAACCTTTTCTACCGCGGCCTGGTCCTGCAGCGGGCGCCGACGATCGGCGACACGCTCGCGACCACGACCGAGGTCGTCGGCCTGCGCCAGACGACGCCGCGAGCGGGGCGGGACGGGACGGGGCTTGCCGCCCTTCGCGTCCGCACCGTCGACCAGGAGGGGCGCTCGGTGCTCGACTTCTGGCGCTGCGCGATGCTGCCGCTGCGCGACCCCGCGGGGCAGACCGGGCACGAGGACTCCTTCGAGCAGATCCCGGCCGAGCTCGACCCCGAGCTGCTGACCGCGGCGGTCTCCACCTGGGACCTGGCACCGCTGCGCGCCGGCGAGCCCTCGCTCGAGCGGCTGCGCCGGGGGCAGCTCCTCGCCGCCCACAGCGGCGACGTGGTCAGCGCCGCGCCGGAGCTCGCTCGGCTCAGCCTCAACGTCGCCGCGGTCCACCACGACCGCCACCGCAACCCCGGCGGCCGCCGGCTGGTCTACGGCGGGCACACGATCGGCCTCGCCGCCGCCCAGGCGACCCGCGCGATCCCGGAGATCGCGACCATCGTCGGCTGGCACTCCTGCGACCACCTCGCCCCGGTACAGGAGGGCGACACCCTTCATAGCGAGGTCGAGCTCGAGCGCCTCGATCCGCTCCCGAGCAGCGGCGCACTCGGCCACCTGCGCTCGCGGGTGCGAGCCGCGCGGGACGAGGGGCCGGTCGACGTGCTCGATTGGCGCTTCGTCGCCCTCCTCGTCTGAGGCTCAAAGAAAGACGGCCCCGGAGCTCGGGTGGGAGCTCCGGGGCCGTTTCGGCGGGAGGAGGTTCGTCAGGACCGGGGTCAGCCCGCCTTTGCCCAGAGCCGGATTTCGGGCAGGTCGGAGGATGAGTATTCGGTCATGTTCTGGCCCAGCACGGCGACCGTTTTCTGGTTGTAGACCCAAATCCGCGGGGCCGCTTTGATCCAGCCTTCGTTGGCTTTGTTGAGCAGTTCCTGCAGTTCCGGTTCTTTGGTCGTGTACGGAACTTTCTTCATCAACGCGTCGGAGGATTTGACGCAGACGTCGGTGTCGTTGAACGCGTTGTTCGGCGGGCACTGGAGGTCGTAGGCCCAGTAGTAGTCCGGGGCGACCACCTGGGGACCGTCGACGAAAACGGTCGCGCCCGTGTGGGTTTCGTAGACGATTTCCAGGAAGTTGGCCGAGGAGGTGGTCTGCACCTTGGCGTTGACGCCGAGTTCTTCCCACGCCCCGGCGGCGGCCGTGGCGATTTCTTTTTCGACCGTGGCGCCCTGGGAGACGTAGATCGTGAAGCTAACCGGGGTCTTCACGCCCGATTCGGCGATCAGTTCTTTCGCTTTTTCGACGTCGGTTTCGATCGGGGCGCCGACTTCCGGGTCATACCAGGAGAACGCCGGCATCCACTCGCCGTTGTACAGCTCGCCATAGCCGTAGCCGATTTTTTCCAGCACGGCTTCATACGGGAAGGCGGCCGCGAGTGCCTGGCGGAATTTTTCGCTCTTGAACTGGGGGTTGTCGTTGCTCTTGAACGGTTCCAGTTCGTCGATCGGGAAGTTCAGCGTCTGCGCCTGGCGGGATTTGAACGCCGCCACCGTGCAGCACCCGTTCCCTTCCAGGCTTTTCGCCGCCTGGCCGGAGAGGCCGAGGGTCACGTCCGCCTGGCCCGACTGCGCGTTCAGCAAGAGCGTTTCGTTGTCGGGAACGAACTTGACGATCACGTTTTTCGTTTTCGCCGGTTCGAAGAAGTCGGGGTTCGCTTCGAGCACGATTTCCCGGTTCGGCTTGTAGCTTTTCAGCAGGTAGGGGCCGTACCCAGCGGAGTGGGTGCCGACGTATTCGTTCGGCGTGCCCGGTTTCTGGCCGCCGTTTTCTTCGATCAGTTTCGGGTCGTAGATCGCGCCTGCGGTCGGGGTCGAGAGCGTCTGCAGCTGGTTCGGCGCCGGACGCTTGTAGTTGATCACCAGCGTCGTCGGGTCGGGCGCCTCGATCGATTTGATCAGCGGCGGGTTGAAGTCGGTTTCTTCGAGCACCGAGTAGCCGCCCGATTCGGCCGTCTGGGTCCTTTCGAGCGACCATTTAACGGCGTTGGCGTCGACCGGGTCGCCGCTGGGGAATTTCAGGCCCGGTTTGATCTTGAAGGTCAGGGTTTTGTTGCCGTTGCTGTATTTCCACGATTCGGCGACGTACGGTTCGACCGCGGTCACGCCCAGGTCCTGTTCCTCGGTCCCTTCGACCGGACCCGGCACGTATTTCACCTTGGTCAGAGTCGAATAAAGCGCACCGTCGAGCCCGACTTCCTGGTTGGCAAAGGTGAAGGTCGGGTCGAGCGTCGCGACAGGGGTGGCGACGTCGACGATCATCGTCGCGTTCGGATCGCTGGCGGCGGTGCTCAACGAGCCCGAGCTGCCGCCCGATTCGGATTCCGAGCCGGAGCCGGTGGTGGAGGAGCCTGAGCTGCCACCGCAGGCGGCGAACACCACCGCGCAGAGGATCCCGACGAGCACGCCCGCGCTCCATCGAAGCTTTGACTTGCCCTTCGGATTCATGCCGTTCATCGAATCTCCGGTGTTAGTGGGTGGAAACGGAGTTAAAAACGATCAGTCGATATGCAGACCCTAAACGACGAAAACATGCCGGTCAAGCGATATCCCATAGACCTTAAGAAGCCTCTTCGGGAGCCGTTTCGGCGCCGGCCGCTACCTCCGCCGGCCTCGTCACGGTCGCCTCGCCGGGGAAGTGGCAGGCGACCGAGTGTCCCTCGGCGGGGCTGGTCAGCGGCGGCCGCTCCCCCTTGCAGATCTCGCGCCCGCGGCCGACCGGGCAGCGCGGCTCGAACGGACACCCTTGCGGGCGTTCGACCACCGAGCCGACTTCGCCGATCAGCTCCGGGCGGGCCACCCGACGGGCGCGGCCCCCGGCGGCGGGCACCGGCACCACCGAGAGCAGAGAGACCGAGTAGGGGTGCAGCGGGCTGTGAAAGAGCGTCGCCCGGTCGGCGATCTCCATCACCTGGCCGAGGTAGAGCACCGCGACGCGGTCGCAGAAGTACTCGGCGACGGCGAGGTCGTGCGTGATGAAGACATAGGTCAGGCCGAGGTCGGTCTGCAGCCGGCGCAGGAGGTTCAGCACCTGGGCCTGTACGGAGACGTCGAGCGCCGAGACCGGCTCGTCGAGGATCACCAGGTCGGGGTTGAGGACGAAGGCCCGGGCGATCCCGATCCGCTGTCGCTGCCCGCCCGAGAAGGCGTGCGGCAGGCGCCGCCCCTGCTCCTCGGTGAGCCCGACCTCGACCAGCATCTCGAGCGCTCGTTTGCGGCGCTCCTCCGCGTTGCCGATCTCGTGGATCTCGAGCGGCTCTTCGACGATCGCCGCGGCGCTCATCCGCGGGTCGAGCGAGGCGTAGGGGTCCTGGAAGACGAACTGCAGGCGGCGGCGCAGCTCGCGCAGCTGCTTGTGGTCGAGCGAGTTCAGGTCGACGCCGTCGAACTCGACCCTGCCCTCGCTCAGGTCGAGCAGGCGCAGCAAGCAGCGGGCGAGGGTCGACTTGCCGCAGCCGGACTCCCCCACCAGCCCGAGGCTCTCGCCGCGTTTGACCGTGAGCGAGATGTCGTCGAGCACGGTGACCGGGTGCTTGCGGCCCAAGCGGTCGCCGCCCCGCACCATGAAGGTCTTGGAGATGTGCTCGGCCTTGAGGATCTCTTCGCTCACACCCTCACCTCCTCGATCCGGCTCTCGGCGAAGTGGCACTCGACGGTCGCCGCGCCGGCCTTGCCGGCAACCTCGTGCGGGAGCGGCGATTCGCCATGGCACTGGGGCAGCTCGCGCCCGATCGGGCAGCGGGGGGCGAAAGCGCACCCGGTCGGAAGACTCGAGAGATCGGGTGGGAACCCGGTGATCGCCGGCAGCGGTCCCTGGGCGAGCTTTTCGGGGTTGGGCACGCACTTGAGCAGCGCCTCGCTGTAGGGGTGAGTGGGCTGGCGGAAGATGTGCTCGACCCCGGAGGTCTCGACGAACCGGCCTGCGTACATCACCGCGACCGAGTCGCAGAACTCCGAGACGATCCCGAGGTTGTGGGTGATCAGGATCACCGCGGTGCGGTGCTCGTCGACCAGGCGGTCGAGCAGCGCCAGCACCTGGGCCTGGGTGGTCACGTCGAGCGCGGTGGTCGGCTCGTCGGCGATCAGGACCGAGGGGTTGAGCGCGATCGCCATCGCGATCGCCACCCGCTGGCGCATCCCGCCCGAGTACTGGTGCGGGTAGTCGTCGAGCCGCTGCTCGGCGTGGGAGATGTCGACGTCCTCGAGCAGTTCGGCCGCCCGCGCCCGCGCCGCCTTGCGCTTCAGGTCGGGTTCGTGCGCCGCCAGCGCCTCGACGATCTGGGCCCCGATCGTCTTCACCGGGTCCAGGGCGGTCGAGGGATCCTGGAGGATGAGGGCGATCTCCTTGCCGCGCACGGAGCCGAGCTCGCGGTCGCTGAGCTTGGCGATGTCGCGCCCGCCGAGCACGATCTCGCCGCCGACCACGCGGCCCGGCGGCTCGATCAGCCCGAGGATCGAAAGCGCCAGCGCCGACTTGCCCGAGCCCGACTCGCCGACGATCCCAAGCCGTTCGGTTGGGCGCAGGTCGAAGCTGACGTCGCGCACCGCGTGCACCGTCGCCCCCTTCGTCTCGTAGACGGTGCTGAGGTTGCGGACCGAGAGGACCGATGCGGTGGGATCCGGCGCGCTCATCTCAGCTCGAGGTCACCGCCGGGATCCGCACCCGCGGGTCGATCACGGCGTAGAGGATGTCGACGATCAGGTTGACGAGCACGAACATCACCGCGCTGAAGAGAATGAACGCCTGCACGATCACGAAGTCCTGCTTGACGATCGCTTCGTAGACCAGCGAGCCGATCCCCGGCCAGTCGAAGACGCGTTCGATCAGCACGCTGCCGGCGAGGAATTCGCCCAGCACGAGCCCGGCGGAGGTCAGGGTCGGGAGGAACGCGTTGGGCAGCGCGTGGCGCCGGAAGGCGGTCCAGCGGGGCAGGCCCTTGCCGCGGGCGACGACCAGGAAGGGCTCGCGCGAGACCTCCAGCAGGTTCGCGCGCAAAAGGCGCACGATGAAGGAGAAGGAGGCGATGCCGAGCGCGATCGCGGGCAGGATCAGGTGTTCGATCGATTCCCAGAAGAGACCGAGGTCGCCGGCGAGCAGGGCGTCGATCGGGTACAGCCCGGTGACCGATGGCGGGGGTTCGACGCCGACCCCCAGCCGCCCTTCCGGTCCCGGCAGCCACTGCAGTTCCTTGAAGAAGAAGATCAGCAGGAGCAGACCGAGGAAGAAGGGCGGGGTGCCGAAGCCGATGTAGGAGGCGCCGCGGACGACCGCGTCGGTGACCGGGCGGTGGCGGTAGGTCGAGAGCAGCGCCAGAGCGACCGCGAAGACCATCGTCAGCAGGAAGGAGAAGAGCGCGAGTTCGATCGTCGCCGGGAAGCGTTCGACGAAGAGCGACTTGACCGAGGCGCCGAGCGCGTAGGAGTAGCCCCAGTCGCCCTTGAAGAAGTCGGTGATGTAGTTCCAGTACTGCGCGAAGAACGGTTCGTCGAGGCCGAGTTCGTGGGTGACCTGGGCGAGTGCCTTGGGGGTGGCGAGAGGGCCGAGGATGACCCGGGCCGGATCGCCGGGAAGCACGCGCATGATGAAGAAGGCGAGCAGCGAAGCGCCGAAGATCGCCGCGACCGAGCCCAGGAACCGGTTGAGGATCACCCGGGCCATCTACAACCTCTCGTACTGGCCGCGGGGGTCGAGGATGTCCCGCATCCGGTCGGAGATCATGCTCGCGGCGGTGACCACGACCAGGACGCCGATTCCGGGGAAAACCGCGATCCACCACTGGCCGGTGAGGGCGTACTGCAGGCCTTCGGTCATCATCGCCCCCCACTCCGGGGTCGGGATCTGGGCACCGAGGCCGATGAAGCTGAGCCCGGCGAGCGCGATCACCGCGTAGCCGAAGGCGGCGGCCATCTGGATGAACAGCACCGGCAGCACGTGCGGGACCACGTGGCGGCGCACGATCCGACCTCGGGTCGCGCCCATCGCGTGGGCGGCTTCGATGAACGGCAGCGAGCGGATCCGCAGCGCCTCGGCGCGCAGGAGGCGCGCGTACCAGGGGACCGAGACGAGCGCGATCCCGAGCGCCGCGGTGCTCAGCCCGACCCCGAGCCCGACCGTCACCGCCATCGCCAGGATCAGCGGCGGGAAGGCGAGGATCGTGTCCATGATCCGCATCGAGACGCTGTCCGCGGCGCCGCCGAGGGTGCCGGCGAAGAGGCCGATCAGGCCGCCGACGAGGCCGCCGCCGATCGCGATCAGGGTGGCGACGAGGAGCGAGATCCGAGCACCCTCGGAGACCCGGGCGAGGACGTCGCGGCCGAGCTGGTCGGTGCCCATCGGGTGCGACGTCGAGGGCGATTGGAGGGCGTTGATCAGGTCCTGTTTCTCCGGGCTCGGACCCCAGAAGATCGGCACCAGGAGCGCGAACAGGACGACCAGGGCCAGGACCCCGACGGGGAAGGCGAGCTGGCGGTCGCCGCGCACCGCCTGCCACATGCGCCCCGCCCGACCAGCGTCGCGCGGGCTCGGGCCGTCGGGCAGCAGGGGCGCGACGTTCTCATCGCCCATCAACAGCGAGCCCGAGCTCAATATCCCTTCCTCACGCGGTTTCCCGTCTCACGCGGTTTGCATATCGATCAGTCGGTCCGTACTCATTTTGACTCTATCAGCACTGAAGCGGACGGTTGGTCTCCCGACCCGGTGCGCCCGGGGGCGCGCCAGGCCGAGCGGATCAAGGACGCAGGGCGCAGCCTTTGCTGGTGGCAAAGGCAAGCCCGAGGACGCCGAGACGCGACGCGAACGCAGTTGTTCCCGGTACGCGGGAACAACTGCGTTCGGAGCCGGGGGCGTCATCCAGGTGGGCCGGGTTGTGGGACCAGCCGTCCTAGCGCCTCGTCGACGAGCTCGGTCAACTCGCGCAGGCGCAGGCGCTCGGCCGAGCCGGTCGTCTTGATCGCGTCCTCGTACATCGTCACGTCCTTCGGGCAGGTGACGACGAACACGTCGACCTCCTCCAGCTCCAGCGCCTCGTGGATCCGGTTCTCGGAGGGGCGTTCGGCGCCGGCCTGGTCGGCGATCCAGATCTGGCCGCCGCCGGCGCCGCAGCAGAAGGAGTTGTCGCGGTTGCGGGGCATCTCGACCAGCTCGCAGCCGAGCCAGGCGAGCAGCTCGCGCGGAGCGTCGTAGCTGTCGTTGTGGCGGCCCAGGTAGCAGGGGTCGTGGTAGGTGACGCGGTAGCCGAGCCGCCGCGGCTGGCCCAGGCGGCCCGCCCGGGCCAGCTCCAGCAGCAGCTCGGTGTGGTGCAGGACCGTCCAGCGGCCGCCGAAGTCGGGGTACTCGTTGGCGAGCGTGTTCAGCGAGTGCGGGTCGCTGGTCACGATCCGGTTGAACTCGCAGCCCGTGAGCGTCTCCACGTTGCGCTCGGCGAGCATCTCGAAGAGCCCCTCCTCGCCCACCCGGCGCACGTCGTTGCCGGCGTTGGACTCGCCGTCGTAGAGGATCCCGAAGTCGAGCTCGGCCTCGTGGAAGACGCGAGCGAGCGCCCGGGTGACCTGCTGAGAGCGCGGGTCGAAGGAGGCGTAGTCGCCGACGAACCAGAGCAGGTCGACCGGGACCTCGCGCGCGTCGGGGACCTCGAAGGAGAGCTCCTCGGTCCACTTGCCGCGGCTGCGCCGGCCCTGGCCCAGCGAGTTGCCTTTCTTGTGGATCACCTGCAGGGTCTCCTGCAGCGCGGGGTCGAGCTCCCCCTCCTCGAGCAGGCGGCGGCGCATCTGGTTGATGATCGGCGCCTGCTCGATCCCGACCGGGCAGATCTCCACGCAGGCGTTGCACTGCATGCACGACCAGATCGTCTCGAAGTGGACGCCGTCCTCGCCGATCAGGATCGGGTTGCCGTTGTGGGAATGCTCACCTAGCTCGAGGATCACGTCGCGCGGGGACAGCGGGTAACCGGTTGCGCGCGCCGGGCAGACCTCGTGGCACTTACCGCACTTGGTGCAGGCGTCGAGCTGCAGCATGTGCAGGGCCGAGAGGTCGGCGACGGCGCCGTACCCCGCCGGCTCCATCGCCCGCTCCTCGGGGATCGGCGGCTGACGCTTGCCGGCCAGTGGGTCGCGGAGAATCAGGCTCGCGTAGCTGGTCAGCATGTGCGCCGCCTTCGTGAACGGGATCGAAGCGACGAAGACGATCGCCAGCAGACCGTGGAACCACCAGAGCCCGTGGCGCCAATTCGAGAGCGTCGCCTGGCTCGCGCCTTCGAAGGCCTGGGCGGCGATCCAGCCGCCGAACTGGACCAGGTTGTAACCGGGGTCTTCCATCGCGATCCGCACCCCCTCCAGCAGATAGCCGGTGATCGCGATGACGAGCAGGGCGATGACGAAGACCCAGTCGCCGATCGTGTAGCGGCGCCGTTCGGCGCGGCCCTCGCCGGGCGGGCGGTCTGGGCGTTCGTAGTCGAGGCGCGCCGGGCGGAGGATCGCGCGGCGCACCATCATCGCCAGCAGGCCCGCGATCAGCGCCGTGCCGAGCAGGTTCAAGAAGGCCTTGCAGCCGAGGTAGAAGTCGCCCCTGTAGAAGCCGCTGCCGAAGATCGGCTCGATCACGTCGTGGGAGAGGGCGACGATCACGGTCCCGATCGCGAGCACCACCCAGCCGTAGAAGATCCCCCGGTGCGCCCACCCGACCGTGTGGCTGCGGCGAGCGATCGTCGCGTGCGAGTAGAGCGTCTTCGTCCCGGTCCAGAACCGCCCCGGGAGCTCGCGCAGCGGCGGCAGGCCGTCGCGGCTGTGGCCGCGGTAGCGCAGCAGGGGCCGTGCCACTCCATATACGAAGACCGCGATCGAGACCGCGACCAGCGAGTACCAGACCGCCTGCCAGCCCGGCGGCACGTGCCAGAGGATCGGCCGCGACTTCTCCAGGGCCAGCAGCGGCGCCACTAGGGAAACTGGCGCTCCAGCTCGGCGGCGACCTCGAACAGGTCGGCCACCGCCCCGTACTGGGCGACGCCGAAGATCGGCGCTTCGGGATCGGAGTTGACGGCGATGATCGTCTTCGCCCCCGACATCCCGGCGATGTGCTGGACCGCGCCCGAGATGCCCAGCGCCAGGTAGACCTTGGGCGCGACTGTCTTCCCCGACTGGCCGACCTGGCGGGCGCTGGCGACCCAGCCGGCGTCGACCAGGGGGCGCGAGGCGCTCAGGGTCGCGCCCATCTTCTCCGCCAGCTCGGCCAGCTCTTCGACCCGTTCCTCGTCCTCGATCCCGCGCCCGATCGAGAGCAGGAACTCGGCCTCGGTGATGTCGACGTCGCCGGTCGGCGGCTGGCGCAGCTCGACGTGCTCGGTGCGGGCCGCGCCGGCGAGGTCGAGGTCGAGCGCGGTCACCGTTGCGCCGCCGCCGGCAGCGGCCGGCACGAATGCGCCCTCGCGGAGCAGAAGGACGACGGTCTCCTTGCCGGGGAAGTCGAGCTCGGCGGTGAGTTTCTCGCCGTAGGCGCCGCGGCTGGCGACCGGACCCTCCTCGGCCCAGGAGAGGCCGGTGACGTCGCTGGCGAAGCCGTAAGCGCCGCGGGCGGCGACCGCGGCCGCGAACCCCAGCGAGTCGACGGTGTGGCCGGCGAGCACGACCTCGGGGCTGCGCGACTCGATCAAGGACTCCAGGGCGGCCTGGGAGACGTGGGGCTCGAAGCGCTCGCCGCCGGGCACCAGCAGAATCTCCTCGACCCCTGCCAGGTCGGCGTCGCCCGCCGCGGCCTCGGCCCCGGCGCCGATCAAAGCCACGGACACCGGGCCGGCGCCCTGCTCGGCGAGCGGGCCGGCGGCACCGATCAGCTCCGCCGTGCCGGGACGCAGCTCGGAGCCGAAGAGCTCGCCGACGACGAGGACTCCGCTCATGCCCGGACCCCCTCGCGCACGATCTCGGCTATCCGGGTGGCGATCTCGCTCGGCGAGCCGTCGAGCATCGCGGCGCCCTCGCCGCGCTCGGGCGCGCTCAGGGCCCGGGTGCGCGATCCCGCCGCCGCGGCCACAGCCGCCTGGTCGAGCTCGAGGTCGGCAAGGCCGAGCGTCTCCATCGGCTTGCTCCGCGCCATCTTGATCGCGCGCAGGCTCGCGTAGCGCGGTTCGTTGATCCCGGTCTGGACGGTGAGCAGCGCCGGCAGCCCGATCCGGACGACCTCGGCCGCTCCCCCTTCGAGCTCGCGCTCGACCAGCAGCGCCTCCCCGTCGCGCTCGATCGAGCGCACGACCGCGACCCGCGGCAGGTCGAGGAGTCCGGCGAGCGCGATGCCGGTCGCCGCGTTGGCCGCGTCGGAGGACTGGACGCCGGCGAGGATCAGGTCGAGACTCTCGCGCCTGGCGAGCGCGGCGAGCACGCCGGCAACGGCCAGCGCGTCGGCGCCCTCGAGCGCCGGGTCCCAGACGCGGACCGAGCGGTCAGCGCCCTTGGCGAGGCAGGCCGTGAGGCTTTCCTCGGCCTCCTCCTCGCCGACGGTGGCCACGACGACCTCGCCCTCGCCCTCCGCTTCGACCAGTTTCAGTGCCGCCTCCAGGGAGAAGGCGTCCCACTCGTTGAGGCCCCACTCGAGGGCGTCGGGGTCGACGCTCGCGGGACCCTCGAAGCTGGGCTCGCCGTCGATCCGGGCGGCGTGCTTGACGGGAACGAGGACCTTCACGCTAGGCGTCGCCGCCGCTCAAAAGGGATCCGGTCGAGTCGTAGGAGTGGAAGGCCTTTTTCACCGTCTCGTGGACTTCCCACTTGGCGCGCATCTTCTCCGGCAGATAGGCGACCTCGCCGGGCACCACGGTGACCGGCTCACCGCCCTCGGGCGTGATCGTCGCCCGACCTTCGACCAGGCAGACCGTCTCGCCGGGGTGGGTGAGCCAGAAAACGCCCGGGGTGCAGTGCCAGACGCCGTTGTAGAGCTTGTCGTCCTCGGAGCGCCAGAGGATCGCCATGGTCGACTCCGGTTCGCCCGAGATCACGTCCTCGGCGGGAATCGGGGCTGGCTCCAGCGGCGCGTCGAGCACCGGGTACTTGACGATTTTGGTGGCTACCTGGCTCATGTCTCTCTCCTCGGAGTGGTTTCGTTCGCTACCGCGGCTGCACCGCGGTCTGGAAGTTGGGAAGCTCGCGCAGGAAGGGGAGCGGCATCGTCGGATCGGGGCTGTCGATCTCCCGCCCGAGCCGGTGCCCGTCGAAGACGCATTCGGCGATCAGGCGCGGTGCCACGCAGTCGCCGATCCGGTAGACGTGCTCGATCCCCTCGGCCTCGAGGCGCTCGGGGTCGGCCGTGACCTCGCGATAGAGGGAGTCGCGCGGCTGGCGCTCGGTGACCAGCACGACCGCGTCGGCGGCCCACTCAACCGGGTCCGGGGACCACACGTTCTGGCCGCGGGCGCCATCCGGGCCGACCTCGGTCACGAGGTGGTCGGTGACGATCTTCGCCCCGGCGGCGCGGATCTGGCGGTTGACGCGGAAGCCCTCGCCGGTGAAGAACATGTACTGGGCCAGATTGGGCGACGGCGTGACCACCGTCACCTGCTTGCCGGCGCGGAGCAGCAGTTCGGCCATCGCGACCCCGGTGAAGTAGCTGTCGACGTCGTAGACAAGGACGTGCTCGCCCTCGATCTCACCGCCGGCGGCGGCGACCCCTTCGGGGCTGTGCACACACTCCAGCTCGGCGCCCGGCATCGGGTTGAGCGCGGTGGTGCCGTCGGCGCTCCAAGCGGCACCCGTGGCGAGGACGACGATCTCCGCCCCGTAGGTGAGAACCCCCTCGGCGTCGAGGCGCGTGTTCGGGATCACCTCGACGTTGGCCAGCTTCTCGAGCTGGATCTGGCGGTAGTTGATCACCCGCCCCCACTCGCCGAGGTTCGGGTAGGCGCTGACCATCCGCACGCTGCCCCCAATCGCCTCCTGCTCGTCGACCAGGTGGACGGCGCTCATCCCGCGCTCGCCGAGCACCCGCGCGCACTCCATCCCGGCCGGGCCGGCGCCGAGCACGAGCACGGTCTTCTCCGCGTTGGCGGCCGGCTCGAAGCGCTCGGGGTGCCAGCCGCGGCGGAACTCCTCGCCGACGGTCGCGTTCTGGGTGCAGATGATCGGCGCCGACTGGGGGAAGCGCGAGGCGCAGATGTTGCACCCGATGCACTCGCGGATGTCCTCGTAGCGCCCCTCTTCGATCTTCTTCGGCAGGAAGGGGTCGGCGATCGAGGGGCGCGCCGCGGCGATCACGTCGATCGTCCCCGCCCGCACCGCCTCGGCCATCGTGTCGGGGTTGGTGAAGCGGCCGACCGCGGCGATCGGTTTCGCGGTCGCCCCGCGCACCGCTTCGACGTATTTTCGGTCGTCGAATTCCGGCACGAAGCGGGAAGCCTTGGCGTCATCGCCGGCCCACTCCGCCGCCGACCAGCCCCCCGCCTGCAGGTCCCAGAAGTCGACCAGGTGGTCGGCCAGCTCGATGAACCCGTAGGCCTCCTCGCCGGCGCGGATCCCGAGCGGGCCCCCGTTGTAGGTCTCGATGCAGAGGCGGGCGGTGACGGCGCACTCGTCCCCGACCGCCGCTTTCACCTGCTCGAGCGTCTCGATCCAGAAGCGGGCGCGGTTCTCGAGCGAGCCGCCGTACTCGTCGGAGCGGTCGTTCATTTTCGCCATCAGGAAGTGCGCGGTGATCGCCCCGCCCTCGGCGCCGTGGACGTTGACGATGTCGAAGCCGGCGTCGCGGGCGCGCTTGGCGGCCTCGACGTAGTAGCCCTGGATCCGCCGGATGCCGGCCTTGTCCAGCCGGTACCCGCCGACGCCCCACTCGGTTGCCTGGGTGACCCCGCCGGCGGCGATCCGTGTCTCCAGGTTGCCGGCGATCCCGCCTCCGTGCCAGAGCTCGACCCCGGCGAGCGAGCCGTGCTCGTGCGCCATGTCAGCCATCGGCGCCAGGTTGCGCGCGTCGTCCTCGTCCCAGAGGCGGGCGGAGATCAGCGGGCGCGAGTCGGCGCTCGGATGGACTGAGCAGAACTCGGTGTTGATTGCGGCCCAGCCGCCCTCGGCCTTCATCCCGCGCAGGTAGGCCTGGGCGGAGGGGACCTCGGCCCCGAAGCTCGTGCAGTGGGGGCTCTGGTAGAAGCGGTTACGCAACGTCTTCGGCCCGATCGGGACCGGCTCGAAGAGGATGTCGTGACGCGAATCCCGGCTCAAATCGGATCTCCCCAAGTCGTCGCTATTTCCCGTATACCGATTGATCAATATACAATACGCGCATATCGACCGTCCGTTCCAATATGCGACGATACGGCCCCATGGAGAGGACCAGTAGGCAGGAGCCATGCCGAAACTAGGCATGGAACCGATCCGGCGCGAGCAGATCTGCCGTGCCGCCGCGACGGTGATCGCTCGGGAGGGCTTCGCGGGCACCACGCTGCGCAAAGTCGCCGACGAAGCCGGCGTCAGCACGGGGATGCTCAACCACTACTTCTCCAACCGTCAGGACCTGCTGACCCAGACCCTGGTCTTCGTCTCCGAACGGACCCAGGGCCGGGTCAAGGAGTCGATGGAGGGGCTGCCGGCGGGCTGGGAGCGGTTGCGCGCCCTGCTCTACGCCGCCCTGCCCACGGGCGAAATGGTCAACGAGGGCTGGCGGGTCTGGATCAACGCCTACGGCGAGGCCGTCCACCTGGCCGAGCTGCGGCACACGATCGAGGCCCGGGTGCAGGAGTGGTACCCGATCCTCGACCACGCGCTCGAGGGCCTGGTCCCGCCCGAAACCGCCGAGCAGGTCCCGTGGAGCTGGCGCCTCGACGCGATCCTCAACGGGCTGGCGATCCAGGCGCTGACCACCGACGCGCCGCTCGACGCCGAGCGCGTGCGCGACGAGGTGATCCGGATGCTGCTGCCGAACGGCGCCGTCGATGGTTCGGTGGATCCCGACGCGGCACCGGCCTCGGCTCGCGCCTAGCTCACCGGCGGCTGGGCGTTTCCGAGAGACCCGTGCGCGCCGCGGCGACGTCGGCGAGGGCGAGGGCGAGGGCCTCGGCGACCTCGGCGACGTCGTCGTCGGCGATCGCGGTCGAGAGGCCGATCTCGGCCCCGGAGCCGTAGTAGACGCCGCGGTTGACCGCGGCCAGGTGGAGCAGTTTCGTCGCCTCCCAGTCGATCTCCTCGCCCGCCTCCTCGAAGACGTAGAGGCCAAAGGCCGAGCCGACTCCCGGCGTGCTGACGCGGACACCGCTCGCCTCGCCGGCCTTCGCCAGCTCCGCCTTGAGCCGCTCGCCCTGGGCGTCGATGCGGTCGATCTCGGCGGCGGTGAGGTCGCGCAGGGCGATCGCCCCGGCGACCATCCCGAGCGGGTTGCCATTGAAGGAGCCGCCGTGGTAGAGCGGGTTCTCGGGATCCAGATCGAATTTCGACATCAGCTCGGCCCGGGCCGCGATCACGCCGACCGGGAGGCCGCCGCCGATCCACTTGCCGAGGCAGGTGATGTCGGCCGTAAAGCCGTAACGCTCCGCCGAGCCGCCCTCGGCGAGCCGGAACATCAGGCAGTCGTCAAGGACAAGGAGGGCACCGGCCTTATCCGCGAGCTCACGCAGGGCCGGCAGGAAGCCCTCGGGCGGCGGGGTGACGACGCCGGTGTACTGGACCGGCTCGACCACGATCGCGGCGATCTCGCCCTCGTGCAGCTTGACGATGTTCTCGTAGGTCTCGAGCTCGCCGAAGGTCGCGAGCGCGACCCGTCCCGGAATCTCGCCCTGGTTCTGCAGCCCGACCTCGAGGTCGTCGTAGGAGCCGTGGTAGGCCTCCCAGGCCTTGATGATCAGCTGCTTGCCGGTGACGTGGCGGGCGAGCTTGACCGCCAGCATCATCGCCTCGGTGCCGGTGTTGGCGAAGCGCACCTGCTCGGCGCCGGGGACGCGCCCGGCCAGCATCTCGGCGAACTCGACCTGGGCCGCCGAGGTCCCGGGCCAGGCGGTGCCGCGGGGCAGCGCCTCCAGCAGCGCCGCTTCGACTGGCGGGTAGGCGTGGCCGTGCATCAAGCTGAGCCCGTTGCTGAAGAGGTCGACGTAGCGGTTGCCGTCGAGGTCGTGCAGGTGGGCGGCCTCGCCGTGCTCGAAGACGACCGGGTAGGGATCGAAGTGGCTGAGCGTGCGGGTCAGGCCGCGCGGCATCGAGCCGGCCGCCCTCCTCATCAGCTTGGCCGACTCGGGCGTGCGCCGGGCGTACTCCTGGTGGATCTCGGTCTGCATTGGTCTGGAGTTTTGCATATCGATTGATTGGTATGCAGCGTGACCGCCGGGGATCGCTCCTGGGGGTTGCTGCTCCGTTCAGCTCCCCTCGGCGCCTCCGTTTGCGGCGCGCAGCTCGCCGCGGTGCCGCTCGGTCTCCGCCAGATCGACGCTCGGCCAGCCGCCGGCGCCCTCGACCAGGACGATCCCGTAGACGTCGCGGGCCGCCGCCGGGCTGACCCAGCGTTCGAGCACGTCCTTCAGCACCGCGTCCGGATCGCGGTCGAGCGGGTCGCCGTAGCCGCCGCCGCCGGCCTCGACCCCGCGGATCCACTGCCCCGCCTCGAGCAGCGAGTCGCCGACCGGCTCCTTCGGCTGCTCGCTGCCGTCGCGGTCGATCACGCTGGCCGAGGCGGCGAGGCCAGGAAGGCCGCCGAGTACGCCGAGCGGCGGGTTGAGGGCGAAATCGGCGAGGTAGAAGGCGCGCAGCGGCGTCGCGGTCGGGCCGTAGATCACCTCCGAGGCCGGGCCGCCGCGCAGGCGCCCGGCGCCGCCGGAGTCCGGTAGCAGGCGCAGCGAGCGGAACCGCAGCGGGTAGTTGCGCTCGAGCATCTCGACGCTGTCGATGTAGATCGTCTTCGAGCAGTCGGGCATCGCGTAGGTGATCCAGCCGTCGCAGTGCGGCGAGGCCGGACCGCCGTTGTTGCCGATCACCATCTCGCTGACGTAGGGCCGGCCGTCCTCGTAGGTGCCGGAGAAGACGGCGAACCCGACGCCGAGGGCGCCGGCGCCCTCGGCCAGCCCCTGGCCCTCGCCCATGTCGGTGAAGGCGCTCTGGGCGGCGTTGATGATCCGGTTGAGCACGTTGGTGGTCGAGACCGAGGCCGAGTAGGGCTCGACCAGGCCGCCGGCGATCGAGCCCTCGCGCAGCAGCACCTCGATCCGGCGGAAGGCGCCGGCGTTGCGCGGCACGTCCTCCTCCAAACAGTTGAGCAGGGCGATCGTGCAGCCGCCGCGGGCGCAGGCCTCCGAGACGTTGATCCCGAAGGGGATGCAGTCGGGGTTGTCGCGCAGGTCGAAGCTGACCTTGCCCTCGTCGGGGTCCACCTCGGCGGTGACGGTGACCGCGACGCCCTCGGGCAGCCCCGGGATCGGGTCGTGCTGGGAGTGGGCCTCGAGGCGGCGCGCCGGCAGCTTGCGGATCGCCTGGTCCATTACCCGCTCGCTGTAGTCGAGCCACTCCTCGATGAAGGTCTTGATCGTCTCCGTGCCGTAGCGCTCGATCGTCTCCTTGACCCGGCGCTCGCCGATCCGGGCCGCGCCGATTGCGGCCAGGTAGTCGCCGTACCAGACGTCCGGCACGCGGATCCGCCGCCGGCACATGCGGATGATGTCCTCGTTGTCGGTGTAGTCCTCCTGCACCTTGACGCAAGGGAAGACCAGCCCGCCCTCGGCGTAGACGTCCTCCGCGTAAGCGACGTAGGTCGAGGGTTCGGCGTTGCCGCAGTCGGCCTGGTGGGCCTTGGCCGAGGTGGTGAAGATGTGCTCGCCGTCGACGAAGACCGGAACCAGGATCGTGTGGTCGGCGGTGTGGGTGTTGCCGAGCAGCGGGTCGTTGTGGAGAAAGGCGTCGCCCTCGCGCAGGTCGGGATGGAGCTTGCGCATCGAGCTGGTCTGCAGCCCGGCCCCGAGCACGTGCACCTGCAGGCCCTCGGCCGCGGCAAAGAGCTGATCGTCGGCGGTGATGATCGAACAGGAGAAGTCGCGCGCCATGTTGAGGATCGAGGAGCGGCCGGTACGGAACAGCGTGTTGGTCATCTCGCGCACGATCGCTTCGAAGCGATGGGCGAGGACCGCGAGCAGGGTCGGGTCCATCTGGCCGACCGGCCCGGCGGCGCTCTCGGTCCCCAGCTTGGGCCCGCTCATGTGGACTCCACCCGGTAGTTGCCGAGCTCGGTCACGTGCGCGGTCCAGCTCGGGTAGACGACGATCGTGGTCTCCGGCTCGATGATCAGCGCGGGACCCTCGACCGGGGTGTCGGGGCCGAGCTGGGCGCCGAGGTGGACCGGGATCTCGACCTCGCCCAGGTCCGGCAGGAAGGCGGTGCGCCGCGGCGCCTCGCCCTCGACCCGGTCCTCGCGGTGGGCGGCGACGGGGGGCTTCGCCGTGGTCACGACGATGCGCCCCTTCCACTGGTTCATCTCCACCGTCTGACCGGGCTCGCGCACGGCGAAGATCCGCTCGTGGGCGTCGTGGAAGCTCTCGACCAGGCTTTCCAGTTCGCGCTCGTCAGCGACGCCCTCGCCGGCCAGCGGGATCGGGATGTCCCAGACCTGGTAGGCGTAGCGCGCCTCGACCGAGTAGCGCAGCTCGCCGGGCCCGCCGAGGCCCGCGGGCAGCTCGGCCTCGAAGGCGGTCATCTTCTCGCGCAGCGCGGCGACGGTTTCGCGCACGCCCTCGAAGTCGAATTCGCGCGAAGTCGTGGCGAAAGGCGCGGTGACCTCGCGCACGATGTCGGAGTGCTGCCCGCCGAACGCGGCGAGCACGCCGGCGGCGCGCGGGATCAGCACCTGGCGGCAGCCGAGCTCACGGGCGATCTGCAGGATCGTCAGCCCGGCGGCGCCGCCGCCGGCGACCAAGGTGCTGTCGCGCGGGTCGACGCCCTCGTTCACGGTCAGTTCCTGGATCGCCGCGATCATCCGCTCATTGGCGACCGCGAGCACCGCGTGCGCGGTCTCTTTGAGTGCGAGGCCGAGCGCCACGGCAAGCTCGCCGAGCGCCGCCTCCGCCGCCCCGCCGTCGAGCTTCATCGCGCCCCCGAGGAAGTTGTCGGCGTCGATGTAGCCGAGGGTCAGGGCGGCGTCGGTGACGGTGGGCCGGGTGCCGCCCCGGCCGTAACAGGCGGGGCCGGGGTCGGCACTTGCGCTCTCCGGGCCGACCCGCAGGAGACCCCCGGGATCGACCCAAGCGATCGATCCTCCTCCGGCCCCGATGCTGCGGATGTCGACCGAGGAGAGCCCGGTCAGGTGGCCGGCAAACGGTTCGCCGAGCCAGGTCTCGTTGGTGAAGACGAGGTCGCCGCCGCGGACCAGGCCGACCTCGAAGCTGGTGCCGCCGGTGTCGCAGACGATCACGTCGCCGCTGCCGGTCTCCGAGGCGGCGACGGTCCGGGCCGCGACCGGGGCCAGCGAGGGGCCCGAGCGAACCGAGAGCAGCGGGCTCTCGACCAGCTCGGACATCGGCACGACCCCACCGGCGGTGGTCGCCGCCAGCAGCTCGCCGCGGAAGCCCTCGGCCGCCAGGCCAGCGGCGATCTCCGGCAGGTGGGTCTGCATCAGCGGCTTCAGCGAGGCGTCGATCGCGGCGCTGGAGGCGCGCCGGTACTCGCGCACGATCGGGTTGACCTGGTGGGAGAGCGAGTAGGGGACGGCCGGCAGCTCCTCCTCGATCAGCTTTCCCAGAGCCAGCTCGTGGGCGGGGTTCGCGGTCGCCCAGAGCAGGCAGACGGCGACCGCGCCGAGCTCGAGGCGGCGGGCGTCGGCGAGCTGGCGGCGGGCGTCCTCCTCGTCGAGCGGGGTCGAGACGGTGCCGTCGGCGTCGGTTCGCTCGTCGATCTCGAGCGTGTAGCGGCGGGGCACGTAGGGGTCGGGGAAGGGGCGCGTGTAGTCGTAGGGCCGCAGCGACCCGCCCTCGCGCCGGGTGAGGATGTCGGGGAAGCCCTTGGTGCAGAGGAAGGCGGTGCGGGCGGTGGTCCCCTCGAGGATCGCGTTGGTCGCCTGGGTGGTGCTGAAGATGAAGAGCGAGGTGCGCCCGAGCAGCTCCTCGATCGGCTCCTCGAGCTGCTCGGCGGCGCGCCCGAGCGCGGCCTGCAGGCCGCCGAAGAGGTGCCCGGGCTCGGTCAGGGCCTTGGCGACGGTGAGCTTGCCGGTCTCGTCGCTGACCACGACGTCGGTGAAGGTGCCGCCGATGTCGCAGGTGATCCGCGCCGGCTGGGGCGCGCTCACGAGAGGGATCCCGCCGCGCAGAGGGCCATGTCGGCGCAACCATATCGATTGATCGGTATTGAGGTCAAACGGGCTCCCCAACGCGCCCTGGGCCGGCCACGACGCCGACGTCGTGGAGGCGGCCGATCTCGATCCCGCTCATCCCCAGGACCTCGGCGAGGATCTCCTCGGTGTGCTCGCCGAGCCGCGGCGCGCGCCGCACCGGCACGCGCTCGGCGCCGGCGAAGTCGAGCGGCGAACCCGGCATCAGGTAGCAGCCTACGCCGGGGTGCTCGACCCGCTCGAACATCGGGTTGGCGGTCGAGCAGCGCGGGTCCTCCTCGAGCAGCTGGCGGAAGGTCTGGTAGGGGCCCCAGCAGACGCCGGAGCCGGTGAACGCGGCGCGCACCTCGGCCAGGTCGCGGGCGGCAAACCAGGGACGCAGCACGGCGGCGATCACCTCGCGGGCCTCGTAGCGGCCCGTCTCGGTGGAGAGGTCGTGGCCGGTGGCGAGCTCGACCCCGTGGCAGGCCTCCCGCGTCCCGGTCGCCTCCAGCAGCGAGTCCCACTGGCGGGCGCTGATCGCGACCACCATCACCCGGCGGCCGTCGCGGGTCCCAAAGTCGTGCCCGAAGGCGCCGTAGACGTGGTTGCCGTCCTTCGGCGGGTCGGAGAGGCCGAGCGTCGCCTCGGCGATGCGGCCGAGGTTGCCGACCATCGCGAAGGCGACGTCGGAGAGCGAGAGCCGCACCAGCTCCCCCTCCCCCGTGCGCGCCCGCCGCCGCTCGGCGGCGAGCATGCCGACCGCGGCGAGCGTGCCGGTGGCGACGTCCCAGGCCGGCATCACGGTGTTGAGCGGCTCGGCCAGGTTGCGCGGTCCGGTCGCCCAGGGGAACCCCGATGCCGAGTTGACGGTGTAGTCGAGCTCGCTGGTGCCGTCGGGATTGCCGGTTAGGGCGACCATGATCAGGTCCTCGCGGCGCTTGCGCAGCTCCGGGTAGGAGAGGAAGCCGCGAGCGGGGAAGTTGGTGAGGAAGAGGCCCGCGTCCGGACCGGGCGCCCCGATCAGCTCCGCCGCCAGCTCGCGTCCCCGCTCGTCGCGTAGGTCGAGCTGGATCGAGCGCTTGCCCTTATTTAGACCCGCCCAGTAGAGGCTCTGCTCGCCCGCGAGCGGCCAGCGCCCGTAGTCGGGCCCACCCCCGACCTGGTCGAACCGGATCACGTCGGCCCCGAGCTGCGCCAGCGTCATCCCCCCGAGCGGCGCCGCGACGAAGGCCGAGCCCTCGACGACGCGCAGATCCGAGAGCAGTCCGGGCACGGGCATGGCCCGGCTTAATATATCGACTGATCGGTTTAATCATTGCCACGGATCAGCGCAGCCGGAACGGGCGGCTGTTCACCGCCGAGCTGCCGCGCGGGCCGTATGCGGTCACCCGGCAGGCGACCTTGTGGCCGCGGCCGGCGGGGCCGGGGCCGATCGGGCTGCGCCCGGTCACCTTGGTCGGGTGACCGTCGATCATCCAGTTGAAGGCGAAGGAGCTGGCGTTTGACCAGGTGCCAGGGTGGCAGACCAGCCGCCGCCCGGCGCGGGTAACCCAGGGGCGGCGCAGATTGGCGGGAGCGCCGCCGGCGGAGCCTCCAGCCGATCCGCCCACGTCGATGCGCAGGCCGGTCCCTGCCCAGGTGCCGCCGACCTCGTTGTAGAGGTAGGCGCAGATAAGGACCGACCCGGCGGCCCAAGGCTTGAAGCCGACCGCGTTGGCGAAGCGCCCGGCTTCGTCGGCGTGAGGAGGGAGCGCGATGCTGAGGATCTGCCCGCTGGCTTCGGCGATCGCGCCGGCGCTGCCCGCGTCGGCGGGGCATTCCGCCAACAGGTTGCCGGGGATCGCGACCACCTCGATCCACGACTGGTCCCAGAATTCTTCGGGCGGCGCGACAAAGCCTTCGGCGCGGATGACCACGGGCTGGCCGACGGAGGCCGCCGCGGGGGCCGAGAGGGCGATCCCGTGGTAGGCGGCGAGGGCGGGCGTGGCGCTCGCGCCGAGTCCGATCAGGGAAAGGGCGGCGGCCACGACGGCCAGCGGCACCAGGGCGAGTCTCTTCACTTCGGTCCTCCTGGGTTCGGTTTGTCACGGCGAACCTAGGACGGCCGTTTGAACGGATCCTTACCGGCGCTCAGACCGCCTCGCCGGCGAGGATCCGGGCATGCAGCGCCGAGGTCTCCGCGGCCGGCTCGACGCCCAGCTCGACAACCAGTCCGCGCCGGCACTCGAGGTATTGCCTCAGCGCATGGCTGGTGCGGCCGGTGCGCGCGTAGGCGACCATCAGCGACCGGTGCGCCGCCTCGTTCAGCGGTTCGACCTCGAGCAGGCGCCGCGCGACCCGGATCACCTGATCGTGCTCCGCCGCCGAGATGTGGCACTCGATCAGTGCGGAGAGCAGGTCCGAATAGGTTCCGAGCAGGCGCTCGCGCCAGGCCGTCGACCACTCCGCGTAACGGTCCTCGGGCAAGGGCTCGCCGGTCCATAGCGCAGCCGCCCGCGCCAGCGAGGCGCGCCGGGCCTGCCCGCTCTCGGCGAGCGCCTCGTGCGCCGCCGTCTCGAACTCGACCGAGTCGACGCTGTCGCGCTCGCGCAGGACGAGCCGATAAGTGCGCTCGCTGACCTCGACGACGCTGCCTTCGGCTCCCGGCAGGTCGAGCACCTTGCGCGCCCGTGAGAGCGCGACCGCCAGGTGCTGGCGCGCCGTGTCGGACGGCCGGTCGGCCCAGAAGGCATCGAACAGGGCGTCCTCCGGAACCGCGCTCGTCCCCTGGATCAGGAGGAACCGAACGATGCGGGCCGCCATCGGCCGCTCCCAGCTGGCCTCGTCGAGCTCCCAGCCGGCACGGCGAACGCGGAACCCGCCGAGCAACTCGAACCGCAGCGGCGGCGGTGCGGCGCGCAGGCGCTCGCGGGCCGCCGTCGCGGCCGCGGCGGGGAAAG
>JADMIO011011118.1_pt1 | contig 42371 bp, 44 predicted proteins | sample 8958161 | NCBI WGS metagenome assembly JADMIO01 (sample SAMN16585339, study PRJNA669376) | soil metagenome | isolation source: Crop rotation soil | place: USA: Cullars Rotation, Alabama | collected 2011 | reverse complement strand
CCGCGACTTCAAGTCACGTGAATTCCAAGCTTCGGATCCCACTGTGCTGGAAAGGCGATCGGCGGCAGATAGAGCGCCTCGCCCCACCCCGCCGGCGTGAACCAGGTCTCGCGCAGCAGATGCGTGATCTGCGAGCGCGAATACGGCCGGCCATGGCCGAACGGCGTCGTGTCGGTGCGCGCCCACACGCCACGCCGGTTCGGGATCACGGCGAGCAATCGCCCGCCCGGCGCCAGCACGCGCCACACCTCGCGCAACAATGCCTCCGCGTCGCGCGCCATCTCCAGCGCATGCACCAGCAGCACGCGATCGACCGCCGCATCGGTGAGCGGAAGGTCGAGCTCCTCCACCAGCGCCGAGAGCGTCGGGCTCGCCGAGGGCCACTTCACCACGCCCTGCGCGGCCGGCATGAAGGCGAGACAGCGCTCGGCCTCCCCGCGGAACAGCCCGAGATAGGGCGTCGCATAGCCGATGCCGAGGACGCGCTGGCCGCGCGTGTCGGGAAAGCGCGCGCGAATGCCGCGCCCGACAAAACGCCGCGCGACCGTGCCGAGCGGCTGGGCGTAAAAGTTACGTAGGTCGACGACGTCGAGCATCGAAACGGTGTCTCCGCCTCTTCATCGCCTCGAAAGCCATGGTAACTTGGGCCCGCAACGCAGGAGTAGCAAGCCAGCCATGCCCGCCGAAACCAAGCTGTTTCTCTGCCTGAAGGACAATTACGGCGTCCTGCTGCACGATGCCGCAAGCGGCGCGACCGCCGCGATCGACGCACCCGAGGCCGCCCCGATCGAGAAGGCGCTGGCGGCGACCGGCTGGAAGCTCACCGACATTCTCGTCACCCATCACCATGGCGACCACACCGCCGGGATCGCGGCACTGAAGGCTAAGTATCGCTGCCGCGTGGTGGCGCCGCGCGGCGAAGCGTCCAAGATCGAGCACATCGACGAGACGGTCGCCGAAGGCGATACCGTCAAGGTCGGCGGACTGTCGGCCAAGGTGATCGAAACGCCGGGCCACACCGCCGGCCACATCTCGTATTTCTTTCCCGCCGACAAGCTCGCGTTCGTGGGCGATACGCTGTTCTCGGTCGGCTGCGGGCGCGTCATCGAAGGCAACGCCGAGATGATGTGGAATTCGCTGCTGAAGCTCCGCGCGCTCCCAGACGACACGCGGCTTTATTGCGGCCACGAATACACGCTCGCGAACTGCCGCTTCGCCGTCACGGTCGAGCCGGACAACGCGGCGCTGCGCAAGCGTGCCGATGAGGTGACGCAGCTTATCGGCCGTGGTGAGCCGACGATTCCGACCACGCTCGCCGAGGAGAAGGCGGTCAACCCGTTCCTGCGCGCCGATGTGCCCGCTGTCGCGGCTGCCGCCGGGCTGAAGGGCGCCTCGCCTGCCCAGGTCTTCGCCGCGGTGCGCGGGCGGAAGGACCGGTTCTAGTCCGTCGATTCAGAAGCGGACACTGCCGGGTTGGCTCATGATCGCCGGCGCACCCTGATTGCGTTCGCGCAAGCGGAATATTCCACGCCGCCACAGGCTAGCGGGCGGAGCTCTAATCGAAGCATTTCCCGCAGATGGTCCTGATCCTTTGGCGCCAGGGTGGCGATCAGTCTGGTGATGGGTGCACGGTCCGGCGTCTGGGAACTCCAGAAGTCGTCAAAACTGTCGAATGACACGGTCACCTCGATGGTGGCGGTGACCACATCGTTGAAGCGTTCCCTCGCGAACAGTTCGGCGAGAGTGGACAGTCCCGACGCATCCGTGCCTGGGACGGGCGGCACGTCAATGCCGATACGCCGCATTGCTCGGCGGAGCGGACCGCTTGGCGAGCGTTCTGCAACGAAATCCCAGACGCATGCCGCTATCAGGGCCCCGGGGCGCGCCACGCGATGAATCTCGGAGAGCGCGCGCGCCCGGTCGGGTATGAAATTCAGCACCAAGGGTAAGGCGATCGCGTCGAACGATGCGTCATCGAACGGCAAATCTTGTGCATCACCGAGCCGGAATACCGCTTTCGTTGTTTCGGCGCGCCGGCCAGCATGATTGATTTGCGATTGCGCCGGATCGATCCCGATCACTGTCGCCGGCGCGCACGACCTCTCAATCAGCGCTGTGAAAATTCCGGTGCCGCAGCCCACCTCCAACCAGTCCGCCCCGATTGGGGGCTGCAGCCAGGCAAGAAAGGCCGCACCGATGCTCCGGCTCCACCGGCCCATGAATTGCTCGTAGGCCTCGCTGTCGTCAAAGCCGTGTGCAGTCACGTCGCTTCTCGTGCGTAAGCGGCCGCTCGCAGGCGAGCGATCGCAAGGTGATTGACCAGGCGCAGAGGTCATTTCAGGCCGGCCGCTCTCACGAGGGCCGCGTTTGTGGAGATTTCCCTTTGCACATAAGCGGCGAAGTCCGCGGGGGAGAGCGGCATCGGGTCGACACCGAGCGCAGCCAGTTTTTCGCGAACCGGGGGCGACTGCAGGGCCTTTAGCGTCTCACTGTGCAGTTTTTCCACGATATCGCGCGGGGTCTTGGCAGGGAGGAACAGTCCGAACCAGATCGGATATTCGGCATTTGCGATCCCCGCCTCGCGCGTGGTCGGGACATCGGGGAGTGCGGATGAACGTTCGGCTCCATTGACGACAAGCGCACGCAGCTTGCCCTCCCGGATATTCGGGAGAACAAGTCCAACCGGCCCGAAGAAGAAATCAATGCGGCCCGCGATCACCTCGGTCATCGCCTCCGCACCGCCTTTGAACGGGATGTGCACAGCGTCTATCCCGGTGCTTTGCCGGAACCGCTCGGCGCTCAAGTGTGTCGCGCTGCCGACTCCGACGGACGAAAAGTTGAGGGCGCCGGGCCGCGCTTTTGCGGCCTTGATGAAATCCGCGACCGTCTTCCAGCCTCGATCCGGAGGGACGACCAGGACACTGGGGGAAATGCCCAACGGGATCGCCGCAATAAAATCCCTGGCTGGATCAAACGCGAGATCGGGATAGAGCGCCGGCGAGATGGTGAGGGCGGAGCCGTGGGCGAGCAGGGTGTAGCCGTCAGGATCGGCTTTGGCAGCGAACGTGCTGCCGATCGTTCCGCCCGCACCCGCGCGATTCTCGATGATGATGGCTTGCCCGAGCTGCGCCGATAATTGGTCAAGCACGACGCGTGGAACAATATCGGTCGTGCTGCCGGCGGCAAAAGGAACGATCGCGCGAATTGGTTTTGATGGCCACGGCTCGGCATGCGCCGCAAGCGTCGTCCACCCGATCGCCAAAGGCACCAGCGCGGTCAAGCATATCGCTCTCATGGTCGTCCTCCGATTTTCTGCGGTCCTGTCTGTCGCAGACACCTTGGAGGCGGAGCGCGCTTATCGTCCAATACTTTGTTTTTCTTTTCATCTATATCATTTTGGCATAAAGTGAATCATGAACCTGCGGCACGTACGAACATTCGTCACCGTGGCCGAATTGGGCACCGTCTCGAAGGCGGCGCTTCATCTGCGGATTGCTCAACCTGCTCTGTCCAGGCAGATCGGCGATCTCGAGGAAGAACTTGGTCTAAAGCTGTTCGATCGTGTCGGCCGCCGCCTTCTGCTGACGGGGAAAGGCGAGGAGTTGCTCGGCGATTGCCGCGGATTGTTGAATTACGCCGCCGGCATCGGCGAGCGCGCGCAGGACCTCCGTCGCGGTGACGTGGGTGTGCTGAAAGTGGCTGCGACACCGCTCCACATCGAAGGGGTGTTCTCACGGTTCCTGCACCGCTACGCAGAGCGCTATCCCAACGTGCAGGTCAGAGTCTCGGAGGGCAGCGGTCTCGAGATCCTGGCGATGCTCGAGCGTGGCGAAATCCATCTCGGCCAGATGCTCCCACATGGAATTCCGCTGGACGATGGACAGTTCGGGAGCCAAGCCCTGGAACCGACGGAGCTCCTCGCCGCATGCCATCCCTCCATGACGTTTGGCGGCAGAGGAGCAATCGAGGTCGCGCGGCTGGCGCCTTACCCCTTGCTCCTGCTGGACAGCGGGTATGGCCTGCGCCGAGCCTTTGACGCAGCCTGCCGCCTCGCGCGCCTGATACCCAACATCCGGCTCGAAACCCGTTCGCCACATACGCTTCTGGCTCTTGCCGAGGCCAAACACGGCGTAGCCATCATTGCCTCGACGTTCCGGGCGGATCGTTACAATCTGAAGATTGCTCCCATCGTGTATCGGGGCCAACCGCTGCGCGAGCCGCTGGCGGTCTTGTGGGACAAACGCCGTCCGCTACCGCGTTATGCCACGGCTTTTTGCCAGATGTGGGCCGAGCATGTGCGCGCGGTCTTTCCGATCACGCGGCCGACCGGACCAATGGGTGGCACGGCACGGAAAAAAGCAAAGCGCCAATGAGCGCTGGATAGCGCGCGTGCCCGACTTGAACCGGCATGAACAATTCGCATCAGTAACCGAGCTTGAGATCGACTTGTTCCAGCAGCGGGCCGCCGGCCTCGATGCTGCGGATGTTGGCCACGATCTCGGTGACGAGCTGGTTGACGGTCGGACGCCGCGCGACGTGCGGCATTACGGTCACCTTGGGATGGGTCCAGAGCGGGCTCTCCGGCGGCAGCGGCTCCGGGTACAGAGCGTCGAGCGCCGCGTAGGACAATTGCCCGGAGTCGAGCGCGGCGATCAGATCCTTGTCGACCACATGCTTACCGCGTCCGACGTTCACCAACATGGCGCCCTTCGGCATCATGGCGAAGGTGCGCGCGTTGAAGATGCCCTCGGTCTCGCCCGTCAGCGGCAACAGGCAGACCGCGATATCGGTCTGAGCGAGAAAGCGCTCGAGCTGGTCGGGGCCGTGGAAGATCGGCACCTCGGCATTCGGCCGGGGCGAGCGAACCCAGGCCGAGACCGGAAAGCCCAGCGACTTGAGGATCAGCGCCGGCGCTTTCGCCATCATGCCGAAGCCGAGAAAGCCGACGCGCCGGTGCTCGGGCCGCGCGATCGGCACGCGCAGCCATTCGCGCCGTGCCTGCGCCGCCTGGTAGCCCGGCATGTCGCGATGCAGGCGCAGCACGTGCATGACGACGTACTCGGTCATCATCGGATCGCCGCCGGGCGGCTCGACCTTGCCGAGCGGGACCTTCGGGAGCCTCGGATGATTGACGATGTCGTCCACGCCGGCCGCGCGGCTGAACATCGCCTTCAGGTTCGGGAACACGGGCAGCGCGTCGAAGTCCGGATGCATGAACGCGAGGTATTCGACGTCATCCACGCCGCCGTTGTCCGGCCAGATGCGGATCGGCAGTTCGGGAATTTGCTTTGCGAAGACGTCGCGCCACTCCTGGGCATTGCCGATACGCTTGTCGAGTTCGATGATGAGCAGCGCCATTCAGTCCTCCCCCGGCGGCTTGTCGGGCAAGCCGCACCGCGGGGACACTAGGGCGCCCGGCAGCCTGCCACAATGCGCTGCCGCGCATTGCAGGCAAACGGAATATCTCATGCTCACCGCCGCCGACATCATCCGCCTGCTCGACCTGAAGCCGCATCCCGAGGGCGGGCATTTCCGCGAGACGTTCCGCGATGCGCGCATGGTCGAGGGTGGACGCGCCGCATCGACCGCGATCTATTTCCTGCTCGCGCGCGGCGAGCGCTCGCACTGGCACAAGGTCGATGCGGCGGAGGTCTGGTTCTGGCACGCCGGATCGCCGCTGGTGCTGGAGATGGCCGAGACCGAGCGGGGCCCGGTGCGGCGCATCACGCTCGGCGCGGATCTGGCGGCGGGCGAACGGCCGCAGGCGGTGGTGCCGGCGGGCGTGTGGCAGGCGGCCGATACGCTCGGCGACTGGACGCTGGTGTCCTGCACGGTCGCGCCGGGATTTGAATTTTCGGGATTCGAACTGGCGCCGAAGGGATGGAAGCCGGGTTAGCTTTCTCTTGCGCGTGACCTTATCCGAAAGCCGGTTTCTCACTTTTCGGGATCACGCGCGGCGCATCATGTCTTTCGCCGCATAAAGCCCGCCGCCCGCGATCAGCACGGCGGCCAGCACCAGCATGACGCTCGCGGTCGCGTAACCCGCGAGCACGAGAAACAGCGTCGAGAGCAGGGGCGCCACATAGGACGCAACGCCCAGCACGCGGATGTCGCCGCGCTTCACCCCGATGTCCCAGGCATAGAACGCCGCCCCCACCGGGCCGATGCCGAGGGCGAGCACCGCGAGCCATTGCGTCGCGGTCTGCGGCCACTGCGTCTGCTCGAAGGCGAGATGGAAGACCGCGGCGAGTATGGACGTCGCAATACAAAACGCCGCGACGGCATCGGTCGGCACCTCGGCGACGCGGCGCGAGAGCACCGAGTAGGTCGCCCAGGTGAACGCCGCGACGAACGCGGCCGCGAAGCCAGGCAGATAGTCCTGCGCGAACGTCAATCCGCCGCGCGAGAGGAACAGCACCACCGTTCCGACGAGTGCGAGCAACGCGCCGGCGACGTGATGCGGCTTTAGCCGCTCGCCCGGCAACAGTGCAGAGCCGAGCACGATCAGCAGCGGCCAAGTGTAGTTGACGAGCTGCGCCTCGGCGGGCGGCGCGAGCCGCAGTGCGAAGAAGAACAGCGCGTGATAGCCGAACAGGCCGCAGACGCCGAGCGCCCATACTTCGGCCGGCTGCTTCAGCGCCGCGGCCGCGCCGCGACGAAACGGCCAGGTCGCGACGCCAAGCGCCCCGCCGATCGCGAACGTCATCGCGGCGAGCTGAAACGGCGGCACCATGCCGGACGCAACAGTCAACAGCGACAGCAGCGACCACATCAGGATCGCGGCGAAGCCGATGAGCGTTGCGGTGGCGGGAGACATGGGGCGGTGACCTACTTCATGCTATCAACGGCGTCCATGAGCTTCGAGCCGGAATCCGTCCGCGCCTTCGAGCACACTGGCTGGCAGCGCGCCGCCGGCGCCTATCAGGACACGTTCGCGCACGCGACCGCGCCGTTCGTCGCGCCGCTGCTCGACGCGGCCGGCGTCGCGGCGGGCACGCGCCTCCTCGATGTCGCATGCGGGCCGGGTTACGTGGCGGCCGCCGCGGCCGCGCGCGGCGCCGCCGCAAGCGGGCTCGATTTCTCCTCCGCGATGGTGGGCGTCGCGCGCGCGATGCATCCCGCGATCGCCGTCACCGAAGGCGACGCGGAGGCGTTGCCGCTTCCCGACGGCGGCTTCGATGCGGCGCTGTCGAACTTCGGCATCCATCATGTGCCGCGCCCGGAGCAGGCGCTGCGCGAATGCCGGCGCGTGCTGGCCGACGGCGGGGCGGTCGCGTTCACCGTGTGGGCCGCGCCAGCGGAGAACATCGCCTGGGCGCTGGTCTTCGATGCGGTGGCGCGTCACGGCGACCGCGGCGCCACGCAGGCTCCCCCGCCCGGGGGCGCCTTCAATCAGCCGGAGGATTGCCTGGCGGCGCTCGCGGCCGCGGGCTTCGCCGAGAGGTCGGCCGAGATCCTGCGCGCCGAATGGCCCCTGCCGAACGCGGAGGCGCTGATCGCCGCGCTTTCGGCGGGCACGGTGCGGATGGCGGCGCTGATCGCCGCGCAGACGCCTTCCGCGCGCGCCGCGATGATCGCCGACATCGATCGCGCGGCCGAGCACTATCGGCGCGGCGGCGTGCTCATGATTCCGATTGCGGCGATCCTGGCGCGGGGGCGGAAGGCCGCGTGACCTACTCGGCCGCCAATGGGCGCGCCGTGGCCTCGACGTAGCCGTCGCGCGTCTGCGGCAGCTTCCAGCCGAGCATGCGCGAGGCGACCAGCGTGCGCAGTACCTGTGCGGTGCCGCCGCCGATGGTGAACATGCGCACGTCGCGCGCCATGCGTTCCAGCGGCAGCTCGCGCGAATAGCCGCGCGCACCGAACATCTGCAGCGAGTCGTTGACAATGCGAATGGCGGCTTCGCTCGCGAAGACTTTTGCCTGCGCGGCGAGCATCGGGTCGGGGAACGCCGAGCCCTCCCCGCGCGAGCCCGCCGCCGCATAGAGCATCAGCCGCGACGCGGTGAGCTGCGTCTGCATGTCGGCCAGCATCCATTGCAGGCCCTGGAATTCGCCGATAGGGCGGCCGAACTGCTCGCGCTCCTTCACCCAGGCAGTGGCGAGCTCGAGCGCGCCGGCCGCGATCCCCATGCCGACGGTGCCCGCACCGACGCGTTGCGAATTGTAGGCGTTCATCAGGTCGGCGAAGCCGCGCCGGAATCCGGACGGCGGGATCACCGCCATGCCGGACGGCACTTCGAGGTCCTCGAAGGCAAGCTCGCCCTCGGGCATTCCGCGCAACCCCATCGTCTTTTCGCGGCGAACGATGCGTAGACCCTTGCTCTCGTCACGCACCGCCAGGAAGCCGCCGATGCCGAGGTCCGCACCCTTCTCGTCGAACACGCGCGCGAAAATCAGATGCAGCCGCGACACGCCGCCGCCGGTGATCCAGTGCTTGCGGCCGTTGAGGATGTAGCGGTCGCCCTTGCGGTCGGCGCGCGTCGTCATCGCGGTGGTGTCGGAGCCCGCGTCGGGCTCCGTGATGCAGATTGCGGGCTTGTCGCCTGCGAGCACGAGCGAGGCCGCGAGCCTCTTCTGCTCTTCGCTGCCATACGCCATCACGGTCGAGATCGCGCCCATGTTGGTCTCGACCACGATGCGCGCCGTGACGGTGCAGGCCTTGGCCATCTCCTCGATGACCAGCACCGCGTCGAGATAGGAGCGCCCCTGCCCGCCATACGCTTGCGGAATCGTCATGCCGACGAACTTCGCGCCGGTCAGCGCCGTCACGATGTCCCAGGGATACCGCTCGCTGGCGTCGATCTCGGCGGCGCGCGGACGCACGACTTCGTTCGCGAAGGCGCGGGCGCGCGCCTGCAGTGCCAGTTCGTCAGAAGAGAGGCCGAGGTCCATGAGCCGTCACCCTGAGGTGCGAGCGAAGCGAGCCTCGAAGGGCGACGGCGCTTGCTCAGAGTTTGCGGCCATCCTTCGAGGGCCGCCCATAATCGCCATGGGCGGCCACCTCAGGATGACGGCCTTCGCTCAGCTCATCAACTGCCCGCCGTTCGCCGAGATGGTCGAGCCGGTGATCAGGCCCGCATCGTCGGAGGCAAGGAACACCACGCAACGCGCGATCTCGTCGGCCTCGCCGAGTCGGCCGATCGGGATGAGCGGCAGGATGTTCTTCTCCAGCACGTCCTTCGGCACCGCCTGCACCATCTCGGTGTTGATGTAGCCGGGGCAGATCGCATTCACCGTGATGCCGGCGCGCGCGCCTTCGAGCGCCAACGCCTTGGTGAAACCGAGATCGCCCGCCTTCGCGGCCGAATAATTCGCCTGGCCGAACTGGCCTTTCTGCCCGTTGATCGACGAGATGTTGATGATGCGGCCGAACTTGCGCGACCGCATGCCTTCCCACACCGGGCGGCTCATGTTGAACAGCGAATTCAGGTTCGTGTTGATGACCTGATTCCAGTGGTCCGCCGTCATGCGATGGAACGGCGCATCGCGCGTGATGCCGGCATTGTTGACCAATACGTCGACCGGCCCGAGATCGGCCTCGACCTGCTTCAGGCCCGCCGTGCAGGCGTCGAAGGACGCAACGTCCCACTTGTAGACGTTGATCCCGGTCTCCGCCTTGAACTTGTTCGCCGCCTCGTCGTTGCCGGCGTAACTCGCCGCGACCTTGTAGCCAGCGCTTTTCAGCGCCTTCGAGATCGCCGCGCCGATGCCGCGCGTACCGCCAGTGACCACTGCAACCCGGGCCATTCAATCCTCCCCTCGTTCGGTGCCAGACAGGCACGCGTTGTTCGCCATAGCTTAAAGACGTTGAGGGCCGGGCAAAAGGGCGGCCACGCCCGTCTACGACGGGCTATGCCCGGCCCTCACGCCACGATTCAGGGACTTCGGCGGCTTGACGTTTCCGTCAGCTGCGCTCCACTCCTCCCTGCCCGGTGCGTGTTCGCGCGCTCAAACGCGCTCCACGCCTCCTGCCTGGTGCGTGTTCGCGCGCTCAAACGCGCTCCACGCCTCCCTGCTTGGTGCGCGTTCGCGCGTTCAAACGCGCTCCACGCACATGGCAACGCCCATGCCACCGCCGATGCAGAGCGTGGCGAGGCCCTTCTTGGCGTCGCGCTTCTGCATTTCGTGCAGCAGGGTGACGAGCACGCGCGCGCCGGACGCGCCGATCGGATGACCGAGCGCGATCGCGCCGCCGTTGACGTTGACCTTGGCGGTATCCCAGCCGAGGTCCTTGTTGACCGCGCAGGCTTGCGCCGCGAACGCCTCGTTCGCCTCGATCAGGTCGAGGTCGCCGATGCTCCAGCCGGCCTTCTTGAGCGCGGCGCGCGAGGCCGGGATCGGCCCGGTGCCCATGATGGACGGATCGACGCCGGCCTGCGCCCACGACACGATGCGGGCGAGCGGCTTCTTGCCGAGCTTCTTGGCCTCGCTCGCCTTCATCAGCACGACGGCGGCAGCGCCGTCGTTGATGCCGGAAGCGTTCGCGGCGGTGACCGTGCCTTCCTTCTCGAACGCCGGACGCAGCTTCGCGATGCTGTCCACCGTCACGCCGGCCTTCGGGTACTCGTCCTTGTCGACCACGATGTCGCCCTTGCGCGACTTGATGGTGACCGGCGCGATCTCGTCCTTGAAGCGTCCGGACTTTTGCGCGGCCTCGGCCTTGTTCTGCGAGGCGGTCGCGAACTCGTCCTGCTGCGCGCGGGTGATCTGGTACTGCTTGGCGACGTTCTCGGCGGTGTTGCCCATGTGGTAGCCGTTGAAGGCGTCCCACAGCCCGTCCTTGATCATGGTGTCGACCAGTTCGAGCGAGCCCATCTTGGTGCCGGCGCGCAGATGCTGCGCGTGCGGCGCCATGCTCATGCTCTCCTGCCCGCCCGCCACCACGATGTCGCTGTCGCCATTGAGGATCGCCTGGTAGCCGAGCGCGACCGCGCGCAGGCCCGAGCCGCACAGCATGTTGATGCCCCAGGCCGGGCTTTCCACCGGAATGCCGGCGCCGATCGAAGCCTGGCGCGCGGGGTTCTGACCTTCGGCGGCGGTCAGGATCTGCCCCATGATCACTTCGGAGACCTGCTTGCCCTCGACCCCGGCGCGCTTCATCGCCTCGGCGATCGCGACCTTGCCCAGCTCATGGGCCGGAAGATTGGCAAACGCCCCGTTGAACGCCCCGACCGGGGTTCTGGCCGCGCCCACGATGACGACGTCGTCCTGCATGTGAAATCTCCTTGTGATCCGCGAAATTGGTGCGCGGCGGCCCAGCCCGCCACTGGTTAACGGCCATCCTTGGGGGGCCGCCCAAAGGCTGTCAATAACCGCTCTCCATGATAGCCGCTGTTGCGGGGCACCATGATCTGGGTCAAGTCGGCGCCGAGGCTTAACCGCAAATATGCCGCCCTGCACAAAACGGTAGCCCACCGCACCCAAAAGTGCATACTTTAGGGCACCTTACCGCGCACAAAGGCCCTGCATGGCGTCCGCCAGCGAACCGATCACCGTCAAGCTCTACGCCAACCGCCGGCTGTACCGCCCGGAATCAGGCGCCTATGTGCTGGTCGAAGACCTGATCTCGCTTGTGCGCAATGGTTTCGACATCGTGGTGCACGACGCCACGACCGGCGCCGACATCATCCAGTTCATTCTCGATCAAAGCACTACCGAGCACTGACCATGAGCAAGTCCGAAGGTCCGGTCACGATCAAGAAGTACGCCAACCGGCGGCTCTACAATACCGGGACCAGCACCTACGTGACGCTGGAAGACCTCGCCACCATGGTGAAGGCCGGCGAGGAATTCGCGGTGTTCGACGCCAAGACCGGCGAAGAGATCACCCGCTCGGTGCTGACCCAGATCATCGTCGAGCAGGAAGGCAAGGAAGGGCAGAACCTGCTGCCGATCAACTTCCTGCGCCAGCTGATCCGCTTCTACGGCGACTCGATGCAGAACCTGGTGCCGCGCTATCTCGAAGTCTCGATCGATTCGCTGACCAAGGAGCAGGAGAAGTTCCGCAATCAGATGGTGCAGGCGTTCGGCGTGACGCCGTTCGGACCGCTCGACGATCAGGTCCGCCGGAACATGGATATGTTCAAGCAGGCGTTCTCGATGTTCACGCCGTTCGCGCGCACCGGCGCCGAACAACCCGCGGCGGGCGACGCGTCGGCGCCACCGCCGACGCCGAGCGATCTCGACGAACTCAAGCGCCAGCTCGCCGACATGCAGAAGAAGGTCGAGCGCCTGAGCGACAAGGACAAGGGCGAGAGCTGAGCCTTCAGCGGCGGCCGGGAGCGGTGGCCGGGCCTGCGTCCTGCGCCCACGGGCGCTCGGTCGAGGCACGCGCGATCAGCGCGCCCTGCAGATAATCGCAGCCCCACGACGCCAGCATCTCGGCGGCCTGCTCTTCCTGCACCCATTCGGCGACGGTCTTGAGGCCGAGCGAGCGCGCGAGATCGATCAGCGTGCGCACGAAGGCGCGGTCGTCCTCGGAGCGCGTGAGGTTCTGGACGAAGGCGCCGTCGATCTTCACGATGTCGACGCCGAGCGCACGCAGATTGCGGAACGAGGTGTTGCCGGCGCCGAAATCGTCGATCGCGATACGGCAGCCGAGATCCTTTGCGCGGTTGACGAAGCCCGAGGTCTCGCCGACGTCCTGGATCGCGGCGGTCTCGGTGATCTCGATGATGAGGCGCTGCGCGAGTCCGCGGCGCGAACGCAGATGCGCGCCGAGCGCCGCCCACCAGTCCGGGTCGGTGGCCGAATCCGGCGACACGTTCAGGCTCGCGACGAGGCTCGGCGCCGCGATCATCTCGGCAATCAGCAACTCCATGACGCGATGGTCGATCAGGCGCACGAGGCCGAGCTGCTCGGCGATCGGGATCACGGCGCTCGCCGGAAGGAGCTCGCCGTCGGCGCGGCGGATGCGCATCAGGCATTCGTAAAAGGCGGGCTTTCGGGTCGCGGTATCGACCACGGGCTCGAACGCAATCAGGATGCGCCGCTCATTCAATGCGGCGACGATCTCGTCGGTGGAGCGGACGTTCTCCTTGCGCAGCGCCTCGCGCTCGACGTTCGGCCGGTAGGCGACGAACGAGCCGCGCCGCTTGGCCTTGGCGGAATCGAGCGACTCCTGCGCGTGCGCCAAAATTTCCTCGACGGTGCGCGCGTGGCGCGGCGCCGCGACCCCGCCGATGGTCACAGTCGCGGCGACCGGACCGTGCGCGGTCTGCACGACGTCTTCGCGCACCGCGGCGAGGAAGCGGTCGGCGGCGGTCGCGAGGTCGTCTGTGGTCGCACCCTTCACGACGATGCCGAACTTGTTGCCGGCAACGCGGCCGAGCACGTCGTTGCCACGCATGCGCGAGCGGATGCGCCGCCCGACCGAGGCGATCACCTCGTCGGCGACGCCGAAGCCGTAGGCCTCGTTGATGCGTGCGAGGTTGTCGACCGCGACCAGCAGGAAGCCACAGGAGCCGCGGAAACGCACCGCCTCGTCGAGCGCGTTCTGCAGGATCTCGGTCAGCGCGTTGCGGTTCATCTCGCCGGTGAGACCGTCGAAGCGCGACAGGTAGGCGAGGCGCTGCTCGTGGTCGTGGCGCTCGGTGACGACTCGCACCACGCCGTGCGCGCGCGCCGGACGTCCGTCCGGTCCCGCGAACCAGCGGCCGGTGTCCTCGACCCAAAGGTTGGTCGAGCGGCCCACGCCGGTATGGAGGCAGTATTCGGTCTGGTAGGGGACACCGCTGCCGGTATCGGGACCGGCGGTCTGCATCACGGCGTCGTAGCGGGTCGCGGCATTCTTCGGGTCGAGATAGGCCGCATAGCTGCGCCCGGTCGCGATCGAGGCGCCGTCGGCGATGCGCAGCACCTCACAGGCATTCGCCCCCCAGGTCAGCGCGTCGCTCTCGATCCGCCAGTCGTACGGAACGAGCCCGATCGAGGCGAGGATGCCGCGTGCATCGGCGAGCGGCAGCGGGGCTGACGGTTGGCCGGCGGGAGGGCGGATATCGCGCGTCACGGATTGACCTGTTCTGGGAACGCCGCGCGGGCCGGACTTGCGGCAATCCAGTCAATCTGTCCGGAAAATCCTAAAGATTTCGCAACGCCAGCGCGCAAATGCCCGCCTGCAGCGCCGAACGGCCGCGCGGCACGCCGATTGCCGCCTTAAGCCTGAAGCCGGACGGGTTGTCCCGTTCTGAGACAGGAGGCCACGGTGCTGATCGGCGGCATCGGATCATCGACGGTCACGCCGCGGACGGCCCGCCAAGGCACCGCTGCGCCGGACGATGCCGGCCCGAGCGCGTCCCGGGCGCTGATCCCGGTCGCGGCGCCGGCTGCCGCCGAACGCACCGCAATCCTAAGCCGCCGCCCGCTCGCGGCGTTTCTGGCACAGCTGATCGCCACGCAGGCGCAAGCGCCGCAGACCCGGGCGCGGCGCCGCGCGGAGCCCGAGGAGGCGATCGGGGTTTATGAGCTGGCCCTGATCCGCGCGGGCCGTGCCGGCCGCCGGGTGGCACGGGACGCCTAAGACGCTCTAATACCCCAGAGCGCAGCCGTCCTTGCGCGGGTCGGAGCCCCCGATCAGGATGCCGCGCTCCCAGTCGATGACGATCGCCTGACCGCCGCCCCAAGGGGCGTCGCGCACCTCGATCCTGTGGCCGCGCGCCTTCAACCCGTCGAGGGTCGCCGCCGGGATGCCGCGTTCCACCACGGTGGTCTCGCCTTCATAGAAGATGCGCGAATGGTCGATCGCGGCCTGCACGTCCATGCCGTAGTCCGTCATGTTGGCGATGACGTGCGCGTGGCCCATCGGCTGGTAATCGGCGCCCATCACGCCGAACGGCATTTCGCAACGGCCATTCCGCATCGCGAGCGCCGGAATGATGGTGTGCATCGGGCGCTTGCCGGGAGCGATGGTGTTGACGTGGCCCGGCTCGACCACGAAACCGGAGCCGCGATTGTGCAGCATGATGCCGGTCTTCTCGGTGCAGATACCGGTGCCGAACGTGCTGTAGAGCGAGTTGATGAGCGACACCGCGGTGCGGTCGCGGTCGACCACCGTGAGGTAGATCGTGTCGCTGGTCGGCGACGGTGCCGCCGGTAGCGGCACGCGCTTCCCCGGATCGAGCAGACGGGCGAGCTTCTTGGCGAAGCCCTTGTCGAGCAGGCCCGCGACCGGCTCGCGCATGAAGGCCGGATCGGCGATGTGCGTGTCGCGCACCCCGAAGGCAAGGCGCGCGGCCTCGAGCGCGAGATGCAGACGTTCCGGGCCGGACGGATCGAGCTTCGCGATGTCGAACTGCTCAAGGATGTTGAGGAGCACGAGCGCCGTGAGCCCCTGCCCGTTCGGCGGCAACTCGACGACGTCGAGGCCGCGATAGTTGGTGGAGATGGGCGTGACCACGTCGCCCTTGTGGCGCGCCAGGTCTTCCGCGGCGAGCAGCCCGCCCTTGGCTTGCACGGTCGCGGCGATGTCGGCTGCGATCGCGCCTTGGTAAAATGCTTTCGCACCACCGGCCGCGATCGCCTTCAGGGTCGCGGCAAGCGCCGGCAACCGCACGGTGCTGCCGACCGCCGGCGCCGAACCGCCCGGCAGATAGTATTTCGCCGAGCCCGCGTGGGGTTTCAGCTTGTCCACCACGCCGGCCCAGTCGTAGGCGACGCGCGGCGCGACCGGATAGCCGTTCTCGGCGTAGCCGATGGCGGCTTGCAACGCGCGGTCAAGCCCGAAGCGGCCGTGAGCCTTGAGGATAGACTCCCACGCTTCGATCGCGCCCGGCACCGTGACGGCGTGTGGCGAGGTCGCGGGAATTTTCCGCGGCATTTTCTCCGCAAGGAGCTTTTCGGTCGTGACGGCGGCGGCCGCGCGGCCCGAGCCGTTGTAGCCCCACACCGGCGCGCCATCCTTCGCCACCAGGCAGAAGCAGTCGCCACCGATGCCGGTCATGCCCGGTTCGACCACGCACAGCACCGCGACCGCCGCGATCGCGGCATCCGCCGCGGTGCCGCCGGCACGCAGCGCCTCGACGGCGGCGAGGCTTGCGAGCGGATGCGAGGTCGCCGCCATCCCGCCGCTTGCATACACAGGCGAGCGGCCGGGCCGATGGAAGTCGCGGATCGTCATGATGGGATACTGGCCTGATGTGCGAGCCTTACGGCTCGATCTTGGTTGCCGGTTCGATTTTGACGACGGGCGGCGTGGTGACGGGCGGCGGAGGCGGTTCGACATGCACGGGATCGAGGCGTACCGGCGGTGCAACGGGCTCGGCGCGCGGCGCCATCGCAGGCGCGACCGCCTCGACTACCTGGACGCGGCGCGCACGGCGGAGCGAAGCCGCAAAGCCCGCGAACATGTCGACGAAGCAGATCGCGACCAGCAGCGCGAAGGTCGATGTGGCGGCTTTATCCACCATGACGAATTCGGCCGCCGCGCCGCCCGCCAGCACGATCGAGAGGAAATGCTCGACCAGCGACTTGCCGTAGCTGTTCGCCTTGATGAACTCGAACATGAGCATCAGCAGCGAGAACACCAGGAACGCGTCGTTCAGTGTGGGCGCCCACGGCACGCCCGACTTGAGCGGGAAAGTGTAAAGCGTGAATCCCCACTCCATCGGCACGATGAAAGCGATCATGTTGTAGATCGCGAACGGAACCAGCAGCAGCGGAAATGTGAACACGCGGGCCTCCCCGTGGCGGGCGCAATGTAGCTCTCTGGCTAGCCCGTCTCTACGGCAAAAATGGCGCGCGCCGGCGAACGGGCCGGCGCGACGTCCAAACGGTTACAAAGCGGGAGCTCAGGCCTCGGTCTTGGCCTTGAGGACCTGCCGGCCGCGATACATACCGGTCTTCAGATCGATGTGGTGCGGACGGCGAAGCTCGCCCGAATCCTTGTCCTCGATATAGGTCGGCTTTTTCAGCGCGTCGGCCGAGCGGCGCATGCCGCGCCGCGAGGGCGAGGTTTTTCGTTTCGGAACGGCCATCGGGGTCTCCTAGAAACAGGCCCCGGCCGGTGCCGGACGCCTCATAGATCCAAACGGGAAGGCGGGCTTATAGAGGATCGATCCCGCAAAGGCCAGCGCGCAGTTCCGGCAGTAAAAGTCCCATTTCCGCGCCCTACCGCCCGGTTCCGGCCTTGAGACACTCGGCCTTTGCCGAATTGCGGGCTCGCGTCTCGTAGATGCCGGCAAGCCGGCGAACGCCCGGACCCGGCCGCGCGGCACTGCGCCGGACCGGGTTCGGCAGGACGGCCGCCAGCAGCGCCGCCTCGCGTCCCGAGAGGTCGCGCGCGCTCTTGTTGAAGGCGCGCCGCACGCCGGCCTCGATGCCGAACTCGCCGCTCGGGCCCCATTCGGCGATGTTGAGATAGATCTCCATCAGCCGCCGCTTGCCGAGCACGAGGTCGAGCCACATCGAGAGCGGCAGTTCCAGCGCCTTGCGCACCACCGAGCGGCCCGGCCACAGGAACAGGTTTTTGGCGGTCTGCTGCGCGATGGTGGAGCCGCCGCGCATGTCGGAGATGTCTTCGGCCTCCTGCCAGATCTCGCGCAGCGCGCCGAAGTCGATGCCGCGATGACGGCAGTAGTTTCCGTCTTCGGCAGCGATGACCGATTGCGGCAGCACGGGCGCCACTGAGTCCAGTGGCACCCACACGCGCTCGACCCGCGCGCCGGTGACGGACCGCCACAGCATCAGGGTCGAGACCGGACGGCCGAACAGATAGAGCGGCGCGATGAGATAGGGCAGCAGGAGCAGCACGAGCGATACCAGCACGACCGCCTTGAGGATGCGGAACACGCGGCTGCGGGATCGGCCGGTCGCCATACCGGCAGGTGATAGCGTCGTCATCGGCGGCGATCCATCCCGGCGCGCTTGCGGCATCCCCGCGCAGCGATAGCCTTGTGGTGCGACACGAATGAGGCTCGAATAACCCCATGAGCGAGACCCAGCTTCTGCCCAAGCCGCCCGCGCGTCACCCCGTGCGTCTGGTGCGCATCGTCAAGTCGCGCCCGCGGCTGTTCATCTCGGGCGCGGTTGGGCTTTCGGTGCTCATCTTGCTGTTCGCGGCCTTCGAGGGACGCACTCCCACCAAGCTGCTGGTCGCCTGGAACGTCGGCACCGCGCTTTATCTCGCGCTTGCGCTCTACCTGATGTGGCGCTCCGACGTGCACCGCATCCGCCGCCGGGCCGCGATGCAGGATGAGAGCCAGCTCACCATCCTGATCCTGACCGTCGCGGCCGCGATCGCGAGCCTGGCTGCGATCTTCTCCGAGCTCGGCACCACCCCCGGCGGAACGCGCCAGCCGATCCAGCTCATTCTCGCCACCACCACGATCGTGCTGTCGTGGGCCTTCATCCACGTGATGTTCGCGCTGCATTACGCGCACGAATATTACGGCGACGGACGCGACCACATCATCGGCGGGATGTCGTTTCCCGACGACAAGGAGCCCGACTACTGGGACTTCATGTACTTCTCGTTCGTGATCGGCATGTGCGCGCAGGTCTCCGACGTGACGGTGTCGTCGAAGCCGATCCGCCGCACCGTGCTGGCGCACGGCATCATCTCGTTCCTGTTCAATGCGGCGTTATTGGCGCTGACGGTGAACATCGCGGCAAGCGCGATCTAGTCGTCATTGCGAGCGAAGCGAAGCAATCCAGCTCTGAAACAACTGGCGACTGTGTTTGCGGTCAACAGTTTTTCGGGCTCCAAGGTCTGTTGTCTCTGGCCATTCCATTGAGGGCGATGAGGAGCTTCCTGGCGATGGCGATGATGGCGACCTTTGCGGGTTTGCCGGCGGCGCGCATGGCTTGATATTCGTGCTTGAACCCGCGCTCGCTACGCATCGCGCTGAGTGCCGCGAGGTAGAGCGCGGTGCGTACGCAGGGCCTGCCGCCGGAGATGGCGGCGCGGCCAGCGCCTGTGCCGCTCTGGGTGACGTGCGGAGCAAGTCCCGCAAGGCTTGCGATGGCGCGCCGGTCGAGGCTCCCGAGTTCAGGCAGATCAGCGAGCAGCGTCATGGCGACGTTCGGGCCCACACCCGGGGCGGTTTGCAGAAGCGCGCCGAGCGCGGCCTTGCCGGTCCCTTCAAGGCTTGCGGCAAGCTCGGCTTCGATGGCGCCGCGCCGGTCGCCGAGCAGTGCGATTATGTCGCGATGGCTGGCGGCGATGGTCGCGTCGTCGGCCTGCTTGAGCCGCGTCTTCTCGGCCGCGATCATCTCGACGATCTGGCGCCTGCGGCTGGACAGCGCGCGGATGCGCAGGATGTGCGGTTGCGGAACGGGGCGAACGATATCGGGCACCGTCAGAGCAAAGCGCGCGATCAGTTCGGCGTCCAGCCGGTCGTTCTTGGCGCGCCGTCCCTCGACCGCGCGCCAGGCCCTGATGCGGCGCGGATCGACCACGCCGAGCTCGAAGCCCGCCTCGGCCAAAGCGCGGATCAGCCGTGCCGCATAAGGGCCGATCGCCTCGAGCGCCACACGGCGCACGCCCTGCGCGCGTAGATGGCGCACAAGGCTCGCGATGCCGACGGCTTCGTTGGTAACCCGACGCGCCCGACCTGCCGGCGCGATCGCAACATCCAGATGATCGCGCCCGACATCGATGCCGGCCGCGCAGACAAGCGTCGTCATGGTGCCACTCCTGTATCCGGGCTCGCCAGATGCAGGGCGGCCCGTGCGACTGTTCGGTCCAAAGACAAAGACAGGCGCACGCTTGCCAGATTACGGCCTAAGCCGGGATTGCTTACGCGCCACGCCCGCCTGACCCGCTCCAAAGCAGGTCAGCCAAACATACAGGATTGCTTCGTCGCCAACGCTCCTCGCAATGACGAACTGGCGGCTCAGCCGACCTCGTCAAAAAACGCCACGACCTCGCGTGCGAGTGCCTCGGGCTGCTCCAGCGCGGCGAAGTGGCCGCCCGTCGGCATGACGGTCCAGCGGCGGATGTCGGTGTAGGTCTTTTCGGCGAACGAGCGCGGCGGGCTCAAAATCTCTTTGGGGAATTCCGCATAGCCCGTCGGCGCCGTGACGGTCTGCCCTTCCGGGATCGGCCACGGCCCGTGCATGCGCGCGTAATACGGCCAGAACGACGAGCCGATCGCGCCGGTGAACCAGTAGAGCGAGATGTTGGCGAGCATCTCGTCGCGGCTGACCGCGTCCTCCGGACTGCGACCGCCGTTGTCGGTCCAGGCGAAGAATTTTTCGACGATCCAGGCCGCAAGGCCAGCGGGCGAATCCGTCAGCGCGAACGCCAGTGTCTGCGGCCGCGTGCCCTGAATCCACTGATAGCCGGTTTCCTCCTTGAGGAAATTGTTGAGCTGGTCGAGGTAGACCCTCTCGGCCGCGCTCGGGCTTTCGAGCATCTTCGGATCGCGCCGCACCGCGAGCAGATTGAGATGGATGCCAGTGAGGCGCTGCGGATAACGCAGGCCCATCACCGAGGCGACGAAGCCGCCCCAGTCGCCGCCCTGCACGCCGTAACGCGCGTAGCCGAGCGTTTGCATCAGCTCCGCGTAAACGTCCGCGATCTCGCCGATACCGAAGCGCTGCTGGCCTGCCTTGAACGAGAGCGTGTAGCCCGGCAGCGACGGCGCGATCACCGTGAAGTGCTCGGTGAGCAGCGGCAGGATCTTGTGAAACTCGAACACCGAACCCGGCCAGCCGTGCGAAATCAGCAGCGGCATCGCATTCGGCTTGCGCGACGGCGCGTGGATGAAATGCAGGTCGATGCCGCGGATCGGGATCGTGAATTGCGGAAACGAATTGAGCTTGGCCTCCCACGCGCGCCAGTCAAAGCCGGTGCGCCAATAGTCGAGCAGCGATTTCAGATACGCCACGCTGGTGCCGGTGGACCACGGCGGCAGCGGCGGCTCATCGGGCAGCCGCGTGCGCGCGAGGCGTTCGCGCAGGTCCGCGATGGCGGAGTCGGGGATCGAAAGCGTGAAGGGCTTTGGCGTCATCGAAGAACCTCATCCCGAGGAGCCGCCGAAGGCGGCGTCTCGAAGGATGGCCGCAGGCTCGGAGCGCCCGCCCTCGCCCTTCGAGGCGCGCTGCGCGCGCGCCTCAGGGTGAGGGCTATCTCAAACTACACCGGCCGCTCGCCCTTCACGGTGACGCGCGTGCCGGAGCGCGTGTGCGGCCAGTAGTCCCACATCGCGCGGTGCTGCGTGCAGCGATTGTCCCAGAACGCGATCGCGTTCTCGGTCCAGCGGAAGCGGCACTGGAACAGCGGATTCTCGCAATGCATATAGAGATACGCGAGAATCGCGTCGCTCTCGTCGCGCGGGATGCCGACGATGTGCGAGGTGAAGCCGCGGTTGACGTAGAGCGCCTTGCGGTTCGTTACTGGATGCGTGCGCACCACCGGATGTTCGGCGCGGGGATAGACCGGCTTGTCGGCGACGCCGAGGTTCGCATAGAGCCCGCGATAGGCCGGCTCGCCGTCGTGCACGGCGGTGAGGCCGTCAAGATAGGCCTTCATGCGGTCCGACAACGACTCGTAGGCCGCATACATCGAGGCGAACAGCGTGTCGCCGCCGCGCGGCGGACACTGCTGGATGTAGAGGATCGAACCCATTGGCGGGTACTCGTCGCACGACACGTCGGTGTGCCAGCCTTCACCGTTCGCGCGCGGCGAATTCTTGTCGGCATAGATCTTCATCAGCGCGGGGTCTTCGCCCGCGCTCGGCGCGGCGGGATGCACATGCAGCTCGCCGAACTTGCGCCCGAAAGCGAGGTGCTGCTGCGGCGTGATCTGCTGATCGCGAAAGAAGATGACGGAGTTTTCCGCCAGCGCGCGATGGATCTCATCCATCTGGCGGTTGGAGCCCTGCTCCGACACGAGCTTGCCGATGTCGACGCCAGTGACCTCCGCGCCAATGATAGGCGTCAGCTTCTCGACCGAGATGGTCTCGTAGGGTTCTTCTTCGCCGGCCGTGTGGCGATAGCGCGGGCCTTGCTTTGAGGCGAGCGAGGACATGGGGCGGGTCTCCCGGCGGATAGTTGTTCGATGATCGTAGCCCGGCGAAGCCCTTCGGTCACGCTTCCGGGCATGGCCAAAGGATAAGCTCCGCCTGACCGGCCCGCATCCACACGAAAACTGCTTCCCGTGCTCAAGGTCTATCAGTTCATCGAACCCGACTGGGTAGCCTGCTCATCACCGGACGCCAGAGTCATGCCAATCCGGGCAGCTGGACTCCATTCGACGAATATGTATATCTGAGCAACCTACGGGCGAACACCGGTGATTGTCTAGGGTTCACCGATCTTCATCTCGCCGATCTGCAGAGGGGGGCCTGTCGTGGCGAGTCTGAGCATCCCTTTATTCCAAAAGGTATCAAGCGGCATCTCGGCTAAGCTCCGCACCTTCGGCGAGACGGCCAGAATTCTGGTCCCCGTTCATCTTGACGTTAATCTGATGTACCAAACTTCTTTTGCTTGTCTGTTTTTTATGGCGCTTTTTTCTCTGAAGTCTGTCGCAGATTTTGTCTCAGAGAGACTTGTGGTGCACACTGCGATCCTTGATTTTATTGCACTTCGCGTTTTTGATGTTCTCCTTCTTCAAATTCTATCTATCTTCGCGGCCGCCTTGGCAGTACTGTTCGCGCTTCGGCGCCAAGGCGCTAACTGGACAAATAAAAAATATGCGTTGATTTTTCCGTTAATTGTAATTGGCGGCATGATCGTATCTGAATTTATTTTGGAGAGCCTCGTACTCAAGCCAACTTTCAGCTTCAACAGGCCTGGCGAAACAATCGGCGAGCCTTGGCTGACGGACTTCTTGCGCAATTATTATGATTCCGACTACAAAAAAGGGTCATCGACCCCGTCCGGATTTATTGTACGACAGACGATGTTATCCCTCTTGTTTATTTTTTCTGTTCACCAGCCGCATTTCTTTAAATACCGTCGAACCTTTAAATTGCTGTTGTGCTATTTTTTGGTCATTTTTGTTCTCGCATTCATGGCGTGGCTTCGACTATATACTGGCGCGCATCGCTTCTACGACGTAGCAATCGCAATCGGAATTGGTGGCTTTCTGTTTTGGGCAGGCGTCTTCATTTTTCTTTCATTTAGCGAGCAAATTCGTAGTCACATTGGAGATTTTGCTCTTCCTGCCTTGACATTTGCCTTCATGGTTTTGCTCTACAGCCAACACTTCCTTCGGTGGATGCTGCTGTGTGGCGGCGTGATAGTCGCGCTAACAACTATATTCCATCCGATTTCTAGCGCCCCGTCATGCAAGCCGAAAGCATAGCAGCATCATGGATACAGCACGAATTGTAGTACACTACGTTATTTCGCTCGTTATCAGCCTCGGCCTCGTTTATCTGATCATGACGATGCTCGAAGTTCAACTTGAGGCGCGCCTCGTTGGTCGACCAAGAAGCCCCCGCTTTATAGACACATTCTTCCGTCGCGTCTGGATTTATTGGCTATTGCCAGGTCTCTTTTCGTTTACGGGCGTTGGACTTGTTCTCTTTCCGAACTCGAAAGTACAAGACGCTCTGAGAACTGTAACCTCCACTGAACTTGATAAGGAAGGTCCCTACTCCCAAGCGATTACTCAGATGCTTGACATCAATGGCGGCAGCACACCTGTTATTGTGGCGATCATTGTTTCAATCTTGCTCATAGCTTTGGCCCGATTTGTAATCGTCACCTACAATTCCGCATTGGCCTCGACGATATATTTTTACTTTCTGGGCGGTGTGGGGATTTTCGGATTAATGATGACGCTGGATCATGCTGACATATACGTTAAACTCTTAGTAGATTATCTTCTGGCTGATAAATATCAGACGGGCATGATTCTTGTTTCGGTGGGGAGCATAGTTGGTTTCGGTACCGAGTGGGCGCTCGCAAATATCCCACTTCGCGGCTACCGCGTCGGTCAAGTTCCCGGTGACGGAGCTTATGTGTGCAAAACTTGCCAGAAGTCACAGTACTTAGACGCCCGCTCCCAGTTGGAGGCTTGTCAAGGCGGCAGGTGTCCAGACTCAGTATTTCGCAAAGTAACATAGTCTTTAGAGGATCGCCGCTGCTGCGGAGTACCTAGAATATTACTACTCCGCCGCCGTTGCCTTCACGCCCGCCCCGTACCGCTTCTCGATATAATCGATCACCAGCTTCTTGAAATCTGCCGCTACCGTCGGCCCGCGCAAGGTCACGGCCTTCTTGCCGTCGATGAACACCGGCGCGGCCGGCGTCTCGCCCGTGCCGGGCAATGAAATTCCGATGTCGGCGTGCTTGCTCTCGCCGGGGCCGTTCACGATGCAGCCCATCACCGCGACGTTGAGCGACTCCACGCCCGGATACTGCGTTTTCCACGTGGGCATCGAGGTGTGAATGAAGCTCTGGATGTCGCGCGCGAGCTCCTGGAACGTGGTCGAGGTCGTGCGCCCGCAGCCGGGGCATGCGGCGACCAGCGGAACGAACACGCGAAAGCCCATGGTCTGCAGGATTTCCTGCGCGACCTTCACCTCGAGCGTGCGGTCGCCGCCGGGCTCGGGGGTGAGCGAAATGCGGATGGTGTCGCCGATGCCCTGCTGCATCAGGATGCCGAGCGCGGCCGAGGAGGCGACGATGCCCTTTGAGCCCATGCCGGCTTCGGTGAGGCCGAGGTGGATCGCGTAATCGGAGCGGCGGCCAAGCTCCTGATAGACCGCGATCAGGTCCTGCACGGCCGAGACCTTGGCGGAGAGGATGATCTTGTCGCGCGAGAGCCCGATCTCCTCGGCGCGCTGCGCCGAGAGCAGCGCCGACTGCACCATCGCCTCGCGGGTGATCGCGCGCGCGTCCTGCGGGTTCGCCGACTTGGTGTTCTCGTCCATCAGCGTGGTGAGCAGCTCCTGATCGAGCGAGCCCCAGTTCGCGCCGATGCGCACCGGCTTGTTGTGCTTGATCGCCATCTCGACGATGGCCGAGAACTGCCCGTCCTTCTTCTTGCCGAAGCCGACGTTGCCGGGATTGATGCGGTACTTGTCGAGCGCCTCGGCGCAGGCCGGATGGTTCTGCAGCAGCGTGTGGCCGATGTAGTGGAAGTCGCCGACCAGCGGCACGTCCAGGCCCATCGCGAGGAGCTTTTCCTTGATGTGCGGCACGGCGGCCGCCGCTTCCTCGCGATCGACCGTGATGCGCACGATCTCGGAGCCGGCGCGGTTGAGCGCCGCGACCTGGCCGACGGTCGCGTTGATGTCGGCGGTGTCGGTGTTGGTCATCGACTGCACCACGATGGGCGCGCCGCCGCCGACCTTGACGTTGCCGACGTTCACCGGAACCGACTGGCGCCGCTCTGCGGGGGCCGCGGACTGGGTCATGCTGAAGCTCGCTCCTGAGGTCGGCCAAGGGAGTGCCAGACCGGGCATTTGCAGTCAATTTAGTGCCTCGGGCGTGGTTATTCAGCCCCTCACCCCGGCCGGTTCACCAGCATCAGGCCGGCCAGAACCATCGCCACCGCCACCCCGAAGGTCCAGGAAACGGGTTCCCCCAGGACGAAATGGCCCGACCCGACCCCGAACAGGGGGGTGAGGAACGTAAACGCCGAGAGGCGGCTGGCCGAATAGCGCTGGATCATCACGAACCAGATCATGAACGTGACCGTGACCACCCAGAACGCGTTGTAGGCGAGCCAACCCCACGCCCACAGCGACGGCATGGCGGTCATGCGTTCGCCCATGACCAGCACGCCCAGCGCCAGCACCGGGATCGAACCGCCGATCTGGTAGACGAACACTTTCTCAGGCGGCGTAGTGCGTAGCGACGAGCCCTTGATGACCAGGGTGGTCGCCGCCCACGCGGCGCCGGCCACCACGACCAGGACATCGCCGAGAAGCTGCCGGCCGCCCGCCGGATCGGGGACACCCATCGCCACGACAAGACCCGTGAAGGAGAGCACCAGCCCGGCCCACTGGATTGCGCGGAGATGCTCGCCAAGGAAAACCGTCGAGCCGAGCGCGACGAAGAACGGCGCGGTGTTGATGAACAAGGTCGCGCGGCTCGCGCCGGTGAATTGCAGCGCCGGAAAGAGAAGCGAGAATTCGAGCCCGAACAGAAACCCCGCCGCGATGCCGGGCGGAAGCGTGCCGTCGCGAACGGTGAGCGAGATACCGCGGTAGCGCGCCCACAGCAGCATTGCGCCGAGCGCCGCGACGGAGCGCAACGTCGCCTGAGTGAGCGGCGGGATCTCGGGCAGCGCGAGCTTCACCGACACCTGGTTGAAGCCCCACGATAGCGTGAGGCCGAGCATGACCATCACGGCGAAGGCGTCGAGAGGGCGGGAGGTGGGTTGATTCATTCTTGCTTCCTCCCTCCCCTGAAAGGGGAGGGTCGCCGTCCGCAGGACGGCGGGGTGGGGTCCGCTTCATACAGGAAAACGCCCCCACCCGGCATGCTTCGCATGCCGACCTCCCCCGCAAGCGGGGGAGGTATCAGGCGTGATCTTTGCAATGCGCGCAGATGCCGGCGATCTCGATCACCGGCGACTTCGGCGTGAAGCCGGCACTCCTGGCAGCTGCGCTCAGGCTATCGGCGACGGCCGCCGACGGCGCCTCGCCGACCGCACCGCACGAATCGCAGATGAGGAAGATCACCGGCGCATCGACGGCGTGATTGTTGATGCAGGCGAGGAACGCGTTGCGGCTCTCGATGCGGTGCACGAGCCCCTGCGCGGTGAGGAAGTCGAGCGCGCGATAGATGGTGATCGGCGCGGGGCGCGGGCCCTTTTCGCCGACCAGCTCGATCAGCTCGTAGGCGCCGAGCGGCTTGTGGCTTGCGGCGAGCGCCTGCAGCACCTGCCGGCGCATCGGGGTGAGCCGTTCGCCGCGCTTGCCGCACACCGCCTCGGCGTGCGCCAGCGCGTCCGCGGAGCAGCGCTCGTGGTCGTGGCCGGGAGCAGGAAACACAGCAGGCATGTTCAAACTCTACATGATTCCAAGATCGTCATCCCGGCAGAGCGCAGCGAAAGCCGGGATCCATCACGCCGCTTGCGTCTGGTGCCCGATGGATCCCGGATAGCAGCCTGCGGCCGCTTCCGGGATGACTATGTGGGATAGCCTCGCGCACTCGTGAAAGCAGCGTATTGACGTTCATATTGCAGTGCAGCAATGCTGCCCTAATATCCGATATAAGGGCTTCTCCCTCCAGCCGTCAGGTCGCACCCATGCCGCTCAAAGGAAAATCCGTCGTCGTCACCGGTTCCACCTCCGGCATCGGGCTCGCGATCGCGCGTGCCTTCGCCAGGGAGGGCGCGAACCTCACCATCAACGGCTTCGGCGACGCGGCCGCGATCGAGAAGGAGCGCGCGGGGCTCGAGAAGGAGTTCGGCGTGAAGGCGATCTACTCGGGTGCCGACATGACCAAGCCGGCCGAGATCGCCACGATGATCGCCACGACCGAAAAGACCTTCGGCGCGGTCGACGTGCTGGTGAACAACGCCGGCATCCAGTTCGTCGCCAAGGTCGAGGATTTCCCGATCGAGAAATGGGACGCGGTGATCGCCACCAATTTGTCGGCGGCGTTCCACACTACGCGCGTCGCGATCGGAGGCATGAAGAAGCGCAAATGGGGCCGTATCATCAACATCGCATCGGCGCACGGACTGGTGGCGAGCGCCGAGAAGGCGGCCTACGTCGCCGCCAAGCACGGCATCGTCGGCCTGACCAAGGTGGTGGCGATCGAGGCCGCGAACGACGGCATCACCTGCAACGCGATCTGCCCCGGCTGGGTGCTGACGCCCCTGGTGCAGCAGCAGATCGATGCGCGCGCCAAGGCCGCCGGCAAGACAGTCGATCAGGCGAGCAAGGAACTGCTCGCCGAGAAGCAGCCGATGCTGCAGTTCTCGACACCCGAGGGCGTCGCCGCGCTGGCGATTTTCCTCGCGGGCGATGCGGCGAACACGATCACCGGCTCGTCCTATTCGATCGACGGCGGCTGGACGGCGCAGTAGCTCCACTCCTCATCCTGAGGTGCCCGGCGAAGCCGGGCCTCGAAGGATGGCCGCACGCTCCGAGCAAGCGCCCTCGCCCTTCGAGACGCGCTTCGCGCTCCTCAGGGTGAGGGCTGATCATGATCAACCGCAAGAGGGTCAATCTCGGCCTGCAGGGCGGCGGCGCCCACGGCGCGTTCACCTGGGGCGTCCTCGATCATCTGCTGTCGGATGAGCGCATCGACATCGAGGGGATATCGGGCACCTCGGCGGGCGCGATCAACGCCGTGATGCTCGCCGACGGCCTTGCGCGCGGCGGCCCGCAGGAAGCGCGCAAGCGGCTCGCGGATTTCTGGCGCGCCGCGAGCCTCGACGGAAACCTCTCGGCGCTCCAGCGCGGCGTGATGGACCGGCTCTTTTCGTTTACGCCCTACGAGGGCTCGCCGGTGCAGGCGTGGTTCGAGGCGGTCTCGCGCTACGTGTCGCCCTACGATCTCAACCCGCTCAACATCAATCCGCTGCGCGACGTGATCGAGAAGTTCGTCGACTTCGATGCTGTGCGCGCGTGCCGCGACGTGAGCCTGTTCATCTCCGCCACCAATGTGCACACCGGCCGCCTGCACGTGTTTCCGCAAGAGAAGATCAACGCCGACGTCATCATGGCGTCGGCCTGCCTGCCGTTCCTGTTTCGCGCGGTCGAGATCGACGGCGTGCCCTACTGGGACGGTGGTTACATGGGCAATCCGGCGCTGTTTCCGTTCTTCCGCGCGACCGAGACCGAGGACGTGCTGATCGTGCAGATCAACCCGATCGAGCGGAAATCGACTCCGCACACGCAGACCGAGATCATGAACCGCATCAACGAGATCACGTTCAACTCCTCGCTGCTGGCGGAATTCCGCGCGATCGATTTCGTCACGCGCCTGATCGACGAAGGCAAGTTGCCGCGCGGCATGGGGCCGGGAGAATACCGGCGCGTCAACGTGCATCGCATCTCGCTCGACGCGACGTTCAAGGAGCTGGACGCCGGCAGCAAGCTCAATTCGGATTTCGATTTCTTCGAGATGCTGAAGAAGGGCGGCCAGCGCGCCGCGCGCGACTTCCTGACCCGGCACTTCGACGACATCGGCGTGCGGGGGACTGTGGACCTGCAGGCCGAGGCGAAGGCCGAAGGGGCGTAGCGCCTCTTATCCCTCCCCCGCAGGGGGAGGGTGGCTGCGAGCGCAGCGAGCAGACGGGTGGGGCCCTTCACTCGTCGCGAACCCCACCCGCCGCCTTCGGCGGCACCCTCCCCCTTCAGGGGAGGGATTAAGGAGAGAGGGCGCTTCACAGCAAGAGGGACTAGACTGCCCGTATGGCTCAACCCCTCCGCACCGCCACCGTCGGCCCCGCCACCCTCGACATCCTCGTCGCCGACATCACGACGCTGTCGGTCGACGCCATCGTGAATGCCGCGAACGCGCGGCTGCGGCGCGGCAGCGGCGTCGACGGCGCGATCCACCGCGTGGCGGGCCCCGAGTTGCAGGCCGAGTGCGACACGCTCGGCGGCTGTCCGACCGGCTTTGCCAAGATCACCGGCGGCTACAAGCTGCCGGCAAAGCACGTGATCCACGCGGTCGGCCCGGTATGGACCGGCAATGCCGAGGCCGACGACCGCCTGCTCGCCTCCTGTTATCGCGTCTCACTGGCGCTCGCGGCCGACCACGCGCTCGCTTCGATTGCGTTCCCGGCGATCTCGACCGGCATCTACGCGTTCCCGCCCGACCGCGCCGCGCGCGTCGCGGTGGGCAGCGTGGTGGAGGAGCTGCGCGCCGCCCCGCGCACGCTCTCGCGCATCGTGTTCTGCTGCTTCTCGGAGGAAGCGGCGCGGCATCATGCCGACGCTTTCGGCGAATTGGGTCTCGCCTAAATCCACTCGCCTCGTCTACAGTCCGGGCCGGCAAAACAAGAGCTTCACGGGAGGACAATACGTATGGCCAAGAACAAGGTCATCATCACCTGCGCGGTCACCGGCTCGATCCATACGCCGTCGATGTCGCCGCACATTCCGATCACGGCAAGCGAGATCGCGGACGCCGCCATCGGCGCCGCCGAGGCCGGCGCCGCCGTGGTGCATCTGCACGCGCGCGATCCAAAGGACGGACGGCCGGATCAGTCCCCCGAGGCATTCCTGCCCTTCCTCAAAGTGATCAAGCAGGCCTCCAAGGCGGTCATCAACATCACGACGGGAGGCGCGCCGACGATGGCGATCGAGGAACGCGTGCGCCCGGCCGCGACGTTCAAGCCGGAGGTCGCATCGCTGAATATGGGCTCGATGAACTTCGGGCTCTACCCGATGCTTCCGCGCTTCAAGGGCAAGCTCAAGCACGCCTGGGAAGAGCCGTATCTGGAAGGCTCGCGCGACCGCATCTTCAAGAACACCTTCAAGGACATCGAATACATCCTGACGACCTGCGCGGAGAACAACACGCGCTTCGAGATCGAGTGCTACGACATCGGGCACCTCTACACGCTGGCGCACTTCCTCGAGCGCGGCGTGGTGAAGCCGCCGGTGTTCGTCCAATCCGTGTTCGGCATCCTCGGCGGCATCGGGCCGCATCCCGAGGACGTGATGCACATGCGCCGCACCGCCGACCGGCTGCTGGGGCGCGAGAACTATCACTGGTCCGTACTCGGCGCGGGGCGCAATCAGCTTCCCATCGCCGCGATGGCGGCCGCGATGGGCGGCAACGTGCGCGTCGGCCTTGAGGATTCGCTCTGGATCGGCCCCGGCAAGCTCGCCGAGTCGAATGCCCAGCAGGTCACCAAGGCGCGCCAGATCATCGAAGGACTGGGGCTGGAGATCGCAACGCCCGACGAGGCGCGCGAGATCCTGGTGCTCAAGGGCGGCGACAAGGTGAATTTCTGATCGTCGCGCTACGTAACATACGTAATCGTCATCGCCCGCGAATGCGGGCGATCCAGTAGCCACCGGCGATTACTGGATGCCCCGCTTTCGCGGGGCATGACGACGGATAGAGACAGGGAACGAGAAAATGAACGTCACCACCGTCAACGCCGCGGCCATCCGGGAGGCCTCCGAAAAGCTCTCCAACTGGGGCAAGTGGGGCAAGGACGACATGAGCGGCACGCTCAACTACGTCACCCCGCAGGACATCATCGACGCCGCCAAGCTCGTGAAGCAGGGCAAGGTTTTCGCGCTCGGCATTCCGCTGGACCGCACCGGGCCGCAGACCGGCCTGTTCGGCGGGCGTTTCAATCCGATCCATCAGATGCTGGCGACCGGCACCGACGCACTCGCCGGACAACAGGACTGGAACAAGCTTCGCTACGCCGACGACACGCTGATGCTGTGCGTCCAGGGCGCAACGCACTGGGATTCGCTCGGGCATATCTTCTACGAGGACAAGGCCTACAACGGGCATTCGCCGAAGCTGATCGACTCGCGCGGCCTCTCTGTGCTCGGCATCGAGCACTCCAAGAACAAGATGAACGGCCGTGGCGTGCTGCTCGACATCGCGCGCTTTCGCGGCGTGCCGTGGCTGAAGGACGGTGAAGGCATCGGCAACGACGAACTCGATGCCTGCGCGAAGGCACAAGGGGTGGAAATCCGCCGCGCCGATTTCGTCCACATCCGTACCGGGCAGATGGAGCGCTGCCACGCCGAGAAGGACTGGGGCGGGTATGCGGGCGGCGACGCGCCGGGCGTGAAGTTTGAGAACTGTTACTGGTGTCACGAGAAGCAGATCGCCGCGCTCATCACCGACACCTGGGGCTGCGAGGTGCGGCCGAACGAGACCAAGGACGCGAACCAGCCGTGGCACTGGGTCGTGATCCCGGCGATGGGCCTGTGCATGGGCGAGATCTTCAACCTGAAGGAGCTCGCCGAGGACTGCGCCAAGGACAAGGTCTATGAGTTCTTCTTCTCAGGGCCGCCGCTGATCATCACCGGCGGGACCGGAAGCCCGATCAATCCGCAGGCGATCAAATAGTAGGGCCAATCCCTCCCCCGCAGGGGGAGGGTGGACGCGCGAAGCGCGGCCGGGTGGGGTCGCGCCAACGAAAGCCCCCCACCCGACTGCTCGCTGGCGCTCGCAGCCACCCTCCCCGCTACGCGGGGAGGGATAAGAGGAGAGACCTTCATGCCCACGTTCCTCAAACGCGGAATGGACGCCGGCGCGATCGAGGAAGCCGACGCGAAGGTGCGTGCGACCGTCGAGGGCATTCTCGGAGAGATCAAGTCGCGCGGCGATGCGGCGGTGCGCGAGCTGTCGGAGAAATTCGACAAGTGGTCGCCGGAGAATTTCCGGCTCTCTCCACAGGATATCGAGAAGGCGCTTGGGCAGGTCGCCAGGCGCGATCTTGAGGACATCAAGTTCGCGCAGGCGCAGGTGCGCGGCTTCGCGCAGAAGCAGCGCGACAGCATGAAGGATATTGAGGTCGAGACGCTGCCCGGCGTCGTCCTCGGCCACCGCCACATTCCAGTCAACGCGATCGGCTGCTACGTGCCGGGCGGGCGCTATCCGATGGTCGCCTCCGCGCACATGTCGATCGTCACCGCGAAGGTCGCGGGCGTGAAACGCATCATCGCGTGCGCGCCGCCGTTCCGCGGCGGGCCGCATCCCGCGATCGTCGCCGCGATGCATTTCGGCGGCGCCGACGAGATCTACGTGCTCGGCGGCGTGCAGGCGGTCGCCATGATGGCGCTTGGCACCGGTTCGGTCAGCGCGGTCGACATGATCGTCGGGCCGGGCAACGCCTATGTGGCTGAGGCGAAGCGGCAGCTTTACGGGCGCGTCGGCATCGACCTGCTCGCGGGCCCGACCGAAACGCTGATCATCGCGGACGAGAGCGTCGACGGCGAAATCTGCGCGACCGACCTGTTGGGCCAGGCCGAGCATGGGCCGACCTCTCCGGCCGTGCTCATCACGAATTCCGAGAAGCTCGCGCGCGATACGATGGCCGAAGTGGAGCGGCTGCTGACGATCCTCCCGAGCGCCGATCTCGCCGGCAAGGCATGGGCCGACTATGGCGAAGTCATCGTGTGCGCGGACGAGGCCGAGATGATTTCCGAAGCGGATCGCATTGCCTCCGAGCACGTGCAGGTGATGACGCGCGATCCGGACGTGTTCCTGAACGGGATGAAGAACTACGGCTCGCTGTTCCTCGGCCCGCGCACCAACGTCGCCTATGGCGACAAGGTGATCGGCACCAACCACACGCTGCCGACCAAGAAGAATGCGCGCTTCACCGGCGGCCTGTGGGTCGGCAAATTCCTGAAGACCTGCACGTATCAGAAAGTGCTCACCGACGAGGCGAGCGCGATGATCGGCGAATACTGCTCGCGCCTGTGTATGCTCGAAGGCTTCACCGGTCACGCCGAGCAGGCGAACGTGCGCGTGCGCCGCTACGGCGGTCGCAACGTGCCGTATGCGCAGGCGGCGGAGTAGCTTGCTTTCTTCACCTCCCCCTGGAGGGGGAGGTCGCCATGCGAAGCGTGGCGGGTGGGGGTGACGCCCCTCGCCACGCACCCCACCCGGCGGCTTCGCCGCCGACCCTCCCCCTCCAGGGGAGGGTGGAGGCACCACCGATGTCAATCGAACTCCACTCCGCCCCCTCCTTCCGCCTCGACGGCAGGCGCGCGCTCGTGACCGGCGCCGGCCGCGGCATCGGGCTCGCGGCGGCGTCCGCGCTCGCCGACGCAGGCGCGCATGTCACCTTGGCGGCGCGCACCGGCACCGAGATCGAGGAAGCCGCAGCGGCGATCCGCGCGCGCGGCCAGCAGGCCGAGGCCCTGGTGCTGGACGTGACCGACCTCAAGGCGATGCAAAAGGCGATCGGCGCGGCGGCGCCGTTCAACATTCTGGTCAATAATGCCGGCACCAACCGCCCCAAGCTCCTGACCGACGTCACGATCGAGGACTACGACGCCATCATGGGGCTCAACGTGCGCGCCGCGTACTTCGTCGCGCAGGCGGTCGTGCGCAAGCTGCTCGAAGCGAAGCAGCCGGGCTCGATCATCAATATTTCGTCGCAGATGGGCCACGTCGGCGGGATGAAGCGCACCGTCTATTGCGCGTCGAAGCACGCGATGGAGGGCTTCACCAAGGCGATGGCGATCGAGCTTGGGCCGCACGACATTCGCGTGAACACGATCGGACCAACCTTCATCGAGACGCCCCTGACCAAGCCGTTCTTCGAGAACGAGGCGTTCCGGCGCGAGGTGCTCGCCAAGATCAAGCTCGGCCGCATCGGGCAGATGGACGAACTCACCGGCGCGATCATTTATCTCGCGAGCGATGCTTCGCGGCTGATGACCGGGTCGGCGATGATCGTCGATGGCGGCTGGACGGCGGACTGACTACTCCGCCGCCACCTTGCTCTTCCCGATCGCGGCGTTGACCTGCGGCATCACCTTCTCGGCCAAAAGCTGCATGCTGCGCTTGCCGAGCACGGCGTCCTTCCAGTCCTTGCCGGCGAGCAGCAGCGTGCCGAAGTCGCCGACCTCCTCGCGGAACGCGAGGATCTGGTCCGCCACGCGATTGGGCGAACCGTAGAACACAAGCTTGTCGCACACCGCGTCGAGCGACACGTCCTTGTCGTCCTGCTTCGGGTCGGTCTTGAACGCGATCGCGCGGCCGCCGCGCTGCAGCTTGGTGAGAAGCTGGCTGTAGTAATAGCGATAGGGTCCGTTCGGGTCGGTGGCGTAGCGCTTCGCGGTCGCGTCATCGTCGGCGACGAAGATGGACTTCGCGACGCGCCAGTTGGAAGGACTCGCCGGGCGCCCGACGCGCTCACAGCCTTCGACGTATTTCGGCCAGTGCGACTTCACCCATTGCGGCATCAAAAAGTTCGCCGAGATCGGGTCCCAGCCGCGCGCGGCAGCTTCGGTCACGCCCTTGGAGAACGGCGCGACCGCGGTGACGACGATCGGCGGGTGCGGCTTCTGCAAAGGCTTGGGCAGATGCCCCTGCCCGAGATCGAGCATCAGCTGTTTCTCGAGCACGACGTTCCAGAACCTGCCCTTGATGTTGTACGGCGGCTCGCTCGCCCAGATCTCCAGTACCTGATTGATGCATTCCAGAAACATCGCGTTGCGGTCGGCTTCGAGATTGCCAAACACCTCGGCGTCCGACATCAGGCCACCCGGCGAGATGCCGAAGATGAAGCGGCCGTCGAGCAGGTGGTCGAGCATCGCCATGTTGGCGGCGACCGCGGCCGGATGATTGTTCGGCATGTTGATCGTGCCAGTGCCGAGCTTGATGCGCCTGGTTGCGTCGATCAGCGTGCAGATGAACATCGCGCAGGAGGTGATGTTCTCGGCGCGATCAGTATGGTGCTCGCCGACGTAGCCTTCAGTGTAGCCGAGCTGGTCGGCGAGGATGAACGCCTCGCGGTCCTCGCGCAGCGACTGGCGCCAGTCCTTGTCGAGCGGATGGATCGGCATGGTGAAGAAGCCGAGGTTCATCGATTGGTCTCCGGTCTCTCGTTCGTCATGCGCGGGCCTGACCCGCGCATCCACGACTTTGTCGCCGCGCACAATGAAAGACGTGGATGGCCGGGACAAGCCCGGCCATGACGAAATCTAATTTATCTCGCGCCACGCGCCGTTGCGTTCCGCGGAGTCGAACACGGCCTCCAGCGCCGCCACAGTGTGCATGATTCCCGCATCGTCGATCTGGTACGCGCTCTTGCCGAGCGCGGCGGCGGCGAATGAGTCGAGATTCGCGCCGATGTGGTTGGTGCTCGGCAGGTCGACGGTGTGCGGCTTGCCGTCGCGCCGGCAGACGACGACCTTGGTCTCGGAGAGCGACTCCGCCCACATCTCCGAGCCATAGACGGCGAGCCGCCACACGAAGCCGGGTGTCTTCAACGACGTCGCGATGGTGCCGGTGGCGCCACTGCGGAACGCCAGCATCGCCTGCGTGGTGTCGCCCGACTCGAACGGCAGGATGCGCTTGGTCGAGAGCGCAGACACGCGCGCCATCGGGCCGACAAGATAAGAAAGCCCGTCGAGCAGATGGATGCCCATGCCGGTCATGCCGCCGGCCTTGGTCTCCTGTGGCGCCGAGCGCCAGTTGTCGAGCGGCGTGTTGGCCAGAATGTCGTGGCTGTAGTTGCCTTCGGCGAACATCACGGCGCCGAATTCCTGCGACGAGACCAGCTCCTTTATCCGCGCGACCGACGGCCAGAGCCGGCGGTTATGCCCGACGCCGAGCGCGACGCCGGCCTTGCGGCACGCCGCAATCGCCGCCTGCGCATCCGCGACACTGAGCGCGAACGGCTTTTCGCAAAAAACATGCTTGCCGGTAGCGGCCGCGGCCTCGACCTGCGCGCGGTGGCGGGTGTGCGGCGTCGCCAGCACCACGGCGTCGATGGACTTGTCTGCCAGCACGTCCTCGTAGGATGTACCGATCGCGATGTTCATGTCCTTGGCGAAGTCGCGCACCGAATCGGGCTCGAGCGTCACGCCGCGCGAAAAACGCATCAACGCGCTGCCCTGCGCCGAACGCACGAGTTCCTTGCCCCACCAGCCGAGGCCGATCATCGCGGCATTCAACATGGCATTCTCTCCTTCGTCATGCGCGGGCTTGACCCGCGCATCCGCGACTTCATTTCGCAATAAGCAAGACGTGGATGGCCGGGACAAGCCCGGCCATGGCGAACCTAATGACTGAGGCTCGCCGGCGCGCCCGGCTGCTTCAGCGGATGCGCCTTGGCGAACGGCTCAAGCGCCATGCAGGTATCGACGATCCGCTTCACGGTGGGATACGGCGCGACATCGACCTGGAAGAACCCGGCGCCGACCGCCTGCGCGGCCACGCAGGTGTCGGCCATCGTGACGGCATCGCCGTGCGCGAACTTTCCGGTGTCCTTGTCACGCGACAGGTGCCCCTCCATCGCGGCGAGCCCCTCGCCGATCCAGTGCTTGATCCACTTGTTGCGCGTGGCCTCGTCGAGCTTGAGCTCATGCTCCATGAAATTGCGCACACGCGGCACCATCAGGGGATGCGAGTCCGCCGCGTTGATCAGCGCCAAAGCACGCACGCGAGCCCGCCCGCGCGGATCCTTCGGCAGCAGCGGCGGATTGGGATGCGTCTCGTCGAGATATTCCATGATGGCGATCGACTGAAACAGGATCGGCCCGTCGCCGTCGATCAGCGCGGGCAGCAGCATCTGCGGGTTCACGGCCTTGAACGCGGCCTGCCGCTGCACGCCCTTCATCAGGTCGATGTCGACGACCTCGTCGGGCACGATGCCTTTCAGGTTGAGCGCGATGCGCACGCGGAACGACGCAAGCGAGCGCCAGAACGAATAGAATTTCATGTCGCCTCCCGGAAATTTCGACGGAGCATAGGAGGCATGAGCTGGAGTGTCCACGCGCATGCCGGTCTTGTCATTGCCCGCGCAAGCGGGCAATCCAGTAAACACAGCACGATCTGAGAATACTGGGTCACCCGCTTTCGCGGGTGACGACAAACGAGAGACCGAGGAAACGCCATGTCCCGCCTGCCCAATATCGATCCCGCGACATTCACGCCCGAACAGAAGAAGGTGTACGACGCGGTGGTGTCGGGCCCGCGGGGCAAGATCGTCGGACCGATTTTGGTGTGGCTGAAGAACCCGGGCCTCTGCGAGCATGCGCAGGCGCTCGGCGCGTACTGCCGCTTCGGCTCCAGCCTGCCGCCGCGGCTTTCCGAGTTGGCAATCTGCGTCACCGGTTCGCACTGGAAGGCGAATTTCGAGTGGTACGCGCACGCCCCGCTCGCCATCAAGGCCGGGATCGATCCGGCCGCGATCGAGGCGATCCGCACAGGCGCCACGCCGAAGCTCGTGAAAAGCGACGAGCAGGCGGTCTACGATTTCGCCAGCGAACTGGTAACGACCAAGCGCGTCAGCAACGCGACCTTCGAGCGGGCGAAGAAGGAGCTGAGCGAGACGGCCGTGATCGATATGGTCGGCATCATCGGCTACTACAGCCTGGTGTCGGTGACGCTGAACGCCTTCGAGCTGCCGCTGCCGGAGGGTGAGCAGTATCCGTTCGATATCAGGTAAGCGCAGCGCTCCCTCCGCGAGTCCCCTCTCCCGCTTGCGGGAGAGGGTGCCGAGCGAATGCGAGGCGGGAGAGGGCCGGGCGATAAGCAAAGAACCCTCTCCCCGCCGCTACGCGGCGACCCTCTCCCGCAAGCGGGAGAGGGGAAACGAGAGAGTGGAGTTTAAGCCCCCACCACCGCCTTCAGTCCCGCCGCCTCGATACCGGCAACCGCGCACACCTCGTCCTTGTCGGACGTATCTCCCGAAATGCCGACTGCGCCGAGCACGTTGCCGCTCGCGTCCTTGATCAGCACGCCGCCTGCTACCGGCACGAAGCGACCCTGCGCGACGGTTACGAGCGAACCGAAGAAGATTGGGTTCTTGCCCGAACGTTCGGCAAGCTCACGCGAGCCGAAGCCCATGCCAAGCGCACCCCAGGCTTTTCCGTACGCGATGTCGTAGCGCAGGATGCCGGACCTGTCCTCGCGCTTGAACGCCACGAGATGCCCGCCGGCATCGAGCACCGCGACGGTGAGCGGCGCGCAATTGGTCTCGCGGCCTTTCTTGAGCGCCGTGTCGACGATGGTGGAAGCCTGAGCGAGCGTGACGGACATTCCCTGATCCTCTTGTTGTCGTCATGCCCCGCGAAAGCGGGGCATCCAGTAACCGGTTTTCTCGCAATCCGATACGACTGCATCGCCAGTGTCTACTGGATCGCCCGCTTTCGCGGGCGATGACGGTGGTGAGAGCTATTTCCTTGACCAATACACCGCGTGCGTCGCGGCTTCCTTGTCGCCCAGCCCCTTGGAGGCCGACTCCTGCATGCAGGCGAGCGTCATCTGCACCAGCGGCAGCGAGAGGCCGCGCGCGCCGCCCTCGGCCTGCATCGACTGAAGGTCCTTGATGCAACCGGTGAGGTCGAAGGTGACCGGCGTATCCTCGCCCTTGAGCATCTTGGCGACCGTCGGGCCGCGCGCCTTCATCATGGTGGGCGCACCTGAAGTGTCGACCATGATGTCCATCAGCCGGTCAGGATCGAGACCGAGCGGACGCGCCATCGAAAGTGCCTCGCCGAGGGCCTGGTAGTAGATCATCAGCGGCATGTTGATGGCGAACTTGGCGAGCGCGCCGTTGCCGACCGGTCCGACATGCTCCAGCCGGCGGCAAAGCTGCTCCAGGATCGGCCGCGCACGCTCCGCGTCAGCAGGCTCCGCGCCCATCACGCCGAACAGCTTGCCCTGCCGCGCCGGGCCGGTGGTACCGCCGACCGGGCATTCGACGAAAGCAGCGCCGCTCGCGCGCACCACTTTGGCGAGCGCGATCGAGACTTCCGGCCGCACCGTGCTCATGTCGATGAACAGCTTGCCGTGCACGTCGCCCGCGAGCAGCCCATGCTCGCCGTTGTAGACATGATCGAGCGCATTCGCGTCGGTCAGCATCGTGATGACGGCTTCGCTGTGTTCGGCGAGATCCTCGGGCGTGGCGGCGAGCTTCGCGCCGGCATCGACCAGCGGCTTTGCCTTCTCGGGGGAGCGATTCCACACCGCGACCGTGTGGCCCACCTCCGTCAGCCGCGCCGCAATCGCAGCACCCATGCGGCCGAGACCGGCAATTCCGATTTGCATGAGCGCCCTCCGACCCTATTGTTCGCCGACGCGCCAGAAGACGCGACGCCAAGGGAGATATCATGAGCGCAGCATCCGCCAAGGGGCAAGTTGGCATCGTCGGCCTTGGCATCATGGGCGGGGCGATTGCCAAAAATCTCAGCGCCGCGGGCTGGCAGGTCATCGGCTTCGACATCGCGAAAGACAAGTGCGACGAGGCGAAGGCCGCGGGCGTGACGATTGCGAAAAGCGCAGCCGAAGTCGCCAAGGCCGCTACGAACATCCTCATCAGTCTGCCGAAGCCCGCGGCGCTGCACGCAACTGTGGAGGAGATCACGGCCGCCAAGCTCCCGCGCCGCACGATTGCGGAGCTTTCGACCTTCGCGCTTGACGACAAGAACGCCGCGGAAGGTGCGTTGCGCGCCGCCGGTCACACGCTGCTGGATTGCCCGCTCTCCGGCACTGGCTCGCAGGCGCGCAACAAGGATCTGGTCGTCTATGCCAGCGGCGACGCGCAGGCGATCCAGGCGCTGATGCCGGTGTTCGCGGATTTCTCGCGGCAGGCGCACGACCTCGGCGCCTTCGGCAACGGCATGAAGATGAAGTTCGTCGCGAACCTGCTGGTCGCGATCAACAATGTGGCGAGCGCGGAAGCAATGGTGCTCGGCATCAAGGCCGGGCTCGACCCCAAGGTGGTGTTCAAGATGGTGACGGCCGGCGCCGCGAACTCGCGCGTGTTCGAGTTGCGCGGCCCGATGATGGTTGATCAAAGCTACGATGGCGAAAACCTGACCATGCGCCTCTCCACGTGGCAGAAGGACATGATGGTGATCGGCGATTATGCGGAGAGTGTCGCCTGCCCGACGCCACTGTTCTCGGCGACCGAGGCGATCTATCGCGCGGCGCTCTCGACCGGCTACGGCGATCAGGACGCGGGCGCGGTTTGCGCCGTGCTGGAGGCCATGGCGGGAATCAAGCGATGACTGAACGCTCCGAAATCCGCGATGGCATGCGCATCGACTGGGATGTGCCGATCGCCATGGACGACGGCTTGCAGGTGCGCGCCGACATCTTTCGCCCGATCGCGGACGGACAATATCCGGTCATCCTCACCTACGGGCCCTACGCCAAGGGGCTCGCGTTCCAGGACGGCTATCCGAGCGCATGGCAGAGGATGGTGGAGAAGCACCCCGACGTCGCGGCGGGCTCGTCCAACCTCTACCAGAGCTGGGAAGTGGTCGATCCCGAGAAATGGGTGCCGCACGGCTATGCGTGCGTGCGCGTGGACTCTCGCGGCGCCGGCACGTCGCCCGGCTACATCGATCATTTCTCGCCGCGCGAGACCAAGGACTTCTACGACTGCATCGAGTGGGCCGGCACGCAGCCGTGGTCGAACGGCAAGGTCGGCCTAAACGGCATCTCGTATTACGGCATCAACCAGTGGCACGTGGCGTCGTTGCAGCCGCCGCACTTGGCCGCGATGTGCGTCTGGGAAGGCGCGGCCGACTGGTATCGCGACATGACACATCACGGCGGCATGGTGTCGACCTTCTGGGCCAATTGGTACGACATGCAGGTGAAGACCGTGCAGTACGGCGCGGGCGAGCGCGGCAAACGCTCGCGCGTGCACGGCGAACTGGTGTGCGGGCCAGAAATTCTCTCCGACGAGCAGCTTGCGAAGAACCGATGCGATTTCGGCGCCGAGATCCGCGCGCATCCGCTTGACGACGACTATCACAAGGCGCGTTCGCCCAAGTGGGACAAGATCACGGCGCCGCTGTTCTCGGCCGCCAACTGGGGCGGACAGGGCCTGCACCCGCGCGGCAATTTCGAGGGCTTCGTGCGCGCCGCCTCGAAGGAGAAGTGGCTCGAAGCACACGGCATCGAGCACTGGACGCATTTTTACACCGACTACGGCCGCGAGCTGCAGCGCAAGTTCTTCGACTTCTTCCTGAAGGGCGAGGACACCGGCTGGGGCCAGCAGCCACGCGTGCTGTTGCAGGTGCGCCATCCGGGCGAGAAATTCGTCGAGCGCGCCGAAAACGAATGGCCGCTCGCGCGCACCAAGTGGACCAAGCTCTATCTCAACTCGGCCGACTTCTCGCTGGCCGAGACCTCGCTCACCGGCGAGGCGCGTGTCACGTTCGACGCGCTCGGTGAAGGCGTGACCTTCATGACGGCGCCGCTGAAGGCCGCGACCGAGATCACCGGGCCGGTCGCCGCGAAGCTCTTTGTGTCGTCATCGACGAGCGACGCCGACCTGTTTCTGATCCTGCGCGTGTTCTCGGCCGACATGAAGGAGATCGTGTTCCAGGGTGCAATCGATCCGCACACACCGATCGCTCAGGGCTGGCTGCGCGCCTCGCACCGCAAGCTCGATGAAAAGCTCACCCTGCCCTACCGGCCGTATCACACGCACGACGAGAAGCAGCCGCTGACGCCCGGCCAGCCGGTCGAGCTCGATATCGAACTGTGGCCGACCTCGATCGCGGTGCCGGCCGGCTATCGCGTCGCGCTGACGGTGCGCGGCAAGGATTACGAATACGGCGGCGGCTCGGGCGGCCGTCTGTCGAACTTCAAGAACGAACTGAAAGGCTGCGGGCCGTTTCTGCACGACGATCCGGAGGATCGCCCGGCCGCAATCTACGGCGGGCAAACCACGCTGCATTTTGGGGGAGACAGGCAGGGGTATCTGCTGTTGCCTGTGGTGCCGGAGAAATGAAGCGGCGACCGAGCCACGAGTCCCCTCTCCCCGCCTGCGGGGAGAGGGTGGCGAGCGAATGCGAGCCGGGAGAGGGGCAGCGAGACAAGACCCCC
>JADMIO010789741.1_pt1 | contig 42372 bp, 40 predicted proteins | sample 8958161 | NCBI WGS metagenome assembly JADMIO01 (sample SAMN16585339, study PRJNA669376) | soil metagenome | isolation source: Crop rotation soil | place: USA: Cullars Rotation, Alabama | collected 2011 | reverse complement strand
TGGTTTCGGCGCAGGCCGAAAGTTGGCCGAAGGCCGGACAGCCGCGGCTTCAGCCGACGGTTAGAGTCGGTCAGCCGCGAATTTATTCGACGGTTAATGAGACCGCATATGCGCAGCTTCCTTCACATCAATTTTCTCCTAATATTGTTATTCTGCGCGCCGCTGTCTGCTCAACCGAAAGTTATGTTCCAACTTCATCCGCCGGCTAAGGCGCCGTTTCCCATCGTTCTTGACGCCACCCAGAAGGCCCGCCTGGATGAGGCGTTGCAAAGCCGGCACGCGGCTTATGACGCCGCCGAGCACATGCTGAAAAAGCCGTTCACCTCGCCGGGCTACCACACGACGCTCAAAAGCGGCATGGTGCATCCGACGCGCGATGCGGCGGCTTATGCGGCGGCGATTCTCGATACGGGCAACTCGGAAATGAAGCGGCGTGCGGAAGATGTCCTGTGCAAAATCGTGTCTTTACAGGATACCGACCCCAATTCCAAAACTTACGGCATCTGGTCCTGGTTTTATGAAGAGCCGCTCTCGCAGATGGCGCCGCCGGATTGGAACTGGGCGGACTTCATCGGCGTGCAGCTTTTGCAGGTGGCACTTTCGCACCGCGATGAGATTTCGCCGGACTTAATGGCGCAAATCGACGAGGCTATCGGCCACGCCTGCCGCGCCATCATCAAGCGCGACGTGCAGCCGAGCTATACGAACATCGCCATCATGGGTACCTATGTCACGCTTGTGGCGGGCGAGCATTACGATTGCGCTGAGTTTCGGGATTACGGGTTGGCGCGCCTCAAGAAATTCCATGCCTACACGCTGCATCACGGCGCCTTCACCGAATATAACAGCCCGACATATACGATCGTAGCTCTCGAAGAAATCGGCCGCTTGCGGTCGCACGTTCAAACCCTCGAAGCAAAACCGCTTGTCGAGGATATTTATCGCGTGGCCTGGGAAGAGATCGCCCAGCATTTCCACGCGCCGACTCGCCAGTGGGCCGGGCCGCACTCACGTTGTTATTCCACGTTGCTGCGTGGCAATATCTTAGCGCAGATCGAGCGCTCTACCGAAGGCCGCGTAAAGTTCGGCGAGAAAACGGCGCCGAGTCTGACGGAGCATCGCCTGCCCCTCCCCTGCCCGCGCGATCTGGAGCATTATTTCGTGAAGCTGGACGAGCCGCGCGAATTGGTAAAGACTTTCGTGCGCGATGAAAAACCTGTCGTCGGCACGACTTACTTAGCGCCGGATTATTGCCTTGGCACCATCAATCGCGGCGACCTGTGGAACCAGCGCCGCTCGCTCGTCGCCTACTGGGGCGATGCCAAAGCGCCGTCGTACCTGCACCTGCGTTTTTTGCACGATGGCTATGATTTTGCCGCCGCGCAGTTCTTCAGCGTGCAACGACAGGGCGCCGCCTTGTGCGCTGTCAACTTCGCCACGGATGGCGGCGATACGCATGTCAGCTTAGACCGTATTCAAAACGCGACTTTTAAAGCGAAAGATTTGCGCCTGCGATTTGAATTCGGCGGCGCGGCTGGCAAAAGCGCGCCGAGGGTGCCAGCCAAATCCAATTCGTCCGCGCATTTGCTATTCGGCGACGTCCATTTGCAGATCGCCGTGCCCTGGGCGCGCTTTGAACAATATGCGGGATATTGGGAAGCCGGGCAGAAAGACGATGTCGCCTGGCTCGACCTGGTGCTTTACAGCGGCGAAGAGCAGGTTTTCAATCTTGCGAAGATTCATCGTGCCGCACTCGCCGCTGCCGTGCAGTTCAGTATGGGCGATGCGCCGTTTTCGCTGCCGGAAGAACACCTGATGGACGGGCGCTTAAATGTAATCTGGAATCAGATGGGCATCGAAATTCCAATCAAACCCGCGAGAGTGGGCGAGTTGTAGAAGGATTTTCGCACGCACAAATAGCCACGTAACAATGTCTACCGGATGGATAAATTCTGAGCTTATCTATGGAGCGCGGGCGTCTCGCCCGCATCAGAAGGGGCAAGATGCTGTGTGTCCCCTCGGGCGTACTCTATAATTAACGCTTCATTCACTCATGTGCTCTGAGTGGGCAACAGCAGGGCATTTGTCATTATCTTGAGTACCTGAGCAACAATCAATTGACACCCGAAATCGCCCATCAATTCCTGCTGACGACGCTGGCGCTGGCGGCACCGCTGCTGCTGGCTGCTCTGGGAGAGCTAATCGGCGAACGCACCGGCGTTTTGAACATCGGCCTTGAAGGATTAATGCTGGGCGGCGCGTGGGCCGGCGCCGCCGCTTCGTTTTACTGGCAGAATGCCGCATTTGGCCTCCTGGCGGCGATGCTGGCCGGCCTGCTGCTGGCGGCGCTTTTCGCGCTGCTGGCGATTTCATGGCGCGCCGACGCCATCGTGGCAGGCACCGGCATCAACCTGCTGGCTCTTGGGTTGACCGGCGTTGCGCACCGGTATTTCATTGAACGGTTTCATTCTTACGAATCGACGCCGGTGCCGCAGATCGTTTTCATCGTTTCCGGCGCTCTATTGGCGCTTTTTCTGTGGTGGGCGCTGCGACGCACCAAAACCGGTCTACAACTGCGCGCGACCGGCGAGTACCCGGAGGCCGCTGACACGGCGGGCGTCAACGTGCGGCGTATGCGCTGGCTGGCGACGCTGTGTAATGGCGGGCTGTGCGGGCTGGCCGGGGCGTTTCTGTCGCAATCGCAAACCCATTCGTTCGCGGAAAACATGACGGCCGGGCGCGGCTTTATCGCGCTGGCTATCGTGATTTTCGGGCGCTGGAACCCCGTAGGCGCGGTCGGCGCCGCGCTGCTCTTCGGCGCCGCCGAAAGCGCGCAGTTTTCGTTGCAGTCGCTGGCTGGCTCGATATATGCACCGCTCTTTTCAGCCCTGCCCTACATCGTTACCTTGTTGACCCTGGCCGGTTTCGCGGGTAAAACGCGCGCTCCGGCGGCGTTGGGGCAAACTTACGAGCGATGAAACTGAATTTGCCGCCCACTGTCGCCATCGCAAGGCGCGTGTATTTTTCGGTTGGGCGCCATGCGCCGCTCCAAAGCTGGCCACCGCGCCTGCGCCTGCCGCATGGCTACGATTGCGTTTTGACCGCGTATTACGAAGGCGCGGTGGCGGCGCACAACGGCATGGTCGCCAACATCTCCGATATAAAACCGGCGCTGGCATTGGCCGTCGCGCCGCTGGATTGCGCCATGCTGACCGGAGCCGATACTGTTCTTCCTAATCCGCCCTCCGGTGAAAACATTGTAGAATTTCTATGGCAGCGCTTGCCGGCACATATTGAGGGGGGAAGGCTCGACCGGCTGGTTCTGGAACTGTCTCCTCGCCTGCGCGTGGAGAAAACGCCCACTTCTATGCGTATCACTCGTAAATACGAATTCGCGGCGGCCCACCGTTTGTGTTCGCCGGAGTTAACGGATGACGAAAACCTGGCGCTCTACGGCAAATGCGCCAATCTGGCCGGGCACGGCCATAATTACGGATTGGAAGTGACAGTCGAGGGCGCGCCCGGCGCCGCAGGCTTCATCATGGCGCCGGATAGGCTGGATGAAATCGTGGAAGCCGAAGTCTTCACGCGTTTCGACCACAAGCATCTCAATGAAGACTGCCCGGAGTTCGAGAACCTGATTCCAACCAGCGAAAACTTCGCACGTGTCATCTTCGCGGTGTTGCGGGAAAAATTGACCGGCGATGGGCACCGGTTGGCGAAGATCGGCCTGCACGAGACGCAAAAGAACTATTTTGAAGTGGAAGGTTAACGTGAGCGAGATCGACACAGACGAAAACGAGTTGACGACCGGCGGCATGCCCGAATTGTACCGGCAAATCCTGGAGGGCGTGGGTGAAGATCCGACGCGCGAAGGCTTGCTTAAAACGCCGCATCGCGCCGCGTCGGCCATGAAATTCTTCACGCAGGGCTACGATCAATCGATAGAGAAGATTCTCAATAACGCGGTGTTCCACGAAGAGAATAACAACATGGTGCTGCTGCGCGACATCGAGTTCTACTCGCTGTGCGAACACCACCTCGTGCCGTTTTTCGGCAAGTGCCACATCGCTTACATCCCGAACGGAAAAATCGTCGGCGTGTCGAAAATGGCGCGCCTCGTGGACATGTTCTCGCGCCGGTTACAGGTGCAGGAGCGCCTGACCAACCAGATCGCGGATGCGCTTGAAGAAGCCTTGCAACCGGCAGGCGTCGGCGTCGTGGCCGAAGGCATTCACCTGTGCATGGTAATGCGCGGAGTAGAAAAGCAGCACTCGAAGATGACGACCTCGGCCATGCGCGGCGTGTTTCTCGATTTGCCGACGCGCATGGAAATGATGCAGCTAATACGCGGCGGCGGCGACGTCTTTTAAAGTTATGCAACCCTTCCCCCTCCCCCCCCTCACAGAAAACTTCGTGGCGCCATCGCTGGAATTGCCGTGGCATGAGGACATCGTGGCGTTGCGCCGCGATTTTCACGCGCACCCCGAAATCGGCTTCGAGGAAACGCGCACCGCGAGTATCGTGGCGGCACGCCTGCGCGAACTGGGGCTGGAAGTACAGGAAGGCATTGGCGGAACAGGGGTCGTTGGCATACTCCGCGGCGCGCAGGACGGGCCGACGGTGCTGGTGCGCGCCGACATGGACGCGCTGCCGATTTTAGAAGACAACGCCTGGCAGTGGAAATCGAAAACAGGCGGCAAGATGCACGCCTGCGGGCACGACGCGCATACCGCGACCGGCCTGACCGTGGCGCGCTTTTTAGCGCAGGAAAAAGAGACCCTGCGCGGCACGGTGAAATTCATGTTCCAGCCCGCCGAAGAAGGTCTTGGCGGCGCCCGGCGCATGATCGAAGACGGCTTGCTGAAAGAAAAACCCGATTTTTGCTTGGCACTGCACGTTTGGAGTGATGAGCCGGTCGGCACGATCGGCTTGAAAAGCGGGCCTGTAATGGCGTGCGCCGATAAATTCACGGCGCGCATCATCGGCAAAGGGGGCCACGGCGCTGCGCCGCATCAAACGATAGACCCTATCGTCATCGCCGCGCAAGTCATCTTAGCGTTGCAGACCACGATCTCTCGCAACATTCGTGCGATGGATGCCGGTGTCGTTACGGTCGGCAAAGTGTCGGCAGGGAGCGCCTTCAATATCATTCCCGGTGAGGCGCACCTCGAAGGCACGGTGCGCGCCTTCGAGGAACCGGTGCGCGCCACCTTGGAACGACGCTGCCGCGAAATTGTCGAAGAGTTGCCGCCGGTTTTCGGCGCGCGCGGCGAATTCCAATACATCATCGAGAACCCGCCCACAGTTAACGATGCCACCGTCACCGAGCGACTGCGCCCGGCGTTCGAGCGCGTTGTCGGCGCTGAAAACGTAAAAGAATATGCCCCAACGATGGGCGCCGAAGATATGTCGCTGGTGCTGCGTGAAGTGCCTGGCTGCTACTTTTTTGTGGGCGGGCGCAATGAAATGATCGATGCGGTTTATCCGCATCATCATCCGAAATTCAACATAGACGAGCGTGCCCTGTTCATCGGCGCGCAGGCAATGACCGAGGCCGTGAAGGAACTTTTAAAATGACCCTTGAGCAAGTGGAAATGAAGCAACCCCTTGATTCCGTAAATGGCGCCGCCAGCGATGCCGTCGCGGAATTTGAAAACCAGGAAGCCAAACGCATCTCGGCGCGCGAGCGCAAGAATGCGATGACCGACCGTGATCGCGCGCTGCTGGATTTGATCCAGACCGATTTTCCGCTGGAGGCGCGGCCTTACCAGGCTCTCGCGGAAAAACTGGGTTGGACGGAAGACGAAGTGATCGCTTCGATGCGCAAGCTCAGGGAATTGCACGTGTTGCGGCAGATGTCGGCGATCTTCGATTCGCGCCGGCTGGGTTACCGCACCTCGCTGGTCGCCATGAAAGTGGCGCCTGAACGCGTGCAGGAAGCGGCAGCGATCATCAACCAGCATCCGGGCGTGTCGCACAACTACGAGCGCAACCATCCTTACAACATCTGGTTCACCATCGCCGTGCCGCCGTCCGGCGATTTGCAGCGCGACGTGGATGAATTGCATGAACGGGCGGGCGCCGAGAAAACATGGATGCTGCCGACGCTGAAGCTTTTTAAAATCGGCGTGGTGCTGGACATGACCGGCGAGGCAGATTTGCTGCGCAAAAGCGAAGTCAAGCATTCGTGGAGCAAGATCGAAATCTTCGACGCGCCTTCGCCTTCCGACCAGGAGCTGATCCGTGTCATGCAGCAGGATCTGGAACTCGTGCCTCGTCCATTCGACGCGTGGGCCGATGAACTGGGCATTAGCGTGGAGCAGTTGTTCGCGGATGCAAAGCGGTTGCTCGATACGAAACTGATGCGGCGCTTTTCGGCGGTGTTGCACCACCGCGACGCCGGCTATATCTCCAACGCGATGGCGGTGTGGGAAGTGCCGAAGGAGCGCATCGACGAAGTCGGTCCGCAAATGGCGAGCTTCGCAGCGGTATCGCATTGTTACGAGCGACCGGTTTACCCGGACTGGCCCTACTCGATCTTCACGATGGTGCATGGCCGCAAGAAGGGCGACTGCATGGCTATCGTGGACGCCATTGAAAAGGAAACCGGCATCACTGACCGCGCCCTGCTCTTTTCAACAAAAGAATTCAAGAAAGTACGCGTGCAGTATTTCGACGGCACCTATGAAAAGTATCGAGCAAGTCTGGAAATTGCTGGATAGAAAACGCTAAAGCGCAAAGGGCACAAAGATTTCACGAAGGTGCATGGAGAAAAGCGAATTCTTCTTGTGGCTTCTCAAAGTCTTTGTGCCCTTTGTGTTTCCAATTACGCCATGCCGCAACAACCGTTTCCCGGAATCGTTACCTCCGTTGAAGCACAAGCGAAGACGCGCCGCCATCTGGGCGAGCGCGTCAACGTGTTCGTGGACGGCAAGTTTTCCTTCGCCCTGGATGCCGGTCTGGCGGCGCGGCGCGGTTTGCGGGCGGGAAGGCGTCTTTCGGCGGAAGAGATTGCGGCACTGCTCGGCGAAGACGGCGATGCCCGGGCCTACGCGCGCGCCTTGCATTTTCTCGGCTATCGTATCCGCAGTGCAGGCGAAATTCGCGAGCGTCTGAAACGCGACGAATGGCCGGAAGAAGTCATTGACCGCGTGGTGGAACGCCTGACGGAAGAACGCCTGGTCGATGACGCGCATTTCGCGGCGGCGTGGGTGGAAAACCGCTCGCTTTCGCGTCCGCGCGGCGCGCGTTTGCTTAAACAGGAGCTGCGGCAAAAGGGCGTCGGCAGGGACGAAATCGAAGCGGCGCTGCCGGACGATGAAATGGAAGTTGCCAACGCGGTTGACGCCTTACGTCCTAAATTGCGCCTGTGGGAAAAGTTGGAAGTTCGTGAGCGTGAGCGCAAAGCGATTGAGTTTCTGCTGCGTCGCGGGTTCAATTTTTCCACTGCCCGAGCAGCATTGCGTGAAATCGCCGATAATGAAACTATGTGACGGCAGAATGTGAAGCCGTCGCTTATGAGGGGAATCAATGGATCAACAGCCTTTCAATCAGCCACCTTACATCGGGCCGCCTCCCGGGCAGCTGCCGCCTAACGTTTCCAGCACCAAACTCGCTGCCGGGCTGTGCGGCATTTTGTTAAACGGCCTGGGCATTCACAAATTCATTTTGGGTTATACCAAAGAAGGCATCATTACCATCGTTGCCACGATTTTCACGTGTGGTTTTTTTGGCTTCGTGGGTATTATCGAAGGCATTATGTACCTGGTCAAATCCGACCAGGAGTTTTACGAGACTTACATGCTGAACAAGAAGCCCTGGTTTTAATTAGCTCGCTGGCATCCTGATTGCTTCCTGCGTGAGCCGATTTGCAAAGGAGTGATCATGGCAGAAACGAAAGAAACACAAAACCAGGATGAAAACATTAAAAAGCTCGGCGAGCTTATTAAAGGCATCGATATCGGCATGTTGACGACGGTGGACGAAAACGGCGTTTTGCACAGCCGGCCGATGCGGTTACAGGACGCGGAATTCGACGGCGAACTATGGTTCATGACCAAAGCGGATTCCGGCAAAGTGCACGAAGTGGAGCAGAACCCACAGGTCTGCGTCAGCTTCGCCCAACCAAATAAGCAGAATTACGCCTGTGTCTCAGGCACCGCCGAGTTGGTGCGGGACCGCGCGAAAATCGAGGAGTTCTGGAGCCCGATTTACATCTCTTTCTTTCCCGATGGCAAGGACGATCCCGATTTAGCGCTTATTAAAGTGCAGGCGGAGCAAGCTGAATACTGGGATTCGCCGACCAACCCGGTGGTATACGTCGCCGGTTTTCTCAAAGCGAGCCTGACGGGAACGCAGTTGAACGTCGGTGAACACGAGAAAGTCACGCTATAAATAAGAGCGGGATGCCTGGCATCCCGCTCTTATTTTTCCTCTTCCGCCCTGGCTTTGATCAGTTCCTCGTAAAGCTGAACCGTTCGGCGCGCGGCGGAGGTTTCGCTGTGCTGGCGCGCTTTTTCGCGTGCGGCGGCTCCCATTTCTTTTAGCTTCTCAGGCTGTTTCACGAGGGCGTCGACCGCCAGGGCCACCGCCGAAGCGAGATGCGGCACGATTTGGCCGGTGACGCCTTCTTCGATGATCTCGCGCGCGCTAAACGAATCGATGGCAACAACGGGCGTGCCGGCGGCGAGGCTTTCGCCGATCGTTAGCGGGTTCACTTCGGTCACGCTCGGCATGAGGAACAGATCGGCGGCGGCGTAAAAGCGCGGCGTCTTGTCGTGCGGTTGCTTACCGGTGAAGATAACGCGCGCTTGCAACTGCAATTCTTCCACGCGCTTTTCGAGTTCCTCGCGGCCAGGGCCATCACCAACGAAGACCATTCGCGCTTTGCCCGTATACAGAATGGGGGCGACGGCTTCGAGAAGCAAAATCAAATTCTTTTCCGGCGCGATACGGCCCACGTTGAGTAAAAAAGCCTCATCTGGCTCCAGGCCCAATTCCTCGCGCACGCCAGCGCCGTCCGCTGTGAGGAAACGATGCAAATCGAGATCGTTGGGGATGACCGTGATCGGCACTTCAACGCCATAGTTACGCAGCAATGTTTCCATGCCGGCCGCAACGGTCACCACGTTATCGCATTTGTTGCAAAACTCGCGCACGATGCGGCGCACAAGCGATTTGCCGGGGTCGGGCATCGGCGACCAGTAATGCACATATTGCTCATACTGCGTGTGGATGGTGCAAACCAACGGCAAGTCCATCCATCGCGCCAGCATACGGGCGGCGGTGCCAAGAGTAAAAGGGTGTTGCGTGTGAACGACGTCGTAATCGCGCCAGGCGATGCGCGCGAGACCGATAGGTGTCATCGGTAGACTTAACGGAATCCAACCAGGCATCGAAGTGGTGAGCGCGCGCAATCGTTCAAGGCCGGGTTCCGTCAGCGGCTGGTCAGGATGCCACGGTGCGTAGACGTCCACTTCGTGGCCGAGTGCGCGCAAACCTTCAACGAGCGTCGCCGTGGCGACCGCGACACCGCTGATAATGGGCGGATAGGCTTCCGTGAACATCGCGATGCGTAACTGGCCTGGCTCGCGCGGCGACGATTTCGCAACGAATTGGGCAACGCGCGTGGGTGACAAACGAGAAGGCATGAAATTTCGGGAACTCAAAGCCGCCTTTCGGCCTTGTTAAGTATGCTTGACGGGGCGCTATCGACCAACCCACCGGGGTAAATTCCCGGCTGCGAATTGCAAATGCGCCGCCGATTTGCACAGTGAGAGACTTTCATCAGGAGACGACAATCATGCAGCAATCTATTCAATCGCAACTTGCCACCTTCGGCGCCGGCTGTTTCTGGGGCGTCGAGGCCGCGTTTCGCCGCACGCCCGGCGTGCTGGCAACGGCCGTTGGCTACGCCGGCGGGCATAAGGATAACCCGACTTATAAGGAAGTTTGCACCGACCGCACCGGCCATGCCGAAGTGGTGCAGGTGGAGTTCGACCCGGCGCAGGTTTCCTATGAGCAACTGCTCGAGGTGTTTTGGAACAGCCACAATCCTACGCAGGTCAACCGCCAGGGGCCGGACGTGGGAACGCAATATCGCACGGTGATTTTTTATCACTCGGACGAACAGAAGGCTGCGGCGGAAGAATCAAAAGCCGCGTTGGAAGCCAGCGGACGCTTCAGCCGCCCAATTGCCACCCAGATCGAGCCGGCACCGCCGTTTTACGTCGCTGAGGATTATCATCAGCAGTACCTCGAAAAACGCGGCCTCGCCAGTTGCCATATCTAAGCGAAAGGGAGAAATGCAACTATGTGTTTCTCCCTTGATGCTTTCAGGAACCATCTTCCAACGCCTGCTGTCTAAAGCTGCGCTATGCAGCATGTTTTCAAACGTTTCCCTCGCCTCGCGGCGATTGCTTTATTTGGTATCTCCAGCGGCGCCCATGTTATTGCCGCGCCTTCACTCCGTACCGCACCGGTGAAATCGACTGTTTCAACAGCCGGTTTGCCGCTGGCGGGATGGAATTATGAATTCGACGGCGACAAACTCGAAAACACCTGGAGTTGGACGGCGCAAATCGAGCCGGCCGCCAATGGCACGCCCTGGGAAGCGCGCGTGCCGTTCCATTATCGCGACGCACAGAATTATTACCTATTGCAATTAACCGGCAGTGGGAAGAACTTGGGCGTCGCGTTCTGGCACGTCGCGAGCGGCAAAGCAACGCCTTGGGGCGAAGCGCCGATCACCTTAGCCGGTGCGAACCAGAAAGGCCAGCTTACTTTGCAGCGCTCCAACTGGCAGGCGCGCGCGCTGTGGAACGGTCGCGTAATCTTGAGCGCGTTTGGCGCACAGAACGGCAGCCAGGCCGATGGCGAAATCGGCGCGGCTGCGCGCGGCGCCAAGCTTTCGGGCGCACGCCTGCAGCCGACCGAGCCTGTCGTGGCACAGGACGATTTCATGCGCGCTGATGGCCCGGGCGGCGACGGCATGCCCAAGGACGAAGCAAGTGAGACCGAAGACGTCGTGTTGGGAAAGCGTGTCCGCGCCACCGAGATAATTTCTCCTCCTGCCAAATCGGGTGAATGGCGCACCATCAGCGGCAGTTGGAAAACCAGCATGATGATCGATGCGCGCGTGCGCTTCGATTCATCGCGCAATCCCAACCCGTTCGTCTACCGCGCTGAAAGCAAGGGTTCCGGCCCGGCCATGGCGGCCACCGGAAAATGGTTTTGGAGCAATTACAGCGTAGCCGTAGCCTTCAAGCCGGTTCTTAAAAGCACCGGCGCGCCGCTTGTGGCTGCGGTCGCGGCCTATGCGCAGCCCAACGGGCAGGCGGTCATCGGCGAAGTGGATTTGCGTAGCGGGCGGGCGGCGCTGAAGCAGGGCGCGCAAACCCTGGCGCAAAGCGAAGCGTTCGCCTGTGCGCCGAACCAGTGGCATCGCCTCCTCCTCGAACCCGGCCCCGGAACCATGCGTCTGCTGGTGGACGGCATCGAGCGTGTACGTTTCACGCCTCAGAATTTCAAGAACTGGCAGGAGCGCCCTTACGCGCAGGGTGAAGCTCTGCTGCGCGCCGAACTGGGCGGCGGCAATTTTGTAGATTTCGACGACGTCAACATAGAAGCCAACTCGCCGCTGAGCGATGATTTTACGAGCGTGACCGCCGGACGTTGGGAGAATTTAAGCGGTACCTGGCAAACAAGGCCCGGCCAACCCGGTACTTTAGTTAAAACCACGAACGGCGAAGGCATTTCCGTGACAGGCGAGGCTCATCGCGATGGGCTTTTGGAAGCTGAATTCGCCCGCGAGCGTGCTGGCAAAAACACCGGCCTCATCTTCGCGCTGCGTGATAAGCAGAATTATTTCCTGGCGCGGCAAACACCGGCAGCTCTGGAAATCGTCGAAGTAATCGAGGGGAAAACGCGCCTGCTCGCCCAGACTTCGTTGCGCGTTGCCGGGCAGCCGTTCGGCGCGCATCCCTTGTCGGTTGAATGGCAGGATGGCGCTATCAAAGCGCGCCTTGGTTTTCCCAATGCGGCCAATTTTACGGCTATTGCGCTGGTTAACTCCATTCCCGCCGGGCGCACAGGATTGTGGGCCGATGGCGCTTCGGGCGCCGTTGCTACGGCCTTCCGCTCACTCAGCGCCGCGCCGACCTGGGGCGAGCCTCCCGTGCCGGCGCGCTTTCAGAAAGACCGCCTGATGCGCTTCTGGGCCAGCAACGCCGGCGCGTGGCGGCGCGTCAATCCCGATCCGGATTTTTCCAATGTTTGGTTCGAGGTCCCGTCGGAAGCGATGAAGAAAAATCCCGAGCAAATCTGGATGCACACGGGCGACTTCTTCCGTGACGCCGAAATGACCGTGCCGCTGCCCAACATGACTCCGGAAGCGCGCATGATAGTTCAATTGCGGGAAAACTTCGAAGGCATCCCGGTTGGGAATCAATCGAGAATTCTACGTCGCCTCTTCACGAAGGCTCCGCCGCAAAACGCAACCGCTTCTAAAGATAGTACGCCCAAAACCGATAAGGCGACGGCTGTTCAAGAATTGCAGCCTGGCGGCGCAAGCCTGGAAATTCAACGTGTCGGCGATAACTGGCAGTTCAAGTTGTCCGAAGGCGGCAAGTTGATCAAAACAGTGACGGCGCCTTACGAAAAACCAAAAGACGCCGATCCCGTTTACAATCCGGCGGGGACGCTGCGCTTCGTGCGGCGCCCGCTTGGCGGCAAACAGGTAGCCATAAGTGTGACCCTAAACGACAAAGTCCTGATTGAAGAGACCGCGCCGGAAAGCGCCGCCGGCACCAAGATTCTGGTGCGCCTGTTGAACATAGAGAGTATTTCAGAAGCACCGGAAAAACTACTGAGCTCGGCTTTCTGGTTTGAACGCGCTGAGGCCTCCACCTCGGCGCGCCTGGATTATACCTTTACCGGTGCGCCGGTGGACTGGTTCGCGGCACGGGGGCGCTGGGAAGTGGCCGAGCGCTGGACCTGCCAGCCGCAGTGGGGCTTCATGCGCGGCTATGACGATGTCGATCCTACCCTGTGGAGTCGCTTCGCGCCGCAGGGCGACTGGACGCTGGAAGCCTACCTCGCCACGCCGATGGACCAGACGCGCAGCGAACACAGTCCGACCGACATCAACGTAACGGTCGAGGCCGATGGCCGCAACCTGGGGTCGGGCTATTCGTTCATTTTCGCGCCCCGGCACCAGGCGCCGCATTACATCATGCGCGGCGATCAACTGGCCGTAAAAACCGCTAATGTGATGCCCAGCCTGTATGGCGGCGAACACCAGGATTGGTATTACGTCCGCATCGAGCGGCGCCGCACGCCGCAAGGTTTGCGCTTTCGCTGGTATGTCAATAACCAGGAGATCGCCGACTACCTCGACGACAAGCCGCTCAATGAAACGGCGGGGCGCATCGCGTTCTGGTCGCATAATTTCAACCTTTCAATCGCCCGTGTGCGCTTGTGGCACGACGGACTTGAAACCACGAAGGAAGAAGGCGCCGCAAAGACGGAAGCGGCACCGATAAAAAACGCGCTGGACGCCTGGACGGCGCGACGCTACGGCTTGCAGGAAGTCACCGCTAAAATCGAACCCGTTGCCGGCCAGCCCGAAACTTTAAAAGTCACTAATCCGGAAAACGGCGGTGACTGGACCGTATACGTTTCTCGCAAGCCGTTCGACGCCGAAAAGCACCCTAACATACGCTTTTCCTACCGTATGCCGCAAGGCGTGTTCGTCAACGTTTACGTAAAAATCGGCGGACGCTGGCGAGAAATTATCTTCACAGGTGATTTCACGACGGGCGGCCTGCCGCAGGAACTACTCAGCGGCGACGGTTCCATCCGCATCGGCAAATTCGAGAACGTGCGTACCGACAACGAATGGCACGACGCGACTTTCAATCTGAAAAAGGCATTGAAGGACGCCGGGCTGGATATGCAAGTCGAAGCTTTAGCCTTCGCCGCGCCAGAACGCGGTTACCTGCGCGCCGGCATCGGCGGCAACCATCAAGGCGCCACATATATGTTGCGCGATTTTCAGATGCCTCTCGCCGATGGGACAAGCAGTACGGCAGTCGCCGCTCTCAATATTGTCCGTTAATCAGAAAAGGCCCTTCTAAAAAGATGGGCCTTTTCTGATTTGCGGCAAAAGGGCATTCTAAATGATAGGCTGTCTGTCGTGTTATGTCTTCCATCAAAAATATCGTATGGCGATTGAAAAAGTAGTGCTTGAAAAAAAACCGGATGCGCCCCAAACGCCTCCGCAATTAAAAGATCCCGAGTCGGGCATGCGGGCGGCGCAATCCGTGCGGCGCCAAACGCAGCGTGTCGAAGAAGAGCGGCGGCGCCTGTTTCCCCGCGCCGCGCTGGTCGGACTGCTATCTGGATTGATCGCCGTGGCATTTCGTGGCACGTTGGAGACGGGCGTGGTATGGCGCGCGTTGCTCATCGCCTGGTCACAAAAGTTAGGGCCTTGGGGCGCGGTGGTGCCGATATCAGCGTGCGCGTTACTCTGCGGTACCGGCGTGTTTCTGGTGCAACGGTTCGCGCCGGAGGCGGCGGGCAGTGGAATCCCGCATTTGCGCGCCGTATTGAATCGCTGGCGCGGCATAGTGCCGGCGCGCCTGTTGCCGGTAAAGTTCCTGGGGGGAGTATTGGCGATTGGCGGTGGCATGGCGATGGGGCGCGAAGGCCCAACGGTACAAATGGGCGGCGCTATCGGGCAAATCGTCGCGCAATGGACGGGCGCCACGAGGGCAGAAACACGTGCTTTGATAGCAGCCGGTGCAGGCGCCGGGCTGGCGGCCGCCTTCAATGCGCCCTTAGCCGGCATGATCTTTGTCCTTGAAGAAATCCAACGCGATTTTCGGCCCGCGGTTTTTACATCCGCCTTCGTGGCCTGCATTACAGGCGACTTGATGACACGCCTGTTGGTCGGACCGCTTCCCACGTTTCGCGTGGCATCAGTAACTGTGCCGGCCATCAGTGCTCTGCCCTGCTACATCGCCCTTGGCCTGGTTGCCGGCTTTCTGGGCGTGGTATTCAATCGCGCTATTCTGGGTTCGCTGACATTTTTCGAACGACTACGCCACTGGCCTTCCGGCGTGGCCGGCGCGTTGGTGGGAGCGGCACTTGGCGCTATCGGCTTCGGCCATCCCGAGTTACTGGGCGGTGGCCATGAGTTGGCGCAAAGCGCCCTCACGGGCCAGGGTGCGCTGTCGATCATGCTGATGCTGTTCATCGTTCGCTTCATCATGACGATGGGAAGTTATGGCACGGGTGCCGCCGGCGGAATTTTCGCGCCTCTATTAGTGCTCGGCGCGCAAATCGGCCTCGTTTGCGCGTTGGTTATGCAGACTTTTGTTCCCAATTTGGTCTCACCGGTGAATTTCGCTATCGTCGGCATGGCGGCGTACTTTACCGCCATCGTGCGCGCGCCACTGACCGGCATAGTTCTCATCGCTGAAATGACAAGCGGTTACTCGCTGTTGCTGCCGCTTTTGGCCGCCTGCTGCACTTCGTATGCGGTCGCCGAGCTGTGCCGCGAAACACCCATCTACGAAGCATTGCTCGAACGCAGCCTGGGTGAGCGTATCGAAGCCGATTGATTTTGGTATTTGTCCTTGCCAACCGCGCCTTGCTGCGGTTAATTTAGCTTGATTCGACCAATCTTGCCGGCAATTCAATTTTCGGGAGTGTGTTTTGAGCAACCTTAACATCGGTTTCGTGGGCGTGGGTGGGGTGGCGCAGCCGCATTTGCAGAATTTACACGCCATGGATGGTGTGACCATCGCCGCCGTGTGCGACATCAACGCAGAGCGCGTTCAAGCCGCCGCCGATAAATTCGGCGCCAAGCCTTACAGCGACTACCGCACGATGCTTGCCGAGCAAAAGCTCGACGGCTGTTACGTCTGCGTAATTCCCGGCGCCCACGCCGAAATCGAACTCGACATAGCTAAAAATGGCTTGCCGTTTTACGCGGAAAAGCCTGTCCATATGAATTTGGACACGTGCCAGCAAGTGATTGACGAGATCGAAAAGCGAAATCTGATCAATGGCGTCGGCTATCACTGGCGTTATACGAAAGCGAGCCGCACGGCGCGCGAATTCTGCACGAAACATAAGATCAGCCTGGTCGAAGGCTGGTGGTATGGCGGCATGCCGGGCGCGCCATGGTGGCGCCAGATGAAGTTATCGGGCGGTCAACTGGTCGAGCAGACCACGCATATCGTGGACATGGCGCGCTACCTCGCCGGCGAAGTAAAAACCGTTCGCGCGCTTGGCAGCACCGGCGCGATGACCGATGTTGAGAACTACGACATCCACGATACCTCCATCGTACTCTTGGAATTCGACAGCGGCGCCATCGGGCAAATTACCAGCGGCTGCATCGCCGAAAAACATGGCGGCAGCAAGGTCGAAATCACGGTCAAGGGCCGCAACTGGTCGGCGTGGACGAATGCGGGCGATGCGATTTTGCGTGGCCCTGACATCGAAGCTGGCGAAGAGAAAATCGCCAGTAACCAAAGCTGGGCCGAGCAACTGGGCAACGGCGACACGGCGTTCATTGACGCGATCCGCAGCGGCGATGGTAGCGGCATCCTCAGCCCTTATATCAGCGGCGCGCAGACGCTCGCGATTACTTTAGCAGCGAACGAAGCGATGCAAACCGGCGAAGCGGTCAAAGTGCGTCGTTTCGTTTAAACCGCTTTCAAAGAAGAGTTAATGGCAGGTAATATACGTCACGGATCGACACCTTATTAGGCAATATAAGCGGCCCTCTGCTAAGCGACGGCGTAAGTACGCTGAGCTATCGGCCTTACCTCTATAGTGTTGATTTGTGCAGTCAAACTCGTCAATAGATATTGACCACATATCGACCAATGGTTGATTTGTGACACATTTTTGACGACCCGAAAATCAGTTGCGGCAAGGGAAGTCGGCGATTAATCGGCAAGGAAAATTGCAAAAAAGCGACGCATAACGAAGTGCGCCTTGCGGGACGAAAAAGCGATTTTTGGCGGTCGAAAACCGCATTTGCGCCTTTTTGCTTCGATAATTGTATTGAATTATTAGAGCAAAAAACCGCTCTGAATTGGAAATCCTCAGTTTTGCTCTAATAATATCGGTGGGTTATTAGAGCAAAACCGAATTTCTGAAATGCAGCGAGACAGGTGCGCTGTAACCGAGCGCCTCTGCCAGCCAGCGCTTAAACCCATTACCCGTGGCGGGCAAGGATCAGACTGATTCTATGACAGCATATGGCAAGGAAAACCGTCTTAGAAATCGGGGTGCGATTGCGCCACGAATGACCTGGATTTTTAGTTGTTGTACTACCTCGATATCGAGGCTTGATATTCACACTGGCGCTGCCATTCCTTCGCGGCGCGTTTCTTTTTCAGGCGCGCCTTGCTCTCTTTATGCCGTTGCACTTTTTGCGTCTTCTTATGTAAATCGCGTCGTAGTTTCAATTGCTGCCATCGAGCTTCGCTTTCTTCGATACGTATTGGCTGCGTTTCACGCACGTCGCGGAGCGACATCTCCGGCGTGGTCCACCAACAATCAGTAGACCAGCCTTGCGAAATCATATAGGCCAGTTTTTTCCACTGATTTTCGTCGCTGCGGCGCGGTGGCGAGAAATGCTTGCCGACACAGGGCATTTTGCCGCCGCAGGTCGTGCATTTCTTTGGCAAAATCGGCCTGATGTGGCGACCGTTAACAATATACGATGGCCCGGTTTGCGGCACGCCCTTGATGGAACGACGGCAGTTCACGCAGATGAAATGGAATGTATGCGGGACGGTCCAATCCATATCATCACGCTTCCTGCAGACTTTCCAGAGCCAGGTGGAACTGCGTGTTGTAAAGGTTGGCATACAGCGGGCAGTGTTCAAGCAGTTCGCGGTGCGGCGCGCAGTCTATGATGCGGCCATCCTGCATGACGGCGATGCGGTCGGCGCCGAGAATGGTGGAGAGGCGGTGCGCGATGACGATGTTGGTGCGGCCCTGCATGAGCTTGGATAGCGCTTCCTGGATGAGCGCTTCGCTTTCGCTGTCGAGCGCGCTGGTGGCTTCATCCAGAATCAAAATGCGCGGGTCGCACAGGAAGGCGCGGGCGATGGCGATGCGCTGCTTCTGGCCGCCGGAAAGCTTGGCGCCACGCTCGCCGAGCAACGTGTCATAGCCGTCGGGTAGCTTGTCCAGGAATTCGTGCGCGTGGGCAGCATGAGCGGCACGTTCGATTTCCTCATCGCTGGCGCCCGGCTTGCCGTAGAGCAAATTCTCGCGCACGCTGCCGGAAAAAAGCAGCGTCTCCTGCGCAACGACGCCTATCTGGCTGCGCAAGCTGCGCAAGTTCACATCGCGCAAGTCGGTGCCGTCTATGAGGATTTTGCCTTTTTGCGGGTCGAAAAAGCGCGGGATAAGCTGCACCAGCGTGGATTTTCCAGCGCCGCTGGGGCCGACCAACGCTATCACTTCGCCCGGCTTGATATCGAGGTCGATGTCGCGCAGCACCGGCGCACCGCCATCGTAGCTGAAGGTGACGTTCTTCAAGTGCAGCGCACCTTCGACACGGCCCAACTTGCGCGCTTCCGGCTTTTCGCGCACGTCCGGCTCAATGTCGAACACCTCGAATACGCGGTCTATCGCCGCCAGCGAGTTGTGCAAAATCGTGTTCATTTCGCTGATGCGGTTGAGCGGCATGTAAAGCTCTTTCACCAGCAGAATGAATGCGATAACCGTGCCCGTCGAAGTCTCGCCGTGCAGCACGCGATAACCGCCGTACCAGATCAGCATCAGCGTGGCGGTGTTGGTCAGCCACTGCGTCAGCGAGTTGGAGAGCGAGGTTATCTGCACGCTGCGCATGGTCAGGTCGTACAGCCCGCGCGCCCCGTGGAAAAACGAATTCGCCTCGCGCTTTTCCGCCGCGAAGCTTTTCACCACGTGGATGCCGGCCACGCGCTCCTGCACGTCGCCGGAAAACTCTTCGATCTTCTCCTGCACCGCCTTGGTCGTCGACTTCGCGCGGCGCCCGAAGGTTTTCATGAGCGCGATGTAAAACGGAAACACGACCATCGAAGCCGTCGCGAGCGGCCTGTCCATGCTGAACATCAGCCAGATGTAAAACGCGCACGAGACCAAATCCATCCATATGGCGGTCATGGCGCTGCCAACGAAGTTCTGCGCGAGCGCGATGTCGCTCATCAGACGCGATACGATGCCGCCCGATTGGTTCTGGTGGAAAAACGAATGGCTCAGGCGCGTAATGTGCTGATATAGATCGGTGCGCAAATCGAGAATGACCCGGTGCCCGGCCAACTGGGCATAGTACGAGCGATAGTAGAAGCTGATGCCCCACCAAAGGTAAATGATGAACAAGGCACCCATCAATATGTTGAGCTGGCCCCAGGGCGTGCGCCAGAACGCGCCCGGCAGCAGCTTCGCGACCCAGTTCAAAAAGTTCAACGTGAAGTTGTACGATACGTCGTGCGTGCCTTCCGCGCGCCCTGAGGGCACCAGTTTGTCGGTGACGAAGCGGAGTGCCACAGCCAGCGAAGCCGGGAGCGTGAACTTCAAAATACCCGCGATGACCGCGCCGGAAATCAAGCCGATATAAGGCCGGACATAACCCAAAAACCTCACCAGCGATGAACGAGTTTTCGTATCTTCCGCACGGCGGCTTTGCACCTTCCGAAAAACGAAAATCTTGCGAGATGTGGGAATTTTATCGGATGGTTTGCGAGGAAAAGGCGACAATCGGCGTGCCGCGCTGAGAACAGACATATTACTTCTATACCCACAATTAAGTTGCCATGACAAGCAAATTCCGCGTTTTCATTTGAAAATTACAAAAATTAAAGAGGAGGCAAACATTGCCTCCTCTTTAGATTCGCGAGAAAAGCACCGCCTAAGAAGCCGCGCGTTTCCTGTCATCGCCGCAAGACGCCCGCGACAAGATATTCGCCACGCCGCAAAAGGCGCAGGCGACCATCAGCCATAACATCACGTATGTCCCACGCACTGTCAGGCTCAAATCGACGACGCCGGCGCGTTCCGTATCGAAATGCGAGATGAACATGGGAATGGGCAGCCAGGGCAGCACCAACACGCCGGCGACCATGACGAAAAAATAGCCGCGCCAGCTTTCACTACGTGCGCCCCAAACCGCGCCCGCCAGTGCCGGCAACACAGCGGTTGCCGCCACTACGGCACCCCACCCGACTATGTGGCAGAACGCTGCAAATATCCAGCAGCTCGCGGCGCCCATAAACAGCATCAAAAAAGCGAGGGCGCGCAATTTCAAATGGCCGCGCCGCAACCAATGGCGCAGGTTGTCGAGCCGGCGATGGCGCGCGATGGCGCGGCCCGTCGCATGCGCCTCGCCGAACTGCTCCATCGCAAGCCGCGCGGCGTCCGGATCGCCACCGTGCCGGTTGATCAACATTTGCAGGTGGCCGCGCACTTCGTCGCGAATTTCCTCGCGTTGCACGGCGTCCAGCATTTTCAATTCATCCGAAAGCGCATCCAAATAAGCTTCGACTTCACCATTCGCCGCGTCATTTTCCGCGCGACCGCTTTCTTCCTTTGCCATATGAAGCACCTCCCATCAACATTCCACGCTCAATCCATTACCGATTTCCGCTCCCGGCCACTGACCGCCTGCGCTAAAATGCGCGCCACGCCGCCGAAAGCACAAGCCACCCATAGCCACATCAACAAGTATGTAAATCGCACCCAACCGCCCAGATCGATCGTTCCCGCATGAAACCTATCGTTATGGGTGTACACAATGGGTATTGGCAGGCACGTCAAATCGACGTTACCGGAATTGGACAACCCGACGTGCGCGTATTGCATGAATTGGGGCAACTCGGTGGACGGCATACTGGTGTTCGTATAGGACATGGATACGGGCAGACAAGCGGCGATAAACGCGGCGAGCAGAACGACCGCGACATAACCGGAGCGCGAAGGGGCCGGGCGAGTGCCCCACAAATAACCGATCAATGCCGGTATAAACGGTCCGATTATGAAACTCCGCCAAATAGCGGGCGAGTTCGTTTGCTTGCAGAATTCGACGGTTAACCAGGCGCCGAATACACCCGTCAACAATAATTGCAACAATACCAGACGCAATTGCCACGGCCCCCGCCGCAACCACGAGCGAATGTTATCCAGGCGTGCCCGGCGTGCCAGGGCACGACCGACCTTTTCCGCGTCGCCAAACTGCGCCAGGGCCAGCGACGTCGCATCCGGTGCGCTATCCTGACGCGCGATAAGCAATTGCAGATGCGCGCGCACTTCCCGGCGAATTTCCTCGCGCCGTACGGGATCGAGCGATTCCAATTCACCGCACAGCCGGTCCAAATACGCCTCGACTTCGTTAACGGAGCTTTCGCTCACTGCGCTCGTTCCGACTGGTTCATTTGCCGCGAGACGGTTTTCTTTCTTTACCATGCGAAGCACCTCCGATGACGGTTTCGACCGCATCCACGAAACTGCGCCAATGCCGCATGCGCTGTTCCAGCGTTCCCAACCCCGCCGTCGTGATCTCGTACACCTTGCGCGCCTGCCCTTTGTCGGGATTGTCCCAGCGGCTCTCGATGAGGCCATCGGCTTCGAGCGAGTGCAGCGTGGGATACAGCGTGCCGTCCTTGAATTGCAAGGCGCTCTCGCTACGCCGCTCCAATTCGCGGGCGATGCCGTAACCATGTAGCGGCCCATCGCGCAAAATTGCTAACACTAAGGTCGGCGTATTGCCTTTCAATAACTCCCTGTCCAACTCCACGTGGCACCTCCTATTGAATAGCATTATATATTGGATTCCAATGCATATCGAAAAGTTCGCCGAAAAAATTAAAAAAGACGGCTATTGTCTCGTGCCCGATTTAGCGAGCGACGCGGAAGTTGAATCTTTACTATCCGCATTATGCGAAGCGCAGGATGGAGTTGGCGCACGGCACGGACCAGGCGGCGTTTATGCGATGCGCAACCTGCTGCAAATAGAAGCGGTGCGCACGTGGGCCTATGGAGATGCTATACGCCGGATGTTAGCGCCAATTTTAGGCGAAGACTTTTCCGCAGTGCGCGGCATACTGTTCGATAAAATGCCGGGCGCAAACTGGAAAGTCGGCTGGCATCAGGATTTGAGCATCGCCGTGAAAGAGCGCGTTGACGTGCCGGGCTTCAGCCCGTGGTCGGAGAAAGCCGGAGTTATCCACGTACAGCCGCCGGCGGAAGTGTTGGAAGAGATGCTAACGGTTCGCCTGCACCTGGACGCGTGCGATGAAAGCAACGGCCCCTTACGCCTGGTGCCAGCCTCGCATCTGGATGGAAAATTGGATTCCGAACAAATCAATGCAAAACGCCGCGACAACGGCCAGGTGATCTGCACCTGCCCGCGTGGCGGCGCGCTGCTGATGCGACCGCTCTTAATGCACGCTTCCTCGCCTGCGACGGCTCCCGGGCATCGGCGTGTGGTACATATCGAATTCGCCGCGAAGCCGCTGCCGGGCGGGCTGGAGTGGTGTTGAACGAGTAGCTGCCTTACTGCGGCGTTTTCGGTACGACGATGGCGGCTTGCGGCTCGTATTCCACGAGATAGCTTTTCGTCGTCGCGCGGCGTGAGACGTCGTTCCAGGCGCCGCCTGAAGCCATGTTGACCGTGTCTTCCCCGCCTAACGCGCTGGGTGTGTCGCTTGGTTCACCCGCCCGCCAGTTGGCAAAGGCGAAGGGTTCGCCGGTAATCCACGTAAACCCTTCATTCGGTTCGACGCTGCCGAAGGCCTGGAAGGCTCCGATCCAGGGTTCCGAGCCAAGGCACAACTTTGTTACGAAGTCCTGCTCGCCCGCCGACGTGATGGTCGCGAGATGGCCTGGCATCCCTCTATACACCCGCCGTTCCGCGGCGCTTATCGCCTGGTACCACGGCAGCGGCTGTCCAAGTTGCACGAGTTCGTAGAAGTGTTTGTTGGCGGCAAAGGCGGCGACACCATCGCCTGCGATAATACGTTCTTCCGGCAAAAGCGCGGGAGGTTTAAGAATGGCCTCACATTTACCGGCGCTGCCTGAATCGAACAGGCTTTTGATTTCGGCTGCGGAAAGAGCGCGATTGTAAATCGCGGGTTCGTCCAACGAACCTTTAAAATAACCCGGCTCGCCATAGGCTAAATGCTGTTCGCCCTTGCGCCCGAAAGTAAGGGCGCCTGGGGATTGATCTATGAAATTGTTCGCGGTTTGCGCCTCCGCGACGCCATTCACATATGTCGTCCAATTCCCGTTTCGGTAGGTTACCGCCACGTGATACCAAACGCCGCTTTGCGCCACCGTCGTCGAGATAGCCGCCGAATTGTTGTGGTGGCCGGCCTCGAAGCGGTTTTGGGTGTTGCACCACAATCCCCAATCCCACTGTCCATCTAAAGGCCCTTTGACTATGAGAGCTTTATAATGGTCGCTCGCTTCAAGGCGTACCCAGGTTTCAATCGTGAACTGGCCGGAAGGCGCGAAATTGAAACTCTCGTTATAGGGCACGACGGCATAATCATCTACACCGTCGAAGCTGAACGCCTGCCCTACTTTGCCCGCCGCGAATGACGCGCCGTTTCGCAGCAAAACGTTATAGCCACCAACGGCATTTCCGTTATTCTCCGCCTGCCACCAGGCGACAAGGCCTTGTGGTGGCGCGACACATGTTTGCGCGCGCGACACCGTTATCAGGCTCAACGACACGAGCAGCGATGCGGCGCGGACCGATCTTCGTAAAAGCGCATTCTTCAATGAGCGCTACTTTTCTATGGTTTCAATTCACCAAATCGCCGATCAGCATTATGCCGCCGACACGCATGGCGGTGCCATCGTACTTCTTCGGGTCGAAGCCGGGCTTATTCTTTTCGATATCGGTTACCGGCGAACGGTCAGGCTGCTCGGGCAGAATCTCAACAGTGACGGAGTGCTCGGTGTCGGCCAAGCCGTCGCCGATGCCGAGGGTGGCGAGGCGATGATAAGTGCAGTATTTATCGAAGCGCGGCACGCTCCAGGTTTTACCGTCCAACGTGACTTGCACTTTGGCGCCGTCGGGGCCGAGAAGATCGTAAAGCTTCACCGCGGTGCCCTTGAAGCGGAAGGTGATCTTTTCGCCAGGCGTCGTCGCTTCCCAGATTTCCGGCATGCGGTTGGAGAAGTTCTTGAACAACTGCGACTTGTCGTCGAGCTTTTTCCAGCCCGGCGTGAGCATCGCGAGTTGCAAAGGAACGATTTTCGCGTTTTCCCAGTTGTCGGCCTGCATCGACGGTTTCAATTCATGCGGGCCGGTTTTGCCGACGGGCGCCATCGCATTTACGGCATCGCCGACGATGTCGGCGTAAACCTGGTGCGCGGCATCCAGAGGATGCGTGCTATCCGTGGAAAACAGCATGATGCCATCCGGCGTTGGTTTGTCTTTGCCATTCTCGTCTTTCTCCGGCACGACCCATAATTTGCCTGCCTGGAGCATCTCGCTCATTTTGTAGGCGACGCTGATGGAGGGGATATTGTAGTAATCCGCCAGCTTTTCCATCGCCGAGGCCGAACGGGGAAAGTTTCCGTTTTTCAAATCGTTCGCCTGGCCGCCCTGGAATGTATAGACGAAACAGATGTCGGTCGTTGGGTCGGCTTTCCAGGTCTGGCGCACGATGCCTTCCATGCCGCGCCAGATGTTTTCCGGCGACGCGCCGCCATCGTTGACCGCGAATTCGACGAAGACCAGGTCAGGCTTGAAACGCAGCACGTCCTGCGCGTTACGATAAACGCCGAGGTCGCTGCCGGTGCCGCCGATGGCCGCGTTGATTTCGCTGATCTTCGCGTTCGGCCATGTTTGCTGAAACCATTTCAGCGTCTTGGGGCGCCAGCCGTTGGCCGCCGTGATGCTGCCTCCGAAATAGGCGATTTTGACTTCCTGGCCGGCGTTCAACTTCGCCAGCACGTTCGGGATACCGCCACGCAATACCTGCAACTTAGCCGGCACAAGCGGGAACCCTTGGTTCTGCGCCGAAGCGCCGTCAGCTGCAAAAAACAGGCTCATTAGCAAGCCTCCGAAAATCAACTTATTCATGTGTTCCACTCTTTCTTGACACAAAGACGCTAAGGCACGAAGACACGAAGTTTTTAAAGGAGTCATGCCCTCTTTTTTATCCCCTCTCCTTCTTCGCGTCTTTGTGCCTTAGCGTCTTCGAGTTTCCAACTAAGGTTTACCCCTTAACAGCACCGGAAGTCAGGCCGGCGATGAATTCTTTTTGCAGGAGCAAGAACAGCACGATGACGGGCAGGATGGAAAGCAGCGTGCCTGCCATCAGTGGGCCGTACTGCTGGTGTTGCGGGTCGATCATGCTATTAAGGCCAATCGGCAAGGTGAAGTTGCCGGTGGAGTGCAAAATGATCTGCGGCCACAGGAAGCTGTTCCACGCGCCCATGAACGAGATTAAACAGAACGCGCCGACCATGGGGCGCACCACGGGCATGATGATATCCCAGTAGATGCGGAACTCGCTCGCGCCGTCGATGCGGGCGGCGGCCATCATCTCGTCCGGAACCTGCATGATTGCCTGGCGAAAAAGGAAGATGCCGAAGACGCTGACCGCGCCGGGGATGATGAGTCCCCACTGCGAATCCATCAGGCCGAGATGGTAAATTTGTTCGTAAAGCGGGGCCATCAGTACCTGGTTCGGGATCATCAGCGTCGTCAGCATCAGCACCGTGATAATGCCTTTGCCCTTGAAATGGAACTTCGCGAGCGCGTGGCCGGCGAGGGACGAAAGAAAGAGCTGCAAAATCACGATTGTGCCAGTCACGAACGCGCTATTCAGTATGAATAGCGCGAACGGAAAATTAGGCGTGGTGAAGAGCGCGCTGAAATTATCGAGCGATGGCTTCGGCGAGAAGAAGTAATACGCGAAGATATCGGCATCCGGCGATTTGGTGGATGCCGCGATGAGCCAGAAAATCGGCGACATGACGAGCAACGCCAGCACGACCAGCAGCACAAGAAGCGCGCCGCGACCGAGATAGGCCCGGGGCGAACTTTTCATGCGTCGCTCCCCTGCATGGCGCCGGTCAGGCGCAGTTGCACGAAGCTGATGATGAGAACCATGAAAGCCAGGGTCCAGCCAACGGTTGAAGCGTAGCCCAGGTCGCCGGTGACGAAGCCGAAGCGGTACAGGTACATCACGACCGTAAGGCCGGAGTTGTTCGGCCCCGAGGTTTGATTAAGCAGGATGTACGGCAGCTCGAAGAGTTGGAACGAGCCGATAGTGCTGGTGATGATCGTGAAGACCGCCACAGGCTTAATGCCCGGCAAAGTCACAGCGCGAAACTGCTGCCAGCCGCCCGCGCCATCCACCTGCGCGGCTTCATACAGGTCTCGATCGACAGCCTGTAACGCCGCCAAATAGTAGATCATGTGGTAACCGGAGTAGAGCCACACGCCGGTCAAAATAAGCGTCGGCATCACCAGGCTCTGATCGCCGAGGAACTTGGTATCGAGCGGGAACCTGTCCGGTGAGAGGGAATGCAATATGTTGATGATGATGCCGTCTTTCGGTACCAGCAGCACCGAAAACAGCACGCCCACGAAAACGCTGCCGACGAGCTGCGGCGAAAAGAAAGCCAGACGGAAAAGGCTGCGCCCTTTGACCCATTTCTGCGACAGTAAAATCGCGAGGGCCAGCGCGATGGGCAACTGCAAAACGAGCGACCAAAGGGCGAAGGTCACGGTGTTTTTGACCGCCACCCAGAAATCTGAATCGTGCAGGAGGAATGAAAAATTCTTCGTGCCGACGAACGCCGAGCTTTTCGGCCCGCTGGTCGAGTAGAAAGCCAGCATGAGGCTCTTCACAATGGGCCACGCCTGGAAGAGGGCGAACAACACCAAAAACGGCGCCACGAAAAGATAAGGCGCGTATTTTTGTTGCAGGCGATGGCTGTTGTTCATTTTGTTTAGTAGCCACAGATGGACACAGATGAACACGGATAGTAGGAATGGCTTTGTTTAGAGCCACAGGGCAAACGTATCCGTCGTTCTAATTAAGATTGATTGCATTACGCCTATCGCAAAACCCTCTTGCAAAACTCTCTGTGTCCATCCGTGTTCATCTGTGGCTAATTTCCTTACCGATCAAAACGGATTCCTCGCAATCAACGCGCGCAGTTCATCGGCGCTGCGTTTAAGGCGGGCGCGCACGTAGGGTTCGAAATCCTCGTCGCCATCGGCGCGGTACTTCGTGACGCAATCAACGAGCGCTTCGCCGAGCTTGGCGCGCGATTGAAGGATAAACGGGCTGAGATTCTGTGGCGGCTCGGTCGGCGCGAGGGCCGCGAACATCGTCCCCAGGCGCTGACCGCCCCAGAAGGGGCGCGGTTCGTTGAAGGCCGGCTCTTTCCAGGCGGAGCGCAAGGCCGGCAGTATGTTCGTATTGCGGAAACGCTCGCCGAGGCCCGCTTTGTCCAGGTAAAGGCTCAGAGCCAACTGCCAGGCTAAATCGGGGTTGGAACTCTTTTTGGTGATGCCGAGCATGGTGCCGCCCCAGGTGCTGGTGCGCCGTCCGCCGCGCGTTACCGCCGGCAGCGGCATCAGCTTCAGCTTGCCCATCATTTCCGGGTCGAACTCTTTGGTCTTCTTGTCAGTGAACATCCCTTCAATGGTTTTCGTGCGCCAATCGGGGCACATCATGCAAAGAAAGTAACCGTCCTTGATGGCGCCGCCCAGAGCCTGACTGCCTGCGAGGCTGCTGGCGATGCGGTGTTCGCCGGCCACGAGCGGCACGAACCACAACATGGTTTGCACGCCGATTTCGTTATCGAAGATGACGTTACCCTCGGCGTCGAAATGACCGCCGCCACGCTGCAGCAGGCAGGGGTCGAAGTGCGCCGTGCGGCCTTCCTCCAGTTCCAGCATGTAACGCAGGTTCGGGCCAGTCAGCTTAGTCAAGCGCCGTCCGACCGCGATAAAGTCGTCCCACGTTTCAATTTTGGAAACGTCGACGTGCTCCTTTTCAAACACCTCGGCGTTGTAGGCGAGCATCATCGGGTGCACGTCGTGCGGCAGGCCAAAGATGTGACCGCGCGTGGTGTACGGCGCGAACCGCGCCGTTACCATCTGGTCGAGCAACTTAGCTTGCTTGATGCGGTCGGTCAGATCGACGAAACCTATGTCTTCGATCGGCCCACGGAAATAGGCGCCGGCGGAATCAATGGGAATTTCGACGACATCCGGCAGCGCCACGCCGCTCCACATGGCGGCCTGCAGGCGCTGCGTGACGACGTTCCACGTCACCTGTTGTAAGTTGATCTTTACGCCGGGATGTTCTTTTTCAAACGAGGGAAAGGCAGCCTGGTACGCATCAACGTGCTCCGGCGCGAAAACCCACATGGTGATGGTTTTCGTCGCGGCGTCGCCGCGCGTCGCGAGGTAATTTTGCGCGCTCCACACGCCTTTGACCGCGCCTGAGATAAGCGCGAGCAATAATATCCAGAGCGCCGCGCGGCCAAAGGGGAAGGAGTTCATGAAAATTCGGAATGTGGAATGCGGAGCGCGGAATGGAATCATTCCCCACTCCGCATTCCGCATTCCGAATTTCAAACAATCGCTTGTTCGGTTTCTTTGTCGAAGACGTGCGCGGCGGTGGCATCGAGCACCACGTCGAGTTCGCCGCCTTCTTTGGCTTTGGTCTCGGCATCCACGTCAGCGAGGAGCGTGTGCTGGCCGGAGGTGAGATAGATAATCGAGTTGGCGCCCATCGGCTCGATGACGTCCACTTTCATGCGCGCGACGTTGCCGGAATCACCAGCCGTGGGCGAGGCCAGCGCCTTGTCGTGGATATCTTCGGGACGCAGGCCTAAAACCACGGTCTTGCCGATGTAGTTTTGCAATGGCTTCGCCCGCTGTTCAGATAGATGGATTTGGAACGAACCGGCGTCCACGACCGGCGCGCCACCGTTTTTAGTGACCTGCGCCTCGACGAAGTTCATGGACGGTGTGCCGAGAAAGCCCGCCACGAACATATTGACCGGTTCGTGATAAAGCTTGAGCGGCGTGTCGCACTGCTGGAGCAGGCCGTCCTTCATGACGACGATGCGCTGGCCCATCGTCATCGCTTCAACCTGGTCGTGCGTGACGTAAATCGTGGTTACGCCAAGGCGGCGGTGCAATTTGATGAGTTCGGCGCGCGTTTGGACGCGCAGCTTGGCGTCGAGGTTGGAGAGTGGCTCATCCATCAGGAACACTTCCGGATGGCGCACGATGGCGCGCCCGAGAGCCACGCGCTGGCGCTGGCCGCCTGACAGAGCTTTCGGCTTACGATCCAGTAAATGCTTGATATCGAGCAATTCGGCGGTTTCCTGTATATTGCGGTCGATATCGGCTTTGATCTTTTTTGCTTCGACGGAGTGCGTCAGTTGCCAGGCCATGCCCGGCAACTGGCGCAGGCGCAGGCCGAAGGCCATGTTGTCGTATACGCTCATGTGCGGATAAAGCGCGTAGTTCTGGAACACCATCGCGATGTTGCGGTCGCGCGGCGGCACGTCGTTGACCAGACGGTCGCCGATGCGGATTTCGCCGCCGGTGGATTCTTCGAGACCAGCCACCATGCGCATTGTCGTGGACTTGCCGCAACCCGAGGGGCCGACCAAAACCAGAAACTCGCCATCTTCAATGGTGAGGTTCAGGTTGTCCACGGCCTTAACTTCTTTTTTCGTCTGGGGATCGGTAAAGACTTTAGTGAGATTACGCAGCTCGACACGCGCCATGCAGATGTAACTCCAATTTGGAACCAAATTTTGAATCGTAAGGAATTGAGACAATCTTAGGCGCGTAACGCGGCGCTGTCAAGGAAATAAAACCAATACAAGGCTGTTCAGGCATTCTCCTATCCACACCCTCTATTTTTTCCAGCGCGTGCCATCTATATTGTTTGGTGAATTACCAGCCAGCCAAAAACAAATTTAAGGCAGGGCTTTTGCAACGTCAGTATCGCCAAATCGAAGAAAATTCAAAAATAATTTATCGAAGCTTATTGTTTTATCTTATGGTTGAGATTATGCGATAAGCTTGCAAATGTGTGAATTTGTGAAAAATAGCACAAAAACCTTGTGAAATTTGCCACAAATGAAAAGACCTATTGCGAGGCGCATATAATGGGCCGATTTATAGGTTTTAGAGGCGTGGTTACGCGGCTTGACGAATGAGGTTTCAATAGTTAGAATCGCAATGACCCGGAAGCAGGAACGCCATGAATAGTGGCCCTCAGGACGGCCCACCTAAGAACTTGAGTTGGACGCAAGCCCGTTTGGTGCGCCTGACACAGGGTGGCCCAAAAGGGGCGCAGGCCTCTGCGATAGGTTTCGTGCTGGCCGGGCCGATCATCGGGGGGTTCTTGATCGGTTGGTGGATCGATCAGAAATTCCATACCGAGTATTGGGTTTTGATTATCGGTTTGCTCGGTGTTTTCGGCGGGTTTCGCGAGACGTTCGCACTGTTGAAAAACCTGGAGCCGACGAAGGCCGAGCGCACGCCACCGCCGGGGCGGGACAAGACTGTCAGAAAGCCGCCACCGGTAATGGAAGCGCCTGATACGTCGCCTAAGCCGCGTTTGTTCAGCGTGCCGCCACCGCCTTTTGCGACAGGCGGAACAGAGCAGCAAAAAGCCGCGCCACAGAGCGCGGAGGAAGTTTTGAAGCAGTTGTTGGGCGAAGAAGACGAAGACTCGCCTGAAGAAAAGCAATGAGCAGTTTTCAGGTGCCCGCGCCGCCGCAGGCGTCGTTCGAGAAAGCGGTTCGAAAACCGGTAAACCGGTCTCAGCTGCAGAAACGAATAGTGCCGTTGGACAGTAAGTTTTTGCAGCGGGCGTATCGTATCAATCTGGCCTTCGGCGCTTTTCTAAGTCTGGGATTGGCGGTCATTCTACATAGCGTGGCCGCCTTACTTTCGAGTGCCGCAGGCGTATTGAGCGCCCTGCTGGTTTTGAAAGCGAAAGAACTGTTCGTTTTAAAGGTAGTACGCCCACTGGATGCGCCGCCTTACGCGGGTTCAGGCAAGTGGCTGCCGCGCTGGGCCATTGGCATCGGAAAGTTTTTCGTGATTGGCGCGGGGATTGCGCTGTTGCGCCGTTTCGAATTGATGGATTACGTCGCGTTCGTCATTGGCTGCGCAGCGGTGCAAATAACGATCATCTCCATGGCGCTGGGCCGGCTGCTGGGAAATCGCGATGCGAACCGTTCCCTGCGCGACATTTACGTTGCGCCATACAAAATTAAAAACACGCCTCATGTTTAAAACATTTCGCTCCCTATTCCTGGCCGTTGTGCTTTGTTTCGCCCTGCCCGTGGTGGCGCAGGAAGCGGGCCACGAAGCGTCAGGCGCCGCATCGGGCGCCATGGCGGCGCCAGCCGAACACGGCACCGAAAGCGGTCACGCGGAAGAGCCAAGCGGCCCGTTTGACGCCCACCAGGGTACATGGATCAACCCCATCGTGCGCACTATTCTGGGCCTGCCCAAACCGGAAGTTTCCATTCACGAAGGCGATCCGCACGCCGGACCCAAGGAAAGCGTGCGCTACGACTTCCTGTTTTTGGCGCTCGGCATCATGGCGCTCATCGCCGTTTTAGGTGTACTGGCCGGCAAGCAGGTCAAACTGCGGCCCGAAGGCAAGCCGACTTCCATCGCGAACGCGGTCGAAGCCGCCGCAGAAGGCTATCACAATTACCTGGTCGGCATTATGGGGCCGGCGCTTGCGGATAAATACTCGCCGCTGATCTCGTCGTATTTCTTCGCTATCCTGCTGATGAACTACGCCGGATTGATTCCCGGTCTGATGTCGCCGACGGCGAACCCAAACGTGCCGATTGGCCTGGCGCTGGTGGCGTTTTTCGCCGTGCATTTCATCGCCATCAAGGAAGCGGGCTTCAAAAGCTGGATCATGCACTTCGTGGGTGAGCCGCTCTGGCTGGCGCCGCTGAACTTCCCGCTGCACATCATCGGCGAGCTTATCAAGCCAATCAGCCTTTCGGTGCGTTTGCTGGGCAACGTCTTCGGCGAGGAAATGGTCGTCATGAAGCTGGCGGCCCTCGGCATGAGCCTGGCCGGAGCATCGCTGCTCATCCCCGGCGTGCCGTTCAACCTGCTCATGATGTTCCTCGGCGTGCTGTTCGGCGCGCTGCAGGCGCTTGTATTCTCTACACTCGTGGCGATTTACATTTCGATCCTCAGCACGCACCACGACGACCACGATGAGCACAACGCGCACGGCCACACCGAGCACGTGCGCCTGCACGGCCATGAGCAGATAGTTGGCCATCCTTCGGAAGCCACCATTGCGATGGTCGCGCATCCGGCGGAAGCGACCGTGGCTTAAGGCACGGTTCGCATTGAGATTGACTTTTACAAACTTTTAGATATAACCTTCCGGCTGCGCGCTGGAGAAAGGAGAAAGGCACATGATTTACTTTGGTCTTTTGGCTCTGGCAGTAGGCCTGGGCCTGCCGATTGCGGCGCTTGGTTGCGGCATCGGCCAGGGTATCGCGGTCAATGGCGCGATGCAAGGCATGGCGCGTCAACCGGAGGCGGCAGGCACGATCCAGACCGGCATGATTATCGGTCTGGCCATCATCGAGTCGCTCGTGATCTACAGCCTGGTCATGTTCTTCATGCTCCAGGGCAAGCTGCCGAGCTTTGACACGGTTCGCCCCGTACTCGAAGCCGGTGCGAAGGCGGCCGGTTTGATCGGCTGATTATCGCGCAGGGTTTCCACTCTCCGGAGTGGAAACCCTGCACCAACATTCGGAAAAAATAGCGGAAGAATCCGGCGTGGAAGCAACATTCATAGAAGTCGCCGGTACAGGAACACATGGAGATTTTACAACTATTCGGGATTGAGCTTAAGTTTTTCCTGACGATCAGCATCGGCTTTTTGGTGCTGTTCTTCGTCCTGAAGACTTATGCTTTCGGCCCGATATTCGGCATGTTGCAGGCGCGCCAGGACAAGATTCGCGGCGACCTGGACGATGCCGAAGCGCGCCGCAACGAAATGGTGGCACTCCAGAAGCAATACGAGGAGCGCCTGGCGCAAATCGAAGACGAAGCACGCGATAAAATCCAGGAAGCGACACGCCAGGCACAGGTGGCGCGCGAGGATCTCCTGGAAAAAGCGCGCGCTGAAGCGCAGGCCATCGTGGAGCGGGCGCGCGGCGAGATCGTGCGCGAGCAGGAGATCGCCAACGCCGAGATGCGCAATCAGATCGCGCAACTCTCGACGCAGGTGGCGGGCCGCCTCATCAAGCAGACGCTCGATCCCAACGCCCATGCGCGCCTGATCGACGACATCATTGCCGGTATCGGTACCACTGCCAACGGTGTTTCCAATGGAGGCACACGCTAATGGCGGGCGATCATCGCGCGTCACGGCGCTATGCGCGGGCGCTTTTCAATGCGGCACTCAAAGGCGGCGAAGTGGACGAAGTCGCCGCCAGCCTCGATGCCATTGCGCAAGCGGCAGAGGCAACGCCGCAGTTCATGAACGTCATGCGCCATCCGCTGATTACGCGCGAGCGCAAGAAAGAGATGCTGCACCACATCTTCGAAGGTCGCGTACAGCCGGTTGTCGAGCACTTCTTATTTCTTTTGATTGAAAACGACCGTGCCGCGATCCTGCCTGACATCGGTGAACAGTACAAGCGCTTTCTGGATGAGCACAAGCGCGAAATGGATGCGGAAGTAGTTTCAGCCGTGCCGCTGACGCCCGCGCAAACCGAGGCGCTGAAAACGCGCCTCCAGGCTGAATCCGGCTACAAAGTTCGCCTGGAAGCGCGCGTTGACGAATCGCTGCTCGGCGGACTGATGGTGCGCGTGGGTGATCGCCTTTTCGATGGCAGCATCGTCTCGCAACTGCGCCGGATAGAAGAACAGTTACAACAAGTGAAGGTAAGTTAGGCATGGAGTAGGCGCGTAAGCGCCGTTTAAGGCATGGAGTAACGTGAGGCGTTTGACGGCGCTTACGCGCCTACTCCATACAAGAGGAGTCACATGGCTTTAAGGCCCGAAGAAATTACAAGCGTTCTGCAACGCGAACTTGAAGGTTTCGACCAGGATTTGAAGATGGTGGACGTCGGCACCGTGCTGGAAGTCGGCGACGGCATCGCGCGCGTCTATGGCTTGCAGGGCGCCAAGGCCGGCGAGCTGCTGGAATTCCCGGTTTCGCCAATCACCAACCTTCCGACGATGGGCATCGCGCTCAACCTTGAAGAAGACAACGTCGGCGTCGTGATCGCGGGCGACTACAACCATATCGAAGAAGGTTCACAGGTCAAGACCACGGGCCGCATCGCCGACGTGCCGGTGGGCAAAGCCCTGCTCGGCCGCGTCGTCAACGCGCTGGGCGAACCGATCGACGGCAAAGGCCCCATCGTTAGCGATCAGCGCGCGCTGATCGAAGTGAAGGCGCCCGGCGTGATGCAGCGCGAAGGCGTCAAGCAGCCGCTGCAAACCGGCATCAAAGCCATTGACTCGATGATTCCCATCGGGCGCGGCCAGCGCGAGCTTATCATCGGCGACCGCCAGACCGGCAAGACCGCCATCGCCGCCGACACCATCATCAACCAAAAAGGCGGTGACGTGTTCTGCATTTACGTCGCCATCGGCCAGAAGCAGGGCACCATCGCCGCGCTCGTCGCGCAGTTGGAGCAGGCCGGCGCGATGGAATACACCATCGTCGTCGTCGCTTCGGCCAACGATTCGGCGCCGCTACAGTACATCGCGCCGTTCGCCGGCACCGCGATGGGCGAATATTTCCGCGACAACGGCGAACACGCGCTGATCGTGTACGACGATCTTTCCAAGCACGCCGTGGCGTATCGCTCGATGTCGCTGCTCTTGCGCCGCCCGCCAGGCCGCGAAGCGTATCCCGGCGACGTGTTCAACCTGCACAGCCGGCTGCTGGAACGCAGCGCAAAGATGCACCGCGACCTGGGCGGCGGTTCGCTGACGGCGCTTCCAATCATCGAAACGCAGGCCAACGACATTTCGGCGTACATCCCGACGAACGTGATTTCGATCACCGACGGCCAGATCTTCCTGGAGCCGGACTTGTTCTACGCCGGACAGCGCCCGGCTATTTCGGTCGGTCTGAGCGTGTCCCGTGTGGGCGGCTCGGCGCAGATCAAAGCCATGCGCCAGGTAGCCGGCCCCTTGAAATTGACTCTCGCCCGCTATCGCGAACTGGCTGCTTTCGCGCAATTCGCCAGCGACCTGGACAAGAATACCCAGGCGCAGTTGGCACGCGGCCAGCGCCTGACCGCGCTGTTGAAGCAGGCGCAGTTCAAGCCAATGTCGGCGGAGCAGCAGGTCATCATCATATTCGCCGCGACCAACGGCTATCTCGACACCATCGCGCCGGACGACGTCGCGCGCTTTGAAACGGAGTTCCTGGCCTTCGTGGCAGAACGCTACCCCGACGTGCAATCGGCGATTGCGAATGAAAAGGCAATCAGCGACGAAACGTCCGACCGCCTCAAGGGCGCCGCGCAGGAGTTCGTCGAGCAGTTCAAGTAAAGCTTTATCAGGAAGGCAGGAAAAAAGGAAAGCAGGAAATTTTCAGAAGAAGTTGAGAGAGTTTACGGTTTTGGATTGCTTGCGAATGCGTTCAACGGTGGCAATCCAATATCTTCCTTCCCTCCTCGCTTCCTGCCTTCCTGATAAATCTGGAATCTCATGGCCTCATTAAGAGACATCAAGCGAAAAATTCGCGTCGTAAAAAACATCAGCCAGATCACACAGGCGATGAAGATGGTCGCGGCGGCGCGTCTGCGCCGCGTGCAGGAGCGCGTTGAAAAAGGCAAGCCCTACGCGCAGACGATGACGGAACTCGTCGGCGTGCTGGCCCCCAACGTCACGGAAATCTCGCATCCCCTGCTCGACAACCGCCCCACCGGCGCCGTCGGCATCGTCGTAGTTTCGGCGGATAAGGGGTTGTGCGGCTCCTATAACACCAACATCCTGCGCACGGCGCATCAATTCATCGACCGCAAAACGCGTGAAATGGGCGAAGGCGAAGCACCGGGCCTACGCAACGGGCGCGAAGCGATCAAGCTCGTGACAGTTGGGCGCAAAGCAACCGACTACTTCACCAAGCGCGGTTACAAAGTGGGCCAGTCGTTCCCGGCGCCCAGCCCACAGGGGCCTTACGATGAAATTCGCGCCATTTCCGAAGCGATAACAGGCATGTTCCTGACCGGCGAAGTGGACGAGGTTTACATCGCTTATACGGAGTTCAAATCGGTTATCAGCCAGCGGCCGACAACGATCAAGTTCCTGCCTATCGAGCCGCCGACAGCGGAAAATATCGGCACAGGCGCGGTTGAAGCGGCTGGCGGCGGAAGTATTGAAACGGCTGACGCCAAAAGCTCGAAGATGGATTTCATCTTCGAGCCGGACGCGACGAAGTTGCTCGAAGTATTGTTGCCGCGCTTCGTGGAAACGCGCGTTTATCAGTTGCTCATGGAAGCGGTCGCCTCGGAGTTCGGCGCGCGCATGACGGCGATGACGAATGCCACGAAAAACGCCGGCGAACAGATCGAGGCACTGACGCTGCTGGCGAACCGCACGCGCCAGGCCGGCATTACCAAGGAACTGCTCGACATCGTCGGCGGTGCAGAAGCATTAAAAGGATAAAACAAGGTGCCGGGTCATGGGTTATGGGTGCTGGGTTCAAAAGCCCCCAATAACCCATAACCTATAACCCATCACCTTCAGGAGATTCATGGCAGAAGGAAAAATTAACCAGGTTATCGGTCCGGTCGTGGACGTGGAGTTCGCACCGCAACAGTTGCCGTCGATTGCGAACGCGCTTTCCATTGAGCGGGAAGGCCAGACCAGCCTGATTATCGAAGTGGCGCAGCACCTTGGCGACAACGTCGTGCGCTGCGTGGCTATGGAAACCACCGACGGTTTGGTGCGCGGCATGAAGGTGCAGGATACCGGCGACACGATCACGGTGCCGGTCGGCCTCTCGACTCTGGGACGCCTGTTCGACGTTCTGGGCCGCCCGATCGACAACCTTGGCCCCGTCAATGCGGAAAAGCATTTTTCGATCCACCGCCCGTCGCCTCGCTTCGAGGATCTCAGCCCGACGATCGAGCCGTTTGAAACCGGCATCAAAGTCGTCGACCTTCTGGAACCCTACCCGCGCGGCGGCAAGGTCGGCCTGTTCGGCGGCGCCGGCGTGGGCAAGACGGTTCTGATTACCGAGCTTATCAACAACGTGGCGCAAAAACACTCCGGCGTGTCGGTTTTCGGCGGCGTAGGCGAACGCACCCGCGAAGGCACTGACCTCCGCGTGGAAATGAGCGAAACCACGCTGCCCGGCCAGAAGATGCCCGATGGGCGCGATAAGACGGTGTTAGACCAAACGATCCTCGTCTTCGGCCAGATGAACGAGCCGCCGGGCGCCCGCCTGCGCGTGGCGCTGACCGCTCTGACCATGGCCGAATACTTCCGCGATGAAGAAGGCCAGGACGTGTTGCTCTTTTTGGACAACATCTTCCGCTTCACGCAGGCCGGTTCCGAGGTATCCGCTCTCTTAGGCCGCATGCCTTCGGCTGTGGGCTACCAGCCCACGCTCGCCAACGAGATGGCGCAGTTGCAAGAGCGCATTACCACCACGAAGAAAGGCGCCATCACTTCGGTGCAGGCGGTTTACGTTCCCGCCGACGACATTACCGACCCGGCGCCCGCGACGGCGTTTACCCACCTTGAAGCCAGCACGGTGCTTTCACGCGAACTCTTCGCTCTCGGTATTTATCCGGCGGTCGACCCGCTGGCTTCGACCTCGACGATTTTGCAGCCGCACATCGTAGGCGAAGAGCATTACCAGGTGGCGCGCGGCGTGCAGCAGGTGTTGCAGCGTTACAAGGACTTGCAGGACATCATCGCGATTCTTGGCATCGACGAACTTTCGGACGAAGACAAGCTGACCGTGGCACGCGCCCGTAAAATCCAAACGTTCCTTTCGCAGCCGTTCTTCGTGGCCGAAGTGTTCACTTCGATTCCGGGCCAGTACGTCACCCGCGAAGAGACGGTGCGCGGCTTCAAGGAAATCCTCGAAGGCAAGCACGACGATCTGCCCGAACAAGCCTTCTACCTCGTCGGCGGTATCGACCAGGCAGTGGAGAAAGCGAAAACCTTGAAGTAGGTTGCGAGGCGGTGAGGTAGCGCGGTCGTTGAAATTCATTCACCACCTCACTACCTCACCACCGGCACCACCTCACTACTCAAATGGCTGGAATTTTCAACCTTCAAATCGTAACGCCGGAGCGTGAAGTATTCAGCGGACCGGTGGAAATGGTCTCGCTGCCCGGCATGGACGGCTCGTTCGGCGTGTTGCGCAACCACGCGCCGATCATCGCCGCTTTGGATGCCGGAGTGGTCTCTGTTTTCGACCCCGATGGCGCCGAGGAATTGATGGCGATAGGTGGCGGCTTTTTTCAGGTCGCACACAATCAAGCCATTATCCTGGCGGATTCCGCGGAGTTCGCGCATGAGATAAATCTCGAGCGCGCGCAAGAATCGTTGAACCGTGCTCAGTCGCGCCTCGAAGGCAAAATGGATGAGGAATTCCAGGAGCATCGCGCCGATGCGGAGCAGGCGCTTAAACGCGCGCGTGCGCGAATCAGACTGGCATCGGGCCGCTAAAGACGTCCCTTACGGGAAAACCTTGCGCTTTTTGATGCCCAGGCGAAACTTTTGGCGTTTTGCCGATACACAGCGACCTGAAAATATGTTAAACAGGGTTTGACCCATTTGAAAGGGCAGGCGCCGGAGCCGTATTCGACTTTTCCGGCGAATGCCCTTTTTTCATGCCTTATTTCATTTTAATTTAACGATGACGTGTCTCACTGTGGAATAATTTACAAGCCAATGTGAGACGGGAGCAAGCCGTTTGGCGCCGCAGCAACATCGCCGTCAACAACGCAGCACACATCACAGCATGACCATCATGAGCCAATCGTGAGGTCGAAACGGGGCTTCCAGTGGAACAAATGACACAACCGAAACTCGTGGCCGCCATTTCGGGTGCGCGGCAATCCGCGCCTGAAGCAGCCAAATCCGCACAGCACGACAAGTTAGTCATCATGGGCGGACAACCATTGCACGGTGAAGTAGAGCTTTCCGGCTCGAAAAACTCTTCACTACCGATCTTAGCGGCGGCCTTGCTGGCGTCGCAGGGTCAATGCGTTCTGCATAACGTGCCGCACATCAGTGACGTTGAAGTCATGTGCGACATGTTGCGCGCTCTCGGTGTCGATGTTCGGCGCGAAGACCACACGGTCATTATCGACGCGCAGGACTTGAATAACCATTGCGCGCCGGATACGCTGGTTCGCAAGTTACGAGCCAGTTTTTACATCGCCGCTCCCCTGCTCGCCCGCCTGCATAAAGCCGAAGTGCCCTTGCCAGGAGGCTGTGACCTGGGCGCTCGCCCGGTCAACTACCATATCAACGCTTTCCAGAAAATGGGGGCGCATATCGTAGTCGAGCACGGTGCCATGCGCGCCAGTGTCAAGCGTTGGCACGGGACGGAGATTTACCTGGAGCCGAAGCATTCTTCCGTCGGTGCCACTGTTAACGTTATGATGGCCGCGACGCTGGCCGAAGGCGTCACTACCATTGAAAACGCGGCGCGTGAGCCGGAAGTAGAGAATCTCGCCGATTTTCTCAACAAAATGGGTGCGCAGATCGAAGGCGCGGGCACCGCGACGATTCGCATCGAAGGCGTTAAAACCTTGCACGGCGCGGAGCACACCATTTACAATGACCGCATCGAAGCCGGCACTTACTTAGCGGCGGCGGCGATGACCGGCGGAGACGTTACCGTGCATGGCCTGCCCGCCAAGCACCTGCCGATTTTCCTGGATAAGCTTGTCGAAGCTGGGGTTGAAATCACGACAGGAGACGATTGGATTCGCGCTCGCGCCATCGGCCCAATAAAAGCGGTAGATGCCAGCACTTCGCCTTTTCCGGGTTTCGCTACAGATTTGCAGCCGCTGTGGGCTACGCTGATGTGCGTTTCAAGCGGGCGCGCCGCTATCGAAGAAACGCTTTACGAAGCGCGCTTCGGGTTCGTGGACGAACTGCTTCGCATGGGTGCTGACATCAAGGTGTCGGGGCAAACCGCGCTCGTTACCGGCGTGCATGAATTGAGCGGGGCCGAAGTGGAAGCGACCGACCTGCGCGCGGGAGCCGCCTTAGTGCTGGCCGCGCTGGCCGCGCCGGGCCGCACGGAAATCGGCCACGTCAAATACATCGACCGTGGCTACGAAGACCTGACCGGCAAATTGAAGTCGCTGGGCGCGCACATCACACGTCGCAAAGCGCAAAATAAACCAGCCCAGGGCGAAGCAGCGAAGCCCGCCGTTAAAGTCGCCAACGGATAAGGTTTGGTCGACGGAAAACGCAATTTTATTTACGAACACTCATAGCCCCTTGTAGGTAGGCAAGCCTCCTGCAAGGGGCTATGCTTTGTCTGGCAGCTATTACCACCACGATGTTCGGCCTCAGCAAAGACTTGGGAATTGACCTTGGCACCGCGAACGTGTTGATTTATCAACGTGGACGCGGCATTGTGCTACGGGAGCCTTCTGTTGCCGCCATTAACAAGCGAACGCGCGAGCCGTGGGCCGTAGGCGAAGAAGCACGACAAATGTTGGGACGGACGCCGACTTCCATCGAAGCCGTACACCCTATTAAAGACGGTGTCATCGCTGATTTCACGGTCACGCGGCAGATGCTGGAGCAGTTTTTTCAGAAAGTCCTCGGCCGCCGTTTCTTGTTCAAACCACGCGTCATAATTTGCGTTCCATCGAACGTGACTAAAGTCGAACAGCGCGCCGTTTTGGACGCGGCCCGCGCCGCGGGAGCCAAGGAAGCCTACCCTATCGAAGAACCGATGGCGGCGGCCATCGGAGCCGGCTTGCATATCAACGAACCGGAAGGCAACATGGTTGTGGATATCGGGGGCGGTACGACCGACGTGGCCGTGATGGCCCTCGGTGGCATTGTGATATCGGAATCTGCGCGCGTGGGCGGCATCAAGATGGACGAGGCTATCGCGCGACACATCAAACGAGAACACAATCTTATCATTGGCGAAACCACGGCTGAGGAAGTGAAAATCGCGATTGGTTCCGCGCGTCCACTGGACGATGAATTGATCGTGGCAGTCAAAGGCCGTGACATGGTGAACGGCCTGCCATGTACTGTGGAGCTAACGTCCGAAGAAGTCCGTGCCGCGATGATGGAGCCAATCCATCAGATAGTGGCGCGTATTCGTGGCGTGTTGGAGCAAACACCGCCGGAACTCTCGTCGGACATCATATCGCGCGGCATCTGGCTAACGGGCGGTTGCGCCCAGTTGCGCGGCCTTGATGTATTAATCGCCAATGATACGGGCATCCCCGTCCATGTCGCCGAAGACCCGCTATCCTGCGTGGCAATAGGCACGGGACGCGCGCTCGATCAAATCGATTTGCTCTCGGAAACGCACTTCGCTTTTGCCGGCGTAGGATCGCGCTAAATAGTTAGAATGTCGTCGTTAAATCAATTCGGAATGTCGCCGGTTGCTTGCCCATCGGTGATGACCCACTGGCCGTCGCGCTTTTCCCATTCAAGTGAAAAGTCACCGTCGTAGGATTCCGGACGATAACGAGTGCGAACGTCCGCTTTGTAGTGGCCTTTCGTGGACGCAGTGGCGCCATTGACTTCGGTGCGCGTATTGAGGAAGTTCATGCGCAAATCGGTGCGCCCGCCGAACGCATTGCCTAAGGTGAATTGGTTCTGAATCTCGCTGCGGGAGAGACCTTTGAATTTGGCGCCTTCGGCCATGTACCCGACGGCGTTCTTGATGTTACCGTTTTCCAACGATTGGCGGATATCTTCGAGATTAGCCGCAATCTGTTCAGCATCGGTGAGCGGGGGATGTGTGGCGCGCCACCAGAACCAACCGCCGCCGAAAAGAAAAACCAATCCAAACGCAATGGCGAGTTTGCGCGTCATGCTCAAGCCTTTCACAATCGATCGTAGGTGATGATTGGATAGTTTAAACGCAATGGAAGTTCAGGACAGAACGAAAAACACGATGAATCGCGACCTTAAATATAAACGCATCCTGCTGAAAATCTCGGGCGAAGCCTTAGCCGGCCCGGCCGGCTACGGACTGGACGGCGCCGTATTGAAACGCATCGCCGGAGAAATCAAAGCCGTATCGGAAGCCGGCGTGGAATTGCTTTCCAGCACATTGGGATCCTAAGCTTAGAATTCCACGTGGACAAGTTGTCGCG
>JADMIO010796537.1_pt1 | contig 42378 bp, 24 predicted proteins | sample 8958161 | NCBI WGS metagenome assembly JADMIO01 (sample SAMN16585339, study PRJNA669376) | soil metagenome | isolation source: Crop rotation soil | place: USA: Cullars Rotation, Alabama | collected 2011 | reverse complement strand
CTTTCCCGTAAACTTCACATCCCGACCACATACAGGCAAAGTAATGGCATTACCGCGAGCCATTACTCCTACGCGCGCAATTAACGAATCCACCATCGGGGCAGCTGGTGTCGATAACGAAGTATCTTCAACCGGTTGAGTATTGAGCGTATGTTTTGGAATAACAGGCGCACGCTTCATTATCTAATCTCCCAGCGTGGTTTAATCAGACGATCGAAAATTTCATTGCAGACAGGTTCCCAAATAGAAAGAGCATTTCTCCAGGCACCAGTTGAAGAGCGTTGATCAATGGCCTGTTCAAAAACAGTTCTCATCCGGATCTGACCTTTACCAACTTCATCCGTTTCACGTACAACATTTTTTAGAACCATGCTTCCCCAGGCATCCCGAATTTGCTCCTCCATCCACGGGGACTGAGAGCCATTACTATTGCTGTATTTGGTAAGCAAAATACGTACATCAGGCTCGAACCCTTTAAGATCAACGTTCTTGAGCAGATCACGAAGCATATCGAAAAACTGCAGTGCGGAGGTGTAGTCAAACAACTCAGCAGGCGTGGGAACAATCAGCACATCAGCAGCACATACGACATTAATCGTGCCGATACCCAGGTTAGGCGCGCTGTCAATAACTATGACATCATAGTCATGAGCAACAGTTTCAATGGCCAGTCGGAGCATCAGGTGTGGATCGGTGGGCAGTTTACCTTCATCAAATTTGCCCATTAACTCAGTTTCAATACGGTGCAGAGCCAGACAGGAAGGAATAATGTCAAGCCCCGGCCAGCAAGTGGGCTTTATTGCATAAGTGACATCGTCCTTTTCCCCAAGATAGAAAGGCAGGAGAGTGTCTTCTGCATGAATATGAAGATCTGGTACCCATCCGTGATACATTGAGGCTGTTCCCTGGGGGTCGTTACCTTCCACGAGCAAAACACGTAGCCCCTTCAGAGCCAGATCCTGAGCAAGATGAACAGAAACTGAGGTTTTGTAAACGCCTCCTTTATGGGCAGCAACCCCGATCACCGGTGGAAATACGTCTTCAGCACGTCGCAATCGCGTACCAAACACATCACGCATATGATTAATTTGTTCAATTGTATAACCAACACGTTGCTCAACCCGTCCTCGAATTTCCATATCCGGGTGCGGTAGTCGCCCTGCTTTCTCGGCATCTCTGATAGCCTGAGAAGAAACCCCAACTAAATCCGCTGCTTCACCTATTCTCCAGCGCCGGGTTATTTTCCTCGCTTCCGGGCTGTCATCATTAAACTGTGCAATGGCGATAGCCTTCGTCATTTCATGACCAGCGTTTATGCACTGGTTAAGTGTTTCCATGAGTTTCATTCTGAACATCCTTTAATCATTGCTTTGCGTTTTTTTATTAAATCTTGCAATTTACTGCAAAGCAACAACAAAATCGCAAAGTCATCAAAAAACCGCAAAGTTGTTTAAAATAAGAGCAACACTACAAAAGGAGATAAGAAGAGCACATACCTCAGTCACTTATTATCACTAGCGCTCGCCGCAGCCGTGTAACCGAGCATAGCGAGCGAACTGGCGAGGAAGCAAAGAAGAACTGTTCTGTCAGATAGCTCTTACGCTCAGCGCAAGAAGAAATATCCACCGTGGGAAAAACTCCAGGTAGAGGTACACACGCGGATAGCCAATTCAGAGTAATAAACTGTGATAATCAACCCTCATCAATGATGACGAACTAACCCCCGATATCAAGTCACATGACGAAGGGAAAGAGAAGGAAATCAACTGTGACAAACTGCCCTCAAATTTGGCTTCCTTAAAAATTACAGTTCAAAAAGTATGAGAAAATCCATGCAGGCTGAAGGAAACAGCAAAACTGTGACAAATTACCCTCAGTAGGTCAGAACAAATGTGACGAACCACCCTCAAATCTGTGACAGATAACCCTCAGACTATCCTGTCGTCATGGAAGTGATATCGCGGAAGGAAAATACGATATGAGTCGTCTGGCGGCCTTTCTTTTTCTCAATGTATGAGAGGCGCATTGGAGTTCTGCTGTTGATCTCATTAACACAGACCTGCAGGAAGCGGCGGCGGAAGTCAGGCATACGCTGGTAACTTTGAGGCAGCTGGTAACGCTCTATGATCCAGTCGATTTTCAGAGAGACGATGCCTGAGCCATCCGGCTTACGATACTGACACAGGGATTCGTATAAACGCATGGCATACGGATTGGTGATTTCTTTTGTTTCACTAAGCCGAAACTGCGTAAACCGGTTCTGTAACCCGATAAAGAAGGGAATGAGATATGGGTTGATATGTACACTGTAAAGCCCTCTGGATGGACTGTGCGCACGTTTGATAAACCAAGGAAAAGATTCATAGCCTTTTTCATCGCCGGCATCCTCTTCAGGGCGATAAAAAACCACTTCCTTCCCCGCGAAACTCTTCAATGCCTGCCGTATATCCTTACTGGCTTCCGCAGAGGTCAATCCGAATATTTCAGCATATTTAGCAACATGGATCTCGCAGATACCGTCATGTTCCTGTAGGGTGCCATCAGATTTTCTGATCTGGTCAACGAACAGATACAGCATACGTTTTTGATCCCGGGAGAGACTATATGCCGCCTCAGTGAGGTCGTTTGACTGGACGATTCGCGGGCTATTTTTACGTTTCTTGTGATTGATAACCGCTGTTTCCGCCATGACAGATCCATGTGAAGTGTGACAAGTTTTTAGATTGTCACACTAAATAAAAAAGAGTCAATAAGCAGGGATAACTTTGTGAAAAAACAGCTTCTTCTGAGGGCAATTTGTCACAGGGTTAAGGGCAATTTGTCACAGACAGGACTGTCATTTGAGGGTGATTTGTCACACTGAAAGGGCAATTTGTCACAACACCTTCTCTAGAACCAGCATGGATAAAGGCCTACAAGGCGCTCTAAAAAAGAAGATCTAAAAACTATAAAAAAAATAATTATAAAAATATCCCCGTGGATAAGTGGATAACCCCAAGGGAAGTTTTTTCAGGCATCGTGTGTAAGCAGAATATATAAGTGCTGTTCCCTGGTGCTTCCTCGCTCACTCGACCGGGAGGGTTCGAGAAGGGGGGGCACCCCCCTTCGGCGTGCGCGGTCACGCGCACAGGGCGCAGCCCTGGTTAAAAACAAGGTTTATAAATATTGGTTTAAAAGCAGGTTAAAAGACAGGTTAGCGGTGGCCGAAAAACGGGCGGAAACCCTTGCAAATGCTGGATTTTCTGCCTGTGGACAGCCCCTCAAATGTCAATAGGTGCGCCCCTCATCTGTCAGCACTCTGCCCCTCAAGTGTCAAGGATCGCGCCCCTCATCTGTCAGTAGTCGCGCCCCTCAAGTGTCAATACCGCAGGGCACTTATCCCCAGGCTTGTCCACATCATCTGTGGGAAACTCGCGTAAAATCAGGCGTTTTCGCCGATTTGCGAGGCTGGCCAGCTCCACGTCGCCGGCCGAAATCGAGCCTGCCCCTCATCTGTCAACGCCGCGCCGGGTGAGTCGGCCCCTCAAGTGTCAACGTCCGCCCCTCATCTGTCAGTGAGGGCCAAGTTTTCCGCGAGGTATCCACAACGCCGGCGGCCGGCCGCGGTGTCTCGCACACGGCTTCGACGGCGTTTCTGGCGCGTTTGCAGGGCCATAGACGGCCGCCAGCCCAGCGGCGAGGGCAACCAGCCGAGGGCTTCGCCCTGTCGCTCGACTGCGGCGAGCACTACTGGCTGTAAAAGGACAGACCACATCATGGTTCTGTGTTCATTAGGTTGTTCTGTCCATTGCTGACATAATCCGCTCCACTTCAACGTAACACCGCACGAAGATTTCTATTGTTCCTGAAGGCATATTCAAATCGTTTTCGTTACCGCTTGCAGGCATCATGACAGAACACTACTTCCTATAAACGCTACACAGGCTCCTGAGATTAATAATGCGGATCTCTACGATAATGGGAGATTTTCCCGACTGTTTCGTTCGCTTCTCAGTGGATAACAGCCAGCTTCTCTGTTTAACAGACAAAAACAGCATATCCACTCAGTTCCACATTTCCATATAAAGGCCAAGGCATTTATTCTCAGGATAATTGTTTCAGCATCGCAACCGCATCAGACTCCGGCATCGCAAACTGCACCCGGTGCCGGGCAGCCACATCCAGCGCAAAAACCTTCGTGTAGACTTCCGTTGAACTGATGGACTTATGTCCCATCAGGCTTTGCAGAACTTTCAGCGGTATACCGGCATACAGCATGTGCATCGCATAGGAATGGCGGAACGTATGTGGTGTGACCGGAACAGAGAACGTCACACCGTCAGCAGCAGCGGCGGCAACCGCCTCCCCAATCCAGGTCCTGACCGTTCTGTCCGTCACTTCCCAGATCCGCGCTTTCTCTGTCCTTCCTGTGCGACGGTTACGCCGCTCCATGAGCTTATCGGGTCCACTCGCGAACGCAGAAAGGCCCACCCGAAGGTGAGCCAGTGTGATTACATTTGCGGCCTAACTGTGGCCAGTCCAGTTACGCTGGAGTCACTAGTATTTAGGTGACACTATAGAAGCGGCCGCGACAACTTGTCCACGTGGAATTCTAAGCTTAGGATCCCAATGTGCTGGAAAGCCAGCCCAGGCGGTTGGCCAGGAGCTTCGCAACGGCGGCGGCTCGGTCGGCAGACGTCCGAACCTGACCGTGTTGGATCCAGCCATCTGGGGTGTTCACCCAAACTCGCATCGTTGATCCTCGATTACTGCCGACCGGCCGGGAGAGGCGAGCCAAGAGTGAGATCAATGGGCAAAACGCCGGTCGTCTCCTCGGCATACTGCACCAGGTGACACAGCAGGTTCACCAGCTTCATCTCCTCCACGCTCCGACACCGCACGTCCACCAGCTCTGGGGACCCCACCACGATCGCCAGCGCTTCGGCCCGCGAAACGGCCACGTTAAGCCGGTTCGGGCTCAGCAGGAACGACGCCCCACGCGGCGCCTCGTCGAGCGTGGAGGCGCAGAGCGAGACGATGACGACGGGGGCCTCCTGGCCCTGGAACAGATCGACCGACCCGATGCGCACCCGCTCGTCCAGTCGGCCGCGGAGGCAGCGCACCTGCAGGTTGAACGGGGCCACGATCAGAATGTCGTGCGGCGTCATCGGCCGCTCGGTGCCGTCGCGGTCCACGACCCGCCGGGTCAGCAGCTCCCCGACGATCTCGACGATCCGGTCGCACTCCTCGTCGCTCGACTGGGTGCAGCCGTCGTGGGCGACCGGGACCCACACGACACCGGTCTCAGCCGGGACCAGACTGGTTGCCGGGCTCCGAAGCACGCGGTGACGGCTGGTCTCCGGGATGCTGTCGAGCCGGCCGTCATAGATCGCCTCGGAGACGAAGCGGCAGACGTCCGGATGCATCCGGCGGGAGCGGGCGAGGAAGACGCCGAGGTCGGGTGGGACCGTGGCACGGCCGTGGAGCAGGTACTCGAGGCACGAGAGGCCGGTCTCGCCCGGATGGCTGCCCTGCAACGGTTGGGCGAGCTGCATCTGGTCGCCGATCAGGATCAGGTTGCGGGCGGACTGCCCGACGGCGACGGCGCTGGCCAGCGACACCTGCCCCGCCTCGTCGACGAACAGGTAGTCGAACCGGCCGACCAGCTCGGGGCGGCTGAACACCCAGGCCGTGCCGCCGACCAGCACGGCGCCGTCGCCGAGCACGTCGATCACGTCGGCCGATTCGACTGCCTCGATGGGACCGCCGTCCGGAAGCGGACTCTCGTCCTTCCCGGTGACCTTGCAGAGTCGCGCGGTCACGCCCTCGCGAGCCATCGCTTCGATGACGGTGTCCATCAGCTTGAGGATCACCTTGTGGCTCTGGGCGGTGACCCCGACGCGCGCGCCGCGGCGGAGCAACTCGACGATGATGGCGGCGGCCGTGTACGTCTTGCCGGTGCCGGGCGGGCCCTGGATGCAGAGCGTGCTGCCGTCGAGCCGGGTGACCAGGTCACGCGTGCGGACAACCAAGTCGTCCTCCGGCCGGACGAGCCGACCGCCGTCGTGCCCGGCGATGCGGGGCGGCCGGCGGCGCAGGAGGTCGTCCACGGCCCGTGATGCGACCTCGCCCCGCTCCCATGCCGCGGCGTATGCGGCGACAGCGGTCTTGATGCCCTCAGCGGGGACGTGCTCGGCGGGGATCAGACAGAGATACTGCGGCAGCAGATTGGCCTTCCCGATCTTGAGCTCGATCAGGCCCTTGTCCTCGTCCATCGCCTCGACGGTGCAGGACATCTCGGTGCCGGCGATGTAGCAGCGGCTGCCCACACGGACCCGGGTCTCCTGGGTCGCGTCGTAGCTGTACTCATGCCCGGCGGACTTCTTGATCGTCCACGCAGGCCGATTGGTCCGCGACAGACCGCCGAGACAGTCGCGATCCTCCTTCCGGTCTTCGACCGTCATCTCGTGGCGGTTGAACATCCGCCACCACATCGGCTTCTCCTCGCGACGGTGGAACTCGACCAGCCAGCCGACGAGCTGGTCGAGTCGGCCCTCCTCGGGCTCCGTTTCGAGCCGCGCAGTGCCGCGTGCGACCAGGCGGCCGGCGAGGGCCTCGACCTCCGCGCGCTCGGGATCGGGCTCCTCGGGTTCGTCATCCCGCAGCGGGTCGGGCACGAAGGCGATCCCGCTTTCGCGCCGGCGGTCGAGCGTCCAGCTCCGCAGGCCCCAGAGCGACTCGCAATCCACCCGGTTGTAATCCCGGATGCCCTGGAGAATCGGCGATGCCTCCGGGTCGCGCGGCTCCCCGCTGTCGATCCACCGCTGATATTCGACGACCGAGCCGCCCGCCGACAGCACCGGTCCAGTCCGCTCCGGCAGGTACAGTCGCTCGACGTGCTTGAGCGAATAGCTCGCCGTACCGATCAGGAAGCCTTGGCGTACCAGCGCGTACAAGTCCACCAGGACGCCTTGCCGGAGCAGCTCGTCCACCTCCGTCTCCCGGGTGGCATACTTGCCCATGAGCCGCTTGATCGCGGACTCCTCGTACGCGGCGTAGTGGTACACGTGCAGCGACGGCCAGCGCCGGCGCCGCTCCATGACCCAGTCGATGAACCGCTCGAATGCTACGCGCTCTTCGACGTCGTCGTATGCCCACCAGGCCCGGAACTTCGGGGTGATCTCGTCGACCGTTACGACGCCGAACAGGTACTCGAGCCCGCGCTCGGCGTAGGGGAAGCCTTCCATGTCGAAGAACACGTCGCCGTCGCACGGCTCCGGGAGCTGGGCCAGGCCGCGGCGAGGCTCCTCCGGCACCGGCGGCCGGAGCTGCCAGCGCGGCATCTGCTGCCCGGCCGACTCGAGCTGCAGCCGAGCCTGGGAGCGGAGCCGCTCGAACACGGGGGGCGACACTTTCGAGATCTTCCGCGCCGGCTGCGCGGCGGCCAGCGCCGTCAGAGTGGTGATCCCGTCCTCCTCCAGCCTGCGGACCTGGCCGCGGCTGATGCCAGCGACCCGGCTCAGGTGGTCGGACGATTCCAGCCGCTGTTCGGCCGCGGTTTCCCAGCGGCCCCAGCCGCGATCGAGCCCTGGGTCTGGCACGCGGTCCGGGCGCCAGCCCGTCTGGAAATCGGCGAAGGAGCGGCGGAGCTGCCGGTAGTAGAAGAAGTAGTCGCGGGTCGGATACGAGCGCTCGTCCCCCTGCCCAAGGACGAATACGACCTCGCCGGGTCGGTACCCCCGCACCGCCTCGAGCATGTCGGCGTAGGCGCAGAGCTGGATCAGGAAGTGGGGCTTGGCGGAGCGCGCGAGCTTGGTGTCCCACGGTGTGTAGTGTCCGCTGCCGCAGGGGCAGCCGTTGCCGTGGCAGCGCACCAGGAAATCGGGATAACCGTGCCATGCACCGGAGGTCAGGTGCGCCTGGAAGATGACCGGCGCGCCGGCGGCCATTGCGGCCGTTGTCTGGCCCTCGTCGGCGGGTTCGTCGCGGACGATCTCGACCAGGCGGGGCTCCCGGCCCCGGAGAATGTTCAGGTAGCGGAGCTCGTGATCGAGGCCCATGCGGGCGGCCAGAGCGGCTTCCTCATCCTTCGCGTCGGGGACGGCCCACGCGGGCGCGTCGGCGCGCGCGCCAACTTTCCCGTTGCCGTGGCCCTCAGCGAGCATCCGCTCGCACCAGGCGGCGAAGTCGCCCTCGAGGTAGGCGACGAGGTCACGGGGGGAGAACCGGAAGGTGCCGTCGGGGAGCCGGTTCATGCGGTCGGACGCACCCACGGGCAGCCCCGCTCCGGGCATGGGAGCGGATCACGGGCGATGACGATCTCGACCGGGCTGGTGGAGGGCAGGCTCGGTTCCCTGGGTGGACGTGGTTTGTGGCGGTGGCTGAAGGTGTCGCGCCGTACCGGTCTTCACAAGGTGGGTTGGAGGTGTGACAGGCGGTGGGTACGGTGGCGGACAGAGGGGGATGTCGCCTTTACGACATTAGTTGTACGAGTATGCCTCGCCGAAGCGGCGGTGCATGCGCGAGACCGAGCACAACGGCTCGCGAATGCGACAAGCGGCGGCGCCGCGGCGCAGTCGATTGACCTGGAGGCGGCATCCCGCCCCCGCACCAACCTGTGTCCACTTCTGGGGACACTCGCACGGCGAGAGTGGACACTCGGAGCGATTCCGTGAGGTCTAGCGAGGTGTCGGTGAGCTCCGCGACCTCGCCCGTGCGGCCGCCGACCCGGCCGGTATCGCCCACAATTGCATCGATGGTGAAGCGCGTCTTGGCGGCGGCTCCGCGTGGAAGGTCGGTGCCGGACACGCGTGCCCCCGTGGTGCTGAAGACCCGTCCGGTGGCACCCCTCGACCCGTCGCTCTCCAGCACGCCGAACTGGTGCTGTGCGTCGCCATCCCGGCGCCCGCACTGGGCTAGACAGTCGCTCCAACGACCGCCGTCAAATCATTGCGCGACACGCCGGTGGACATGGTCGCACTGCCGGTGCCTGCGAGGATCTCGCACGTGTTGCCCCTCACCTCATCCGCAAAGACCACGGGCCCATTGGTGTGGGTCCCGATCGCGTCGGTATCACCGGTGCTCTTCTGCGTGCGATCGCCGCCCGCGCGCGTGACGCGTTCGCTCGTGCCGGTTCTCGATCACCTCTCACCGGTGCTGATTCACGACTCGTTCGCGGCGCATGGCACGTGTCCCGATCCGCACGCTTCATCACCAGTGCACGAGCTGGCACACCCTATGCGTTCATTGCCTCCCGTCCGACCGCCGGTCGGGAGACGCGCCGGACACATCCATCTCATGGTTACCGTGCGGCGCCCGACCACCGCGCGGCCGAAGGGTGAAGGGAGGGTTGTATGAACAGACAGGTTCGCAGGAGACTGGAGATGGCCGTGCGCGTTCGCGACTACAGCCGCGCGCACCCGTCGGCCGACGCGAGCTACGCGTCGGTGCTCAGTCGGTTGGAGAGCAGCATCACCCGGATGGAGGAGCTGGCGGGGCAGCAGCAGGGCGGCTTCCTATCGAAGCACTCGTCCACCGTGCGGCGCCAGGAGCTCCGGCGCCGGCTTCACGGCGGGTTGCTGCGCCACCTGGTGACGATCGCGCACGACGCGGCCAGCGAGAACCCGGCCATCACGGAGATGTTCACGCTGCCGCCGGCCAACGCGACCAACCGGGCGTTCCAGACGCTCGCGCGGAAGATGCTCGAGCAGGGCCAGGCCGAGAAGGAGCTGCTGGCCAAGCACGGCCTGGCCGACAAGCTGCTGGACGACCTCACCGCCGCGGTCACCGAGTTCGACGCGTCGGTGGCGGAGACGAACGAGGGGCTGCAGGACCACGTGCTCGCGCGAGCGGAGCTGGACAAGGTGAGCGCAGACGTCATGCTGCTCGTCGGGATGCTGGACGGGCTCAACCGGTACCGGTTCGACCGGGATCCGCAGCTGCTGGCGGCGTGGGAGTCGGCGAAGCGAGTGACTAGCGGGCCGGCGACGGAGAAGGTGGAGAACCCCGTGCCCTCTCCCACGGGGCCGGTGCAGGCGGGGCCGGGGGAGGTGAAGCCGGCGGCGTGAGCTGCGATTGGCCATCGCGAAGTAGACAACCTAGGAGTCGCCCTGAGATGTGGGATGCAAGCCTAGCCTTGCCCCTTCTGCCGTACTCGGGGTGGCTCTCTTTCTTCACGTGAATTGAGCGAATCGCCAGGTGCGGAGGGCGCTCGCGTGCGTGCGGCCGCCGACGGCAAGTAAAGATAGAACTGTCGGACTGTGCTCTCAGCGGTTCGTCGATGGCGCGGGTTACCGCCGCATTCATGGGTATGGCCGGGCCGTCCGCGACGTCACCTTCCGCCACCGAGCGGCCAGTGCTCTGACTTCAAGCTGACCGCGAGCCCGGTCCAGCCCGAAGAACTCTGGCACGCGTCGTGTGTGGCATCGTTCAAGGCCGCCGAGACGAATCGATGACCAACAGCGGAGCACGCCGGCGTGGACAAGGACCGCAGGAGGTGGGGCGGGTGAGCTTTCGGCCGAGCGGGAGGGGACGATGATGGGGATTGAGGGCGTTAGGCACACCCGCTGCAGAGACCAGCCTCACTCACCCTTCCCCCGATCCGGCCGCCGAGAATCGAATGAACGTCCGCAGAAAAGCGCCGCAGCGTAAATGCGGGCCTTCAAGTCACTATGACGCGGGAAGGATTTCCACTGCTGGTTCGACCCATTGCACAATTTCTGCTGCTAGCACGGGGGACAGCCAATCGACTCGACCGCGTCCAGCAGAAAGAAGTCGATAACGATCCCAGAACACACCATCCTCCGCAAGCATCTTTCGGCGAAATCCTTGATCGTCAGAAATGCTAAATGGAATAGCAATCCCTCGACAATATGATCCAGAGAACCTGACGATTTCCCGCCACAAGTTTAGACTCGGAGTGCGAAGCTTAGACTTCCAATTACGGCCACTGGCACATTGGACCAAGAAGATGGGGTTACCGCCCCTGGTATCGTTGAATGCAATGTGGACGACCAAGTCTAAGCCATCGTCTTTCGCTTCACTCGTCAATCCGCCGAGTTCCGAGGGCTCGCCCAGGATGTCTGCCAGTGAGGTCACAGCCGTTTCATAGTCAGCAACACCCTTAATTCCTGCCCATCCCGTACGGTGCACATCCCATCCCATGGCCACAAGAGCTTCTGCGGTAAACCTCTCGAAGAGATCACCCTGCGTCACATACTCGTCGCCCAGCGCATCGGACCAATCCTTGTAAAAATCTCGCAATGTCAAGATCATGCAGAAGCTGTGCCCCAGAATATCTCGCCACGAATGGTTCCGCTTAATTCGTAGACCATCACCTGCAAATGCAGCGGATGTGCCAAGAGCGCGCTGCCTCCGCAACATGATCATCCACGCATCGTCGATGAGTTGTTTGGCAAAATCCTGATCTCGATAGACGTTCTCTTCAAGAAGCACGTCTATCACGTCCATCTTCGAAAGGCCGTCATCCACAAACAGGATGCTGGCTTCGATCCAGTCGCAGAGTGTGTCACGATCAACGTTGTGAGTGTTCACAGATGGCTGGAACCCACTCTCGGGCAGCCGAAGCATTAGCCCTTGCTCGCCAACAGTTGAGCGTCAACATCAGGAAATACTCTGATGAGTTGGAGCGCGTCCTCGCCCAGTCGATGAACGGACCGACTCAACTGGGTGGAATCGCGGTGACGGTGTGCCGATGTCAGCGCCTCCTCGATACTGTCGGCCGCCCGATCCACCAAAAGCCTAACGTCGATTTCCTCACCGCCCGTGCGGCGGTACGCCGTCTCAAAGCTCGGTGATTCGGATCTCTTCAGGTATTCAATCGCATCCGGAGTCTCCAAAATCTTCCCGAACTTGTCGATCAGTCGTGAGTCCGTGACTACCGGCTCCTGCTTTTCACTCCCGAATAGCCAGCGCGCGAAGTCGACCAGATTATCTAGCTTATCCTGGGGCACTGGCTTCTTAGCCTTGCCCGGCTCTGCCTCAATATCGACCTGAAGAAACGTCCTGACTCCGTTGGACCGCAGCGACAGATATAAGACACTAAACTTGTCCTCTACCTTTTCTATGTCGATGCGATCCTCTGCGTTCTCCATCTGGAGAAGCAGACGGTACGTGATGTAGTTCTGACGCACAGTAGGGGTCTTACTGCCGATCTTTCTCATTACCTCGACGTAGGTCATATTGCGGTCATCGATGAGGTGTGCGATGTATTCTGCCTTCTCGGTAGGATTCCATTGCTTGATTCCCGTGACATGACGAAAACCAAGATAAGTCTCGATCTCTTCGCGCTTGGTCGCGAGAAGATACGGAATTCTACGCAGCGCCTCAAACTTGGCCTCGGGCACACCGTCAACGAGGTCCTTCCATCTCTTGGAGTCTAATTGGCCAGAACGTGCCTTCTGAAGATGCAGTAGGGCAGCAAGGCGGCGGTTGCCTTCGACCACTACAAGACGAGTTGCACCATCTATAGGCTCGTGGACTGCGAGGAGTGCTTCCTGAGGCCAGAAACCGCTCTCAAGGAATGAGACGGCTAGCTCCTCAAGAGACCAGTCCTTCATTAAGTCCAAAATCTGTTCCTGAGAGAGCTCGCGGTCGGTATTGCGCCGACCTAGCCGCGGGTTCCGCGGGTCGAGATATAGATCTTCGACATCCGCATACTTGATCTGCATATCAATGGCCATTGCGGCTCCAGTCGACGCAGGAGATAACCGCGGCGATGCGGCGCCTCGCCACTTCAACCTTCTATGTCTGCACGCACAACGGGGAGCAATTGATCAAGCCAGCCGACAGTACTCGGTTTCCAGAACCTGAGGACCCTTCATGCCAAGGATTCGAGTTGAGCGCAATGCCCGCGGTCGCGAGCTATGCTCGCTTGGGATCTTCTTTATTCAATACTCGGCATTTGAACCTCTCGCAAAGCGCGGCGACGCTTCCTCAAACGACGCACCGAACTCCCGACCAGCTATTGCCCTAAAGCACGAATGACATCGACATCGTCCTGGAGGCCGATCCTAGCTATTCCGTCAAACTTATCGTCGTATGGGTTTAGGAGATAAATGAGCGCCGCAATAGCCCTACTATCGTTGCCATTTTTAGTTCCACATCCCGCGAGGATCTTCTCGGCAACTTGCCACAAACCTTCCAACCTTGTGCCCACTTCTTGGAGCTCGGCGGAGCGTTCCCGGGATAACGCCTTCGATTCCTCAAGAACTGCGCGCAGATCGGCGGGCCTGGCCATGACCGCTATCGCGTCCCGCTGTGCCTTCTTCCAGGAATATCCCTCGGGAAATGGCGATAGATTCACCATGCAAGACTGTAGCTCAGCTCGAAGGCGCGCTTCATCGGGGTGGTCGACAATCTTGTCAAGCAAATCCTGCTGTCGTGCCTGTCCAAAGGCCAGTCGATAGTAGTAAAGGTACCTCTTGAGCCGTTCGTAGTGAACGCGGTCTCGACTTCCCTCGAATATGGCCAGATGCCGTCGTATTCTGAAAGGCTTGCCGCCACGGACAGGCTCGAAAACCCAATGTGGATAGAGGCCATGCTTGAAGCGTTGGTTCCCTGTCGGATTTACCTCAACCTGCTCAAACACCCGGTCCCATAGGTTAGATGTCCGCTCCTGACTGGGCAGAATGTCACACAAGGGGTAATCCATCCGGATGTTTCGCCGGACTACGAGTCCATCGAAGCGGGTAATTCGTCCTTCTCGCTGCTCCAGATCCACTGGATTGGACGGAAGGTTCCAATGCATCACATCGCGACAGTACAGATGAAAGTCTAGACCCTCCTGGCCAATTGATGTAGTTGCTAAGACAAATGGCCAGAACGGCGAATTGAACGACTCCCGCACAGACGTCTTACGGGTTGCGCGAGCCTCCTCTGTTTCCTCAAGCAGGCTCTCCTCGCCGAATGCCATTGCGAAGTTCACGGGACGTTGTGCGCGATCCTCTTTGATGCGCCCGCTTGACCCGGTGGGTACGTTAATGTTGGGAGTTCCAGCTCCCAAGGCTAAAACACGTCCGAGATGATCAAGTAGGCTCTCGACCTCATTGCGTTGTAGGACTCGCCGCACCAGGTATGCATACTCGTCGATCATGGCCTGAAAATGAGCATCGGCACAGTATCGCAACACTTGGTCAGAGTAGCGTCCAGACCTGCTGTGCCGACCTACAATTTCCTGTACGTAACCCTTGTTGAGGTAGGTACGCAGTTGTCCAAAGCACATGGACATCACCAGGCGAATGTCATCTTCGCCAACATCGCGCCACAGCGACCGCACGGCCCGCAGCACACAAACAGCCGGGGACGCCAGTGCAATGTTCACGGCGTCTTCGAGCAGGTCACTCGGAAATTTCAAGTCCCTCTGTGGGATACCAAACCAGGATTCTGCGCTATCGAGGAATGACTGAGCGTTGGCGGATTCGCCGTCGTCAGCCGGGTCAATGCCTTTCGCAAGTAGCCTATACATGTCCACGGGCGCCCTACCCGGCGGTTGGGTCAGCGTTCCCGCCTTGTCGAGGTGCAACCGCTCAAGCTCGAAAAGCGCGGGCCAGAAGAGCCGCTTGCGTCCCTTCCTCTCGAGCCTGATGCCCGCCGCACGGAACCTTTCCCTCAATCGTCCCCTGACCAATCGCCGCAGTTCCGAAAGGGTAGGCGCTATTGCGGCCTGATCCTTTCCCCGCGTGTAGTCTGCCGCCCAGCCCGCCGGATCGACAAGGTCGGCTAGAAACATGAATGGCATGCAGACCTTGAGGCTCTCGGAGTTGAGCTCCAGAGCCTGCTTACCACCCTTCCGCCGTCTCTTCGCTGTAGGTTCAAAGTCACCGCTGACGGCGAATGCAATTGCCTTCGGTACAAATCTCCACCTTGAGAACACCAGGAACTTCGTCGGGTCAGTGTCCCCAAAGAAGTCGTCCCGATAGTACATGTACGCCGGCCGCGTCCACAGGAAGCGCCAACGCCGGGAATCTGCCTCGCTAAGGCCCGCCGGGGCACGTACCCCGTGGCTGAGTGTATCCAGCTTCAGATTGCTCTTGCTCAGGCCTGCCAGTTCCGACTCAGGGCGGAGTAGCCTTGCGTCGATCCGGACCCTGTGCTTCTTGAGATGCCGGGTAAGTGCGTAGCCGCTGTCCATGAAGGTGATGATCGAGGAACAGGACTTCCAAAAGTCCATGATGCTGGGAAGTGGGCGCTCCTCGGTGTCGTTCTTGCTTAGAAAGGCGCGCAGTGACACAAACTCGGCCAGCGCGTCCGAGGTGGGCACAGGGAGAGCATCCGTAGAGTATAGCCTCGGATACTCCTCTACTCCCTTGTGTTCATCGAGTAGGTAGCGATTGCGCTCCGTGCGACACATGACCTCCTTCAACAGCCGCTCGATCCTATCTTTGACCTCCAGTAGAGCGGGTACTTCAACACTGTGCCCTGTCAGCCTGTTCTTGAAGTCGAGGAGAAGGCCGTTTACCTCCTTGAGCCACTCGGTCTTGTTTGGCATGTCGCCAAGAAGAAACGAGAGTGTGAGCTGGAAGTCCCGATAGTGGTCTTCCTTTTCGTGGTCAAAGGTCACGGCTTTATAAGGGGTTGCCGACAGGATTAAGACACGCGTGCGTTCACGACCCCGATTGAAGAGTCTATGGGCTAGAGTCCCTTCCTCGCCGGCGAGTTCGATGACGTCCTTGAACCGCTGGAATTCATCAACCAGAATCAGATCCGGCGCCAAGAATTCGAGAGCGGCTTCGGCTAACCCTTTCCGAAGCTCGCCAATAATGGCATTCCGATTGCGGCGCACTCGTCTCTGGTCAGGGCCATCGCCCGCTGAAGTTGCGAGCTCGCCTACGGAATGATACAGGGCCTGAAGGAGGCCACTCTTTCGGCTCTCTTGACCACCCTGGTACCGAATGCCAACAACCCCCCTATTCCACCGTCGAATGAGTTTGCGATAGAGGCCCGCCTTTAGTATCGCCGCAACTTCGGATCGCAGCACGCCGGGAGAACAGGACCTAGCCCACTTTTCCAATGCCGCGGGGCTCCGCTGGCCTGCGCTGCAGCGGAAGAACTCCGTCCAATCCGCGAGCTTAGCACCGAGCTTTCCGCGGCGCCAATGATAGAGACAGGCGAGCAGAAGTAGACGTTCCGACTTGATCCCCGTCGCTGCGCCAAGCTTTAGGGAGGTGCCGGGGGTAAAGAGAAACAGCTGCAGCTTCTTCCTTCTCCGTGCCTCGTGGATAGCCTTGGCACGGAGGGTAATCAACGTAAGACGCGTCGCTGGGTCCGAGGCTCGTTCAGCTGACAATTTGTTGCGATTCTGCTCGGCAATCTCGAGGTTGGAGCACAGGTACACGCACACCAGGCCGTTGGAGCCCTCGTTGTGCTCACAGAGATGGTCCAATACTCCGCGGGCAACCATTGTCTTTCCAAGGCCAACTTCGTCGGCGAGCAGGAAGCGCCTGGACCCCTGGCGAGCTGCGAATCGCTCACAAATTCTGGCGACTGCCGCACTCTGAAATTCCTTTAAAGCTGTCATTGCGGCCTATGCTCTTCTTCTAGTCGGACAGCTTTGCGAAAATTGGTCCAGAACGCCCGGAAGGAGGCGTCGACGTGTTGCGTCGCTCCTACAGCCTCGAGAAGCCTATCGACCTCCTCGATTCGAGAACGGTCTTCGGTGCAGGACTGGAGAATGTCCTCGACCGTAAAATCATCGAAAAGACTGGGCACCAGGTGCTGGCGCCCCTTCACATCATTGTCCTCGTTATCAATACCGGAGCCAGCGTGCTGTATGCGAGGCTCGTGCGGCAGCGCGTCCCCGAAGAGTATGAATCGGAGAAACTGGCGAAAATCCTTCGCGTCGAGGTTCTCCTGCAGGAACGCTTCGCGCCGTTCATTCCAGAAGCCCTCGGAGACTTCGGTGTCGGCCTTGACTACAAACTGCTTACTGCGCCCGGTTGCGACGTGAGTCAACCGAACGAGCATGAAGGCGCCCACCTGCGCCATGGTCAGATCCTCAAAGCGGAGGACTCCGGCTAGGAGTCTGGCAAGGTCTTGAAACGGTCGTTCATTTGCGATTCCCAGCGGGCATATGTCGAACGTGACCTCCTGGTGCTTCGCAAATAGCCTGCGCCACGATTCTGTGTCATGGACTTCCAATACCAGAGCGACCTGGTCCGCGCCTCGTTCAAAACGAACGCGCAGTTCAAGGCCGCCGATGCCCTCGACGACGGCATCCAACAGTCGATCAGCGCCATCCTCTTCGCTCAGCTCCTCCACAGGGCGTGGCTGGTAGGGCTCAATCCACCCGTTCAACACTAGGCCCTCCGATGCGGGCGCGGAACCCTCTCGGTAGGCGAACTGAGCCAGAAATTGTTCAGGGCGAATCCCTGGAGCAAAACGCATCATCGCCTCACAATTCATCCGCCCCCACGGCGCGGTCATTCCCCACCCGTTCGTTGACCCGTTAGCTGAGCCAAGCCAAGCCTCGGTGGGCCATGGTGACGAGGCCCGCTTTGGATACTCGCAGAGGAGAAGCTTCGCGTGGAGTTCCAAGGCAGGTACGGCCTCAACGCCCTCGTCTCCATCGCTGGACCTGACTACCCAAAAATGGTCTATCGGAATGAGGCGTTCTATCTCGTCGCTCCAGAGGGCGTCGAGCTCCTCTTGACGGCTGACGACAATGACCTTCTTAAACGCCTTCGCGAGAAATCGCAGGAACCCAGACCGCATGAAAGGTGCAACTACGAGGGCGGCCTTGCCGCCTGTGTCAACGCGGTTCGCAATACCCGCAGTACCCGGGTGCTGCCAGAGAAGCTCACACGACTGTACAGCCTTGTTCCCATCGGTCGCAAAGGCCACGTGTTTAAGCTCCTTCAGGAGTCGCTGGAGTGGGCTTGAGAGAGGGTATCCGGTTGCTGTACACATCTCGAAGAAGGCCGAGACCTGGCGTCCCACATCGAGTGAACGGCTCTGGTCAGCACTCGCGATTCTCCCTTCGAGGCAGATCACAGCCTCCCACGTGGATGCAAGCGTCAGATTGCGGCTGGTGCACAGGAGCCGATACACAGGCTCCACGGCTTCGTGATTGCGTCCACGCCGCGTATTTGCGAATATGGGCTTGCGTGGTGAGTATTTTAGGACCCACACCTTGGGGTGGAAGTAGCCTTTCCCATGACGCACCTCACCGACAATGCCGTCAAGGAGGGCAAAGACCTTGTTGGCCGGGCGAACTTCGGCATGGATCTGCCCGCGATGAACCAGGACGCGTACGCGGTCGCCCAGGCGAGTAATCATCTGCAGCAATTGCGCACGGTTGTCCCAATTCACCTGCGCCGACTCCTGATCCAACGAGCCGATGAGAAGCGCGGTGAGCGCCGTGAAATCAAGGCAAAACGTGGTTCCGAGCGCTCCTTCTAGTCGATAACCAGCTGGCGGCCGAACGAGTGATGTCCATTCGTGCCGGTTTCCCGGGATAAACATCCCTCCTTGGACGGTCATACAGTGTCTGTTTTGGGGATTGTCTCGCTGCGTATCAAGCCGGCTACGATACTTTGAACGAACTTACTCCCTATTTTGGCGCGAAACGTAAGCTGATAGGGAGATTGCAGGTCCGGAAGTTTGCGATTCCAGCTTTGAAGGTGCTTTCTATGCGTAAGACGAGCCTTTCGCGGCTTGCAAAGTCTCTCTCGGGCCGCGATGAGTTTGCGCGCTTCACCGCTTGCTAATAACTGGCTGGCGGTCTTCGATGTCAAACAAAGTCGCAACCACTCTCGCAAGAACGTTCTGTCCCCGCGTGAATCCCTCAGGTCCCTTGCACGCCTCTGGATGAATCCTTCTGCATCCCAACTTGTTAGTTCTGAGCGCCCTCCTTCCCACCACGCACCAAACCACGCGTGAATGTCGGCATCGGGAATCAGCCACCCCTGCGCGTTGCGCTGCTCGATGAGGCAGTCGTAGTACTGCAGCGTCGCGCCACGAGCCAGAATGCTGAACCGCTTGGCGTCAGTGACTGCTTCTACGAGATTTGATGGTGCAGACACATCCCAAGGATACTGAAATGGTGCCTTCCTTCGAGTACGGATCAGGTGGGAAAGCAAGGACTTCTGAATACCGCCGGTTAGCCGCACGGCCCCGTCCACCCCGAGATAGCAGTCGCGAAGGTAGAAGGCTTCCGGGCCAGTCAGGTCAAACGTGAGGCCATCTTGAAAACGGCCTTTCTCATCCATGATCGGTGTTGCACCCTGGAAGTACGGAAACGCCCGGTCCCAGTTGGCCGCGGCGGGCACGACTTCAGCGACCGGGTCCCCGTAGTTGTCCTCCGTCCGAAACCGATCATGGTGCCCGAGCAAGGCTCGCAAATAGTCCGCCTCCCCGCCGCCAGCCCGCCTGAGAATGCCCAAAGTGCGCAGCGAAGCCCAATAGATCGCGGATGGGTACCTCTCCGGTTCATTCACCGAAATGCCGATGACCCCGTGGCCCTGCTTCTTCCTGAACGTGTCTGATAGAACGTCTCGAAGTTGATCCTGCATGTCGCGGCTTCTGCGAAAATGGTCGGTTATGGCGGCTTTCTTCCGCTCAAGAACTCGCTCCATGGAGCGGCATATGGCCGCGACGAAAATGAGGTATCGCGTCTCTGTCATGACGGTATTTGTGCCAGGAAAGAACTCATCAGAGAATCCGTCTCGCAGGATCCCGAACCCGAGTTCATCAACAGCGTCCTCTCCGTTGCAGAGCCGCAGGAATTCTCGCGCCTTTGCTGCCTCGTCGTTGCCCAAGTGGAACCATCCTACAATTGGAGCATTGAGTGTCATAAGTCCACCTCCGAGGCTCTGCGTGAATCACTCGGACCCATACCTGTCGCAACCAGCACAGGGCTGGATCTGCTCCACGGCCCGATCATAACGGACTGGGGGAACCCTGAGCGCCTGAGCGTATCCAGTCTGCCGTCGCGCACCGGCAACTGCCCGGCGGTTTCGGCGCCCGAAGTCCGGCGAAATGGGATCTCCTGGCCGAACGCGCAGGTCCGAAGCCGTCACTCATCCTGTCCACATTGATGCTCAGGGCCGCGCTTAAGGGTGGCTTGAGGTGTGACAAGCACCTCGTATCTGCCGGCTACCAACAAATTCCCTGGGAGTTCGACAAGGGCCATTGCCACTCCAGGTCTTCAGAGCGTTTACCGAGAGTGACACTGTCCCTACTCATCTCCCCTGAGCGTACGAAGCCTCCGGTTGTGCGTCGGCCAGCGCCCAGCATCAACTCCGGCGCGAAGCGCGCAGCCGCAGCGGTTTTGGGCGCGCTGCGACCGCACCCACGCTCCGACTCGCACGACACTTACCCGTCCTTGTTCTCGTCCTGAAACAGGTTGTGCGGCCTGACCTCGCGACCTTAACCTAGCCCATCGAGGGGAACGCTCGGGGCTACCTCAAGAACGGTGGGAGTAGTGCCTGATCTATGGAACCGCGACTCACGATGGCGCACGCAGCAGGAATTCCCGAAGGACGGCCTGCTCGGATTCAGCACTCAAGGGCTCGGCATGCACATCGATTTCATAGGACACATTCACTACCGCCGGTGGCAATTGACCACCAACAAAGCTTGAAGGTCGGAGTCGGCCGATGTCATCCGCTTGAAAGATGGCTGGAGGGAGGTGAGGAGGAAGGAACCCAGGTTGACCCTCGTATGCACCTAAACGGCTCCAATTAAGACCATAAGCCGCGAGTTGATCACGAAACTGTTGTTGTGCGACCGGGTCCATATCTCCCGAAGAATCCCTGAATAGCTCTTCAATATCGACGAGAACTCGGCCGAGCTTTCGAGGACTCGACGGGTCAGACTTGATACCCACCGAGAATAGGAATACCCTCTCACTAGAACTTTGTGGCTCTAGTTGAAGTAGACTGCCGATGAGGTGGCGCCTTGAATTCTGCGAAGTGGCCTTCGCCTCGATTGCAATTGAGTGAGCCGCGAAATCACGCTTACCGCCTACTCCACCCCACCACCGATCCAACGCGGCAACAGGAGACAGACCCAGTTGACGGCATTCAAGCAGTAGTCGCCTGAGCAGTACGCACTCTCCGACCAGACCGCGCTGCCTGTCCATCGGAAGCAGTGGCTCATCTCGACTAATGAGCGGTAACATCCATGCAACACTACGCAGTAAGTCCTCGTTTCCGACGACTGAGTTCTTGGCTAGTTCGCGAGTGAGCTCGTAGCCGATATGGCCTATGGCACGTCCGCCCTGCACATCGTCCCCGGAGACGATCCGTAACGCTGCCACCGTCTTGTCTGCTGGAAGTGCTACTACACTGTCGGAATGGCTCAAGCCGGCCACCCTCGGCAAACGGCCGAAGGAATCCGCACTACCCAGAAGAAAGAGAGTTGGTCGGCCTTCGGGAGAGTTGCTGGCATACAATCTGTCCACAACTATTGGCTTCAGGTGCCAGGCTGCCCCCGCGGCGGGCGGGATTTCCGCCAGCAGTTCCGTCAGCGTGTCAATATCCATACGCACTACGCTGCGGGCGGTGTGCTGTGCGTTACGGTGACCCTTCTGAACACAGGCCCTCCTGCAGGTACGACGAGCCCAAACGTTACGCTGTGCGTTGCGCGCTTTAGCCCATCGCCAGCTCGTCCAAGAGCATTCTTGTGTAGGATGTAGAGAAGGAGCAGTCCATCAGCCCCATTCTTGCGATAGGCAGATCCCGCTTGAATGTCGGCCAAGGGCGGCCGATCAAAAAACGCGTCGCCTCTCCAGTTCGCGCTACGCCCCGTCCATGACGATTCTAGTTGGCCGTTAGGCGATATGGCACGATTCATAAGCGGAAAGTCGAAGGGGGCATTCCCCTCAGACAACTCACCATGGGCGAATCCCACGTTGAATTGCGGCGGAGGGGTCGCCCGCCCGACTTGCGCCTCCTCTTTCCAGAGTTTCAAATATGCGGCGATTAAATAGGGGTCCGCCGAGGGGGCAAGCCCCCTAACAACAGCCCGACTGAGGTCCGCCCCCCTGTGATGCCTGGGAACAGCACTGGTCTCATGGGGGGGGTTGTGAAACGTAAATCTGAGACCGTTCAGAAGACCGGCTACTTCATCCGCAGTCCAACCCCTTGAAAGCTCGCCCCGCAACTCTCCTGCATCGTTGCGTACCAATTCGAATCGGCGAGTCCTCACTGCATCGACTATGTGCTGCGCCGACTCTACATTGGCGTCGGCTTGCTCTGCGACCTCAAGATGTCGAAACACCGACGAATAGGGACTGAAGGCAAGGTCCACCACCTTCCCTTCCCCGAGCTTGCCCGTCGGAAGACCTCGTGGGTTGCATGCTAGAACGATTGCCGCGTCTCTCGGCGACCTACGTTCTGTCATCAACTCAGCAAGCTGGTATCGAAGATCCAGGTCATTTCGTCCGATCTCCGCTAAACCGTCCGCGATGCGTCGAGTTGTGAACAGTCGACTAAACTCCAGGTGCCTCCCTCTATATCCAAACCAGCGACTGATCTGAAGGACGGTATCGTCAGTCGGCGATGGATTCCAACGGCAGAAGTAACTGACGCAGAGGCCGTCGATCGTGAGCCCTCTCGAGAGCTTAGCTCCGCCTACCACAATTGTGAATATGTCTTGTGGCCATTGCACGTTGCCCGAGGCGTCGGAGCGTCTTTCAAAGTCTAACGATTGTGCGTTTCTCGCATCACTATTTAGAACCTTGAGCTTAACCTTCGAAACAACCAAAGGGATCAGCGCGCGGACGTCGTGCCAACCCACGAGGCGGTGCCTGGATGCGTGTGGACGCATTTCGTAAAGCCGTTCACGACTAGCATCCAGCCATCGATACCATGACTGCCAAGCCTCCGGATTCTGCTGTAGCGACCGCTCCACCACACTGACTGAGAGCTCATAGCATCCCGGTGCAACACGGGCCCCCTCGAATGCCTCCCGAATACCTTCAGCCCAGCGTTCGTGCTCACTTAGCTCGGGAGAGGTCTGCACAAGCATTGTGTGCGGGCCCGGTGCATATGCTGGTTCAGCAAAACTCCATCCCTCCGATACCGCCAGGCGGTAGGCACCGGCTACCAAATAGCCGCGGACGGCGCTCAGCAAGCTAGGGTTGGTGGATACCGGAGCCAAAAGATCTGCATCGACCACGTCGGGACGGACAAGAAAATTATCCTTTTCACCCCACGCTTGACCGAAGTCGCTATAATACGCCTGACTACCTGTATACCACCCGTCGGAATCGGGTTCCAGAAATGTCAAGTCGGTCTCTTCCTTTCCTGGATACCTCATGAGACATGCGAAGCGGTCAGGATACAGCGGGTTTCCCGCACTCTGGAGTAGGTTGGCCGCTGCAGTCGCTGTGTATCCGATGTACGCTACTGGAGGTAGGTCATCCGACAGTAGCCAGAGGTTTGCAATTGCCTCGGGAATTGTTCGATCGCCTTCATCGACCGAGGCTTCGTCACATTCGTCATCCAACACTAGCGTCGGCAGTGCCGGTGCTCCAAAGTGCCTGTAGATCGCTTGCAGCCTTGACGATAGGTCCGCTAGGCTTGCGGCGTTCTTCTTGATTACAAGTACAGCCGGCTCGTTCCTGGAAAGGGATTGCGTGAGCTTTACGCGGAGAAGTGCGTACTGATGGCAATCGAGCCAATAGGGCATACCAAGCGCGGGCAGAGCGGCGGCCGCAACACCAGGGGCGATCGTCACAATACCTGGCTCCCCTACGACCGGCTCGGACCGCTGGAGTAGCTGCGAGTTGAAACGGCGGGCAGTCTGGGTGCGCAAGTCATCCTTAGCGCCGGCCAAGACTATTATGATCTTGTAGCCATGATCGAGCGCTCTCGCACTTAGCGCCATCATGTGCGCTGTCTTGCCGCTCTGTACTGCGCCTACAACTAGGCCCTTTGCCGGGCGGGGCGCATCGCCCCAAGCGAGTGGATCCGGAATGAGGCCAAGTACTTGGCGAGAGGAGCGATCCAGCTCGGCTTTGGCTGCGCTCGAAATTCGAATCCCCCTAGAGTACTGGCCCCACCACGCGTTGCCACGAGGTGCTACGTCCGTAGCTGGAGCGGGTCCCGCTGACTCGCTCCAGAGGAAGGTCTCTATCGCGGACATCTTGATTTCTTAGCTGGCTGCAAGGGAGGAGCGCAGCTCCGTGTCAAGTATACCTATCCATTCACGCTGAGTGGACCAGAACAGCGTCGAGTTTTGTTTTTCAAGAAGCTTCGCGGCTGCGAAATCTGGCCAGCGCCTTTGTATCGCCTTTCTAATCGAAACTTCTGTAGTTCGACCAGCCGCAATTCGTTCGAGCATCGTCGATGTAGAAACCATTTGCACTGTTGCCAAGAATGCGTGAAACGGGCCGCCGGGCTTTGTAAGCGGGCTATCATACCACTGTAAGGTCTGGTTGAAGGCCGTTGTGAACTCTCGCTCCAGTGCGTCGACTTGCCCCGGGGCAGCGTCCGCTTGAGACACCATGAATTGGTTCGTAGCGTTGGCCACGCTGCCAGAACTCATATAACGGAAGGCAAAGTATCGGCCGACAAAACCGTAGGCACCGTAGCGTTCCTTTTGACCACGCATGACATCCCGTAGTACCTCGCCTACCTCACGCTCCTCGTCGTCCTTATATTTTGCCGGGTCACCTGCCTCGCCGGCTAAACGGTACATCATGACGTGCAAAGGTGACGCTTGATATACGGCATTCCTAATCTCATTCGCATTCAGGGCGACCGCACCTGTATTGTACCGCTTGAAAATTTGATACAACTTGTCTGGGGGCAGATCTACAAACGTGCAGGTCACAAGGGGTGTCTTAGTAATCTTACGCTTCAGGTCCGCCGGAAACTGCTCATAATACAGCCCCGCAGCCGCGTTAAGTGCTTCGTCCTTTCTCCAGCCTTCCGTGGACGCCGGAAAGGTCTTGAAGCATCTCTTGGGGAGCTTGCTCCCCCTGGGAGGCTTGGGGGACATGAACCGAGAAATGGTCTCCAGCCGCTGACGTCCATCAATTACATACGTGTAGCCACCTTTCTTGTCCGCGTAAAGCAAGAATGACGGGATGGGTAATCCCAGTAGCATTGATTCGATTAAACGACGCATCTTCTGGGGCTTCCAGACAAAAGACCGCTGCCACTCAGGGTTCAGGACTAGTTCCCCGGTATTAATCTGGCCCATGAGGGTCGCCACATCTGTGGTAATCGGTGGTACCTGCGTGTTGAAATCGGAGGTTAGAGCGCCGATGCTGTCGTCATCCGCGTCTTCTTCCTCCTCTAACTCGGCGCGCTCCACGCCCTTGTGGGCCTGCAGCCAAGCCAAGATCGTTTCGTAGGCCGCAACACTAGCGCTCCCATCCTCTTCAACAAAATCATCATCCCACGTCTCGCCGATGTAGTTCAGACAAGCTTTGAGGTTGTCGGGCTCGGTGGGTCCGGGCGCTTGGTTCAGAGCAATTGCAAGCTGACGCCAAAAGTCGTCGGTAGATGTCGTTGATATGCCGCCATGGGCTCCTATTAGGGCCGCGATCTCGGCCCTCAGCGTAACAGGATCGATTTCGTCGGGCATGTTTGTGGATGTCATCAGTTCTCCTGATGGTTAATCAGTCCGTGCGAACGAGATGGACTGCCGAAGATCTTTTAGATCGCCAGGCGTGCATCGATGGTACCGTGAGACGTGGAAGGGCTGTGAATGCGGAGGAGCTCGGTAGCGATGCTCTTTATTACCCCCACGTGCACGGCGTTACCGAGCGCGCGAAACGCGCGGTCTCGAGATTCAGGCAATAGATGACCGTCAGGAAGACCTTGTAGTCGACGTCCCTCAGTCCGAGTGATAAAACGCCTCTCTGGGCCGAGAATTGGGATCTGGGTAGTAGTCATAGCCACGAGGGCCGGGACGCTCGTGTATCTCTTCGCTCGCAACCCCGAGGGCCGAAATTGCAGCACGCAGCGCCAGAGATCCCTGGCTTCGCCCTGGCAGTTCCACTCTAGCTTTCGAAGAGATGGAGGAAACTCTCGAAGTCCCCCAATCCACTCACGGGGAATCGAACTACGATTGGCTGCAAACCATTCGCGATTTTGACGAATGAAGCGCCGTTTCCACGCTGGGAACAGGCTCACGGGCTCCCGAGCGTAGCTGGGTAGAAACTCGAGCAACTCCTCCCTTTCAAGGCGACGAGCCTGCACGCCGGTCAGGGTTGCAAGCTTGCTGAGGGGCATGCAGAACGGGGTAGACTCTTCAAACGGATAGCTTGAGTATGCTTCGTCTCCCCAGATTGGGAATGAAGGCAGCGCGATCTCCGATGGGAGCCGGCGCAGGAGCAGGTTCCAGTGGTCGATGCAGTCGACCTGCTGCCGAGTGAGAGTCGTTTCAGTCACATCGTCGGAGCCCAACTCGCGACGCCCTTGCACAACTTCTGTTAGTCTTGTCAAAGCCTTGCGATTAGGCTTCGGAAAGGGATCAGCCGGCAACTGTCCTAGGCTGCCAACGACGAAGAACCGCTCCCGGTGGTGCGGGTGACCGAGATGATGTGGGGAAATTAGGCCGTGACCTCCACTAGCCACGTGCGTAGTTCCCCGAACGTCGTAACCGAGGGCGACTAGGCTTTCTTCTACAACCTGCCACGTTCTCCCATGATCGTGTCGCTCAAAGTTGCCCACGTTCTCGAGGATAACGAAACGCGGGCGACGCTTTCCGAGAACTCTGAGGATGAACTCAAATAGTGTGCCTCGAGTCTTGTCTCGGGTTCCATGCTGGAACCCCGACTTAGAGAAAGGCTGGCAAGGAAATCCTGCGCAGAGAATGTCATGCTGCGGAACCTGGTCCCAGTTCTCGCGAATGTCTCCTACTAACTCACCAGCGTCCGACTTAAAGTTTAGCGCGTACAGTCTACGAAGCTCATCGTCTAATTCACTCGCGAAGACACACTCGTGCCCGAGCTCACGCAGGGCATGATGAAACCCTCCTAGGCCAGCGAACAGATCTACGAATTTCATCGGCACAAGCCGGTCAAGATGAAAGCCGGGGAGAAAGGTGCAACATTAGTGCTTAGCCAGCCCCAACCACCTAACAAGAAACGGCATCGAAAGCCGCTCCGCGCGCCGTCTTATTCCGGCCTACGGCCGAGCTCAGGTGCTGCGTCCGCTGCAAAGCGCGCCAATCGAGCTACTCGAACCAAGCCCGAACTACAGCTCTATATCGCTCTATGCAAACTAGGCCTTCGGCCGCAGACCACGTGTGTCACCCTTCCCGGTAAACCCGACCTGGTGTTCAAGCACAACAGGGTCGTGATTTTTTGTGACGGGGACTTCTGGCACGGTCGCAACTGGAGCCGGCTCAAGCATCAATTGACGAAAAGACATAACGCTGACTATTGGATTGCCAAAATCCGATACAACCGCAGCCGAGATCGGCTCAGAACGCAGGATCTCCAGCGAGCAGGTTGGACAGTGATAAGGGTGTGGGAGCGGGACATAGCTTCAAACGCAAGCAAAGTAGCGCAAGCGATTGGGCGCGTCTTATCATCCTGCCCGTCATCTTGGGTCACGGTACCGCGTTGCATGAAAATACACCAGCGACAAGCAGATGCGGATACGAAAATAATATCCACTCGAGGCACACGAGAACGCGACTGGTGAGCGAATCCTAATCGGCGGCGATGCATGTGCAGACCCGTGAAAGCGCGGCCCGTTCCTTTACTCTTCCATATGGGCTGGGCTCCAGACGGAGGCGTGCGGCACTACCGCGACGACGCCCAAAGCGCCGGGGACTGGGAGCCTACCCCCGCACCCGCGGCCCAATCCGCACCTCTCGCCCCTCATGAGACAACAACACATCCGCCACCGGCCGCACCTCCCCCGCCCGCGGCCGATGCATCCCCCACCACCCCTCCGCCCGCTCCGCGCTCCAGGCTGACGTCAGCGGCACCGCCCCCAACCGCTCCCCCACCACCTCCGCGCTCGCTGGCCGCCGCCGCGGCTCCTTCTCCAGACTTTCCATGACCAGCTCCTCGAGCGCCGCCGGAATCGGCTGTTCCGTCCTGAGTGACGGCCGCTTCGGCTCCGCCTGGACGTGCTGGACCATCATCTGCATGGCGCTCTGCCCCTCGAAGACCATCTTGCCGGTGAGCAGCCAGTAGGCCACACAGCCCAGCGCGTACAGGTCGACGCGGTGATCGGTGTCGGCCGCGCCGAGCACCACCTCCGGCGCCATGTAGCCTGGCGTGCCGCTCCAGTTGTCCTCGGCGCTTAGGTTGATGGCGTCCTTGCCCCCGCCCCGCGCGCTGTCGAGCTTGACCAGCCCGAAGTCGAGCACCTTGACGAAATCGAAGGTCGTCCCGGCCCGGCTCACCACCACGTTCGCCGGCTTGATGTCCCGGTGCACCAGGCCGTTCGCGTGCGCGTCCTGAAGCGCCAAGCAGACCTGGCGCAGGAGGTGGACGACCCGCTCCGCCGGCAGCGGGCCGTGCTGCCGGACCATGGCGTCGAGGTCGAGGCCGTCGAGCAGCTCCATCACGTAGTACAGCCGGCCGTCGTCGGTGACGCCGAAGTCGTAGAGCTGCACCGTGTGCGGTGACGTGAGCGCGGCGGTCGCGCGCGCCTCGCGCTCGAAGCGCCGCATCAGCAGCTCGGGGTCGCCCGACATCGTGCCCAGCGCCTGCTGGCGGATGAGCTTGATCGCCGCCGGCCGGATCAGCAGCCGGTGCCGCGCGCGCCAGACCTCGCCCATGCCGCCGCCGCCGATCCGCTCCTCGAGCAGGTACTGCCCCAGCTCGCTCGCCTCGGCGACCTGCCGGCGGAGGCCGTACAGGACACGCGAGACGATCGTCGCCAGCACCGTTCCGAGCACGCTCCACAGGATCGTGTTGAGCGTCATGTGCAGCTTCTGGTAGCCCGGGCTGAAGCCGGGCAGGAACGCCGTCGGGTGATGACGCGCCATGCACACGACGATGGTCGGAAGGAAGACCAGCGCCGAGATCAGCGTGGTCCGCCCCGGCCGCGACGGCAGCAGGATGGCGCGGGTCATGACGGTGACCGTGAGGGCTAGGAGCACCTGCAGGATCTGGCCCTCGTCGTCGATCGCCATAAAGGAAAGGAAGACGCCCGCCGCGAGGAAGAAGACGGCGTCGAGCGCGCCCAGCGTCCGGAGCGTCGGTTTGACGCGGCCGGCCAGGAACCACATCACGGCCACGTTCAGGCTGGCGCAGAGATGGCCGAGCGCAATCGGTCCCCGCACCACGGCGGCGAACGGCGCGCCGCCGATGAGCGTCAGGCTCGCGAGCAGGAAGAGGTAAAACCCGAACGAGACGAGGAAGAGGGTCTTGCCGAGCAGCGCCAAGCGCTCGCGCACGAAGCCCAGGCCGCTGGAGCTGTCGAGGCCGCGCTCGATGAGCGGGCGCGTCCCGGAATCGGTTGGGCGGGTCGGCGGCAGCGGGCCTGGGTTAGGCATGGGGGGAAGATGCCCGAGGTCGGGCGCGAGGCAAGGTTCCCCCTCGACCGCTTAGGTCGCGGGCCAGCCGATCACGCTCCGCCCTGCCCTCTCTGAGCCGGGCTCAGCGACCTGCGGATACCAGCTTCCCCCGGTCCACGACGGTGACTCCATCCACCGTGACGGTCGCATCGGTCAGCTGCACGGCGAAGCTGAAATCGCTCTTGTTGTCACCCCCGGCCCACTGATCATTGCCGAAGGTGATCGTCACCAGACCGGCCCGACTCCAGGGGAGCAGCCGGGATCCGGCCGGCGGGGTTACCTGCGGATTGATCCCGATATCGATGACGCCGACGGCGGACTTACCCTTGTCGGCCTGCTCATAGCGGGCCTTGAGTCCCTCGAAACCACTCCGCGCCGAGAAGTCGGTGACCAGGCCATCTGCTACGCGGACCTTGAGGCCGGTGATCCTCGCGTGTTGAGACCAGGCCTCTCGCATCGCCAAGGTGCCTTGGGCGCTGCCCCGCTGCGCGACGACATACACTTCGCCGGCCGGCAGGAAGACGGAGCTCATGGCGCCCGCCTGCTTCATGTCGGCGTCGCTGATGACCCCATCGCTGGTGCGCACCTGACGTCCCGGAAGCTTGGCGGAGAAGTCGGTGCCGTGGGCGTCCTTCACCTGAACCTCGCGTCCCTGGGCGAGGATGTCCCGAATGCGGTTCGCCGCCTGCTCCAGCGACGCGTAATCCGCATCGAGTCCGCGACGAAACACCGCGGCGAGCTGACGCTCGGTGAGGCCGGCCTCGGCGGCGTTGGTCGCGGTCGGATAGAGCCCATTCCCTACCTGAACGAACCGTCCTTTCCACTTGGCCAGCGCCTCGCGGAACGGTGCGTCGGCTTTCGCGCGGGCGGCGAGGCGCTTAGGATCGATCCCCTCGAGCACGGCCCCATCCACATAGTCGGTCCCGACCACCACGTCGGCGATGGACAGGAGCTTGGTATCGGGCGGCAGGGTGTCCTGGCTGGCCGGGAGCTCCTCGTAATACCGGCGGAGCAGGTGGGACGAGCTGTACTGGATGATCGGATTCGCGCCGGCTCGACGGGTGGCGACCGCGAGGTCTTCGAGGAGGGGGAGGTCACGGTCGCCGCCGAACAGGAGGACTAGCTCTCCCGGGCGGACCCGGGCGCTCTGGGTGATGATCTTCTCGGCAATCCGTTTCGACGCGGCCCGGTCGAGCAGGGGACCGGCGGGTGGCTGATGTTCGCGCTGGGCCGAGGCGGTGCCGGTGAGGCAGGCCGTCAGGAGCGCGAGAAGCAGGGTGTAAGAGCGAAGGCGCATGGTGACTCCATGGCAGAGGGCTGACTCCTCGGCCCCGCGGTCAGCCGCGCAAGGCGCGCCCGTGCTGCTCCAGCGACTCGCCGACCGCGGTGCGTAGAGACGAATCGAATGTGTGGCGCGGTACACCGGATCGCCAGCACGCGTCTCCACAGCTGTGCCCCGAGCCTGCGGCGAGCCGGACCGCCTCAGCGGTTTCGGCAGCGGGGCGGCGGAGCGGCGACCGCTCTATGGGAGGAACTCATTCCCGACGCCCAAACACCGCCGGGTTCGCTGCGACCGCCCGCTCCCGCATGGCGGCTACGTCCATGCGCATCTGTTCGAGCAGGCGCTGGAACCGACGCTCCGCCCTGAGCCCGGCGAAGAACGGATCGCGGCCGGTCATGCGATAGTCACGCTCACCCGCCCGATACGCCCGCTCCAGCCAGTCGAGCGCGGGATTCGTGTCGCCCCGCAGCGAATACAAGGCGGCAAGCTCGAGTGCGAACGCACCCTCCTCCTTACCGCTCCGCTTCATAGCATGCGCCGCGCGCAGACCTGAATCCGCCGCCGATCGCGCGGCCGGCAGGTCACCGCGCCGCTGCAGGGCCAGTGCCCGAAGCGCCTGGAACGACTCCCGCGCCGGGGAATAGGCTGCGGCGCCAGGGCTCGTGCGCAGCCGTTCGGCGATAAGGGCCTCCGCGTCCGGCGCGCCGATCAGTCCTGCAAACCCGGCCAGGGCGACCACTACCTCCTCGTCACCGGGGTCCTGTGCCGCGACCGCGCGCGACTGCCTCAGCGCCGCGGAGTCCCGCGCGCGCGCGTAGTCCAGTCGTGCACGCGAGACCGCGAAGCGAGTGTAGTCGGGCCACCGGCGCATGCCCGTCTCCAGCCAGCGCTCCGTTACCTCGTCGTCACCGAGGAAGTACAGGGCGACGCCGGCGTGGAAATGGAAGCCGGCGCTCGTCGGATCCAGACGGGCCGCGCGCAGCGCCCAGTAGAGTGCCTCGTCAAACCGCCCCAGCGCGACATCCACGTCCGACAAATCGACCATCGCCGGCAGGTAGCCGGGGTCGAGGTCGAGTGCCTTGAGATACGACAGTCGAGCGGCCGAGGGCTGGCCCGCGAGGCCCTGCAGATCTCCCAGTGCGAAGTGCGCGATGCCAAGGTCGGGCTCGGCGGCGAGCGCCTGGTGGACTGCCGCCATGCCGGAGTCGCCGTAGGCCGGATCGACCAGGTACGCCTGAAACATGAACCGGCGCGCGAGCATAGCGAGCGCGAACGCGAACGTCGAGTCCTGGCTCACCGCCTGCCTGAGCAGCGCCATTCCGGCGACGTTCTCGACCCGATTGACATAGCTCAGGCCGGTCGAGCGCAGGTAGAGGTCGTACGCTGCCGCGCTCCTCGTCGGCACCCGCTCGATCCGGCGATCTTCCGCGCCGGAGAGATTGGCGCCCATCGCCCTCGCCACGCCGCGCACGACGGCGCTCTGCATGGCGAAGATGTCGCGCATGCCACCGTCGTAGCGCTGCGACCAGAGCGTCCGCTCGCCGTCGGCGGCCGTCAGGCTGACCGACAGCCCGACTCGGCCGTCGTCCACGCTGACATGGCCCCTCAAGATCCCGTCGACCCGCAGGTCGCTCGTCAGGCGCGCGATCCCACCCGCGCTCCCATAGGCGGCGGTCGTGCCCGGCCCGACCACCCGCAGGCCCGCCACCCCTGCCATGCGCCGGCTCAGCTCTTCGGTGACCGGAGGACCGAAGTATCGGCTCAGGGAGGAGGGTGACCGGTCCTCGAAGGGCAGCACCGCCACGGTACGTGGCCGATCAGCCGTGGCTGTCGCGGACCAGCTCACCGCCGGCGCCTCGAGCGCGCGCGGCGCGTCGCGGCCGTAGAGAGCGGCGCCGGCGCTCACGACGATCAGCAGCGCGGCCGCGACCCTGCCCGTCGTGCGGTGGACCAGCGGTCTCGATCCGGCTGGTGACTCGGGTGGCGGCTCGGACGAATCGACAGGAGACGCCGGCGCCGGCATCTCGACGGCCTGCGCACCCGGCAGCACCCGGTGCGACAGGGCCGCGCGAATCCTCCGCGACTGTTCCGCAACCGACGCATCGAGCCCGGTCCCCAGCTCCTCTCGAAGAACCTCCTCGTGGCTGCTCGCGACCGCGAGCGCGGCCACGGGCTCTCCGGCCTTGTCGAGCGCCCGCATGAGCGCGACGGCGACCCGGCTATTGAGCGGATCCTCACCGGCCAGCCGCCGCCACCACCCCGCCGCTCCGACCGGATCACCCCGTGCCTCCGCCTCCGCCGCGAGCGCTTCCAGTGCTTCGCGGTAGCGTCTCGCCAGTGCATCGCGCTGACCATCCGCCCAGCGCTCGAACTCCGGTGCGTCAGCGAGGTGGAACCCGTCGAGGAAGGGGCCGTGATACAAGTCCACCGCCCGCCTCGGGCTGCCGGCGGCCAGTGCCTCAAAGAAGTCGGCGAGGTCGGCTCGCAGGGTGGCCGGATTCAAGCACAGAGCGGGTGAGTGCTGAAGGAAGAGGTCGGGAGCGGCCAGGTCGCGACGGAGCGAGTAGAGGGTCTGGCGGAGCACGTTTCGGCCGCGATCGATGTCGGCGTCCGGCCAGAGAAGGGCCATGACCTTGTCGCGGGTGAAACCGTGGTCACCCGCGACCGCCAGGAGCGCGAGCAACGCAAGCGGCTTCGACTGGGCTGCCACACTGCCGGGCGGGTGTCCGTCACGCAGGACAGCCACGCCTCCCAGTGTCCGGAGCTCGAGGGGCGGCACTTTGACGCTTCTCTAACGGGGATCTGATGGGTAGGGCATACCGTGTTCCCGCTCAAAGTTACGGTCCGCGTGCTGCACCAGCAAGCGGAAGGGGACCGTCCGCGCTCACGCACAGATATCCGGAGGTGAACCATGCGCCGTCGCTCGACTCGATGCTTCCTGCTCGCCCTCCTGACAACGGCCGGAGCCCTGGCCTGCCGCGAGGCCACGCAGCCCAGTGAGCCGGTTGGCTCCGTGCTGCCGACCGCCGCCGCTACCCAGGCTGCTTCCGGGTTCAGGGTTCACAACCTTGGTATGCTGGGCGGCACCTTCAGCTATGGAGTGGTCATCAACGAACGAAACGAGGTGGCCGGGGTCGCCGACCTCCCTTCGGGTGAATCCCGCGCGTTCCTCTGGAGGCCTGGTAAGGGCATCAAGAACCTGGGCACGCTCGGCGGGGCAAACAGCTTCACGAACTCCATCAATGATCGTGGTGAGGTCGCGGGCGTCAGCGAAATCCGCCCGGGTTCGCCGGTTCTCCGGGGCTTCATCTGGAGGCCCGGTCGGGGAATGCACCGGATCGGTCTGCTCAAAGGCGACGAGAGCAGCTCGGTGCATTCCATCAACAACCGAGGCGAGATCGTCGGCAACAGCTCCATCGGCGAAGACTTCAAGGCGTTTTTCCAGGCCCCCGGAGGCCCGATGCGCCGGCTTCCGACGCTCGGCGGTCCCACCACCACAGCCATCGACATCAACGATCGCACCGAGGTGGTGGGTTGGAGCGACCTCGACGACGGCCGGCACCATGCATTCCTGTGGACCGCTCGCAGGGGCATGGAGGACCTGGGCACACTCGGCGGTGCGAACAGCAAGGCATGGACTGTGAGTCAGACTGGTCAGATCGTCGGGTATAGCGAAACTGCGGCCGGGACTGTCGAGTCCTTCATCTGGACTCGGGCCAAAGGCATGCAGTCCATCGGTATGTGGAAGGGTGCCAATACCTTCGCCTTCTCGATCAACACCCACCGGGGCGTCACCGGCGCCAGTGACTTCGCGGATGGAACCACGCTGCCATTCGTCTGGACGCCGGCAGCCCGCTTTCGCGCGCTGCCCACGCTGGGCGGTGACTACGGCCAAGGGTTCTACCTGAACGAGTTCGGGGTCATCACCGGCCAGACCAGCAACGCCCGCGGTGGGCTTCGCGCGGCTATCTGGATCCCGGAAGCCGGGCCGCTGCTCGCTATCGGCCAAGAGCCCCACGAGGAGATGGAATCCGCCGCCGAGGGAGCGTTCATCAACGGCCGAAGCTCGGCGTGCGCGGCCGCGCGGGGCTTGGGCCGGCACTTGTCGCCACGGCTGAGCACGCGCCTTGGGTGCACGACGGAATAGGCCGAAGAACGCGAAACGGCCGCCGAAGCGCAGCGGCAGGGGTTGCTGCGCGGGAGCTGAAACTCAGGGATTCGGTGGTGGGACCCGGGAGATGCGGCCCGTGGGAGGCGTCCTTTAACCAGCGAGCTCAGCATGTTATCGCATAATCGCAGTGGAATGCTCGTGGCCGGCGTCTGCGCCGGACTTGTCGCGTGCGCGACAGACACCCCCGTCGAGCCGAGGACGCCAACGGCCGCGGTCGGGCCCTCGTTCGAGATCGAAGACGGCGCCCACGGCGGCAACGCTCACTTCTTCTTCCTCCCGCCGCTGGTCCCGTCACCATCATACTCGGGAGTGGCCGACCCGAGCCTCCTTGCGAGCCTGGCGGTCGAGGTCTGCGACCTCGGCACGTCGCGCCCGCCGACGAACACCTCATGCGGGAGCACCCCCGTCTTTGTGGCGAGATTCACCAGCACCACCGGGACGGCCTCCGAGGTCGTGCGATTCGACGCCGGCGCGGGGCACTACATCGTGAACTGGCATACCGACAAATCGGATGGCGGGACGCTAGTCACGACGCGGTTCTACCGCCTTCGCATCCTGGTGGCCGGGACGGTGCTGGGCCAGGCGGATATCGACCCCGTCCGGAGCCCGAGCGACCTCAAGAACTACGACACGGGCAACAGTATTCCGCTGGTGAACGGCCGAACCCTTCCGATCAAGTTCCGGGTGGAGAAGGGCGCGGTGTTCCCGATCGGGAGCGGGGGCGGCATCGCCAAGACGGCCGATGGCAAGGCCGCCGTCGCGATCCCGGCCGCCGCTCTGCCCGCGGGCACCGGCATCATGGTCGCGCCCGCGGCGCTGCCGCCAGCAGAGCTGGCCGGCTCCGGGGTGCTGGGTGCGACGGCCTTCGACTTCGGGCCTACCGGAACCCAGTTCGCCGTCCCAGCGACCCTCAGCCTCAGCTATCCTCCCGCGCAGCTGCCCGAGGGGGTCGACGAAGCCGATCTCCGGCTATACACGCTGATCGGCGGACAGTGGAGCCTGGTGCCGGGCAGCAGCGTGGACGTCAACACGAACACGGTCAGCGGCAACATCTCGCACTTCAGTGTGTATAGCGTCGGGGTGCGGGCGGTCAGTGCGTCGCTCGCCTCGGCGTGGATCCCGGTGGCGCCGGGCGCCACGAGACAGCTCGAGGCAATCGTCGGGGACCCCGACGGCAACGTGTTGGCGAACCGCGCCGTGACCTGGTCCACAACTAACTCATCGTTTGCGACAGTCAGCCTGGCGGGCCTAGTGAAAGGCTTCGGCAGGGGCCTGGCGACTGTGACCGCCACCGTCGAAGGCCTCAGCGACGCAGTGCAGGTGCTGGTGCAAACGCCATCCACGCTGCCCGAGAAGCTCGCGTGGCACGGGCGACGCGACCCCATCAACTCGGTCTACAAGCTCGGCTTCGACGGTGCATTGGTGCTCCGCGTCACCAACGCGCTCCCCGACGGCACCTATCCGACGTGGCGGCGCCCCACCCAGCGCGTCCTGTTCAGCACGCAGCGGGACGGGGACGAGGAGATCTACGCGATGGATCCCAGCGGCCTCGGCGTGACGCGGCTGACGAACCATCCAAGCATCGATCGCGAGCCCGAGCTGTCGCCCGACGGGTCGAGCGTCGTGTTCACCAGCGATCGCACCGGCAACTTCGAGATTTTCCGGATGCCGGCGGACCTGTCCGGCCCGCCCTTCAACCTCACCAACGACGGCGGGTTCGACGGGGAGGCGCACTGGTCGCCAGACGGCACGCGCATCGCCTTTAATAGCTGCCGGCCGGGATGCGATCTCTACCTGATGAATCCCGACGGCTCGGGCCTGACACCGGTCGCCAGCCATCCGGCCAACGACGGACAGGTGTCATGGTCACCCGACGGCACTAAGCTCGCGTGGACTTCCGATCGTGACGGTAACTTCGAGATCTACACGGTCGTGCTGAGCACGGGCGTCATCACGCGCCTGACGAACAACCCAGCGCTCGATCAGATGCCGGTCTGGTCACCGGACGGCTCGCTGATCGCCTTCATGAGCCAGCGCGACGGAAACGAAGAGATCTACGTGATGGGCGCGAACGGCTCCGACTTACCCTTGCGAGTCACGAACCACCCGGCGCGGGACATCCGTCCCGCCTGGGCAAGCAACAGCACGCTGATGTTCGCGAGCGATCGGTCTGGTCAAGCGTTTCAGCTGTTCCGAGTGTCCATCGGCGGCGCGGCTCTGGACCTGATCCAGAACAACCCGCTCCAGGCGCAGGAGCCGGATTGGGCCCCGGACGGGAGCCGTCTGGCCTTCATCAGCCTGCGAGACGGTGAGCCCGACATCTACCGGATGAACGAGGATGGGACGGGACTGGTGAACCTCACCAACGACGGCGATTTCGAATCGGAGCCGCACTGGTCGGCGGACGGCACCCGGATCACGTTCAGCAGCTGCCGCGCCGCGGGCTGCGACGTCTACGTGATGAGCGCCAACGGCGGCCCCCAGACGCAGGTCACCACCGACCCGGCCAACGATGGCCAAGGTAACTTCTCACCCGACGGGACCCGCATCACCTGGACCACGGACCGGGACGGCAACTTCGAGATCTACGCCGGCAATGTGGACGGTAGCGGCGCCATCCGGCTGACGAATCACCCCGCCGTGGATCTCTACCCGGAGTGGTCGCCCGACGGCACGCGGATCGCATTCACCAGCCAGAGGGATGGCAACGAGGAGATCTACGTCATGAACGCGGACGGCACGGACCCCGTGCGGCTGACGAACGACTCGGGGATCGACACCCGTCCGTCATGGTCGCCTGATGGCCGGCGGCTCACGTTCACCAGTAGCCGGGAGGGGACCTTCAAGGTGTTCGTGATGAACGACGACGGCAGCGGGGTGACGCGGGTGACGGATCATCCGGCAGGCGACGGGTACTCGACCTGGCGGCCGTAGGTCGTCAAGACGTCTTGACGCCCCCGGCGGAAGCGCATAGCGAGCGTCTTGCCGAGCAGCACCAGGCGCTCGCGCACGACGCCCGTGCACCCCCTTCTTGACGTCGTAGGACCCGGGCGGTACGCTAGCTCCGGTTTCCTCTACCCCTCCTGCCCGACACCACGCCGGCACCTGCCGGGACGCCATAGTTCCACGCCTCCGCGACGCCGCTCCAGACGCCACGAAGGACGCCACGCAGCCCAGATCTTCTCCGGAAGGGCGGATAGTCATGGAATTCCTCATCGATGGCTCCGAGGGCGGCCCGCTGTCTCAGCAGGCGATGCGCCGGCTCGTCGAGGTGGTCGACGGGTACCGAGGGCAGGCCGAGGTCTTCGTCGTGTACCGGGACAGCTTCCCCTACCAGGCCGTGTCCGTGCACACCACAGTGACGGCCGCCCGACAGTCGGCCCAGGGCGAACCGGGCCGGAGCTTCTTCGGACCCGTCACACCGAGGCCGGCGCCGACGACCTTCTTCGCCGTCCGCAAGAAGATCGGCACGACGTTCGAGCCGCTTCCGCAAACCCTCAGGACGGTGGTGCTGCTCGACGCCAACGGTGCCGAGCTGGATCGATTCCCGGTGAACTTCGCGGATCGCCTCCCTGATCCCGCCACCGACATCGAGGCCCTGATGTTCACCCCGTCGAGCATCGACAAGTATGCGGTCCCCTATCTGACGAGGGTGTTCGGTGCCGAGTACGCCGCGGCCCAGCGACGGCAGTGGATCGTGGAGACGGAATGACGATCCTCAGGGGAGCCGCTCGGTCAGGGCGACGAATCTCGGGTCGCCGTGCAGCGAACGGAACCATGGCGTGCGCACGAGGTACCCGCGCTGCGACCAGTTGTTGTGGAGAAAGGTCTCGAGCAGCGCGAGCGCCTGGTCCCTCTGCCCGACCAGCAGTCTGACGTAGGCCTCATCCGCCGCGAACCCGTCGAGGTCGACGGCGCCTCGGCGAGTCGCCTCGAAGGTCCGCAAGAGCGACACGGCGGTATCGCGCTGGCCCGCGCGCGCGAGAACCGCCGCGGTCATCAGGAGCTTGGTGCGGTACACGTCGCGGCGCTGCGCCGGCGAGGCCTGATCCTCCGCCATCGATCCGAGCTCCCACGCCCGCCGGGCGGACCCGAGGTCGGCGGCCGACCAGCCGAGGATGATGTACTGGCAGTTCATGAAGGCCAGCTCGAGCGGATACCATCGGGCGCCTCGAGCGCAGATCTGCTGTGCGTCCGCGTAGCGCTCCAGGTTGAGCTTGGCGGTGATCTGCAGAAGCAGAATCCCCTGCTCGCTCAGCAGAAAAGAATCGGCGTGCAGCGCCTGGGCGATCGCTCGGCTGGCTTCCTCGAATCTTCCCGCGAAGAAGTAGTACGTGCCAAGCGCCTCCCAGGCGCGGGCGACATTGAGGTCCAGCGCCGTGGCCCGGCGGAGCTCCCGCTCCGCCGCCTGCCCGATGCTGTCGGCCTGGTCCGACGGCGCCTCGAACCAGAGACCGACGAGCGCGACCCCGCGCAGCTCATGGGCGCCGGGCTCGTCCGGGTCGATGCGGATGGCGGCGTCCGCCGCCGCCACCGCCCTTCGCTGCGCGGAGATCCGGGCCGTGTCCCGCTGACCCTCCGACCCATGCATGGACGCACTCTCCAGCTCGGCCCAGCCCCGGGCGATGTGCGGACCGGTCCAGCGCGGGTCCCGGCGGATCGCTTCGCCCAGCAGCGAATCCGCGACGGCGAGCCGGTCGGCGGTCGAACTGGGCAGCGAGAGCGCCTCCGGTGAGCTGACGGCATCGATGATCGCCATGGCGCGGCTCCAGTATTCGCGAGCCACGGTGTCCTGCGTTTCGGCGGCAACGGCGCGCCGTCTCACTTCGGAGCCCACGTAGCGGCGCACGAAGCGCACGACTCGCTCGGCCAGGTCCGCTTCCAGGATGCGCGCCGCGGCAGGAAGACCCGCCTGCGCCTGGGCAAAGAGCTGCACCCCGCTGGCAGCCTCACTTACCCGCCCGGTGGCTTTCACCTCGTCCCCTCTCCACTCGACCGATCCCCCGACGGCGAGGCTGACTTCCGCCCCGCGAACGAGTGAATCGGTGGCTTTCGGAGTGCCGCCGGTGCTGACAACGGCTCTCAGGCCACCGACGGTCGTCAGACTGTCGACGATCGCTTCCGAGAGCGACCGGGCGATCGAGCTGGTGAGCGTGTCCTTACCCGCAACCTCGAATGGCGAGATGAGAACGAGCGGGGTGCCGAGCGCCGGAGCGGCAACCGTGGTTCTCCCATGCTCTCGGGTCGTTCTCGCAAAGAAAGCGAGGCCAATGCCAGCCAGCACCGCGAAGGCCAGCAACCATCGCCCCGCCGGTGCGCGGCGGGTCGGTAGGTCAACCTCCACGGTGGCCAGCCGGGAGCCTGCCGCCGTCATCCCGTCGCGCAGCGCGACCGCAAACGCCTCGGCGCTCGGGAAGCGGTCGGCCGGGACCTTGGCCAGCGCGCGCAGCACCGCGGATTCGACCTGGGGTGGCACGGAGTCACGGACTGTCCGGATCGAGGCCGGTTTCTCCGTCACCAGCCTGGCGACGACCGACTGGGGCGTGCGGCCGTGGAAGGGCGGCTCCCCGGTGAGCATCTCGTAGACGACGGCGCCCAGCGAGAAGATGTCGCTCCGCGCCGTGAGATCGTGCCCGCCGGTCGCCTGCTCCGGGCTCATGTACTGGGGCGTGCCCAGCGACAGCCCGCTCTCGGTCAGCCGCTCGCCACCTGCCTCCCGCACGGCGAGCGCGATGCCGAAGTCGGTCACCATCGCCTCGCCCTCGTGCAGCATGATGTTCTCGGGCTTGATGTCGCGGTGAATGACGCCCTGACGGTGGGCATAGTCGAGCGCGCTCGCGGCCTGGCAGGCGATGCGCACCGCGTCATCCAGCGGCAGCTGCTGCTCGGTGGCAAGCCGTTCTCGCAGGGAACGCCCGCGAACATAGGGCAGGACGTAGTAGAGCGTGCCGACGGCTTCGCCCGAATCGATCAGGGTGAGGATGTGGGGATGGTCCAGCTTGGCGGTCAGGGCGACCTCGGCCAGGAACCGCTCCCGGCCGAGCACAGCGGTCAACTCAGCCCGGAGCACCTTGACCGCCACCTCGCGATCGTGCTTGAGGTCGTGCGCGAGGTACACCGTGGCCATGCCACCGTGCCCAAGTTCGCGCTCGAGCGTGTAGAAATCGCGGAGAGCGTCAGTGAATGCGGCAGACTCGTTGGCCAGGCTACGATCCAGCGGGGGGTGAGTCAAATTTGCCTGCAGGGTAGTCAAACCGCCAGCAGCCTCGGCAGCCTGCGCGCTCGCAAGTCGAGATCGTGAGGGCCTGAGATGCCCTCCCAGCTAACTCCCGGCTAACGGTCTCGCCTTAGACTCGGCAGCCTGAGGACAACCGTGGCCTGATTCGCTTTTGCCAGGGAGGGTTTCCATGCGCGCACGTATCCCGATCACGCTCGGCTTCGCCATCGCCCTGTTCGCCTGCGAGGACCATGAGGGATCCACCGCCCCCGACGGGGCGGCGGTCACCGCGCCCGCAGTCGCCAATGCCTCGACCGCCAGCCAGATCGCCCGGCTCCGCCAGCTGGTGGCGCCGTTCCACACGTTCCAGGCGGCCTTCGACGCCGGCTGGTCCGCCCCGATCACCCCCTGCCTCAAGTCGGGCGACCTGCCGAGCACGCCCGGGTCCGGGGCGATGGGATTCCACTGGGGCAACGTCGCGTACATCCAGGACGGGGGCGTGGTCGACCTCCTCCAGCCCGAGCTGCTGCTGTACGAGCCGGAGAAGAACGCGAAGCTGCGGTTCGTGGGGGTGGAGTACATCGTGCCGTTCACCGATCGTCCGGCGACCGGCCCCGCCCCGACCCTGCTCGGGCAGCAGTTCGCCCAGGTACCGGAGTTCGGCGTGTGGGGGCTTCACATCTACGTCGGCCGGCACAACCCGAGCGGGACCTTCGCGCCATGGAACCCGAAGGTGAGCTGCGCGAATGCGGGAGCGCAGGCAGCGGCGGGAGGGCACTCGCACTAAGACGCGCATCGACCGTCTTCAGCGCCGCCTCGATCCGTCGGGGCGGCGCTCCGCCATGCCCGACGTCCCGCTCGACAACGGCCCCCCGCCAGTTCAACTTTGACCCCCACTCCCAACCGACCGGACCCCAATGACCGTACTCCGGGTGAGCCCCACCGCCCTGCTGCTCTCGCTCGCGACCCTGTCGCCTCTCGCCGCCCAGCAAGCCGACAGCACTCGACCGTCCGCGCGGCTCGAGATCACGCCCGCGCGCCGACAGCTCGCCGTCGGCGACTCGGTGCAGCTCGCCGGCCGCGCGCTCGACGCCGCGGGTCGGCCGATCCCGAATGCCCCGATCTTCTTCCACCAGGCCGGCCTCGCCGCCGCGCAGGTGGATTCCACCGGCTGGGTCCGCGCCGGCGGCGTGGGCGACGTGCTCGTCGTCGCCACCGCGCTCGTGCCTGGCGGCAAGCCGGTGGTGCAGCGGGTCGTGCTCCAGGGGAAAG
>JADMIO011478666.1_pt1 | contig 42382 bp, 45 predicted proteins | sample 8958161 | NCBI WGS metagenome assembly JADMIO01 (sample SAMN16585339, study PRJNA669376) | soil metagenome | isolation source: Crop rotation soil | place: USA: Cullars Rotation, Alabama | collected 2011 | reverse complement strand
GCCGCGACTTCAAGTCACGTGAATTCCAAGCTTCGGATCCCACTGTGCTGGAAAGCGAAATCGCCCGAAGACCAGTCCTTGAATTTGCTTTCCACCTTGTCGTACCAGTTTCCGCCGCCCGCGCCGCCCGAAATCATGCGCATCGCATTGAGGCGGAAGGACAGCAGAACGGCCTTCTTGAGCCATTGGTTCGTCTGCCACCCTTCAGGTTTTTTTTCGGCGATGCGCGCGCGTCCGCTATCCAGAAGATTCAGCGCCTCGCGCACGGCGTCCGGGACTGCGCCCTTCGTTCCGGGCTCCAGCGCGGCGCGGTCTTCCCACGCCTTCTCGATCGTCTCCTGCAGGTTTTTGACGCTCATGGGCGCATTCCTTTCAAATCGCCGCCATTGAGCCCGAAACGGGGGGGGAAATCAAGCCGGAATGCCGGGCTTTCAGGCCGGGCCGAGGAGAAATCTGCGCGCCCGCTCGAGCTTCTTGCGCTCGGCGCCGCCGAGGTTTCGTTCATGGGGCGTCAGGATCGCGACGACCCGGCGGTAATCCTTGTCCGAGAAGGCGCGGGCAGCGCGCAGGCTTGCGTCTTCAAGATCGCGTTTGTATTGTGCGCGCACGGCATCCTCCAGCCGCTTTGCCCGGATGAGAAAGGCGCGCTGGATCAAGGCGCGGTCCGGATCGAGGAACAGGGTTTTATGTTTCTCGAAGCAGGCGCCCATGGCGCCGATCTTGTCCTTGAGAGCGTTCTTGCGCGTGAGCCATGACGCGGTTCCGCTAGCGGAATCGTTTTTCCGGGCGGCCTGCAGGATGTCCGTGAAATCCAGCTTGTCGACGAAATCGAAATAGAGATGTCCTTCGAGCGTGAACCGGTCGCCGGCGTAAAAAATCTCGACCGCTTGGGATCCCTTTTCGTACCGGGTCAGGGCGTGGAAAACGCCGCCTCCGTAACCCCGCGCGGGCATGATGATCTTGCGCCCTTTCTGGAAGCTGACAAGGCCGCCGAAGCGCGCAAAGCCGTGCGCTGCCTCTAGAAAGCGGAACGCGCTTTCGCAGGAAGCGAAAAAGCAATCCAGCAGATCCCGCGCCGGGTCCGCTGCAGGGGTGTCCGTGGCGTCGCTCATACGCTTTGTACTATAATCCGAAAATGCTTTAAATTGTTCGTGAATGAGAAAAAGAATGATCAGAAATTTAGGTTTTATCCTGCTGGCGCTAGTTTTCGCCGCTGTGCCCGCCTGCGCAAAAACAAAAGGCGGAAGCCTTCAGGTCATGGACTACGAAGTCTATGCCAGCGGCATCCATGTCGTGCAGGCACATCTTAAGGTCGATCTCCGCGAGTCCGGCCGCTACGCCCTAGCGTTGGACGCCGCGACGCAGGGCTTTCTCGCGGCGCTCGCGCCTTGGGAGGGCACGTTCGAGAGCCGGGGCTGGATTCTGGGCAAGGACGACTTCCGGCCCGAGATGCACCGCTCCGCCGATCTCTGGCGCGGCGAAGGCGAGGTCAAGGATTACCGTTACGGCCGCGACCGGACGTTCAAGGGTCTGAGCGTCACGAAAAAAGGCGGCCAGCCTGAACCTGCGAAAGCGCCGCCCAAACTGACGGAAGGAACGACCGACGCGCTCACCGCGGCGCTGATCGTCATGCAGGCGGTGGCGGAGGGAAAGGAATGCGAAGGAAGTTCGGAAGTCTTCGACGGCAGCCGGCGCTACCGCCTGGTTTTCAAGTCCGAAGGCTTCGTCGATCTCGCCGCCTCGCGCTATAATATCTATCACGGGCGCGCGGCGCAGTGCACCGCCGAGGTCGTGCCGCTGGCGGGGGCATGGCATAAAAAGCCGCGCGGCTGGATGTCGATCCAGGAGCAGGGACGCGAGCGCGGCACCATGCCGACCGTTTGGCTGGCGAAGATCAACGAGGGCGGCCCCGCAATTCCGGTCAGGATCCAGGTCAAGACCGCCTACGGCACGCTATTCATGCATCTAACAGGATATAACAGCGGCGAATAGATTATTCATAATAACAAGAATTCTTGACAACATAAAATATTATGGGTATTTATGTTCTGCAATCTGTAAAAGGAGATTAAGATGAGTGCCAGAGTATTCGCGACAGCGGCCCGGATTTTAGATGAAAAAAAGTGCGCAGACGCCGCGTCCAGGGATTTTTCTCAGCAAAGGCAGGCGGATATCGAAGCGGTGCGTAAGATCTCATGGCAAAAACGCAACCAGTGAGAGAGCTTTTACAATCGATATCGGACGCATCGGAAGGTGTTCTTAAGTTTGAAGAACACATTAGAAGCATGGACACCCAATTTAATTTTAACAATTATCCTAACGGAATGCATGAAATAACTCTTACGCTGGACAGCAAGCATCTAGTGAAGGGTAACCACATGGCTTTCACTTTAGGGGCTTGGCCGCCGGAAAGAAGGGGCGCAAAGGTTGAAAAACCTGCCGGAATGGGAAAACTTATAATATACAGGGTTCGTAGTCCCCGCCCCCTTGATGCGTGAAATAGACGTCAGTTCAGCAGAACAGGTTTTGGCAGTGGCAGAGGAGCAGGTCGGCCTCTACCTCGCGGATGCTTATTATTTTTATCCGAAGGAATTGAAGAGGCTTGAAAGGAATCTTGCCGCGCCCAAATCTTCCGCAGGAGCTACGTTCCAACCTTCTCCGGAAGCTTGATTGCAATCTAATCTTTAGGGTTTCTGTAACCTTCTGAAATAAGAAATGACTTGTTTCAGAGGGTTTTTTGCCCACAATTGGCCCCATGACGCCAACCGCGCACACGCCGCAAAACCCGCTCCGCATTGTCATTCTCGCCGCCGGGAAGGGCAGGCGGATGAATTCGGACCGGCCGAAAGTCATGCATCCCCTGGCCGGGGCGCCGATGATCTCATGGTTGCTGGAGACGGTTGAGGAACTGCGTCCCGAACGCGTGATCGTCGTTGTCGGCCCCGACATGCGGGAGCTGGAAAATATCGTCTCCCCGCATCCCTGCGCCGTGCAGAAAAACCAGAGCGGGACGGCGGATGCGCTCAAATCCGCCTTGCCGCTGCTGAAGAATTTCACTGGCGACGTGCTGGTGGTGCTCGCGGACACGCCGCTGGTCACAGCGGCGACGCTGCAAAACCTGATCGCCGCGCGGCAGGGCGCGGGCGTTTCCGTTCTGGGCACCGTCATGAAAAACCCGGAAGGCTACGGCCGCCTGCTGACCCGCGACGACGGCACGCTGGAGCGCATCGCCGAGGACAGGGACGCGCGTCCGGAAGAAAAAAAGATCACGCTCGTCAATGCCGGGGCGCTGTGCGTCGACGGCGCGAAGCTGGGCGGCTGGTTGGAAAAAATCTCCAATAAAAACGCGCAGGGCGAATATTACCTGACCGACCTGCCGCAGATCGCCGCTGCCGAGGGCGCGGCTGCGAAAGTTTATGTGACGTCCGATCCGGAGGAGGTTCAGGGCTGCAACACCCGCGCGAACCTGGCGGCGCTGGAAAGCGCGGCGCAGATCCGCCTGCGGCAAAAACTGATGGACGCCGGCGTGACCCTGCTGGCCCCTTCGACCGTTTATCTGCAGCGCGATACCCGTATCGCTCCGGACGTCACCGTCGAGCCCAACGTCGTTTTCGGCCCCGGTGTCAGCGTGGAAAGGGGCGCGCGCATAAAATCCTTCAGCCACATCGAGGGCGCGAAGATCGACGAGGGCGCCGTGGTCGGTCCGTTCGCGCGGCTGCGCCCCGGCGCGGAGATTGGTGCGCAGGCGCGGGTCGGCAATTTCGTCGAGATCAAGAAATCGAGGATCGGCGCGCGCAGCAAGATCAATCACCTCGCCTATATCGGCGACACGGTAATGGGCGCGGATGTCAATGTCGGCGCGGGCGCGATCACCGCCAATTACAACGGGTTCGCCAAGCATCAGACCGTGATTGAGGACAAGGCCATGATCGGATCGAACGCCGTGCTGGTCGCGCCGGTGAGCGTCGGCGAAGGGGCGATGGTGGCTGCGGGAAGTACGGTGACCAAAGATATTCCCAAAGACGCGCTATTCATCACCCGCGCCCGGGCGAAAATCCGCAAATCCTGGGCCGCCGCTTACCGGAAGCGCAAGAAAAAAAGTGATTCGTCTTAAGCCGCTGCGGCTTTAAGCGCGCACGTCATTTGAACGGTGCTTGTGAAATCTTCTGTTTCCACAAGATCGTCCATTCTAAAAATGTAATCAGAGATTTCAGTGTCCATCTGGGCAGCTCTGAAAAAATCAACCGTTATATAAGAACCGCAATTTCTGAAGACGACGGCGCAAGTGTCTTTTCTTGTATTGTCGATTAGTACGTTTGTGCAAGGCACAAGTATTTGGGACATACGGTTCATAAAAGTTTTCCGCAATTGAGTGTCGTTGCTTTTAAGTTCAAATTTCCAGTTTCTGAACATGGATTCTCCTGTGAATTTATATTAAAAAATTCTATTTTTTATGTCTAAGTATTTTATGGGATATCCACAGCCGAATCCTAAAAAGTCCAAACCTGTGTTTACACTTTTCTGAAATATTATGTAACGCGTTGTGATTTGTGTTTTTTCCCTGAGAAGTTAATTTCTTAGGCATGTGCGGTATTATCGGCATTATCGGTGAAAAGGACGCGGCGCCAAGGCTGGTGGCGGGGCTCAAACGCCTCGAATACCGCGGCTATGACAGCGCAGGCGTAGCGACGCTGGACAACGGGTCGATCGTCCGCTGCCGCGCACCGGGCAAGCTGGTCAATCTTGAGAAAAAACTCAAAACATCGCCGCTTACGGGAACGGTCGGCATCGGCCATACGCGCTGGGCGACGCACGGCCCCCCTTCCGAGGACAACGCTCACCCGCATGCCACGGACAAGGTCGCCGTCGTGCACAACGGGATCATCGAGAACCATGCCGCGCTGAAAGCGGAACTGGAACAGCACCAGTGCCGCTTCGAAACCGACACCGACACCGAGGTCATCGTGCATCTGGTGACGCAGTACATGAAACAGGGCATGGGCCCGCGCGAGGCCGCCAACGCCGCCTTTGACAGATTGGAAGGCGCCTTCGCCGTGGTGATGATCTTTGCCGGCGAGCAGAATCTGATGATCGCCACCCGGCGTGGCACGCCGCTGGCCATCGGCTACGGCGAAGGCGAGATGTACGTGGCTTCCGACTCTTACGCGCTGGCGCCGCTGACCAAGAAAATCTGTTTCCTCGAGGACGGCGACCGCGTCGCGGTCAGCCGCGAGGGCGCGAGCATCTACGTCAACGACAACGAAGAAGTGAAACGCGAAATCCGCCTGACCGCGCAGTCCGGCGCGGTGGAAGGCAAGGGGGGCTACCGCCATTTCATGCTCAAGGAGATTTACGAGCAGCCCGCGGTGATCGGCGACACGCTCAATTCCTTCGTCCATCCCTCCACCGGCCATATTACGATTCCGGACGATGTACTGGAAGCGCTGACCGCCGCGCCGCGCCTGACTATGGTCGCCTGCGGCTCGGGCTTCTACGCCTGCCTGGCCGCCAAGTATTGGTTTGAACGTGTGGCGCGCATTCCGTGCGAGGTCGATGTCGCCTCGGAATTCCGCTACCGCGAATCGCCTTTGCCTCCGGGAGGCGCGGCCATCGTCGTCTCCCAGTCCGGCGAAACGCTCGATACGCTGGAGGCGATGCGCTACTGCAAGCGCCAGGGCCAGAAAATTATTTCCATCGTCAATACCATCGAAAGTACGATCGAGCGCGAATCCGATCTAACGCTGCGCACGCTGGCCGGGCCCGAGATCGGCGTCGCCTCGACCAAGGCCTTTACGACCCAGATCACGACCCTGGCCTGCATGGCGCTCGCCGCAGCGCGCGCGAAAAATTCGATCAGCGAGGAACAGGAGCACGATATGGCCGAGGCGCTGCGCCACGTGCCGAAAATCGCCGCCGACATCCTGAGCCACGACAAGGCGATCAGGAAAATCGCCCGCGAGATCGCCGAGGCGCGCGATGTTCTTTATATCGGGCGCGGCGGGCTCTACCCGATCGCGCTCGAGGGCGCGCTCAAGCTTAAAGAGATCTCGTACATCCACGCCGAGGGCTACGCGGCGGGCGAGATGAAGCATGGCCCCATCGCGCTGATCGACGAGAACGTCCCCGTCGTCGCGCTTGCGCCCGCGAACGACCCGCTGTTCGAGAAAACCGCCTCCAATATCCAGGAAACCGTCGCCCGCGGCGGCAAGGTGTTTCTGATCGGCGACGCAAAAGGCGCGCAGGCCCTCAAGGCGCAGACCACCTGGTCGATCGAGCTCGGCGAGGTGCATCCTTTCGTCGCTCCGATCGCCTACGCGATCCCCGTGCAGCTCCTCGCCTATCACGTCGCCGTCATTCGCGGCACCGACGTCGACCAGCCCCGCAACCTCGCTAAATCCGTCACGGTGGAATAGATTTCATGATTTATTGACATCCTGTATAGTTTGCTCTAATTTATATTCCTTAATTATGTTAAGGAATATAAATGAAAAAGTCTCACGATCTCTGGGTGTCTTTCTGGCACAAAAACGCTACAGTAACTGCGGAATCTGCACCCTTGAACAACGGAATGCCTTGCCAGGTGGGGCCGGGGTATTCCCGGGTTAATATAAAGATTGAAACCCGCCCTTCCGTGAGCGAGGTCTTGAAAAATGCCGATCCCGCAAAAGGTCCGGTTGTTCGTCTTCAGTTTTTTCGCGCGGCGACCAATTCTCCAGCCCAGGGCGGACTTTTAAACGCAGAACCGGAATCCGGCCCTTATTTCGTCGGCGAACTGGTCGATATTAATGAACAAGACGATCTTGTCCGGACAGGATACGCACGTTGCGCGGCCCTTATGAAGAATGAACATACCGGCTTCTTAGGCTTGCGTGAGGGGGATGCCCTTATAGACCCGCAAGGAACGATTCTCTGGCCTTCTGCCGCTCCTTTGCCTCCCGCATCATAGATTTTTTCGTAGAATCAGTGTCGACCATTCGTCGAGATCGATGCGCTGTTTCAGGGTAAAACCGTATTCTTCATAGATAGATAAAACCTCTTCCGCCTGCCGCGCTAGGATGCCGGACAAAATCACATGTGCGTTTTTATCCGCGCAGGCGGCGATATCCGGCGCCATGTCAATCAGCGTTCCGGCCAGGATATTGGCGATGATCAGGTCGAACGGGGCCCGGGTGCGCACTTCCGGCGCCGCAAACCCTTCGCTCTGAAGGACATTCATGCCTGTATCTGTTAGTTGCACATCGTTAACCGCGCAGTGATGCCGCGTCATGCGCACGGCTTCCGCGTCGTTGTCGGCGGCGAGCACCGGCGCATTCCAGAGCTTCCAGGCTGCGATAGCCAGAATCCCCGAGCCCGTGCCCATGTCGAGAATGCTGCGCGGTTTCAGGCCGCCCTCTTCGAGCGCCAGCAGCGCCTGCAGGCAGCCCTTCGTCGTGCCGTGGCGTCCTGTTCCGAAGGCGGTCGCGGCGTCGATCAGCAGGCCGGTCTGATCCCCCGGCACATCACCTTTAAAATGTGCGCCGTAGATGAAGAACGGCCTGATGGAAAAGGCGGGAAGAGCTTCATAGCTGCGCGCCAGCCAGTCGATATCGTCCGGAATCTTCTCGACCGTCCACTGCAGGTCTTCGAATCCAGCCCCGGCAAGCAGTGGCGACAAGTTATTCTTTTCAGGTTTTTCGCTCAGGTGAATTTCAAGAGTCCACGGCGCTTCGTCGTTTTCCCGCGCAACCGCGCAGACGGCACCGGATTCGGACAAGGATCCGGAAAGCCTTAAAACATTATCTTCGGAAAGCCCGGCCGGAAGTCTGGTCCTGGCCCGGTACAGGGATTTAATCCTTGTCGATCTTGACGTCGAGATCGTCCTCGAGATCGTCTTCCTCGATTACGACAGCCAGGTCGTCGTCGCCGCCCAGATCCTCATCGTCGCCCGCCTCTTCGTCCTTGTCGTCGCCCTCTTCCATCTTCTTGACATCCTCGAGGCTGACCAGGTCGCTGGGAACCTCATCGTCCTCTGTCGGTGCGCTGGGGGCGATCTTGGCGGCTTTGCCGGCCGGGACTTCGTCTTTTTCGGCCAGGGCCTTTCCGCGGCGGGTCTTGACCTTCATCTCGCCTTTATATTCGGCCTTGCAGTTCGGGCATACGATCGGACGCTTGTTGAAATCGTAAAACCGCGTTCCGCATCCCGTGCAGATTCTTTTCAAACCTTTTGTCTCGGCAGCCATTACAACCCGGTCTCCTTGAAGTGGTTATTGGTTCCTACAGGAAGACTTCGTTGCCCGATTTTTCCCCAAATGTCAAAACGAAAATGAAACCCCCCTTTTCCCGGAAAGCCATGGACCCGGCCTGTGGATCGCTATAAAATGAGCGGTCAGGGACTGGAATACAAAAAAGCGGAGATCTCCATGCAGGAATCGGTTGTCATTTGCGGCTTCAAGCGCTCTCCCATGCATTTTGCGGGAAAAGGCGAACTGGCGCGGGTCCGGCCCGATGACATGGTCGCCGCGGTCATCAAGGCGCTGGTCGCGGAAACCGGAATCCGGCCCGGGGATATCGAAGACCTGCTGATGGGCTGCGCCTTCCCCGAGGCCGAGCAGGGCTTCAACCTGGGCCGCATCGTCGTCAATCTCGCCGATCTGCCTGTTTCGGTGGGCGGGGCGACCGTGAACCGCTTCTGCGGCTCCTCCATGACCGCCATCCACATCGCCGCCGGAGCCATTCAGATGGGCGCAGGCCAGGCTTTCATCTGCGCGGGCGTCGAATCGATGAGCCGCATCCCGATGGGCGGCTTCAACCCGATGCCCAACCCGGCGCTGGGCGAGAAATACCCGCAGGCCTATATGTCGATGGGCGAGACGGCGGAGAACCTGGCGAAAAAATACAAGATCCCCCGGCTTGAGCAGGAGAAATTCGCGCTCGGCTCCCATCAGAAAGCCGCCGCCGCGGCCAAAAGCGGGAAATTTGACAGCGAGATCGTGCCGATCGGCAACGTGGCGAAGGACGGCACGATCCGCCCGGACACGACGCTCGAGGGGCTGGCGGGCCTGAAGCTCGCTTTCGATGAGAAGGGCACCGTGACGGCGGGGACGTCCTCACCGCTGACCGACGGCGCCGCCGCCGTTCTGGTCTGCGCCGAAAACTATGCCGACAAGAACAAAATCCCGAAACTCGCCCGTATCAAATCCGTCGCGGTGGCGGGCTGCGCGGCGGAGATCATGGGCATCGGCCCGGTCCCGGCGACGCAGAAGGCCTTAGCGCGCGCGGGCGTGTCCCTGAAGGACATCGACATCTTCGAGCTCAACGAAGCCTTCGCCGCGCAGTCGATGGCGGTCCTTCAGGAGCTCGGCATCGATCTTTCCAAGGTCAATCTCGACGGCGGCGCACTGGCGCTCGGCCATCCGCTCGGCACATCCGGCGCGCGGATCACGGGAAAAGCCGCCAGCCTGCTCAAACGCGAGAAAAAGAAACTGGCCCTCGCGACTATGTGCATCGGCGGCGGCCAGGGCGTGGCGACGATTCTTGAATCGGTGGATTGATGGACGATCTGGCGGCAGTCCGGGAGCGCAACGCCCGCGTCGAGGCCGACAAAGCCTGGGAAACCTCCTGGACGCGCAAGATCATCATCACGATCCTGACCTATCTCGTCATCATGGGCTACCTGACCGCGCTCGGCATGGAGCGGGTCTATTTTCACGCGCTGGTCCCGGCGGGCGGTTATTTCCTCTCTACCTTAACACTGCCTTTCTTCAAGCGCTGGTGGATCGGCCATATCTATAAAAAAGGCAGCGTTTCCTGATGGCCGGGCGCCGCCGGCCCGGTCGGGAAATGTTCAAAAAACATCCTTTTCTTGCCGGATTAACGGGCATAGGGCTCGTCCCCGCCGGGGCTTTTCTGGCAACATTGCTTACGCTTTTGATCTGGGGTCTCATCCCGGGCTCAGGGTTGTGGAATGCGGAAATGGCCGTTCTGGCCTATTTCATCATTCTTCTGGTTTTCTATCATCTGCTCGGCCTTGCGATCTTGCTCACCGCCGCCGTTTTTCAGCGCAACTGGAAAGCTCTTGTTATCATCGTCTTCGGGACTTTAGGCTTGGTGTTTGTTTATACAAGCCGGTACTTGACCCTTCAGGTGACAAACGAACGTCTGAACAAGATCGAGCGCGAATACAAGGCCTATGTCGAAAGCAGCCTCGCTTTTAATGGGCTGACGGCGCAGATCGGGCCGCCCTTGAGCCGCGAGAACGACGCCTGGTTCGCCGAGGAATTCAACAAACCGGTTTTATACGTGACGCTGAACTTCGATGTGGATGTAAAAATTCCGGGACGGTATGTTTTCAATCTAACCGGAAATTGCAGCTACAACCCTCATCCGCTCCTCAAGCCCGTGCCTTATTTGCATACGAATATTCTTCCGAAAGAAAGAACCTCCATGCGAATGCATTGGACGGAGGATCTGAAACCCGGGCATCATGTCTTATCAAAAAAAATAGCCGTGACGGATATCGATCCCGGAAGGCCCTATGCCTACCTCTGGGTCGATGAGGGCGAAACCAGCGTCGATTTGCAAATTTCCCGCCTGATAAGACCGGACGAGGTCCCGGAGCGTTTCAATATAGAAAAATCGATGGACCCAGACATGCGGGCGCTTTTGGGATCTTCAGACTCCGGTTCCCCCCATATAATGGATGAAATTATTTTAAGAAAAACCGGCCGAATTCCTGTAACATTGGCCGAACGGACAATCATGCCGGGAAAGCCTTTTTTTACGCCCGTGCAACCGCGAACAAGCCGTGAATAGGACAGGAAGATCATGAGCATTCAGAAGGTCGCCGTCATCGGGTCGGGGGTCATGGGCAGCGGCATCGCCGCGCAGGTCGCCAATGCAGGCGTTCCCGTGGTCCTGCTGGATATCAAGGTCGAGGGCAAGAATCTCGCCGCCGAGGCGATCGAAAGAATGCTCAAGACCGATCCCGCGCCGTTCATGCGCAAGGGCAACGCCAAGCTGATCACGCCCGGCAACATGGACGACGATTTGGGCCTGCTGAAAGATTGCGACTGGATCATTGAGGTGGTGCTCGAGGATTTGAAAGTGAAGCACGCGACCTACGAGAAGCTGAACAAGAATCGTAAGAAAGGCTCGATCATATCTTCCAACACCTCGACCATTCCGCTGCATAACCTCGTCGAAGGGCAGAGCAAGGATTTCGAGAAGGATTTCCTGATCACCCACTTCTTCAACCCGCCGCGCTATATGCGGCTACTGGAGTTGGTGACGGGGAAAAATACACGGCCCGACGCCGTGGAGACCGTGCGCGAATTCTGCGACGTTCAACTCGGCAAAGGCGTGGTGCGCTGCCACGACACGCCGGGCTTCATCGCAAATCGTTTAGGAGTGTTCTGGATCACCGCCGGGATCAACGCGGCGATCAGACAAAATCTTTCCATCGAGACCGCCGACGCGGTGATGTCGAAACCGGTGGGCATCCCTAAAACGGGAATTTTTGGCCTCGTCGATCTGGTCGGCATCGACCTGATGCCCAAGCTCTCGCACTCTTTGCTCTCGACGCTGCCCAAGGACGACGAATACCGGAAAATCTTCATCGACCATCCTTTCGTGCACGGGATGATCGCCGCCGGCTATACGGGCCGCAAGGGCAAGGGCGGTTTCTACCGCCTCGACCCGCAGGCGAAGGGCAAGAAGGAAAAGCAGGCGCTGAAAATCGACGCCGCGAAATTCGACGAGTCCATGTACGCGGGGGCCGGGGAGCCGAAGCTCGCCAGCATGGAGGCTGGCCGCCAGGGCCTGCGCGCCGTGGTCACCGCGGACGACGAGGGCGGGCGCTATGCCTGGAGTGTGCTCAAACAGACTCTGGCCTATGCCGCCGGCCTGGTGCCCGAGATTGCGGACACCGTAGACGAGGTCGATGAGGCGATGCGTCTCGGGTACAACTGGAAGAAGGGCCCCTTCGAAATGATCGACGCGCTCGGCCCCGCCTGGTTCGCCGGGAAGCTGAAAGAAGAGGGCGCGAATGTTCCGGACTTCCTGAAAAAAGTCGGCGATAAAACTTTCTACCGCGTCGAGAACGGCCGCCGGCAATATTTCGGTACCGACTGCAAATACCACGACATCGTTCGCCCGGAAGGCGTATTGCTGCTCGGCGATATCAAGCTGCGCGCGAAACCCGTCCTGAAAAACGGCTCGGCCTCGCTCTGGGATATCGGCGACGGCGTGCTGTGTTTCGAGCACACCAGCAAGATGAACACCTTCGACGAGCAGATCTTCGACCTGCTTGAACAGGCGGTTGAACTGATCGGCGAAGGCAAGGGCGATTACAAGGCGCTGGTTGTCTACAACGAAGGCTCGCATTTCTCCGCCGGGGCCAATCTCGGCATGGCGCTGTTCATGATCAACATCGCTCTCTGGCCGCAGGTCGAGGAGTTCATCGCGCGCGGCCAGCGCGTCTTCATGGCCCTCAAATTCGCGCCCTTCCCGGTGGTGAGCGCCCCAAGCGGCATGGCGCTGGGCGGCGGCTGCGAGATCCTGCTGGCGAGCGACGCCGTGCAGGCGCACGCGGAAACCTATACCGGGCTGGTCGAGGTCGGCGTCGGCCTGATTCCCGGCTGGGGCGGCTGCAAGGAAATGATCCTGCGCTTCCGCGAGCGCGAGCGGGTGCAGTATTACAAGGCCACCGGCGGCAAAAAAATCTGGTTCTCGCCCGACACCACGCCGATGGGCGCGGTGCGCAAGGCGTTTGAAACCATCGGCACGGCCACCGTCGCCAAATCGGCGCACGAGGCGGTCGAGATTGGATTTTTAAGGGAACGCGACGGCGTGACCATGAACCGCGACCGCCTTTTGTTCGATGCAAAACAAAAAGCGCTGGAGCTGGCGAAGAATTACGCGCCGCCGGAGAAAGCCGCCGATATCCGTCTGCCCGGTCCCGGCGGCAAGATGGCGCTTGATCTGGCGGTTTCCGATCTGCGCAAATCCGGCAAGGCGACGCCCTATGACGTTGTGGTTTCAGACCGTCTTGCCGCGGTGCTCTCGGGCGGCGGGGACGGCGATTGGACCGAGCCCCTCGCTGAGGACGACATCCTCGAACTCGAACGCGCGGAATTCATGAAGCTCTTGCACGAAGACGGTACGCTGGCGCGCATCGAGTTCATGCTCGACAACGGCAAGCCGCTCAGGAATTAGGGTCTCAATTCTGGTAAACCGGGAAAGGAATTACGAGGTCCTTCTCTCGTCTTTCCTCCGGCCTTTTCAGAGAGCCGCGTCCGGAAACCGGAAGGACAGTCTGTCCGATATCCGTTCTTATTTCCGGCTCCGGAATGCGCAATCCGAGTTCCGGCGCCGGATAGTCGTAACCGCGCGGGCGTTCGTCGGCCTGTGTGAAAAAACCTGTAAGCATTCTCTTCCTTCGTACATTAGTTTACCCTAAATTAATGCCTGCTTGTAAAAAAAGTTTCCTTAATTTACGGCAATAAGGAAGCGTTCCTAATAATTAATGATTTAACCCCGGTCCGCGCACCGGCGGCTGGTGAGCAGGAACATTGGGAATATTCGGAATCCATCTGGAATGATCGCCCCCGCGTTTCTCGTTTTGCCTTCTTAAGTATTCTTCGTTGATCGGGATAAGGTCCGGCTGGGGTGTGGAAAAAGGAGTGCCCATTTCAGGTTTGGGATTAGAGATGTCATTTGAGTATTCTCTTCTTAAAAAGCCCATATTTGCTCCATTTCTCCCTGTTTTTTGCCCATCTTACCATAACCAACGACCGTTCTGCAAAATTGGTTCAAATGCAATGCAATTTTCACGGCCCTTTAAAGGCTTTCAGGCATGATCGGGGTAAGACAAAAAAACAAAAAACGACAAACAAAAAATATACGGACAAACGGAAAATATAAAGTGTGTGAGGAATAAAACCGGCGCCTGAAGCGCCGGTTTTGCTTTTTATCCCATCCGTCATTGCGAGGAGGCCGGAGGCAGACGCGGCAATCCAGATAATAGAAGCTCTCATCCTGAGCGCCAGCGAAGGATCCGGTTAACGTTTACCAGATCCTTCAGTCGCGTTCGCTCCTTCAGGATGACAGCTAAAGGCTGGATTGCTTCGTCGCATACGCTCCTCGCAATGACGTGCAAATCACGTTATAATAAAAGAAAATATCTCAGGAGCATTTCATGCCCGTCTACCGCTCGCCGCTCGAGAATATCCGTTTTGTCCTGCACGATGTTCTGAAGGCAGAGAGCCTCTTCGCGCTTCCGGGCTACGGAGAATTTTCCAAAGACCTGATCGACCAGATCGTCGAGGAGGGCGGAAAAATCTGCGAGGAGATTCTCTTCCCCCTGAACCGCAGCGGCGACGAGGAAGGCTGCACGTATGAAAACGGCGCGGTGCGCACACCTGCAGGCTTCAAAGAGGCTTACGATACGTTTGCGCAAGGCGGCTGGTGCGGCCTCTCCAGCGATCCGGAATACGGCGGCATGGGCATGCCCGTGCTGGTCAACACGGTGATGCAGGAGATGATCTGCTCGGCCAATATGAGCTTCGGCATGTATCCGGGACTCTCACAGGGCGCGTACGAGGCGCTGCATCATTTCGGCACGGCGGAGCAGAAAGCGCTGTATCTCCCGAAGCTGATTTCCGGCGAATGGTCGGGGACGATGTGCCTGACCGAGGCGCATTGCGGCACCGATCTCGGCCTGATCAAGACCAAGGCGGTCCCGCAGGATGACGGCTCCTGCCTGATCACCGGCACCAAGATTTTCATTTCCGCCGGCGAACACGACCTGACGAAAAATATCGTGCATCTCGTCCTTGCAAAACTTCCCGACGCGCCGGACGGCGTTAAAGGAATTTCCCTTTTCGTAGTTCCGAAATTTCTGCCCAAAGACGACGGCAACCCCGGCGCGCGCAACGGCGCCTCCTGCGGCGCGATCGAGCACAAGATGGGAATCAAGGCCTCTTCTACGTGCGTGATCAATTTCGACGCCGCGAAAGGCTGGCTGGTCGGCGAGAAGCATAAAGGCTTGAAGGCCATGTTCACGATGATGAATGCGGCGCGTCTCGGCGTGGCGATGCAGGGCCTCGGTATCGGCGAGGTCGCATACCAGAACGCCGTCGCCTACGCCAGGGAAAGATTGCAGATGCGTTCGTTAAGCGGCGCGAAGGCTCCGGACAAGCCCGCCGATCCGATCATCGTCCACCCCGACGTGCGGCGCATGCTGCTCACCGGCAAGGCGTTTACCGAGGGCGCGCGGGCGCTCTCTTACTGGGCGGGGATGAATCTCGACATTGCCAACAAGCATGAGGATGAAAACGCGCGTCGCGCGGCGGATGACCTCGTGGCGCTGCTCACGCCGATCCTTAAGGCCTATCTGACCGACATGGGCAGCGAGGTCGCCAATCTCGCGGTGCAGGTCTATGGCGGGCACGGCTATATCCGCGAGCACGGCGTCGAGCAGTATGTGCGCGACGGGCGCATCGCCCAGATCTACGAGGGCACCAACGGCATCCAGGCGCTCGATCTCGTCGGGCGCAAGATGGGCCAGGGCTACGGGCGCCTGCTGCGGCGGTTCTTCCATCCCGTGCAGGCGTTTATCGAGGCGCAGCAGGATAATGAAAATATGCAGGATTTCATCTTCCCGCTGGCCAAGGCTTTTTCAAAGCTCCAGCAGGCCACCGCGATGATCGCGCAGAAAGGGCTGAAGAACCCGGAAGAGGCCGGCGCGGCGTCTTCGGATTACCTGCGCCAGTTCGCATTGGTGGCGCTCGCCTATATGTGGTGCCTGATGGTCAAAGCCGCGCAGGAGAAGATCGATTCCGGCGAGGGGGATAAGGCGTTCTATGAATCCAAAGTCAAAACCGCCCGGTTCTTCATGCAGCGCATGCTGCCCGAGACCGACGCCCGCTTTAAAATGGTCATGGCCGGCGCGGAAACCCTGATGGATTTTGCGGAAACTGACTTTTAATCGTCATTGCGACCCCGGCGAAAGCCGGGGGAAGCAATCCAGTGGGCATGTTTTCTGGATTGCTTCGTCGCTGCGCTCTTCGCAATGACAATGCTTGTTAGGGCGCCCCGCGCCCGGCTTGCAGTGCGCGAATCTGCGCCTGCGCCGCTGCGAGCTTCTGCTCAAGGTCGTTCAGGCGCGCCAGTTGTTCCCGGCTGGTGACCTGCGGATCGAACAGCATAGTCTCCAGGTTCTTTTTCTCCGTGGCGCACCGGGTGCGCTCGCTCTGGATCTGATCGCCGAGCTTCTGGATCTGCCGCTCCGCCTCGTTATAGCGCATGGTGGCGTGCTCGAGATTCCAGTTCTCGGAAGACACCGAAACCTGCTCCTGCCGCGTGTCCGAGAGCGTGGTCTTGAGCTCGTTGTTCAGGGAAAGATTCTCCTGTTCCAGTTTGGCGACGATACCCTCGAGATCCGAGATCTTGCGCGCCATTTCCGGATCCGATCCCGCGGCGGGCTTGTACGAATCTCCATTGAAAGGCGGCGGATTGTCCTGCGTATCGTTTTTCGTTAAATCCGCTGTGAAACTGGTCGTCTGCCGGGTGATTTTGGGCTTCGGCGATTTGGGAGGAATGCCGGGACCCGGCGTCTGCGGCGGCATTTCAGAAGGTGAAGGATCCGCGCCCGGCATGGGCATCGGCGCATTGACCTGAGCGTTCAGGTCTGGCGTCGGCTGGGACTTCTCTTCATTGAAGCGCTTCTGGTCGTTGAAAGTCATCGTTTCTTTTTTATCCTTCTTGCCGCCGCTCAGCAGGCCTTCCGGATCCCAGCCTTCGCCGGCTGCCGCCGTATCCGCGGCCGGAGGATTTTTATCCGCTGCAGGCGGGGTGAGGGGCGTTTGTTCGATATCCGGTTTCGCGCCCGTATTCGCGGCGATCAAATCCGCAGCAGGCGGCATGGCGGCGGGGGCGGGCGCAGGAGGCGCGGGCGTTGCCGCTGCTCCCTTCACCGCATCGGCACCGCCGCTCAGGCAGTTTTCAAATCCTCCGGCGGCATTCGCAAACCCGCTGAGGTAAAACCGGAAGCTATTCCCGGCAATATCGATGTCCATGACCGCGGAATCGCGCAGCGCCTTGTAGAGCGGCGCCTCGGAAGCCATATCGACCGTCAGGAGGTTGGGCTTGGCGGCGTGTCCGGAAACGGCGCGCTCCAGCACGCCGGGTACGCGCAGATTGACGTCGTAGCTCTCCCCCGCCCTGAAGGCGTTCTGGATGAAATCGATGCTTAAGGTGTCCACTTTCTGGCCCGTGCCCTCGAGCTTCACGGTGAAGCCGTTGTTGAATTCGTTGGCGATGCTGCAGGCCCGCCCGTCCGCGCCCCCCGCGACCGTCCAGGCTTTCGCGGGATGGAAGACGATGCCGGGCGCCGCCGCGCCGGCAGCTTGCGCGGCCGGTATGAACGCGCCGAGACTTAAAGCCAGGAGCAGGATTTTCGAAGAGGCGCGTGCCATTTTATTTCCCCATGAATTGAAGTGGATACCGGCCACACCCTATCATCCGGATTTTGGCGAGACAATCTTTTTTGGGCGCTGAAAACTCTGTATAATGGGTCCATGAGCCTGGAGACCGCCGAAGAGCAGATCCGCCGGAAAATGGCCGCCGCCCGCGGCCTGAAAGCCAAGGTCAAATTCGACTTCGGCGCGCAGGGCCGGGTTTTCGTCGACACGACCCAAAACCCCCCGCTCCTGTCCCGCGAGGACCTGCCCGCGGATACGACATTAATCTGCACGCTGGAGACGTTCCAGAAAATCCTGGCCGGGACGCAGGACCCGAACATCGCCTTCATGACCGGCAAGCTCAAGATCAAGGGCTCGATGGGCCTGGCGATGAAGCTCAACGGAATTCTGGAAGACTGAAGACTAGCGTGAATTGGCTATTAAATTCCCTCCCCCTGAGGGGGAGGGACAGGGTGGGGGTTTAGAATGTCGAAAGTAATATCTAAGATTTTAAACCCTCCCCCTAACCCCCTCCCTCAGGGAGGGGGGAAGAAAAACGAGCTCGTTTAAATAAATTTTTTAATCATTAGGACGGCGTGCCACCGTCTTGTCCGGCGGCGGCATGTCGAACGCATAGCGCAGCGCCGCCGAAACGATCGCCACATGCCCTTTCGCCTCTCCGGTGATATGCGAGGTCGTGCTGAGTGCGCCTAGGGTCGACACGCGGGTCAGGTCGACCTTCTCTTTCGACACGTCGACATAGGCGCCCGAAAGGTCGAGTGCCGCCTTGCTGCTCAGGGCGTAGCTCAGGCCCGCGGCGATCCAGCGCCGGTCGCCGTCCGGGATGCGGGTCGAGCGGAACCCGTCGCGCGTCGGGCTCTGGTCGTACTGCACCCCGGCCTTGAGCGAAAGCCTGTTCGTCACGTCGTATTGCGCGCCCAGGGCAAAAGAGGCCGTGTTGTGATAGTTTTGGTCGATGCGCGAGACCGCGCCCGTCGTCTTGAGCCTGATCGGGATATCGTTGAAGCTCGACCATCCGAACCATGTCGCCTGACCCAGGATCTTCACCCGGTTGCCGATCTTCTGCGAGAACCCGGCGCTGGCGATATCGGGCAGGTCGAGCTCGGCGCTGATCGGAATTTTCGAGGTCTGGCCGCCGAGGCCCGGAACGTCGCTCGGCACGCGCGTCAGGACGCGCCCTTCCATCTCGTGGTTGAATCCGCGCCGGTAATGAAACCCGATACGCGTGCCGCTCAGGGGCTTGATGATCGCCCCGGCATTAAAGCCGATGGCCAGGGAATCGCCGGCAAGATCCTGCAGCCCGTCCGTCCCCGGCACCGGCCCGCCCGCCGTGATCGGCGAGGGGATGGCCGATTTAAGTTCGGCCGAGGCTTTCTGGATGTCGAGACCGGCGCCCAGGGACAGCCAGTCCGTCGCCGCCACCGCGATGCTGGGCGCGATATCGACGGTCTCCAGGTTGTTTTCCGTCGAATCGTAGCGGCCGAAAAAATCCCTCCTGTATTTGTTGGACAGGCCGAACGGTGCGGAAACGCCAACGCCCAGCCATATTCTTTTGTTCGCAGGTAACGGGAAGGCGAAATAGGCGTTGGGCACGGTCGCAGTGCCGTAAGGGTTCCCGCCATTGCCGCCGCTCAGGGGAACAGTTGCGCCCGCGGTGCCGACCGGGCTGGCGGCGGTGGATCCAGTGTTTCTGAATTTCGCGCTAGGCGTGATCGCGTGCGCGCCAATGGAAATTTGCGCCTTGCCCAGATCCGTCATGCCGGCCGGGTTGTAATAAACCGTGCTGGCATCCTGGGTGTCGGCGACCGCGCCGGCGAAGGCCGTGCCGAGGCCGCTGACCGATTGCTCCTGGAGATAGAACGCGGCGGCGCCTGCGGGCAGGGCTTTGAGGGCCGGAAGAACGCAGCAGGCCAGGGCGATGGCACGGAAGGCTCGGTGCTTCATGAGTGATCCCTGTCTAAAAAGGAAAGACTAGGCCACTTAAGGCTCTCTGGCAATAAAGGAGCATTTCAGATGATGACTTATTTTAAAATAATCTTTTCGCTTTTTCTGTCTCCCCTCTTAAGCATCCCCGTGTAAACGGGGATCCATGAGGAAAAATCCACTTCTGGATCCCCGCTTTCGCGGGGATGCCAAAATGAGTTCAAACGGGTCAAACTGAATTCTAGTGTATGCCGAGCTTGCCGCGGATATCCTCGGCCATATCCTCGGCGCTGTCCTGCGGGCGGTAGATGGAGATCAGCGTGTCCTTGGGGCTCATCAGATAGATGAACGAGGAATGGTCCATCGTGTAATCCGCCGCGCCGGGTTCCTGCACCTTGCGGGCGTAAATGCGGAAGTTTTTGAGCGCCGCTCCGACCTGCGCCGGGCTTCCCGTCAGGCCGGTCAGACGCGGGCCGAACATCCGGACATAGTCGTGCATGACGGGCACGGTGTCGCGCTCCGGGTCGACGGTGATGAACAGCGGCTGGATATCCTTCCCCGCTTCGCCCAGCGCCTTGAGGACCCGCATGATCTTCTGCAGCTCGGTTGGGCAGATCGCCGGGCACGCGGTGAACCCGAAATAGATCAGCTTCGGCCTGCCCGCGAAATCCTTCGGCGTGACCGTCTTGCCGTCCTGGTCGACCAGTGTGTAATCGCCGCCGATCTCCACGCCCGCGACCGGGATGTCCGTCTCCTTGACGACCGCCGCGTTCTGCCCGCCTACCTGCATCCACCCGATCCCGATGCCGATCAGCAGGCCGACGGCGCAAAGAGCCGCCGTTCGCATCAGGCGCTTTTGAAGGCTTTTGTTCATGGCCTTGTTATATAAGTCATTGCGGAAAGCTTGACAATCGAGCGTTTGGTGCGAAACGGGCTATAGATTTTTTTCAAATACCGGATGATCGTACTGGTTTACACCGGTCTGGCCAAAACCATTGCGCCGCGCAGCATTTTGTGAAGGCCTGTTATCAGGGCTGGTAGTCATGGTGATCTTCGTGCAACCCAGGGTCCGTGCATGATCTTCCCGCGCCTTATAGAGAAGGGAAATTATCTTCCGCGTAAATCGGAGCGGACATGTCCCGCTTGCAGTTCCATTGTGCCTCTTTGCGGGTCGTGTAAGGCTTCCGCGCTGCCGATAATATTGCTTTCACTGTCCAGCAGAACAAAGGCTGTTCCGCCATCACGCTTGAATATTTCATCAAAATAAGCTGGTCCCGTTTCGTCCATGGCCTGGAGAACTTCATCGCGGTTATGGGCGATATCGTCATTCACATCGCTGTAAGAGGCGCGTTTCGCCTGAAAAAATATTTCCAGATCGCCATCCTCCAGAACAGCGCAACGGAAATCATCCCTGACAAGTACCGTCTTCATGACTGCAAGAATAACAAAAAAATTTACATAATTCAAGTTCCGTTTTAACAAACAGTCCGCCTTGCTTGACAACGTCCGTGGTTGTGCAAGGTTACATTCGTTCATTACTAACCTTAGGGGTGCTGCGCAGAGGCGCGGCTGAGATCACACCCTTGGAACCTGCCTTCACGGAAGGGAAAGGAAGAAATGCCGCACATTATTTTGGAATATTCGTCCAATATCGCCGAACGGCTCGACGCGATGTCGCTTTTGAAGAAGTTGCACGACGGCGTCGCCGCGCACGATATTAAATCTTACAAAATAAAATCTCGCCTGCGCCCTTTGAATGACTACATCATCGGCGATGAAAATCCCGCCAACAGCATGCTGCATCTAGAACTGCTGATTTTAGCAGGCTTGGGAAAAGACTTTGCCAAACGGATAGCGGAGCGGTTATTCGAAATCATGAAAAATCATGTTGAAGAACAAAAAATTGAAAACTGTTTCCTGACGCAGGAAGCCCGGGAAATGGACCCGGAAATTTACTTTAGAGACAAGACAAGGATATCCTTATGACCCCCAAAGATCACAACGCATGCCCCTCAACGCAGGACGTCACGCGCGGAAGCCTGCCCGGCTCCAGGAAAATCCATATCGGCGACCTGAAAGTCCCGATGCGCGAGATCGCGCTGGAGAACGGCGAGCGCTTCACGACCTACGACACCTCCGGCCCGTACACGGAAGAAAATTCCGACATCGACATCATGCGCGGCCTGCCCAAAACACGGCGCGAATGGATTGTCGCGCGCGGCGACGTCGAGGAGATCGAGGGTCGCCAGATTCAACCGATTGACAACGGCCTGAAGAAATCCTCCTCCGCCAAGCACCAGCCTTTCCCTGCTTCCCCTTTGAAGCCGCTCCGCGCCCGGCCCGGGAAAAACGTCACGCAGATGCACTATGCGCGCCGGGGAATTATCACGCCCGAGATGGAATACATCGCCGTGCGCGAGAACCAGGCCCGCGCCGAGGTCCACGAAAAAGCCAGGAACGGCGAGAATTTCGGCGCGAAACTCCCCGGCTTCATCACGCCGGAATTCGTGCGGGACGAAGTGGCGCGCGGCCGCGCGATCATCCCCGCCAACATCAACCACCCCGAGTCCGAGCCGATGATCATCGGCCGCAATTTCCTGGTCAAGATCAACGCCAATATCGGCAACTCCGCCGTCACCTCGTCGATCGGCGAGGAGGTCGACAAGATGGTCTGGGCCATCCGCTGGGGCGCCGACACGGTGATGGACCTCTCCACGGGGTCCAACATCCACGACACGCGCGAATGGATCATCCGCAATTCCCCCGTTCCCATCGGCACCGTGCCCATCTACCAGGCGCTCGAGAAAACCGGCGGCATCGCCGAGGACCTGACCTGGGAGATTTACCGGGATACTTTGATCGAACAGGCCGAGCAGGGCGTTGACTACTTCACCGTCCACGCGGGCGTGCGCCTGCCCTATATCCGCCTGACGCAGGACCGCGTCACCGGCATCGTCTCCCGCGGCGGCTCGATCATGGCCAAGTGGATGATGACCCATCACCGCGAATCCTTCCTCTACACGAAATTCGAGGAGATCTGCGAGATCATGAAGGCTTACGACGTCTCCTTCTCGCTGGGCGACGGGTTGCGCCCCGGCTCGGTCGCCGACGCCAACGACCGCGCGCAGTTCGCCGAGCTCGAGACGCTGGGCGAGCTCACGCAGATCGCATGGAAGCACGACGTGCAGGTGATGATCGAGGGCCCCGGCCACGTGCCGATGCACATGATCCGCGAGAACATGGACAAGCAGCTCGCGATCTGCCATGAGGCGCCGTTCTACACGCTCGGCCCCCTGACCACCGACATCGCGCCCGGCTACGACCACATCACCTCGGCCATCGGCGCCGCGATGATCGGCTGGTTCGGCACCGCGATGCTCTGCTACGTCACGCCCAAGGAGCATCTCGGGCTGCCCGACCGCGACGACGTGAAGACCGGCGTCATCGCCTACAAGATCGCCGCCCACGCCGCCGACCTCGCCAAGGGCCATCCGGGCGCGCAGCGCCGCGACGACGCGCTGAGCCGCGCGCGGTTCGACTTCCGCTGGAACGACCAGTTCAATCTTTCCCTCGACCCCGACACCGCGCGCGAAATGCACGACGAGACCCTCCCCGCCGAAGGCGCCAAGCACGCGCATTTCTGCTCGATGTGCGGCCCCAAATTCTGCTCGATGAAAATCACGCAGGACGTCCGAAGTTTCGTTGAAAACGAAACGAAGGATCGCGCCATAGCGTCAGCGAAGGCGGAGATCGCGAATGAGGAAAAGAAAGATGCAGCCTGATTTATGGCTTTGCTTGCAGGCCCGGCGCGCCCGCACTTGGTTTTACGCCCTTGGCAAGGGCCGTCTCCGCTCTGATCCCGTTTAAATCCATGGCGGGCGCATTGATGATCGGATCGAGATCGGCGGGTTTATAAGAAACAAAAGGCTTGCGCCGGTCGAACAACGCGGAACCGCCGTTATCCTTACGTGGCGAGGTGCTGAGCGGGTTATCGACTTTATGCCGCGGCTCATTCTCGTAAAAACCGTTATATCCCAAAAAGCTGTAACGACGATCATCGACAAGCGTATCAGTGCGCGCCTGCATCGCGGCGAGCGCCGGTAAAATTTTTTCCTGCGGCAGGTTCACATTTTCATGCTTCGAGCGCCAATTCTCCGGCAATAAAATGCGTTCATGTCCCGGCACCCAATAGCTCAAGGTTTTTTCCGGGAATTTCAATCCCATCGCCACCACCAGCGTATGCGCGACCGAATTGGAATTCTGGCCGCCTGCTTCCTCGAAGAGTTCATAGCGGTCGTAATTTAAGTTTTGCGCATTGATAAAATTCATGGCGTCGTACGCCCTGATGATTTTTTCCATTACCTGCTGCGGCGATCCTGAAAAAATCCGTTCGCTGCCCGCGACCCGGTCGAAAAAAGTTTTGCCCAAAAGTGCCCTTGCGCGCAGGCAATCCTGCGAATCACCGAGTCCCCGTGCGCTTCCGGTCTTGCGGTTGGTTCCTAGGCCCTGCAGTTCAACGACGATCTGGCCTTTGGAGTCGGCGACTTGGATATAATTGTGAACGATCGGCTGGGAAAGCCAGGGATGAAAAAGATCAAGACTGGCGACCTTGATTGACCATGGCCCTTTCATATCGATTTTGGCGAGCGCGAGTTCCCGGGAAGAATGTAAAATGCCTGAAACGTCTATGGGCTTGTAAGGCTGGTTCGGCAGGCGCGCCCCTTTTTCGTTTTTCCGCACAACATCCATCAGATATTCAATGGCTTCCAATGGATGAACCGTTTCAGGGATTTTCAGGTTTTCATGTGCCGATTTCCACTCAGGCGGCAACAATACTCTCTGGACTATTTGCGCAGTTTTTGAATCCGGCGCCGGCAGCGTCAATCCCATGGCCTGCGCCAATGCGCGTGCGCCCGCGTCCTCATTGACTGTAAAATTATCGATGAAATCCTTTCTTCTGGATTGATCGTCGGCGAAAGGAAGATGGCGTGCGTTGATGTAATTCGCGGCGTCTGCCGCCTGTATGAGTTTCTGCAGCGTCGACCGCGGCGAGCCGGAAAAAATTTGCGTCATCGCTTCCTGCGTCGCCGGCTCTTCCGGGGATCGGTAAGGCTTGAAAAATGAAACGAAAAGGTCTTGCGGCTTCTCTTGTGCATCGAATGTTTCCACTGTTCCGATGCGCACGATTTCTTGCCCGTTGCAGTCCTTAACCACGAAAGTTTTATCATTGAGGATTGATTTCTCGCTATTCCAGGTGATGGAGATGCTCCACGGCCCCGTCGCGCAAAGCTCTGCTGGCTTAAATTCCGCCATGTAATTCCCCCGGATGCACGCCGTAACTTTTTAAAAACTGTTTAAATATTAAACGAGGAGCGTTAAGAATACATTAATATGAAAATATGAGAAGCGCAGCCTGATCGCTAACAAGTTTATCGCCATTCTAAGCTGTCCGAAGAAATTTTCAGGAATAATAACCGTTCTGGGTTAGGATACTAAGTCAATGAGACGGCTCATAAAAGGAGACAGACAATGCGCGTAATCGTTCTCGTAAAGGCCACCGAAGACAGTGAGAGGGGCGTGGATTTTAAATCGCCCGAGATGCTGGCAATGATGGAGGCGATGGGCAAATATAACGACGAGCTCATCAAAGCCGGCATCATGAAGGAAGGCAACTGCGACGGCATGAGGCCGACCTCGGACCGCAAGCGCATCGCCATGGATGGCGACAAACGCGCCGTCGTCAATGGCCCGTTCCATCCGGCGCGCGAGCAGGCCACCGGCTACTGGATCTGGGACGTGAAGGACATGAATGAGGCGGTCGAATGGGCGAAACGTTGCCCCAACACAATGCCGGGCCCGAGCGAAATCGAAATCTGCCCATGCTACGAACCCTCCGATTTCGAATGAAACACATCGTCGTCATATTCCTTCTCGCGCTCGCCGCCATTCCCGCCGCCGCAAACGCGTTCCCGGGCGAGACGGACGCGAGCTATTACGGCCGCCAGGCGGCCTCCTGCATCCACGCCGCGCCGCGCGAAAGCTTCTGGGACTTTCTCTCCGCCACGCGCAGGCAAATCAAAGACGATTGCTGCGCCGAATCCGTGGACGCGATGCGCGCGGCGCACGCAAGCCGCCTTGCTCCCGGCGAGTCCTGCCCGCCCGGCATGCATGAAAAATCCCTGGACTGCCCGACCTCCAAACACTGGTGCGTGAAGTGAGAGATTTTTTCTCCGTCATCCCCGGCAGTGAGCCGCAGGCGAACGTGAACGGGGATCCAGTATATAAGCGCCACGCCACAGCCGGCTTCATGCTTCTTTTCCTTCTTCCAATCATCCTCGCCGCCTGCGAGGGCTACAGGATGCCGGGCCTGTCCAAGGACCCCGCCCGTATGAGCGCGGACACGCTGTGCTTTCAGTATGCCAGCTCGAACGATCCGAAGCTGGCGGCGGAGATCGACGCGCGCCGTCTCGACTGCGCCGGCATGCTGCGCGAAGACCCCCTCTACACCGGCCCGGACGAATCCGTCTATCGCATGCGCTAGAGAAATTACCGCACTGCCTCTTTCAGAATCTTTGACAATTCGATATTCAGCGATTTGCAGATTTCCAGAAGCTCGATGATATCAAGGCGGCGTTCGCCGTTTTCAAATTTCGAAATATAAGATTGCGGCCTTTTGAGCTTTTTGGCCAGCTGCTGCTGCGTCATGCCCTTGTCCTTGCGGGCTTTGGCCAGCGCATCCAGAAGTTCCCGGTATTCCTTGCGATGGATCGATTTCACCGTTCCCAACTTTCTGTTGCAAAAGAACGGCAAAACTATTAAACCTGTTTTAGGATTATCCCAAAATAGGATATTAAATTCTCTAATGAAACGGCATTCAAAGACTGCCCTCTCTCCCGCTTCGCCCCGCACGGGCGGGGGAGAGGGCTTTTCCGTTCCGCGCGCAGGGGATGCAAAATCTTCCCGCGCCCTGCGCCGGGCGCTGCGTCATCTCGGGCGCGGGCATTTCTGGCTCGAGCGCTCCGGCTTCGCCGCCGCCGGCGACGTCAAGGACATCCTCCTCGTCTTGCGGGGCCCGGCCGAGCCTCCCGTTCCATAAAACTTGCATTTTGCAAATTCGCGGGTTATAAATTTATGTTTTCATAATATTATAAAGGATGAGCCCATGACCATGGACGAAACAGACCTTGCCTTTAACGCTTTTTTGAACGCTGCCGGCTCGGCCGGGATCGAGCAGGTTATTGCCCCTCCTGACATCTATGCGAAACAGGCGGAAGTTATGCGGCTGATCAAGGCTTGGGGCGAGGCCGTCGAACAAAGGCTGTACCCCGAGGCGGGCGCCGCGTTCTGGCATCTTCAGAGCATAAGCGCCGCCGAGCCTGAGATGGTGGCCGACACCCTGGATATCGCCATTCTCTATAATCAGAACATAGCCCGCGCGCCGGCGGAATTGCCGGAAACTGATTTCAGCCACCCCAAACAGAGAGTGGGAGGAAACAGGTTTCTAAAGCAGGCTCTGAATCTTTAAGTTCCGGCTGCGGGCGCCGGGGCGTCGGCGAGTGTTTGTTCAATATCGCGGCCATGCGCTTCCAGCGCCCTGTCGACGCTCATGGCAGAACCGAACGCGTCGACAAGCCTTTCTGCGGCATCATGAGGGACATGTAGAATAGTCTCGACATGGCCAATTGCGCGAACCCGCAGCTTTGCGTTTGTTGGCGGCATGTTCCACATTTCGCCGTTCCGGACATAGCCGAGTTCGGTCATGGCGACTGTGCTGGTCATATCGAGGACTTGTTTCTGCGCCGTGCCCGGTTCCATGCGGGTGCTGCCCGGGATGGCCGGGGGTCTTCCAAAGTCGATTTCTACCGGGAAATCCGAGAGACCCGCAACGGGACTGCCGGGATTGCAGACGATGCAGGCGGTTTTCATTCCGTGTTCGCGTGCCGTCCCGAGTCCGCCGATGACATAAGGCGTCCGGCCCGAAGCCGCAAGCCCGATGACCATATCACTTGCGGTAGGCGCGTGCTCATTCATCTGCTTCCAGGCAAGCGCGGTATCGTCCTCCGCGCCTTCGACGGATTTGCGAAGAGCCCCGTCGCCGCCGGCAATAAGGCCGATGAACATTTCGGAACTGACACCGAAAGTCGGCGGGATTTCCGAGGCCTGGATCACGCCGAGCCGTCCGCTCGTTCCCGCACCGATATACGTCAAATAATAAGGCCTTGACTTCCGCTGCAAACTATAGGAATTTAGTCACAGTCAATTTTGCCGGGACGGAAAAGAGGGGGCTCCCCCGGGTTGGAACTGACGACCGGACTATAAAGGAGACATAATCATCCAGCCCCCATCCTCCCCCTACCCCCAAATGACGATCGAACTGAGTAAGTCCGAAAACGCAGGCGGATTAAGGGATTACCCGGTCTTTTCCGACTCCGGGCGCACCGACATCGCGCGGAAGCTCTTGGACGAGGCGCCCACGCCCGCTACGCCCAGCGTCATCAGGCCGCCGATCACCACCGACGGCACGAGGCCGAGCAATCTTGCGGCTAGGCCGGATTCGAACGCGCCGATCTCGTTCGAAGAGACGATGAACATCGCGTTCACCGCCGAGACGCGGCCCCGCATATTCTCAGGCGTCAGGAGCTGCATCAACGTGCCGCGGATGATGACGCTGACGCTGTCGAAGGCGCCGCTCACCGCCAGGAAGAGCATCGAGAGCCAGAAATATCTGCTCAGGCCGAAGCCGATCATGCAGACCCCGAATCCCGTCACCACGATCATCAGCCGCGCGGCGGAAACCTTCTTCATCGGCCGCAGCGCGAAGAGCAGCGCCGTGACCATCGCGCCGAGAGCGGGCGCGGCGCGCAGCGCGCCCAGGCCTTCCGCGCCGGTATGCAGCACCCGGTCTGCGAAGGCGGGCAGCATCGCCACCGCCCCGCCGAACAACACCGCGAACATGTCGATCGCCATCACGCGCAGGAGATCACGGTTGCCGAGGATGAACCGCCAGCCCTCGCGGATGCTCTCAAAGGCCTTGGGCCGGGGGCCGGTCTTCGGATGGTCGGGCAGGCGTATCGAGGCCACCGTGAAAAAGGAGAGCGCGAGAACGATCATCGGGAACAGCCAGGCGCCGCGCGCGCCATATCCGCCGTACAGGATCCCGGCCAGCGCCGGGCCGCTCACCGCGCCGATCTGGAAGACGCTGCCCTGCCAGGCGGAGGCCGCCGGGATTTCGTGGCGCGGCACGATGCGCGGCAGGATCGAGAAGGACGCAGGCATGGCGAAGCTCCTGGCTAGGCCGGAGATGAAGATTCCCGCGAAGATAAAAAGAAGAACGTGATGCTGGTCCAGGCCTGTGTGCCCGCCGGCGACGATCATCAGCATGAAGGTGTTGAGCGTGAGCGCGCCCATGCAGCACATATACACGCGTTGCGGGTGGCTGATATCCACCACGTGCCCGGCGAACAGCGCGCAGAAAATCGCCGGGACCGCCTCGGTCAGGCCGGTCAGGCCGAGCAGGAACGGGTCCTTGGTGATCGCATAGACCTGCCAGCCGACGATCACGGCCTGGGCCTGCATGGCCATCAGCGCGCCCATGCGCGTCAGCAGCAGCAAGCGGAACTGCCGCAGGCGCAGGACGGAGAATGAGAATTTTGCCATGAGTTTTATAAGACCCTCGATAAACCGCCTGTTAATATAAACTGTTCCCGCGAAAGAAAATATGGTCAACCGTCACCCCCGCGCAGGCGGGGGTCTGGCGAAAGTAAAATGCCGGATGCCCGCCTTCGCGGCCATGACAGGAGGAATGATATTGACATAAGTTAAAATATATTCTAAATATGCCAAATCCATCAGGAGACGAACATGACAAGCTGGATACTGAATTTTGAAAGCGATTATCCGGAATTAAGAAAGACTTTCGCTGCTGCAGCCAATGGTGTGATTTCACGGGCCGTGAGAACGCGGGGTCATCATCCAATTAAATTTAATGATCCAGATATTACATCAAAAATTGAAGGCAAAAAATGTACAGTCATGTTTAATGGCTGGGATGATATCAAGGACATCGAAACCTTGAGGGCGAAATTCGCTCCTACGATTTTCAAAGTCACCGGCGAGCCTTCAAAACCAGAGCAGTATCCCGGAATGAATTATCAAGTTGATGTGACCTGCAATCTGGACGCTGCCGCTTAAATCGTCATTGCGAGGAGGCCGAAGGCCGACGCGGCAATCCAGTCATTAAACTGGATTGCTTCGTCGCGATGCTCCTCGCAATGACGGTTGGATTTCGTTAGCTGCGGGCATCGTCCTTTTTTACGCCGCCGCCATGGATTTGACCAGAACCGCCGCGAAGAAGCCGTCGGTGCCGTGGCGGCAGGGCGTCAGATTCATAAATCCCCTGTCGTCATTCCGGCGCAGGCCGGAATCTTTTTCATCTTCGCTCCGCAAGATCCCGGCTTTCGCCGGGATGACATCTGAGACAGGCAGGATTTCAAATTCCGGATGTACGGCAAGAAATGCCTGCACGCGGTTTTCATTCTCCTCCGGCAGCAGCGAGCAGGTCGCGTATACAAGTTTTCCGCCCGGCCTGACTGTTCCGGCCACGCGCTCCAGGATCTCGGCCTGCACGGTGCCGAGTTCCGCCAGCCCGGGGCCGTATTCGTTCCATTTCATGTCCGGATTGCGCCGCCAGGTGCCGGTGCCGCTGCAGGGGACGTCGCAGAGCACGACGTCGAATGTCTCCTTTTGCCGGCGCAGCCATTTGCGGTGCCGTTCGTCGCTCAACGCGCGCACCTCGATGATGTCCGAAATCTGCGCTTTGCGGAAACGTTCGCGGCCTTTCTCAAGGCGCCGTTCGTCGGTATCCATGGCGACGATGCGGCCCTTGCGCTGCATAGCGGCGGCCAGCGCCAGCGTCTTGCCGCCCGCGCCCGCGCAGTAATCCAGCACCTGCATGCCGGGCTTCGCATCACAGACCAGGGCGACCATCTGCGAGCCCTCATCCTGGATCTCCACCCAGCCCTTCGCAAACGCCTTTGTCTTGGCCAGATAGGCCTTGCCCCGCGCGCGCAGGCCCCAGGGCGAAAAGGGCGTCGGGTCCGTCTCCACCCCGGCGGCTTTCAGGTATTCGGCCACTTTCCCGCGCTCCGCCAGAAACGTGTTCACGCGTATATCGAGGGGTGCGGGCGCGATCATCGCGCGCATTTCCTCCTCGAAATCCGCTCCGAATTTTTCCCGCAGGCGCTCTTTATATTGCGGCGGGCATTCCACCGCCACGGCGGCAGGCATGTCTGAACTTTCCAGCTCCTGTCCTTCGAGCGCCTGCGCCAGTTTTTGCTCGGGTTCGCTTAAGGGCGCGGACGCATATTTCGAGCCGTCGAACAAATCGATGATTCTTTTCGCATTCGCGCCTTCGGCGAGCGCTAGATACGCGATCGCGCGCGCGCGCGGATTGTCCTCATGCCCTGTCTTGTTCAGGTGCCAGCCGAGCCGCGCATGGGCGCGCACGATGCCGTAGACGCGCTGGGCAATATCCGCACGGTCTTTCGATCCGATATAGCGGCGGAAGCGCATATAATCGCCCGTCACCGAATCCATCGGGATTTTCGACGCGGCGGTTTTATCGAGAATGTCGATCGTAGCGGAAATGCGGGCCTGCGGTTTCATTCCGGGGTTTGTAGCCCTTCGCGCCGGGAAAGGAAAGAAAAAACCCGGCGCTCTTGCGAGGCCGGGTTTTATTCGGATGAAGAGCGATTACTCTTCCGAAGGCATGACCGTCTTGGTGGTCGTCGTTTCGGTTTTCATGCCCATGCCGTCATGAACCATCATGCCGCCCATGACTTTGATCTTCGTGCCGTCGGAGAGCGTGTGCTCGCCGTCCGGAGCAGGCGTTTCCATGCCGTCGGCGCCGACAACATAAACCGCGTCGCCTTTGACATGCAGCTTGGTGCCGTCCATCAGGGTTTTTTCCATGACGTCGGTCGACATTGTCGTCGTGCTGGTTGTCATTGTTGTAGTCTTGGCGGCGTCTTCGGCACGAGCCTGGAACGCCACACACGCAGGTACGGCTGCGATTGCGACAGCAGCCAGAATCAGGATGTTCTTCTTCATTTCTTCCTCATCTAAAAAAGCCCGGGAGAAATTCCCGGAGCGGCTTCTACTATGATGAAACGCCATGCGATTGCAAGGGGGGGAAATACCCCTTTATAAAAAATTTTTTATCTTTTTTTTACGTAAGAATGCGAAGGATTTTACGGTTCAGCTTTCCGTCCGGTAATTGGGTGCTTCGCGGGTGATCGTCACGTCGTGGACATGGCTTTCCCGGTGGCCGGCGACGGTCATGCGCATGAACTCAGCATCGGTCTTCATGGCCGGAATGGTCGGGCAACCCGTATAGCCCATAGCCGCGCGCAGGCCGCCGACCATCTGGTGGATCACGGCGGCAACAGGGCCTTTGTAAGGCACACGCCCTTCGATGCCCTCGGGCACCAGTTTATTCGATTGCGTCGTGCCCGCCTGGAAATAGCGGTCGGCCGAGCCCTTGACCATCGCGCCGACCGAGCCCATGCCGCGGTAGGATTTATATGAGCGCCCCTGGTAGAGGATCACCTCGCCAGGTGCCTCGTCGGTGCCGGCGAAGAGCGAGCCCAGCATGACGACATCAGCCCCGGCGGCGATCGCCTTGGCGAGGTCGCCGGAATACTTGATGCCGCCATCGGCGACTACGGGGATGTCTTTTTTCTGACAGATCTCCGCCACGTCCATGATCGCGCTGAGCTGCGGCACGCCGACCCCGGCCACAATACGCGTCGTGCAGATCGAACCCGGACCGATCCCGACCTTGACCGCATCGGCCCCCGCGTCGATCAGCGCTTTTGCTGCATCCGCCGTCGCAACATTGCCCGCAATGATCTGCAGGGCGTTGCGGCGTTCTTTCCGGATTTTCTTCACCGTGTCCAGAACGCTCTGCGCATGACCGTGTGCGGTATCCACCACCGCCACGTCCAGCCCGGCATCCACGAGCGCCAGAGCGCGCTCATAGCCATTCACGTCGCCCGTGCCGACCGCCGCCCCGACGCGCAGGCGGTCCTGTGAATCTTTCGTCGCGTGCGGATGGATGCGGGATTTTTCGATGTCTTTCACCGTCAGCAGGCCGATGCAGCGCTCGTGGTCGTCGACGACCAGCAGCTTTTCGATGCGGTGTTTATGCAGGAGCTTCTTTGCCTCTTCCTTGGTCACGGTATTATAGACTTTCACTAGGTTTTCGGACGTCATCAGTTCGCGCACCGGCTGGTAGGGGTCCTCGGCGAAACGCACATCGCGGTTTGTCAGGATGCCGACGAGGCGCCCGTTGCTCTCCGTCACCGGGATGCCGGAGATGCTGTACTGCTTCATCAGCCCCAGCGCCTCGGCCAGCGTGGCCTCGGGATTGATCGTGATGGGGTCGGCGACCATCGCGGATTCGAAGCGCTTGACCCGGCGCACATGCCGTGCCTGCTCCTGAATGTCCATGTTGCGGTGAAGGATGCCGAGCCCGCCGTTCTGCGCCATGGCGATCGCCATCTCGGCCTCCGTCACCGTGTCCATCGCCGCCGAGATCAGGGGGATATTCAGGGTGATTTCGCGGGTCAGGCGGGTGGCGGTGTTGGTGTCCGCGGGCTGGATATCCGAGGCGGCCGGCACCAGAAGCACGTCGTCGAAGGTCAGGCCCTCGCGGATCTTGTCCGAACTGCGGATTTTCAGGAATTTCGGAGCGGCCATGCAAATCTCCTCGTTTTGATGCAAGAGCGAAATTTGCAGTTCATATATACGCAATTACACTGGAAAGTAAAGCACGGCATTGACATTCAGGTTAACATAATGTAATCATTTGATTTCTGCTTTCTGGAGACAGATATGAGTTCTACGAAAACGGCGAAAAGATTGCTCTTTGAATTCGGTACCTCACGTGACCGGATTCCAAAAAATGTCGAACAGCTGTTAGACCGAGTTTGCGAATACCTCAATAGAAATAGTAAGAACGTGACGCTGAATTTTTCGGGCGAAAATGCAGAACTAAGATTTACAAGCGAATTTGAGTATCAGAATATGTTGGAACAGGTGTCAGAATCGGACTCTCCTGTATATCTACTCCAAAAAACCATTTCACCTCCGAAACTGAAAATAATAAATCATGCACTTGAAAATTCCGACAATTTTAACCGGAGCATAATAATACCTATCGATGCTTTTGACGGTTCTGCCCTAAGAGACATGCTGGAGGCCGCATGGATGGTTGATGGTTTTCGCCCCGGCGAAAATTTGGGCCCGGCTTAAGATTGTCTCATGCCGTGCATGATAGTTATCACTACTCTTAAAGGCTTCCTGCTCGGCGCGTCGCTGATCATCGCCATCGGCATGCAGAACGCGTTTGTGCTGCGGAAAGGCCTGAAGAACCGACATGTCTTCCTCTCCGCCTGACACGAAACAGGATATATCTTCGGCTTTGGCGCCGCCTGCGCCTCGTTTATCTGGTTCTTCGCTCTTGCTTATGGCGGGCGGCTGCTCTCGCCGGTCTTTGCAAAACCAAGAGCGTGGCAGGTTCTTGACATTATGATCGCCTGACCATGTGGGCGATCGCGGCAAGCCTGATAGTGCAATAGATACGGGAACTTTTCCGCCTGCCTATGTGTTCGGATTTTTGCAACGGCGCGGGGAAAGGCGTATATTCCGGATATGGCCATCGAAAACCTGAAGCAAGAAACGGCGTCTGCGCCGCCTGTCGGCGAAGCCATGCGCTTCCGGCTGGCGGGCGTTTTGCTGCGGCAGATGGTCAATGACGCGCGCGTTCAGATTGTCTGCGAAGGCGGCGGACCGTCCCTTGCTCTCGGCAAGCCCGGCGCGCAAAGTTTCACCATGACCATCGACCGGCCCGCGACCCTCTGGGCCCTGATGCGCGATCCGGATCCCGGCCTGGGCGAAGCCTATATGGGCGGGCGCTGGAGTCTGGTGGAGGGCGATATCGGCGCGTTCATCACAATGCTGGCCCGGGGCCGCCAGAAACTGTTCGAGGGGCCGGCGGGCGGATTTTTCACGGCGCTGATCGGACGTCATCCGCCGGATTACGATCACGGGATCGAAAATTCCTACAGGCAGGTTCAGCATCATTACGATATCGGCAACGATCTCTATGCGCTCTTTCTCGATGAAGGCATGAATTATTCCTGCGCGTTTTTTGAAACGCCGGAGCAAAGCCTGCGCGATGCCCAGCTCAACAAGATCCGCATCGCCATCCGCCGTCTGGATGTCCAGCCCGGCATGAAGGTCCTCGATATCGGCTGCGGCTGGGGCGAGACCACGCGCATTCTGGCCGGAGAAGCGGGCGCTAGGGCCGCGGGCGTGACGCTGGCGGAGAACCAGCTCAGGCTGGCGAAGCTGCGCGCGGAAAATATGGACAATCCCCCGGATTATTTCCTGCAGGATTACCGCGAGCATGCCGCGCAGCATCAAGACTTTTACGACCGGATTGTTTCCATTGGCATGTTCGAGCATGTCGGCGACAAGAACCACGACGTTTATTTCCGCGCCGTTCAGGAACAACTCAAACCCGGCGGGCGGGCGTTGATTCATTCCATCGTGCGCTCCGGCCGACCTTCGACCGCGTCGCTCTCCAGCCCGTGGCTGGATAAATACATCTTCCCCGGCGGCTGCATTCCCGAAGTGGGCGACATCGTCAAAGGCGGCGAAAAACAGGGACTGGAACTGGCCCATGAGCCTTATATTCAGCCCTCATTCCATTACGCCGAGACTCTGCGCCGCTGGCGGGCGAATTTTGCCGCCAACGCCGGGCGCCTCAATCCGGCCCACTACGATGCGCGCTTTACCCGCATGTGGATCTATTACCTTGCCATGTGCGAAGCCATGTTCGACGGCTGCGGCTATCGCGTCGCCCAGACCGTCTTTAAAAAACCCGCCTGAAATATATTTGACATATATTGCCTTCTCTTATATGTATATTGCTCATAATAAAAAAGGATTTAAAAAACCATGAGCGCTTCTTTAAGTACGCCTTTCGTCGAAACCGATCCTTATCATCAAGTCTTTGATATTTTGCGCCGACATGAATATCTGGACGCCAAAATGCAAGGTGACGGAACTGCAAAGGCAGAACCCTTGAGTTGGCGGCGCGAAGGCAATGTTGCAGTTTGCGAAATCAGCAACCGCGCGAATGCGGTAACCTTCATAGCCGGATATCTTGGATATTTAGGGGCCTTGGAAGAACAATGCGACGCAGCATATTTACAACGTACTTGTCTTGCAACCGATGAGAACCCTCAGGAACTCAGAATTTTACCTATGACAGACGAAGTCAATGGTCCGGTTATTATAAAATTGCCTCTTATCTTGCTTAATCGAGACGGACTGGGGGAAATTGATGCCTCTCAGCATAAACTGCCGGCGGCAGCCGCATCATCTGATGCCGGTGCCGATGCGCCTAAGCCCTAAACCCCGTCGCGACGACAAATTGTTCCGAAGAGTCGGAGCGGCTGGCAGGCGGTTTGATATGGCGGACTTTCTCGAAATCCTTTTTCATTCTGGCCAGGAGATCTTTTTCCGCGCCGCCCTGGAAGACTTTCGCCGCGAAGGCGCCGCCGGGTTTTAAGACCTCGCGGGCGAAATAATACGCGGCCTCGACTACGGCCATGATACGGATATGATCTGTTGATTTGTGCCCCGTCGTGTTGGGCGCCATGTCGGAGAGCACGAGGTCCGCCGGTCCGCCGAGCAGCTCTTTCAAACGCTCCGGCGCGTCGTCATCCATGAAGTCCATCTGGATGAAATCGACGCCGGGCAGCTTGTCCATCCTCAGAAGATCCAGAGCCACAACCCGGCAACCCTTTTCCGTCGCCACCTGGCTCCAGCCGCCCGGCGCGGCGCCGAGATCGACCACCTTCATGCCGTGTTTGAGCAAACCGGCTTTCTCGTCGATCTCCAGCAGTTTGAACGCCGAGCGCGAACGGTAACCCTGCTTCTTCGCCTGGTCGACATAAGGGTCGTTGAGCTGGCGCTCAAGCCAGCGCGTCGAGGAGGTCTTGCGCCGTTTGGCCGTCCTGACCCGCGATTTCGGTTTATTCCGCGACATTACAGAACCATCCCCAGCATAGAGACAACAAGCGCCGCGAAAAAGAACAGGATCGAGGTCGCCATCAGGATCGTGCCGCGGGCCAAGGGCGAAAAACAGGCGACGACCAAATAGACCGCATAGAAGAAACTGTAAGCGGCAAGACCCCGGTAGAACACATGCAGGCTGAGAAGCCCGAACAGGCCGTGCGAATACCCCAGGCTTTTCATCAGCTCGATCTGAAGGCGCATCATCATCATGCAGGCGGCGAAAAACCCCGCCACAAACGGGCGCTGGTCGGGCCGTACGAGGGCCAGAGCAAGAGCCAGCCAAAGCACATCAATCCATTGAAGAACGATCGTCATGCATCACCATAGCATCCCGGGCTTGATCCAGGATCCATTTTTACCATGTTTATCATGGATCCCCGCTTCCGCGGGGATGCCAAAGAGATTATAGTGACTGCCTGTATAAAAAGGAGCCGTAAAATTTTTAAACGATTTGTCCTTTTTCTTCTTTTTATAATCTCTCTGAGCCTGCCGGCTATTCCTTCACGGGCCCAGCAGGCGCCCGTTATTATCCGGGACACCGAGATCGAAGCGATTTTCAAGGAATGGATGATGCCATTGCTCAAAGCCGCAGGTCTCGGCGAGAACGGCGTCCATCTTGTGCTGGTCCAGAGCGACGACATTAATGCCTTCGTCGCGGGCGGCGCCAATCTTTTCGTCTATACGGGACTGATCGATAAAACCGACAATCCCGGTGAACTGATCGGCGTACTGACGCACGAGATGGGGCACATCGCGGGTGGACACCTGATCGGCGCGCGCGAGGCCATGGAGCGGGCGTCCTATGAAAGCATCCTCGGCACGGTTCTGGGGCTGGGCACGGCCCTTGCCACCGGCCAGAGCGGCGCGGCCAGCGCCATCATGAGCGGCGGCAACAACATCGCGCAAAGACAGCTTATGGCCCACAGCCGGGCCAATGAATCGAGCGCCGACCAGGCGGCTTTGAGATTCATGGAAGGCGCCGGCATCAATCCCAGCGGCCTTGGCACGTTCCTTGAAAAAATAGAATCCGAGGAACTCCTGCCCGGCGACGAACAGAGCCAATACATGCGCACGCACCCGCTGACGCAGGACCGGCTCGACGCCGTGGAATCGAAGATCCAGGTCTCCGCCTATAAGGATGCGCCACTTCCTGAAAAATGGCGGGACGAGCATGCGCGGATGAAAGCCAAGCTGCTCGGCTTCATCAACCCAGGCCGCGTGCCCTGGGTCTATGATGACCGGGACCAGTCTTTGCCTGCGCGCTATGCCCGCGCGATCGCCGCCTACCGTCAGAATAATATTGAACCCGCGCTCCAGGGTATCGACGCCCTGATCAAGGAAGAGCCTTCCAATCCTTATTTCCAGGAGCTTAAGGCCCAGATGCTTCGCGATTTCGGGCGCGTGGCCGAGTCCATTCCCTGGTACAGGAAAGCCCTGGCTCTCAAACCCGATTCCGGGCTGATCCGCATCGATCTTGGCCACGCTTTGCTGGAATCGGGGAACGATAAAGACTTGCCGGATGCCGTGAACAATCTCGAGCGCGGCCTGCAGGACGAACCGCGTTCCGCCATGGCGCAGCGCCTGCTGGCGACGGCCTACGGTAAAATGGGCCAGGAAACGAAGGCGCGGCTGCACCTGGCGGAAGAAGCGGTCATGCAAAGAAATCTTCCCTATGCCAGAAGCCAGGCCGAGGGCGTTCTGAAAGTCTCTGCGCCGGGCAGCCGCGAAGCCATCGAAGCCCGTGATATTTTATCGGAGGTTGAAAACATCCAAAAGTCCAAGGATTAAAATCTTTAAGCGAATTTTATTCAAAGCCGGTCCTTTTGCAGGTAGACTGAAAAAGGAAGGTCTTTTCATCACAAGGAGAAATTATGGCGTTTTCAAGATTCAATCATGGTGTTCTGGCGGCCGCAGCCATTCTGCTCGCAGCGATCCCTTTTGCCCGCGCGCAGGCGGCGGAACCGCTCTCCCGCGACGATGTCGAAACCATCATCAAGCAATACCTGCATGAGCACCCGGAAGTCATTCTGGAATCGGTCGACGCCTACCGCCAGAAGCAGGAAAAACTCTCGGCGGAAGAGTCCTCCAAGAACATTGAGAAACATCTCGGATACCTGACCGCGCCGGATGCGCCCGGAACGGGCAATCCCAAGGGCGATGTCACGGTTGTCGAGTTTTTCGATTACAATTGCGGCTATTGTAAACGGGCGCTTCCCGATCTCCAGGCACTGCTGAAGACGGATAAAAACCTGCGCCTCGTCCTGCGCGACATGCCGATCCTGAGCCCGACCTCGGTCACCGCCTCGCAATGGGCGCTGGCGGCAAACAAGCAGGGCAAGTATTTCGAATATCACGTCGCTCTGATGAACCATAACGGCCCGAAGGACGATTCCGTGCTCGAAAAGCTGGCGAAGGACGTCGGCCTGAATGTCGAGCAGCTTAAAAAGGACGCTGTGTCCCAGGACATCGCAAAAACGATTCAGGAGGATATGACCGTCGCCGAGGATATCGGCATCCACGGCACCCCCGCCTTTATCGTCAACGGCCAGCTCTACCCCGGCTATCTGGGGCCCGACGGTCTGAAGGGCGCCATCGATACGGCGCGCAAGAACGCCGCCGGCAAAAAGAAAGATTAAGAAAGCCGGAAAAGCTCAGGTAAATCTTCATGGCACGGCGTATCGTTTTATTTCTGATCCTCCTGGCGTCGGCGTATTTATGCTTCGACATTTACCGGCTCTACACGGCCCGGCATAATCTTGCCGATGTGGCGGAAGGCTATGCCTTCGGTCCGGACAAGGCCAGCCTCGAGGTCACGGAGTTCCTCGATTACGGCTGTCCCTTCTGCCGCCAGGTCCATCCGGCGATCATGGAGGCGGTGCGCCAGGACGGCGATGTGCGCTATGCGCCGCGGCCGCTGGCCTCGAATGGTGACGCGCTCCGTGCCGCTTATATCGCCTATGCGGCGGGGCTGCAGGGAAAATTCCGGGAGATGCACACAGCGCTCATGGGGAATTACCGGGTGCTGAACGAGGATCTTCTGGACGAATTGATGGAAAAAACAGGCATCGACAAGGCGCGGATCGACAAAGACATCAAGGGCGAAAAAGTCAAAGCCATGATCGATAAAAACAACAGACTGTTTTCAAAGCTTCACGGGCGCGAAACCCCGATGTTTGTCATCGGTAAAAAAATGATCTACATTCCCGAAGGCCGCCTGCCTGAGACCCCGGATTTCCTGGAGATGTTCAAGAAAGCGCGGGCCGAAAATAACTAGGAGGTCCGATCATGCGTCTGATTCCCATCCTTTTCCTGCTTGCTCTCTGTTTGCCCGTTACCGCGAACGCCGCGGATACGATTACCGTCCATGCGCCTTACGCTTTGGCGACGGCGCCGTCGCAGAAAAGCGGCGCCGTTTTCATGGCTGTCGGCAACACAGGCCCCGATGACCGCATTACGGGTGCGAGCGCAGAAATTGCGGAACGTACCGAGCTCCACACGAACCTCATGCACAGCGATATGATGATGATGCGCGCGGCGGAAGGATTCAATCTTCCCAAAGGCGGGCAGGCCGTGCTGGAGCCCGCGGGGCAGCACATCATGCTGATGGGGCTAAAAAAGCCGCTAAAGGCGGGAACGCATTTCCCCCTGACGCTCTCTTTCGCGCATCATGCGCCTGTGACGGTCGAAATTGCCGTCAGGAATGTAACCGGGCAATGAAGATCCTTATCCTCAACGGCCCCAATCTGAACATGCTGGGACAGCGCGAGCCAGAGATTTACGGCACGCAGACCCTGGATGACATTAAGGACTCATGCGCGAAAAAAGCCAAAGAGCTGGGCTTCAAGATCGATTTCCGCCAGTCCAATCATGAGGGTGAGCTTGTGGACTGGATTCAGGAAGGGGCCTGCGCGAAATTCGACGGGCTGGTGATCAACGCAGCGGCTTATACCCATACGTCCGTCGCTATCCACGACGCGCTGAAGATGCTGAAGATTCCGGTCATCGAGGTCCATCTCTCCGATCCTAAGAAACGCGAGGCCTTTCGTCATTTTTCCTATATTGAGCCCTTGGCGCGGGCCGTCATCGCCGGGCAGGGACCGGAAGGCTATACAAGGGCCCTGGAACGCCTGGTTAAAATATTAAAATCTTAACCTTCCCATTTTGACTTTTACGGACAACTGGAGTACATCAGAAGACCTGTCGGCGGCATAAAAAGACTTAAAATAGAGCAATCAACAATAGCGGATATTCATGAAATTTGATGCGGACGCGATCAGGGAACTGGCGAAGCTGCTGGAGGAAACCGGTCTGAACGAGATCGAGGTCGCCGACGGCGACCGTTCGATCCGGATCGGCAAGGGTGGCGGCGCCTTCGTCAGCGGCGGCTCGAGTGTCATTTCCATGCCTTCGGACCCCACCCTGCCCCAGCGCGCCAATACCGACGCGCCGGACACCGTCGCTCACACCCATCCCGGCGCCGTGACCTCGCCCATGGTCGGCACGGCTTACATGAAGTCCGCCCCCGATGCGCAGCCTTTCGTCAAAAAAGGCGATACCGTGCGCGCGGGCGACACGCTGCTGATCATCGAGGCGATGAAGGTCATGAACCCGATCAAAGCGGAGAAGGGCGGTACGGTGACGCAGATGCTCGTCAAGGACGGCCAGCCTGTCGAGTTCGGCGACGTCCTGATGGTCATCGAGTAAATCGGCCGTAAGCAGCAGATGTTTAAAAAAATCCTGATCGCCAATCGTGGAGAAATCGCGCTGCGGATCATCCGCGCCTGCCGCGAGATGGGGATTCAAACCGTTGCCGTGCATTCGACGGCAGACGCCAGTTCGATGGCGGTGCGCCTGGCTGACGAAAGCGTCTGCATCGGACCTCCGCCGGCGCGCGAAAGCTATCTGAACATTCCCTCGATCCTGAGCGCCGCGGCGCTGACCGGCGCGGACGCGATTCATCCGGGCTACGGCTTCCTGTCCGAAAACGCGCAGTTCGCGCGCATGGTCGAGGAGCACGGCTTCACTTTTATCGGTCCGACGCCCGAGCATATCGAGATCATGGGCGACAAGGTTATGGCCAAGAAGACCGTGGCGGCGCTCGGCCTGCCCGTCATTCCCGGCTCGGATGGCGCGGTCGGAAACGCGGAAGAGGGCCTTAAAATCGCAGAGAATATGGGCTTTCCGGTCCTGATCAAGGCGGCCTCGGGCGGCGGCGGCAAGGGCATGCAGGTCGTCGAGAACAAAAAGGAATTCAAGGAGCGCTTCGACCGCGCGCGCGCCGAGGCCGAGGCGAATTTCGGCGACAGCACGGTCTATATCGAGAAATTCCTGAAAAACCCCCGCCATATCGAGATCCAGATCTTCGGCGACACGCATGGTAACGCGATTCACCTTGGCGAACGCGATTGCTCGATCCAGCGGCGCCACCAGAAGCTGATCGAGGAAGGGCCCTCGCCGGTGCTCGATGACAAGAAACGCGACGAGATCGGCACGCTGGCGGCTGAAACCGTGAAAAAAATCGGCTACCGCGGCGCGGGCACGATCGAGTTCCTCTATGAAGACGGAAAATTCTACTTCATGGAAATGAACACGCGCATTCAGGTCGAGCATCCGGTGACCGAGATGATCACCGGCATCGACCTGATCGCCGAGCAGATCCGCATTGCTGCGGGAGAGCCGCTCACGGTGCAGAAGGACCGCCTGCGCTTCCGCGGCCATGCCATCGAGGTGCGGATCAATGCCGAGGACCCGGAAACCTTCATGCCGTCCCCGGGAAGAATTACACAGTTCCACGCGCCGGGCGGCCTCGGCGTGCGCTTCGACTCGGCGATCTACGGCGGCTATGCCATCCC
>JADMIO011430541.1_pt1 | contig 42383 bp, 34 predicted proteins | sample 8958161 | NCBI WGS metagenome assembly JADMIO01 (sample SAMN16585339, study PRJNA669376) | soil metagenome | isolation source: Crop rotation soil | place: USA: Cullars Rotation, Alabama | collected 2011 | reverse complement strand
ACAAATTGGATGACGCCTCAGCCGTGGTTAATATATAATAGGTAGGAACAATGTAATCCAGATACTCAAAATCGATAGGTTGTACATGGTGACCCAGCTCTTTCAATTGCTCAAGGAACTTACTGTATCCTTTTTTCATTTCAGGGTCCAGGCTGGGGTGCTCGAACGCTTGCCTGAGGTATGCTACTTTCATTGGTTTAGTGGCACTCAGCAATTCTTTCGAATATTGAGGAACCTCAGTTTTCTCAGAAGTGCTGTCGAACTCATCGCTCCCTGAAATTACTTCTGCAGTCAAGGCGATGTCTTCAATTGAATGAGCAAAAACGCCTACCTGGTCAAAGGAACTTGCATAGGCGATTATTCCATGTCGTGAAATTCTACCGTAGCCAGGTTTATATCCAATAATACCGCAAAAGTTAGCCGGTTGCCGAACGGATCCTCCAGTGTCTGTTCCGAGTGACACCATACAAAGGCTTGCAGCAACGGCTACAGCGGATCCTCCCGAAGAACCGCCGGGAACGCGCGTTTCATCAACAGGATTCAGCACTTTGCCGTAGGAAGAATTTTCATTGGTAGAACCCATTGCAAACTCATCGCAATTGAGATGGCCGATGATAATGGCTTCTTCGTGGAGTAGTCGCTCAGTTACGGTAGCGTTATAAGGAGATATATATTTCCGAAGTATATGTGAAGCCGCTGTTACCGGGTGATCCTTATAAGAGATCACGTCTTTCAAACCAATAACAACGCCATGAAGTTTTCCAATGGGCTTGCCACTCTTGCGCTGATCGTCCAGGGCCTTAGCCTTTGCGATAGCTTCGTCGGAATACAAGTGAACAAAAGCGTTGAGGTGTTTTTGTTGACTGATTTGCGCCAAATAAAAATGCACCGCCTCTACACAGGTGCACTTGCCTGCCAGAAGTTGTGCATGATAATCTTGTATTGAAGAGTAACTAAACAATACCGCTCAACAACAGAAACAATCAATGTGTAGGTGTGGAAGAAGTAGAAGAAGCCTTGCTGTCTTTCTCGTTCATTCCATCCTCGATCTCTCTTTTCACATTGGTCTTTGCATCGTTGAATTCACGAATGCCTCGTCCAAGACCACGCATGAATTCAGGTATTTTACGGCCTCCGAATAAAATCAATACCGCAAGAATAATCAAGATCCACTCCGTGCCGCCGGGCATGGAAAGCAATAACATCAGCGCATTAAGAGAAAGCATGATAGCAGATTTAAATGTTAGATAAACAAAGGTAACAGATACGGGCGATTGTTACACGATTTCGATAAGTAAAATAGGGAAAAGATTAACGCCCCGCCAATAAAAAGCGGAGACCAATTGGGACTCCGCTAATAATATTGTATTTGTAAAAGAACTAAGCTTCAACAATTGCCATTCTCTTTTCCTTGATACGGGCGCTCTTGCCAGAACGATTCCTGAGGAAATAAAGTTTAGCCCTGCGAACGCGACCAGCCTTGTTCAATTCAATGGACTCAATGTTGGGCGAAAAAAGCGGGAAAGTTCTCTCAACACCAACTCCATCAGAGATTTTTCTTACCGTAAAGGTAGTTGTATGACCACTGCCCTGGCGCTTAATAACATCTCCTTTAAAACCCTGGATACGGGTTTTGTTTCCTTCCACAACTTTATAATTAACAGTGATATTATCTCCAGCCTTGAATTTTGGAAACTCTTTCTTTCCAGTTAACTGCTCGTGTACGTATTGAACCGCGTTCATGACTCTCAGATTTAAGGGTGGCAAAGGTATGGGAAATTTCGGATTTCGGATTGCGGATTTCGGATTTAATAATTAACGGGCAACGTTCACTGCCCTCTTTTCTCTGATCACAGTCACTTTAATCTGACCGGGATAAGTCATTTCTGTTTGGATCTTTTGGGCAATTTCAAAGCTCAATTTATCACTGTCACCATCCGTAACTTTATCAGCCTCAACAATTACGCGCAATTCTCTGCCCGCTTGAATAGCGTAGGCTTTTTCAACACCGGGATAAGCCATGGCCAGGTTTTCCAATTCCTTAATTCTTTGCAAATACTGCTGCATGATCTCGCGACGAGCGCCTGGCCGCGCACCACTTATGGCATCGCAAGCCTGCACAATTGGTGAGATCACATATTGCATTTCCATTTCGTCGTGATGCGCGCCAACTGCATTCACCACAGCAGGATTCTCTCCATATTTCTCGGTTAGCTTAGCTCCCAATAAGGCGTGACTGAGTTCAGTTTCTTCATCCGGTACTTTTCCAATGTCATGAAGTAAGCCTGCTCTTTTTGCGAGCTTCACATTCATTCCTAATTCCGAAGCCATGATGGCGCAGAGGTTAGCCACTTCCCGGCTATGCATTAATAAGTTCTGTCCATACGAAGAACGGAATCGCATCTTGCCTACCATTCGGATCAACTCCTTATGAAGTCCGTGAATTCCTAATTCTATTACTGTTCTTTCTCCAATCTCCATCACCTGCTCTTCTATCTGGCGTTTGGTCTTGTCAACAATTTCTTCAATTCTGGCAGGGTGAATTCTTCCATCTGTAACGAGTCGTTGAAGGGAGAGGCGTGCAATTTCGCGACGAAGCGGGTCGAAGCAGGAGAGGATAATCGCTTCCGGCGTATCATCTACAATAAGGTCAACTCCAGTAGCCGCTTCAATGGCCCTGATATTTCTTCCTTCTCTTCCAATGATCTGGCCCTTGATCTCATCACTCTCAAGGTTGAATACCGTAATGGAATTTTCAATGGCCTGTTCCGCCGCTGTGCGTTGAATAGTTTGAATAATGATTTTCCGAGCTTCCTTATTGGCCTTTTGCTTGGCTTCATCAATAATATCCTGCTGAATGCCGAGTGCCTGAGTATGGGCTTCCTGTTTTAGGCTTTCCACGAGCTGAGCCTTTGCTTCCTCAGCAGTGAGTGCTGCAATTTTTTCCAGGCGTCGAATGTGTTCCTCCTGGTGTTTTTCCAGTTCAGTTCTTTTTTGATTGACTACATCAATCTGCCGGTTAAGGTTTTCTTTGATGGATTCATTATCCCTTACCTGGCGATCGAGTTGCTCAATCTTTTGATTAATGGAAACCTCTTTTTGTTTAATTCTATTTTCATTCTCACTCAATCGGCGATTTCTCTCGAGAACTTCCTTATCATGTTCCGCCTTCAGCTGAACGAACCGTTCTTTTGCTTCGAGAAGCTTTTCTTTCTTAAGATTCTCTGAGTTTGTTTGCGCATCGGCAATAATTTTTTGAGCCTGGTCTTGAGCAGCTTCAACAATTCTGCGGGTTTTTGGAGTGAAAATCAGCTTACCCGCAATTATTCCAATGACAAGAGCTACAACGCCAACAATGATGAGCATTATATTTTGATCTGGCATTCTTCATTCGTTTAAAAGTTCACAATGGGGTATGATTGCTTCAAATATATGGCAATCCGTATTTTGATGACAAAGTGGCGAAGATACGAAAAGGAAGTGGTTAACTGCCTCTGGATTTGACGCTTGCGAGTGGCAATGATTTTTTATGAACGGAGTAATTTAAGCCAAGCCTCTTCTTAATTTGCAACCTCAAAAAACCTGGAGAATGAAGTCAATAACTATCCTATTCGCATTCCTGGCACCTGCCTTACTGCTTGGGCAAGACAATAAGCAGTTTCCGTATACGCTATCAGGTGATTTGACCAAGATCAAAGATCCTGTCGAAAAGATTGTTTTTACATATTCAATTAACGGTAATCGCACCAGCGATACTGCGAGTTTACAGAATGGCCATTTCAGTTTTAGTGGAAAATTGAGCGAGCCGACGAGGGCAACTTTAAGAGTACTGGTAGATAGTTCCGAAGCTACAAAAAGAGGCATTCTGAGAAGGCCGGTAATGCAGAGGGATATGTTAACCGTTTTTCTGGACAAGGGTAACATTCAAATCGTAACCGTCGATTCTTTCAGCAATTCAATAGTCAAAGGGTCGGCCACTCACGATGAGTATGCAAAGGTATCGGAGAAACTTAAGCCGATTAATGATGAGTATTCAAAAATAAGTCGTGAATACGCCGCATTTTACAGAGCCAAAGATGAAGCAGGTATGAAGCAACTTGTTCCCAAATTCACGGAATTGGAAAATCAAATGAAGGAGGTGAACAAGGATTTTGTTCGGCAAAATCCAACCAGCCCTTATGCTCTGTTTGCACTCAATGAAGTTGCCGGTTATGATGTTGATGCCGCAGTTGTGGAACCTCTTTTTAAAACTCTCCCTGCATCAACTCAACATTCAACCTCCGGAAAATTATTAGCGGCCAAAATTGAAATTGCGAAAAAGACCGGCGTTGGCATGTATGCAATGGACTTTACACAAAATGACACCGCAGATGTTCCGGTTAAGCTTTCCTCCTTACGTGGCAAATATGTATTGGTTGATTTTTGGGCAAGTTGGTGCGGCCCATGTCGTGCCGAAAACCCAAACGTGGTAAAAGTATTCAATCGTTATAAAGAGAAAGGCTTTACCGTATTGGGTGTGTCACTCGATCGGCCTGGCCAAAAGGAAAAATGGATTAAAGCCATTCATGACGATCAATTGTATTGGACACAGGTGAGCGATCTCAAATTCTGGGATAACGCGGTTGCTAAGCAATACGGGATCGAAGCTATCCCGCAGAACTATTTACTGGATCCTCAAGGAAAGATAATTGCCAAAGGAATAAGAGGCGAAGAGTTAGAAAAGAAACTGGGAGAAATATTTCCATAGTGGTCAGACCGTCTCGGGTCTGACCATTAGACCCGGGACGATCTTAACGTCAGACCCGAGACGGTCTGACGGATAAGGCCTCATCCAATTGTTTCTCGATCTCGCCAAATTTTTCTAATAGGTCTGCGCCTGGGCTCTCACTATCCCGGGCAGCCGAAAACTGGGTAGCAAACCACACCAAAACCATTGCAATGTAGTCCTGCATGTCCTTTCCTGCGAATTGAGTTTTGAATTCGATGACCTTATCGTTTATGGTTTTTACGGTCTTTCGAACGATCTCTTCATCCTTTGGATGTACCTTGATCCGATAGCTTCTGTCACCGATCACGATATTTATTGGAATCATTTCTTGCATAGGTGAAATAACCTCCTTAAATTTATCCACATCTTTTTCACAATCCTTCCCCTCTGATCAGCAACTAAGTTAAGGAACCAACGTAATCCAGTATCGCTGTGGAGAATAAAAGTTCCACAAACACCCCAAACAAACTAACGATGCTCTTAAAAGTCAAGTCGTCGGTCTTTATTGACCGCCTGATCTTTGAAGTTGATCAAACTGAACCCTGTACGCTGCAAGCTGTTCTCAAGGATGATGCCGGTTGTGTTTGCAGTGCAATGCAAACCGAATTAGAACACGATCAACGGGTACTTAATTGGAATGGTCTGAATGATCTTCCCTACGGTGTGTATTACCTCGAAGTCAAAAATGGAGATGACGAATCGAGACTTAGATTGGTGAAGCGTGTGTAATCACTCACTTAGTATGGTGATGCAGCGATCAATTTCTTTTATGTATTGTCCAAGCCTTTTCTCGAAGGCTTTTTTTTCATCCTCCGACAATTCCGATTTCGCGGCCTTCAGCACAACGAGTTGCTGTTGCAATTCATCTATCGTTTCAAGCTGCTCCTCACGCTCTTTTTTTACTGCATGTAATTCTCTTTTGAGATCATGGTTGAGCTTTTGCAACGAATGCTGTTCTTTCAACAATTGTTGAATCTTTGTCTGAATGCGTTCTATCTGCTCGGCTGCTTGTGACATGTCGCAACATTTTAATTGCTTCGTATCTGGGCTTTCAAATTATTTTCCAGCGATTGAATAATCTTGTTCATCATCCCATCGATCTCTTTATCCGTAAGCGTCTTTTCTTCATCCAAGAAAGTAAAACTCACCGCAAGAGATTTTTTATCGATACCCAATTTATCGCTTTCAAATATATCAAAGAGTTGAACCTCTTTTAATTTTTCGAGCCCGATAGTTTGAATTGTTTTTTCCACGCTATTATACGTCGTTGCTTTTTCTACAACCATTGCCAGGTCGCGGTGCACCGGCAGTTGCTTCGGAAGTTCGGCAATGCGAACTTGCATTGTCTTCACAGCGGCTATGATATCCTGCCAGCGAAGGTCGATAAAATAAACAGGTTGCCTGATGTCGAACCTGCTGAGCGTTTGATGATCTACCGAAGCAATAGTTGCAATCACTTTTTTGTGATGTATGACATTAATCGCCGTCCGCATTTTTTCCAGCGTCGCGATTTCATAAGAGAACTGATTAATTCCCACAAGTCGCAAAATCCGATCTGTCAATCCCTTCATATAAAATACGTCAATAGGCCGCGACTTTTCTTTCCAATTAGTATCGCGCTCCTGGCCAGAAACATAAATTGACAGGTGATCGGTTTCAATGTAAGTGCTGTTCTTTGATATTGCATACGTTTTACCAAATTCGAACAGCTTGAGATCATTGTTTTTTCGATTCAGATTATGAGCGACAACCGATAAACCTGTTTCGAGCATGGATGGCCGCATTATGTTTAGATCCGCACTCAAACTATTCAGCATTCTGACAGCTGTTTGCGATTCTTGCTCGTTAAAATAAGCGGCGTTGGTGATAGAATTCGTAAGAATCTCACTGTAACCGGCGCCAACCAGGTAGCCGGCAACTTTTTCAGTGTAACGATGCTTATATCCGTCCGTTTCAATGGAAGGAGTAATTGTAATCGATTGAGGAATTTCAATATTATCGTATCCGTCCACTCTCATAATTTCTTCAACCAGGTCGGCAGCCAATGTGATATCCGGTTTCGAATATGGAACGGCTACCCAAAAACCGTCAACTCCCTCACGCGATACTTCAAATCCAAGGCTTGTCAGGATTTTTTTTATCGTATCAGGATGATAACTTTTGCCGCTAAGCTTTCGCAGGTAATGATATTTCAGCTGCACCTGTGTTTTTTCGTTAGCCTGCGGATATACATCAATGATGTCAGAACTTATTTGTCCTCCTGCAAGTTCTTTAATCAATGCAGCGGCTCGTTTCAAAACATTAGCGGTGTTTGATATATCAACATTTTTTTCAAATCGCGTTGCAGCATCTGTCCTAAGGTTGTGTCGGAATGAAGTTTTTCTTATATCTGTTGGATTGAACCAAGCACTTTCCAGGAAAATGTTTTTGGTTTCAGCTGTCACACCACTTTTTATTCCGCCGAATACTCCCGCTATACACATTGGATTCGAATCTGCATCACATATCATGAGATCCTGCTTACTTAATTTTCTTTCCTTGCCGTCAAGTGTAATAAAAGGAGTGTTATCCGGAAGATTCTTTACAATTATTTTCTTCCCGATCACCTGATCTGCATCAAACGCGTGCAATGGTTGACCTGTTTCATGCAATACATAATTGGTGATATCAACAATATTATTGATTGGCCGTACACCAACTGCTTTAAGCCTGTTCTGCATCCACGCCGGGGACGGTTTAATACTTATCGCTTTCATCGTGATGCCCGAGTACCGTTGACAGGCTGTCTTATTTTCAATAACAATTGAAAAATTAAGGCTGGTTTCATCAGGCTTGAAAGAAGCTGGCTGTTTCGTTTTGGGTCGACAGTCTTTTTTATTATGATGGCTCAACCACGCGCAAACGTCCCTGGCTACGCCCATGTGACTCATTGCATCCATTCGATTCGGCGTGAGACCGATTTCATATATCCAATCGTTATAAAGGTCGAATGCTTCCGCAGCAGGGCTTCCTACTCTTGCAGATGCAGGCAATACCAAAATACCTTCATGACTGTCCCCAATTCCAATCTCGTCTTCTGCACAGATCATCCCAAAGCTCTCAGTTCCCCTAATTTTTGCAATTTTCATCGTTAGGGGCTCGCCATTTTTTGGATAGATAGTTGAACCGACAGGGGCAACCACAACTTTTTGTCCGGTGGCCACATTGGGTGCACCGCAAACAATTTGCAAAGGGTCCCCTTTTCCAATGTTTACGCGGGTAAGGGTCAACTTCTCGGCGTTCGGATGCTTTTCCGTTGCCATAACCTCGCCTATGACGAGGCCTTGAAGTCCGCCTTTAATACTTTCATAGCGTGAAAGGCTTTCAACCTCCAGGCCAAGGGAAGTAAGGATTTTACTTAATTTTTCCGGTTCTACTGTTTGGGGTAAATATTCACTTAGCCAGTTGTAAGAAATCGTCATGTTTCGATTGAATTCGTTGATCGCGGCAAAGATAGCAGTTGTCTACTGCAACTGCGATGCGGCTTTTCAGTTAAGCTGGCTGACTAAATACAAAGTGAGTGCGGATTTTCTGGTTTTGTATGCACCAAAGATGCCGTCAGTACTACTATTTTTTGTTGGCTGCCTGCTGAAATTCCCAGTCATGCTACATCTTGGATCATTGCAATCCGATCCAAATTTTCACCTCTAATTTCTTTCGCACAAACTGTGTGCATTTCCTCCGTCATCTCGCGCAAAAGTTTTTTAAATTGTGGAAACAACGGGCGTTAGTGTGAATATTAGGCGTGGAAATTGTGAATGACCCTGTGAATTTCGTATTAATAACTATTCGGATAAAAAATGGTTTGTCCGACAATTTGGGAGTTTATATTCGCTCCCCCCGATCCCAAGGGTAACATTGCGGTAATGCTGGAATAACATTTTCGTAATACAAACTGGACTACTAACCCGAGGTCGTTGGTGACCGTCCTTAGTGGCGGAGAAGAATCCAATGGAGTGAAAGCATTTGTTTCACGACAAATCCTGAAGAAACCGGTTGATCCTTTTGAAAAACCATGCAGGAACTAATTGTAAACATGTTATTCGTGACCCACGATGGATCTCACTAACCTAAACAAAGATCGAAAAGTACGCCGCAAATCCACTATCGACCTCACAACCATGGTCTATGGAAAATTGCCTCCGCAGGCAAAAGACCTGGAAGAGGCTGTCCTTGGCGCAATCATGCTAGAAAAAAGCGCCTTTGACACAGTAGTTGAAATTCTCAAACCGGAGTGTTTCTATGTAGAAGCCCATCAACGGATTTATCGGGCCATGCAGTCGCTGGCGCAGAAAAGCCAGCCTATAGATATTCTTACCGTAGTTGAAGAGTTGAAACGAAAGGAGGAATTGGAGATGATAGGCGGCCCATATTACGTGACCAAGCTCACCAATATGGTGGTATCTACCGCAAACATTGATGCGCACTCCCGTATCATTCTTCAAAAATTCATTCAGCGCGAACTCATACGGATAAGTGGTGAAATCATTAGTGACTCCTATGAGGACAGCACTGATGTGTTTGATTTGTTGGATGAGGCGGAGAGTAAACTGTTTGAGATAACCAATAATCACCTACGCAAGAACTTCGATCCAATCGATCGCGTGTTGGTAAAAACCATCCAGCGGATTGAAGACATGCGTCACAAGAACGAAGACATTACCGGGGTACCGAGTGGATTTGCAAGCCTTGACAGAGTAACTTATGGATGGCAAAGTACTGACCTCGTTATCCTGGCCGCGAGACCTTCAGTTGGTAAAACCGCTTTTGCCCTTAACCTTGCGCGCAACGCGGCCCTTCATCCCACTAAGCCAACACCAGTTGGGTTTTTTTCTCTTGAGATGAGTTCCGGCCAGTTGGTTCAGCGTATTCTTGCCGCTGAAAGTGAAATCCTAATGGAAAAAATCGCGAGAGGAAAGCTGGAAGAACATGAAATGAAACAACTGTATGCTAAAGGCATACAGCGCTTGGGCCAGGCGCCGATCTTCATTGATGATACACCGGCGCTCAACATTTTTGAATTGAGAGCAAAATGCAGAAGGCTTAAGAACAAGCATAACATTGGAATGGTGATCATCGATTACCTCCAATTAATGAGCGGCACTGGTGAAAATCGAAATGCGAATCGCGAACAGGAAATCAGTAAGATCTCACGTGATCTTAAAGGACTCGCAAAAGAATTAGGAATTCCGATTATTGCACTTAGCCAGTTGAGTCGTGAAGTTGAAAAAAGAAAGGAAGGCAACAAGATGCCGCAATTGAGTGACCTTAGAGAGTCCGGTGCAATTGAACAAGATGCAGATATGGTTATGTTCCTATACAGACCGGAATATTATGATATCACCTCAAATGAAATGGGTGAAAGTAACCGTGGAGAAACGCATGTACGTATTGCTAAGCACAGGAACGGATCACTTGAAACAATTAAGTTGCGCGCACTGCTGCATATCCAAAAATTTGTTGATTGGGACGGAGATGATTTCACAGGATCTGGTTTGCCCGCCGGAAATTGGAAACCTATCCAGGATCTTGACGGACCGAAATTGTACATTCAACATGGAAGCCGAATGAACGATAAATCATTCAGTGATGAAGAGGAAACTCCTTTCTAAACTTACTGCCTTCCACATAAAAAATCCCGACTGATTGTCGGGATTTTTATTTGGGAAAGTAAGAATTGGGAAATCGCGTTCAATGTGGCGCGCAATTTCTCAATTGGCAATTTCGATTGCCGTTTATTCGCTTCCCTTCGCTTGTGTTACGGGTTCTTCATGCAAATTCTTTATGTAAAGTGATCCGGGCAGAACATTCCATATGAGCGATACCATCCTTCTCCTTTTATCCACGGGTTTGTAATCAGCCACCTTGTCCGGATACGGCAACGCTTCACCTTTCCCCAACCATTTAATATCATAATTAATCAGGCGTGGATCCGGAATTAGTCCCTCATTGACTTTGATAATATCAACCAACAGCTTGGCGATGGTCTTTGCTCTCAGCTCAGAAAGCTTTTTATTCATTTGCCTGCTGTCTGGATTTGCATTATCCATTTTTTCCAGTAAACTTTTATACAATGGAGATTCTTTTCCTACTGGTGTTTCATCAGAGAAACCATAACATACAATTGCGGCAACAAATTGTTGTTTTGGATGCTCACCTATGAATTTTATAATTCGCTGAACGATTGGTTCCATTGACAGTTTTGCTTCTTCCATTTTTTCAGGCGGAATAGTATACCCTCCTGTTGGAAAGAAAGTGGCGGTTTCAAATTGAGAGAATGTGGTCACGTCATACAGATCATTTAATGATTTCAGATCAGTTAACGCGCTTTGAATAATCACATTGGTTCGTTCAGCAAATTTTAATATCTCCTCCCTGTTATTGCTCTGCTGAATTTCGCCAACCTGTACCAGTTGGGCGTCAACTTTCTTCTCAGTGGATTCCAGGTTTTCGATGATCTGTTGCCCTATTTCTTCATCAACTTCTGCATTCTTTACCTTTTGCTCAGTAAGCTTTATAGCTCGCTGCGCTTCCTGCTTAACCAATAGTAATGCCTCTTCTGTCGTTTTAGTCAAATTCTGAACTCTGGAACTGGCGCATCCGCATACTATCACTACGGTGCCTGCTAACCCGGCAAAAAATAATTTACGTAACATGGTGCTTGTTTTTAGTAAGCAGGTCCAAAACTGACCTGCTCTTTGTCTTTAATTGGACGTTTCAATGCCGACGTTCTGTTGGCTACTTTATCATAGGAATTGAGAGAGTCTTTGTTTGTGAACTCATCTTTTTTTTTAAAAGACTGCGATGACTGCGCTATCACCGTTGGCGTATGTGATGCCTCGGCGGTTGATTTTAATGACGCGTCGGTGCTGTCTTTTAGTTCGATTGTGGTCCACGATGAGGGTTCGATCTTTCCATTCAGTTTCACCTGCATGAATTTTTCCATTGATTCCATTACCTCACCGATGTTGTCGTTCTTTATGAAACTAAAAGTGTCAATACTCATTTCCTTGAACCATTTGCTCCATATTTTGGTGAGCAATGGATATTCACCCGCCCAATCCTGCGAAGGATTAAGTTGGAGCAACACAACTTTTAGATGTGGGAATTTTTTTGTCACCGGCATCAGTCCAAAATCACCCTTTTCAAATTTGGTATTCCAGTCGGGAAATGTTTTCAGGTGATTGATGATTTGCGCACAAGACGTGTAACGGTTATTCATGCTCGGTCGATCTTCGGATTTTTCAAAGTCCATATAACCGTCAGTCAGAATGAAAAGTGTGTTGTCAGCATCAGTATCCAGATCATCAGTGAGGTCCTCATTGAAGTATTTCCAGATATCTGCACCAGTATAGCCAGAACTATGTTTGCTCACTAATGCCTGCTTATATACTTCAGGAAGAATTGTATTAAAATTCTTCTCTGATTCTTTCACGAGTTTCGCCTTTTTCTCTGGCTGTTCGGCTGCAATGTCAACTCTTAGTAGGCCAGATTCTTCATATAGTTTGCCCGGCGTTGTTTTTTGCGGAGCAATGAGAATTTTTAATTTGTCGTTAAGTCCATAATACAAATGAGATGGATCCTTTTTATTCAAATTAGATTTAAACAATCCGTAAATATTTCTGATCACCGTGAGGTCCTTTGCAACTTGTTGCTGATTATTGGCAAGGATCCGATCGCTAAGATCCAGCAACACGATATAATTATTTTTCGGCGGCGGAGGAATTTCATTCTTGGCTTCTTTAACTGCCTGTTGAAACTCGTTGCAACTTAAAGCAAGCAATGCGATCAAAGCAATCAGTCCAATTCGCGACATATATCTCTTATTATTTAAAATATGATTCCTGGAATTCTTTAAGATCTTTTACATACGCTTCTGTTGTTTCGTTTATGATCCGGATTTGTTCCTCTCCTTTTTCGCGACCGTAAAGTGTAGATAAGTAACCGCTCCATCCATCCCTGAAAGAATTGATGTTCTTCTCAATATTATCCACGGGCAATACCATTCTATCTTTTTCCTTGCTTAATTGTTCTATTCGTTTTGACAAATGATGAATCTCTGTTTCATGAATCATTCGTTTTTGTTCGAGCTCTAAGATCTCGTCCTGCAATCTGTCGATCCGGCGATATCGCATCTTCATTTGATTTCGTTTTGCCCATTCCACCTGCATCAAATAATAAACAGCGCTCCAAATGGCGAAAACCCCGAAGCCGAGAAATAGAACGAGATAGAACCGGGTATCAGCAAAGAATGGAAGTATGAGCGATTTGAATTCTTCGCGGTCTGCTTTAATTAGAATTTCATTTACTGATGAATGTACCTGGAAAGCCAACAATACGTCACCTACAAATACAAGTGCAAGTAAGCCCCACACCACTCTTCTAAATTTCGGGCCCTTTTCAGAGAACAGGTGTATGCAGGTGCCCAACGCGAAAAAAATAGTTGGAAACACAATCAGTGGAGGATAATTAATTATCAGATAGATGAGCCTCTTAAGATTTGGAAGCAACTGAATATTCAATTGTCCTTCCCTGAATAAGTCGAGTGCATTGACGCCATTCAATGCAAAATCTGCGACACTCATGTAAAAATACAGTAGGTAAAAAGAAATGCCAGTGAGCAGAAAGGATAGGAATATAAATGTTCCGAAACTAAATGTGTTATACTTTGGATTCGCGAAGGGAGAGCGGGAGCTTTCAATTTCATCAACCTGGTTTTTGAGCAGGTTGATCTCATTTTGTTTCATCGGCACAATGCCCTTGGTGATATCGCGACTATTATGAATCTCGTCGATCCTGCTTTTCAACTCGTAATATTTCTCAAGCAGCGCGTCGATCTGTTTTTGAATTCTCTTTTTTGTTTCCTCTGATTTTGGGATTAGGCCAATCGTATCCTGCTCGCTTAGAATGGAACCACTTCGAATTTTATTCAGCATTCCCTTATACGCCTCTATTCCGCCTTTGTATGATCCCGCCTGCTCAACGCCATATTCACGGAGGTCTTTAACGATGACATTACTTAGGTCGGGCAAATGCATTTTGCCGTGCTCGAATAGTTTTGATTTGCCAGAGATAATCACGATGGTACGTTGAATTCGTTAGAGTTAGTTTGGAAGTGATCGGTGAGCCGTGATGGGTGACTGTTATCACTTATCGGTTGTCAGTTACGGGTGATCAGTGATCAGTTAAAAGTTGTTTGTTGCTTGCAGTTACTGATTACTCATCACTGATCACCCGTCACCGATCTCTGGTCACAAATCACTGTTCACTCGTCACCGATCACTTCCTTCTTATCGCATTCGAATTTACCCAAAGCATCGATGCAGAAAATACGCTGTGCAAACAGTGTTAATAATGGAAAACTTGTTAATATTTGCACCACATATGTTGCCACTTTTTTATTATAACGTGATACCAGAAGATGCGAAGTCGGTCCAATTGGACGAGGACACATCGAAGCACATTGTTCAGGTTTTGCGGATGAAAATGCAAGAACGTCTTGAATTGACGGACGGTCGCGGAAACCTTTTGGTAGTAGAGATCATCGATGACCATAAAAAAAAGGTTATAGTAAAGATTTTAGAATCGACGCATAAGACACAAGCGCAGCGAAAAATTACTATCGCGATTTCATTATTAAAGAACGCAAGCAGGTTTGAATGGTTTTTGGAGAAAGCCACTGAAATTGGTATCGCCGAAATTATTCCACTGATTTGTGAAAGAACAGAACGGCAGCATTTCCGTGCGGACCGGATGCAAAACATTCTGGTGAGTGCGATGTTGCAAAGCAAGCAATACTGGTTGCCGAAACTACACGAGCCAATTCCATTTCGTGACGTTGTTCAAAAAGCCGATCAGGCACAGAAATTCATCGCTCATTGTATTGAGGGAGAAAAACAACGGTTGCCTGAACACTTCAATGCGGCGTCATCCCAGATAATGTTGATTGGTCCTGAAGGAGACTTTACATCAGATGAAGTAACATTGGCAATGAACAATCATTTTGCGCCTGCTAGTTTAGGAGAAAACCGGTTGAGAACTGAAACGGCCGGTGTTGTGGCGGCCGTACTTTTAAAGTTGAATAGTTAATCAATTTGCCTGATCGGAATTTCCCTCGTTTTCATTGTCATCTTCCAGCATCGGCTCATTCAGCCGCACTAATCTTCTCGCTTGTTTTTTTCTGACTCTTGTATTCAACAGTTCCACAACAAATGAAAATGCCATACCGAAATAGATATAATTCTTGAGATGTAAATCATGCGCCTTGTCCGAAGCCCATCCTTCAATAATCAGGCTGAGTCCTATCATGACAAGAAAAGATAGCGCGAGCATTTTAAATGTGGGATGCTTATGGATAAACCGGGAAATGGCAGGACTGAAGAGGAACATAATAATCATTGCAATGACTACCGCGGCAATCATAATTTCCACATACTGTGCCGTACCTCCCGCGGTGATGATACTATCGAATGAAAACACCATATCGATCACGAGAATTTGAACAATTGCCTTCGGAAGCGTGAGCGTTTTCTCTTTTGCCGACTTTCCCTGCACATCTTCACCTTCTAACTTTTGATGGATTTCGTGGACCGACTTATATATAAGAAACAGACCACCTCCCAACATCACCAGGCTTGCCAGGTCGAAACCTTTGCCCATTACAGAAAACAAGTAATTTCCTTTTTGACCCAATAACCAACTCAATCCAAGAAGCAGCAAACTTCTCATAATAATTCCCATGATCATCCACGCTCTTCTTGCTTTCTTTTGAAGTTCCGCCGGCAGTCTATTGGTGATCAGGCTTACGAAGATGACGTTGTCAATTCCAAGCACTACTTCCAGAATCACCAGAATCACGAAACTTAAAATACTGTCGAACGAGAACAAGTGCTCCATTTCATTCAATTTGAGTGGCAAATGTACCTCTTTATCATTCCTGATTTCTAATCACGATTAATTGGGTCTTATACAATTTTTCACTCCAATTAAAGTTATATGCAGCATGCTCAATTGATCGTGGGTCGATATCAATTCCTCATGAAAAGCATTTTATTTTTTCTTGCAATAATTCTGCCTGCCGCACTCTTCTCGCAAAATGAGGTTGGAGCCATTAGAATTGGTGGCGGTTATGCTCATGACTTTCCGGGCATGAATGGATTTGGCACGTTTGTCGAATATACCCGTCCTCTTACTGAAAGGTGGCAAGCCGCAATTGCCGGCAAATGGAGCAAGATGCAAGGATTTCCCCGTACAAATGAGGTTAAGGAATATACTAAAGCATTTGGACTCGATTTCACTTTATACTTTATACCGCTGGTCAATGAATCACATGAAATAAGAATGGGTGCAGGATACTCTTTTTCATTTTATAATATCCGAAGAACAAATCCTGTTCTAATAAATGGCGGAGGTGCGCCAGACACAAATTGGCCGATTCAGGATGATAAAGGACGAAGCGGCGGTTTAAACCTCGTGGCAGAATACCAATATCATTTTTTAAATTCTAACTTCTTTATTGGAGTAAGAGGATCTTGGTTCAAAGCGTATGAGCCGATTGTATACATTGGCCCGCTCGTGGGAATAAGTCTGTAAACACGAGTCAGAAGTCCATTGGCGCAGAAGCTTTAGCGAAGGAGTCAGGAGTCAGGAGTCAGAAGAGATTGAGTAATGGTCACGAAAATAATTTGATTAAAGATCTTTCAGAATATTTTTTACAATCGCTGGGCCTTCATAAATAAAACCGGTCCATACCTGCACTAACGAAGCGCCGGCATTTAATTTTTCTTTCACATCCTGCGAATTGAAAATTCCTCCGGAAGCAATGATCGGAATATTGCCCTTCGTCTTTTCAAAAATGTACCTAACGATTTCGGTTGATCGCTTTTGTAAAGGCTTACCACTAAGTCCTCCCTGACCCATTTGGTGCAATTGTCCCGGAGGTGTTACAAGAATGCCGCGACTAACAGTGGTGTTTGTTGCTACAATTCCATCAAGGTTAATCTCCATGGCCAGGTCTATGACGTCATCTAATTGTTCCTGTTTAAGGTCAGGAGAAATTTTTAATAAGATGGGCTTTGCAACTGACTTGGCATTATTGATCATTTGAAGATGACGCAAGATTCTTCTTAGCGAATCTTTCTGCTGCAACTCCCGAAGTCCCGGCGTGTTTGGCGAACTGACATTCACCACAAAATAATCCACGTACGGGTGAAGTGTTTTGAAACAGGTTTCATAGTCTTTCCAGGCATCTTCATTTGGCGTAACCTTATTCTTGCCGATATTACCTCCTATGAGAAAATTCTTTTTGCCAGAAGATGTTTGTTTTTCTTTTTCTCTCCATTTAGCCAAACGTTCTGCGATCACATCTACCCCATCATTATTAAAACCCATCCTGTTGATGAGTCCCTCATCCTGCGGCAAGCGAAAAAGGCGTGGTTGCTCATTGCCGACCTGTGGCTGAGGAGTGACCGTTCCAATTTCCACGAAGCCAAAACCGAGGTGTTTTAATTCGTCAAGATATTGTGCGCTCTTGTCGAACCCCGCACCCAACCCCACAATATTTCTAAATTTTAATCCGAATACTTGCTTTGATTCGCTCTTTTTTTCAGGGTTGTATCGAAGCAAACCCACGGTTTGAGCGATACGAAGTGAAGCCATGGCAAATAAATGGGTGGTTTCAGGAGGTATCAAAAAAAGGAGTCTTCTCAGCAATTTGTACATAGCGTGCGCGAAGTTATAAGCTTAACCTTTAAATGTTGGATTCCTGCGGTTCAAAACTTAACTTTGATGTAAGGTTGCATAAACAACCAAATGAATTAAGGCACAAGGATAAGGTCCGAAGTATTCTTCGGGGCACAAGGGCGTAACAAGTTTTAAGCCAAGTCAGCCGTTTATTATCAAAACATATTAACTATTCAGTATGCAAGAAGCCTATATAGTAGCGGGATATCGGACAGCCGTTGGTAAAGCAAAGCGCGGCGGGTTGAGATTTTACAGGCCTGATGATCTAGCCGTTGATGTGATCAAAGGTTTAATGGCATCGGTCCCTCAATTGGACCCTTTGCAGATAGACGATGTGATTGTTGGTAATGCTGTGCCAGAAGCTGAACAAGGATTGCAGGTGGGAAGAATAATTGCTGCACGCGCAATTGGTTTTCATGCACCGGGAATTACAGTGAACCGGTATTGCGCGAGCGGTCTTGAAACAATCGCGATTGCAACCGCAAAAATTCGCAGTGGATTAGCGGAATGTATTGTTGCAGGTGGAACTGAGAGTATGAGTCTCGTTCCAACAAGTGGTTGGAAACCCGTGCCCGCCTATTCAATTGCGAATGAAGAACCGGATTATTATCTCAGCATGGGACTGACCGCGGAAGCCGTGGCCAAAGAGTATAATGTGAGTCGGGAAGACCAGGATACCTTTTCTTTTCAATCACACCAGAAGGCGATCAATGCAATTGAAAAAGGATATTTCAAGCCCGGTATATTACCAATAAATGTGGAGGAAGTGTATGTGGATGAAAAAGGCAAGAGACAAAAACGAAATTTTACAGTTGAGGTTGACGAAGGTCCAAGGAAAGACACGAGTATGGATGCTCTTGCTAAATTGAAACCCGTTTTTGCTGCGGGCGGAACAGTAACGGCGGGTAACTCTTCACAAACGAGTGATGGAGCCGCGTTTGTTATTGTAATGAGTGAAAGAATGGTGAAGCAACTGGGATTGAAACCCATTGCGCGATTGGTAGCATGCGCATCTGCGGGTGTGCATCCACGTATCATGGGAATTGGTCCGGTTGAAGCTGTGCCAAAAGTGTTGAAGCAGGCCAGCATGAAACTAAACCAGATTGATCTTGTTGAATTAAATGAAGCGTTTGCTTCGCAGGCGCTAGCGGTGATCAGGAAATTAGAAATGAACCCAGATATTGTCAATATAAACGGAGGTGCAATTGCACTTGGTCACCCATTGGGTTGCACCGGTTGCAAGCTGACTATTCAGTTAATTCATGATATGAAGAGACTGAACAAGAAGTTCGGAATTGTTACTGCGTGTGTTGGTGGTGGGCAGGGAATTGCGGGTATAATTGAAAATGTTGCTTGATCTGTTTGGTGAATCTTGAATTGCAGAATCGACATTTGCCGTAACTTGCAACCCTGTTGTAAAATAGGTGCGGAGAAAATCAATTATACGTGAGTTCATAAGTGTGGTGCTGCTGGTCATTTTTACGTTGGCGGTTGCTCCCAAACAATTGTTGCACGACGCTATCACTTCTCACACCCATCATTTTTCAAAGCCTTCTCAGCAAGCCCACCTACATACTTATAATTTTATTTGTGATTGTGAAAACCTGGTCGCAGAAAGTCCGTTCGTGGATTTGACTGAGCCGTTTTCTTTTTTCATAAAACCTGACTACAGCGTTTTCGTTCCCCACCTCTCATTTTCATTTGAGCGTACACACCTGGATAGTTTCAGATTACGCGGACCTCCTTCTCTCGTTTAATTTATAAACGTATCCTGAAGGATCCATTTTTTATTCTTTACGTAATCCTGAAACGCAATATGCACAAAAGCGTTATTTCTTTTCTTGTTTTAACATACCTCAGTAATATTCTTTTCGCCCAGACTGACAATTCAATTTCGGGCAGGTCTGCAAAGAACAGCCTATCGGGTAAGGTGACGGATGCTAAAAATAACGCACCGCTTCCCGGCGCAACAGTTTATCTGAACGATCTCAAGATAGGCGTTGCCACGGGCAGCGACGGCAAGTATACATTGAATAATATTCCCGCAGGCCGGCACCTGGCGGAGGTATCCTTTGTTGGATACGGCACGCATTCGGAGTACGTGGATGTGGAAGGCGAAGTAGAAAAAGATTTTTCTCTCTCTGCAGAAATTGTAGAACGCAACGAAGTGGTGGTAACTGGTGTAAGCGGAGCAACGCAGGCGAGAAGGACGCCAACGCCTATAGATATCATGAAGCGGCAAGACCTTTTGCAAATCCCCAGTAATAATCTTATTGAAGCAATCAGTCGCAAACCAGGAGTGGCTCAGATATCCACTGGACCTGCCATTTCAAAACCGATTATCAGGGGACTTGGTTATAACCGCGTTGTTACTGTCAACGATGGAGTGAGACAAGAAGGCCAGCAATGGGGTGATGAGCATGGTGTTGAGATCGACGAATACAGTGTAAGCAGAGTTGAAATTCTGAAAGGTCCTGCTTCACTTATATATGGCAGTGATGCGATGGCCGGTGTAGTGAATATTATTTCAAACGTTCCGGTGCCTGAGGGCACAATTCGCGGCAACATCATTTCAAATTATCAAACCAATAACCGTCTTAGGGGGATTGGAGTAAATCTGGGAGCAAACCAGAATGGTTTCAATTGGAATGCATATGGCTCGCTCAAAGCGGCGGCAGACTATACAAATAAATTTGATGGTCGTGTATATAATTCCAAGTTCAACGAAAAAAATTTCGGAGGATATGTTGGATACAACGGGAGCTGGGGGTACAGTCACATCATCTTTAGTGATTACAACCAGGATCTTGGATTAGTTGAGGGAGATAGAGATAGCAATGGAAATTTTATTAAGCTGTTGCCAGGCGGTACTACTACAACGCCTTCCGCGAGTGATTTCAATTCAATCCATCCTCAAATCCCAATGCAATCTATTCAACATCTTAAGCTGCTATCTGATAATAATCTTAATGTAGGAAAGGGCAGACTTGGAGTTAATGTAGGATTTCAACGCAATCAGCGTAAAGAATTCGGAAACGCTGATGATCCATCGGAGAAAAGTCTATGGTTTGATCTGAAAACAGTGACGTATAGTGCAATTTATCATTGGGCTGAAAAGACTTCCTGGCGAACATCTTTAGGTGTGAACGGCATGTGGCAGCAAAATGATAATAGAGGAGCGGAAACACTTATACCCGAGTATTCCTTGTTCGATATCGGAGGCTTTTTATTTTCACAAAAATCGTGGGATAAAGTGACCCTTAGTGGTGGAATACGGTTCGACAACAGGGCTTTGAATTCGCACGGGGCTGCAAAATTTACTGCCTTCTCGAAAGATTTCTCCAACGCATCGGCAAGTATTGGTTTCAGCTATATTCCTTCAAATCTCGTGACTCTAAAATTCAATATAGCAAGAGGCTTCAGAGCGCCGAGCTTACCGGAGTTGGCTACCAATGGCAGACACGAAGGAACCAACCGATATGAGTATGGCGATAATAGCCTTAAATCGGAAACGAGTTTGCAATTGGATGGAGGCATCGAATTGAACTCGGAACATCTTTCCTTTGAAGCGAGTTTGTTCTATAACAATATTGATAATTTCATTTTTTATCGCAAGCTTCAGTCCGCTGCTGGCGGCGATTCAACAGTTGAGGTGAATGGCGATTTTATACCTGCGTATCAGTTCGATCAACATCAAGCGAGGCTGGCAGGCGCTGAATTTGTGTTAGACATTCATCCGCATCCGCTCGATTGGCTGCACTTTGAAAATACTTTTTCATATGTGAGTGGCAAGTTTAGTGAAGCCATCGAAGGAGTGGATAACGTTCCATTTATTCCTGCCCCAAGGCTGTTATCTCAATTAGGCGGCACTTTTTATAAGGAAGGAAAGAAAATGCGCAACCTATCTGTGAAAATAGAAATGGATGCAAATTTCAATCAGAATAAGCCTTTCACGGCATTTAATACCGAAACAGCCACTCCCGCCTATACTTTGTTTAATGCTTCTATCGGCACAGAAATAAGGCAGCACAACAAAACACTTTGCAGTATTTATTTCAATGCTGTAAACCTTACTGATGTAGCATATCAAAACCATTTAAGTCGATTGAAATACGCTCCGGAAAATCCGCTCACAGGAAGGATAGGCGTATATAACATGGGAAGGAATTTTAGTATCAAGTTAAATGTACCGATAAGCGGAAAGTTGAAAGCGGACCATAAGGAGTGATTACAGATATAATAGATAACAGTTGACAGATGGCAGTTGACAGAGGTAAGAGGAGAGTTGAAAATGGACCACCACGATATAGATCAGGCTCCGAAACAGGCAATAGGCACCCTTCGACTCCGCTCAGGATGCAACAGGTAATTGAATTTGGAAAACGTTTTGAAATCGCGGCTGTTTTATTTGGCGTCGATGAATTGAGAACTTCGGAAATATTAAAAGACTAGCAAACTGAGTTGCCAATTGTCAATTGCCAATTGCCTATTGTGGTCCGTCGTCCCTGGACGTGACGCGCACACTATACTATATCGGCGGATTTTTCGTTTATTATTCACTTACTAACCCTATCCATATCAAAAAAAGAACCCCGACTCAATAGTCGGGGCTTCTTTTTAAATGAGGTTCAACATCACGGCTGAGGCACCTTTATTTGCACCTGGTTCTTCTTCAGCTTGAGTTCCTCTTCAAGATGGTTGATCTTGTTCACCACTTCTCTCACTATACTGTTGACTGCGCCATCCTTCAGAGCAAGCTGGTAACGATAACTTTCCTTTCGCAATTGGGCCTCTAATGTCTCAATTTCGCGGTTCCTGTTTGTTCTTTCCATAAGAAACAATTTAATCTGTGAGAGAAAATTGTTCAAGAATAAAGCCAGAACAGAGTTAATGCCCGGTTTTAGTATATAAGGTTTGCAAAAAAAGCCTATCGTAATTTACTGTAGAATTTATAGGATTGTCCTGAAACTTCCGGATTTTTTTGTCAACATATGTCAATATCGGCGGTTTTGAAAGCTCAGATTTTTTGCATGTCAACATTAGGATACCGGAACATTCTTCGTCTTCCTCTCGCCAATCTGTTGCCGCCACATAGCATAGTAAAGCCCCTTTTCTTCCAACAGGTTATCATGTGTCCCCGTTTCCACTACTTCGCCTTTTTCCAACACATAAATTCGATCCGCGTGCATAATGGTGGACAACCGGTGTGCAATAAGGATCGTGATCTGATTGCGTTGGGAGGACACATCTCGGATTGTTTCCGTGATCTCTTCCTCGGTTAAGGAATCCAGTGAGGAAGTGGCTTCATCAAATATCAGCAGCCTGGGTTTTCTTAGAAGCGCGCGGGCAATGGAAAGTCGTTGTTTTTCACCGCCCGACAATTTAAGTCCTCCCTCTCCAATCATGGTGTCCAATCCTTTTTCGGCGCGTGACAATAACGAATGACAGGAAGCCTTATTAAGGACGTCGATTAAGTCGTCATGCGTAGCATGAGGATTGACAAACAAAAGGTTCTCTTTTATGGTGCCTGAAAAAAGTTGAGTGTCCTGTGTCACAAATCCTATCTGATTTCGAAGGTCTTCAAAGTTTATGGCAGTTTCGTCCATTCCGTTATAAAGGATCCTGCCTTGTTGGGGTCGATACAAACCAACCAGCAATTTCATTAAGGTAGTTTTGCCCGAACCTGATGGTCCTACGAACGCAATAGTTTCGCCGGTCCTCACATCGAAACTTATTCCGTCGATCGCTTTTTGCATGGCAGATTGGTGCTTAAACGCCACTTCGTCAAATACCAATTGCTGAATTTCTCCCAAATGTTTGGGCTTGGCTGGTTGCGATTCGGGAGATTTTTTCATGAGCGACTGGAAATTATTCAGCGAGGCTTCTGCCTCCCGATAGGAGAGAATGATGTTTCCTATTTCTTGTAATGGCCCGAATACAAAAAAAGAAAAAATCTGCATCGTTACCAGTTGTCCGGCGTCCATCAGGTGGCCAAAAATCAGCCACATTAAAATGAAAAGAATCACCTGGCGCAACGTATTTACAAAGGTACCCTGGATGAAGCTTATGCTTCGTATGCGTTTCACTTTTGTAAGTTCCAGGCCCAGGATTTTGAAAGTGTTTGTATTCAGTCGCGTCACTTCTTGTTGTGTCAATCCCAGACTTTTTACCAATTCGATATTGCGCAATGATTCAGTTGTTGATCCCGCGAGGGATGTCGTTTGACTAACAATATTTTTTTGAATGGATTTGATTTTTTTGCTGAGCAGGTTTGTAAAAAGGGAAAGTATAAGAATTCCAACGAGGTAGGCCACAGGTATGCTCCAATGAATGAAAAGAGCTGCATACACAAAAACAAATACAACACCTACAATGATTCCAAACAATACATTGATAAAGTAATTGAGGAATTTTTCAACATCAGTACGCACTTTAGTCAGGACTGAAAGCGTTTCGCCGCTTCGCTGATCTTCGAATTCCTGGTAGGGCAACTTCATTGCATGCTGCAATCCTTCAGTAAAAACATTTGCCCCAAACTTTTGAACGATTACATTCAAAAAATAATCCTGGAAGTTCTTAGCAATGCGGCTGATCATTGCAACGGTTATCGAAGCGATGACAATAAACCACACGCCGGGCTGTTTCCACGACCATGAGTTAAAATAATCGTATGCGAGGGTAGATTTTGTTTCGAATGCTCTTTTATAGGCGGCGGCAAGGTTCACCAGTTTACCAAAGAGGATGGGATCCACGAGTGAAAAACCGATGTTGAGTGCAGCCAGTGTCAATGTCAGTACCACCAGCCATTTATATGGTTTGAGATAGATGATTAAAGTTTTCATAATAGGGGGCAATTTCGGGAAAGATTTTGGAAGAAGAATGCGTGGTATGGGTGGATGGTTACTAGATTCTGGTTACTGGGTGCTAGTTACTGGTTGCTGCCTTAATTAATGGGACATCCATAGTAACGAGGAATGCATTGCTTCTTAATTATTCTGTATCGAGTATGAATAGCAGAAACAAGTAACCGGCGACCAGCAACTCTATCTACGTTCCTTTAGACAATATCCCGATAAATAACCTCATTCATCGCTTTCTGTGACCCGTCAATCATCTTCGAATGCGCGCAGTAGATATGTGTCATGGAGGCATTGATGTCTTCTGTAAAACCATGCTTAGGATATGCGCAGAACAAAGAAAGAGAATATTGACCGCAAATTTTCCCCCACAGCTGTTCCAATTGAACTGCGGCTTCCTTTGAACCTTGCGCCCACAACAAGGCAACCATTTCTCCAAACACCCTTATTTTTCGATTGTGTAGTTTGCCCCTATCAAGTAGTCCCGAAACCAATTCAAGCAGTTGTTCTTCATTCGGCCAGCCCCTATTCATGAATGATGATAGCATTTGGTGTGCATCGATTGGAATATACCGGTCGTCTAATAATAACGTTTCCAGATGCACGCCATAACTAATCAGCCGATTTTCCAAAGCGCTGAGGTGCGGTAGCGTTGCGATTACCATACAGCAATCACCTGCGTTAATACCGCCGCCAACAAACGAAGCAAGTGTGTTCAGGAAAACTTGGTCATTTTCATAAATCTGTATCACGTGATCGCAAGGCGCAATTTCACTCCAAAAAACTTCAGCCCTGGCATGATGCCAATTACTATTGTGAAAGAAGCTGTCCACGTTCGATGATAAGGGAACATAAAGATATTAATCTTTAATATCCGAGGTTTGAAGTTTGAAGTTTTTAGTTGTCCGTTGTTTAATTGAACCTCAAACCTCAAACTTCAAACCTCCAACCTCAAACATTCTTCTATCCACCCCATCCCTCTCTGTCCAAACTTCTATAGGTTATTGCTTCCGCTAAATGTTCAGGTTTGATGTCCACGCTTCCAGCGAGGTCAGCAATTGTGCGACTTACTTTCAGGATCCTATCATAAGCACGCGCTGAAAGATTTAATTTTTCCATCGCAGTCTTCAACAAATTTTGTCCCGCCTGGTTGATAACACAAATCTCCTTCAGCAGTTTGCTGCTGATTTGGGCATTACAATAAATACCATGTTGCCCGCTAAATCTTTCCGTTTGTAAATCCCTTGCCCTAATCACTCTTTCCCTGATATGTGCCGAAGTTTCTCCTTTGCTCGAAGAAGATAACTCTGAGAAATCTACCGGAGTTACCTCCACATGCAAATCAATACGATCTAACAATGGCCCTGAAATTTTATTGAGATATTTCTGCACCGATCCCGCCGGACAAGTACATTCTTTTTCCGGATGATTATAAAATCCACAAGGACATGGGTTCATTGAGGCAATTAACATGAAACTCGCTGGAAAATCAACCGCAATTTTCGCGCGACTAATAGTAACCTTCCTCTCCTCAATCGGTTGCCGCATCACTTCCAATACCGTTCTTTTAAATTCTGGCAATTCATCCAGGAATAATACTCCGTTGTGTGCCAGAGAAATTTCCCCTGGCTGCGGTATTCCGCCTCCGCCTACAAGCGCAACATCACTGATAGTATGATGAGGAGAGCGAAATGGTCGCTTTGCAATCAGTGTGGAATTCTCAGGAAGCTTGCCTGCAACTGAATGAATTTTCGTTGTTTCCAGTGCTTCCTGCAAACTCAATGGCGGCAGAATCGATGGAAGTCTTTTCGCCAACATGGTTTTACCTGCACCAGGCGGGCCAATAAGAATAGCGTTGTGTCCTCCTGCCGCTGCTATCTCCAATGCGCGTTTAATATTCTCCTGTCCTTTTACTTCACTAAAATCATTTTCAAAATCATACTGCGCGTGAAAGAACTCATCCCTCGTATTCACCTTAACCGGATGCAGACTGGTTTGATTACTTTCAAAAAACTCAATCACCTCTGTGAGATGTGATACTCCATACACTTCAAGGTTATTAACCATTCCAGCTTCTCTTGCATTTGCATTGGGAACAATCAATCCTTTGAAACCTTCTTTCCGCGCCTGGATTGCGATCGGCAATGCACCTCTTATTGATCCAATGGCACCATCCAAACTCAGTTCACCCATGATGATGAACTGTTCAATCGATTCACACATCTCCAATTGCTCGGAAGCATAGATCAATCCAACTGCGATAGGAAGGTCAAAGGCAGATCCGCTTTTTTTTATATCTGCCGGTGCAAGGTTGACCACGATTTTAGTGCGCGGCATTTCATAATTCGAGCTCTTAATTGCGGACTCCACCCGCTGCATACTTTCTTTCACTGCACTGTCAGGCAGCCCAACCATAAAATATTTAATTCCTTTTCCAGTCCAACTCACTTCAATCGTTATTGTCATAGCTTCCACACCATAGACCGCACTACCATACGTTCTTGTAAGCATCTATCAACCTCTTTGGAGAAAGGTAGGTCTTGCGTACGATTAGGGCATGGGAAAAACCTCGCGTTTTTATGAGGATTTATCGTGACGAAAAGTGGATTTAGCTGAATAAATTATCTTACAGCAAAAATCCGGGTCAATGAGTTTTTTTCTTCGATTGAGTATTTTACTTATTCTTTTACCTGCCCTATCTTTTTCACAATTCACCAGCCAGGAAGTTGGCAAATACAAGGCACAGGCAAAGAACATTACGATCATTCGCGACAAATGGGGCATCCCACACATTTATGGTAAATCCGATGCTGATGCAGTATTTGGATTATTGTATGCACAATGTGAAGAGAACTTTCCCAGAGTGGAAAGAAATTACCTCGAAATGATGGGACGATTGTCCGAGGTGGAAGGAAAGGGATCACTTTATGATGACCTTGAGATGCAACTTATCTATGATACTACGGCAGCGATTAAAGATTACAAGAGTAGCCCGGAGTGGTTCAAAAAACTGCTGAATGCGTTTGCGGATGGGGTGAATTATTATCTCGTAACGCATCCTGCTGTAAAGCCTGTGGTGCTCAAGAAATTCTATCCATGGTTTCCATTGATCTATACTGATGGAAGTATCGGTCCCACACAAACCGGCGGATTGACAAGTGAAGATATCAGTGCCCTTTATAAATTCAGCGATCCAGGTATTACTGCTTTTAATGAGCCGAAAAAATTGCCATATGATATAGATCCATTGGGATCAAATGGATTTGCCATTGCTCCTTCACGCACGCAGTCGAAAAACGCAATGCTGTATATCAACCCGCACGTTACATTTTATTTTAGAAGTGAAGTGCAAATGGTGAGCGATGAAGGTTTGAACGCTTACGGTGCCGTAACGTGGGGACAATTTTTTGTGTATCAGGGATTCAATGAACATTGCGGGTGGATGCATACTTCCAGCATTGCAGATGTGGCAGACCTATACACCGAGAAAGTAAATGCAACCGGTAGTTTACCAACTTATGAATACGATGGCAAGCAACTGACCATGTCGAAAAAGCAAATAACACTTAGATATAAAACTGAGAATGGTTTTGGAACGGAGACGCTTAACACCTACGCGACTCAACACGGGCCAGTGATGGGCAAACGCGGAGATGCATGGCTTAGTTTGAAAGCGCGGAATCGGTCAATAGAATCACTGATGCAATCATGGTTGCGCACAAAGGCTAATGGTTTCGAGGAATTCAAGAAGGTGATGGATATGCGCGCAAACAATTCCAACAATACTGTGTTCGCTGATGATAAAGGTAATATTGCTTACTGGCATGGAAACTATATGCCCATAAGAGACCCGGCATTAAATTGGAATAAGCCGGTGGACGGATCAGTATCAGCCACAGAATGGAAAGGCTTGCATAGGCTGGATGAAATTGTTCACGTATATAATCCTGAAAGCGGCTGGATACAAAATTGTAATTCCACTCCATTCACGTCTTCCGGCAACAGTAGCCCGAAGCCAGAGAATTATCCTGCATACATGGCGCCAGATGGACAAAATTTCAGAGCTATTAATGCGGCGCGGCTCCTTGATAAAGCAAGCAATCTTACGCAGGAGCAATTGATACATGATATTGGTTATAGTCATTATCTGTCCGCTTTTGAAGTGTTGATGCCACCACTTTTGAAAGCATATGATCTGCTTGATGAGACTGATCCGCTCAAAGAATCATTACGTGAACCGATATTGATGCTGAGATCCTGGGATCGCAATGCCGCGGCTTCTTCCATTCCGTGCGCGTTGGCGATTGAGTGGGGATTGCGAATCATTCCCAAAGCTTCGCCCATAACTTCCCCTGAACAATCGACTAACCCAGTCCAGCTGTTTTCATCAGCAATCGCCAACACCAATTCAAATGAGCAATTGCAGTTGCTGAGGGCGACGATGGAGGATCTTCAAAAGAGATTTGGAACATGGTTGGTTCCGTGGGGTGATATTAATCGATACCAGCGCCTGGCAAAATTTGACGACAATCAGCCGAGCTTGCCGGTAGGTATTGCGGCTGCAACCTGGGGTTCACTTCCTTCATTCGGTTCAAGAAAATATACTTATACAAACAAAAGGTATGGTTCATATGGAAATAGCTTTGTGGCCTGCGTAGAGTTTGGAAAAAAAGTGAAAGCAAAAACTATTGTTACCGGCGGGCAATCATTCGATCCAAAATCAAAACATTACACTGACCAGGCGCAAATGTATATTGACGGTAACTTTAAGGATGTGTTGTTTTATAAAGAAGATGTGATGAAGAATATCGAGAAGAAGTATCATCCGGGAGAATGAATAGGCAACAAGCAATAGGCAATAGACAAACGTTTTTCATTTTTGCAGTTCCTTATTTTTGTTTGAAGAAGTCTTCTAAGCAAAAATTAAAAACACTGAAGAAGTAACTAAATTAGGGCGCTTTCGAATTTGTGGTTTGCCAATTGCTTGTTGCCAATTGCCTGTTCCGGAGCGAGATCTTTTGACCATAATAATTCAATCGTATGCCGAGTAAAGATCTGAGTAAGGTTCATGAGCTTGTAACAGACATGTTTCGTTATCCAACTTCAAAAGAAGAATGGAAGAAATATGCGTTGAGCAAAGAGCAGATTAAATCGTTTAATGAAAATGGCTTTCTAGCCGGAGTGAAAATGCTGGACGATGCGCAAGTGCAACAGTTGCGCGATGAGTTAGGCGATTTGGGTGACACCAGTTATCCAGGACATGAATTGTTCTATGAATTTCATAGTAACGAGTCGAGTGATCCGTCAACAATTTTATTCCATGCGTTAGGTGCGTGGCGGATCACAGGAGGATTTCACGACGTGCTGTGGAATCCGCGCTTCCTGATTGCTGCCAGTCAATTGCTGGGCAATAAGGCAGTTCGTTTCTGGCACGATCAATTATTTCATAAGCCTGCAAAAAAAGGTGGAGTAGTGGCCTGGCACCAGGACTATTCCTATTGGACCAGAACAAAACCAATGGAGCATCTTACATGTTGGTGCGCATTGGATGATGCAACAATTGAGAATGGTTGTCTTCAATACATCAAAGGAAGTCACAGATGGGGCTTGCTTCCAAAACCCCTTATCGCCGGCGACTTGCATGGCATCAAAGATTCTTTGAATGAAGAACAAAAAAAACAATTTGAAAATCCAGTATACACGCCGGTAAAAGCAGGTGAAGCCATCTTTCATCATCCATTAACCCTGCATGGGTCGGGAGAAAATAAAAGTAATCAACCGCGACGGGCATTTGTGATCAATGTATTTGCAGATGGCGTGCGGTCTGATTCCGATGAGCCGCTATTGGAAGGCGTGCCTGTTGTTCCAAAAGGAAATAAGATGGAGGGGCAGTTTTTCCCATTGCTGTATGAGGTTTGATATTCAAGAAGAACTATTCCGTGAATGCTCTCGCTTTATTTTATAGCTTCCCAATATGAGAATTGAAAAGCGAAAGGATTTGGCAAAAGTTCCTTTAATTTGGAAAGGTGATCTTAATGATGATTGCACTGCTGAATGGGCGGGGTTAATGTTAAGGGCAGAATGCATGGACGAAGATTATTGGTGGTGGGCAGTCTACGATATGGAGAGTGGTGAAGTTACAATAGACGACTCGAATAATTATAGCACCAGGTTTATCGGCGGCGACATGGCCAGAAAAGAGGCAGAAATCGTGGCAAGAAATTATATTGATTCTCTAGAATAATCTAAAACAAACAACCCTTCTAACGAATCAACTACGTTCTTTTACTTCAAAATAAGGTATTCAAGTCTCTCCTTGCTGATGCACGCTTTTAATTGTCAGTTGAATTCTAAATGATCTCTATTGACAGTAATTACTAATGCGAAATGCAATTTCGCACTACAGGCTTTCCAGCAAATCCACCACTTTCTCTTTCTTCAGTATCAGGTAACCCAGCCGATCGTTACTGATACCTTCCTTTAGTTGGTAATTGAATTCTAACTGATCTCCATTCACAGTGGTTTCGAAGTATTCGAATGAAATGTTTTGATATTGCTTTAACTCTTCACCAATTTCATATAGATGCGTTGACAGTATGAATAGAGAATTCTGAATTTTTATGAGTCCTTTAATCACGACAGTTGAACATTTCATGGCATCCTGCACGTTCGTGCCTTTAAACAATTCATCTATCAGTACCAGCCATTTTTTGCCGTCATTTATTTTTATGATGGTGTTTTTGATTCGCTGGACTTCGTTGAAAAAATAACTTTCGCCTTTCACTATATTGTCCACTACGTTGATGTTACTCAGAATACCATCAAACAGTGATAATCGCATTTCTTCAGCAGGAACACCCATGCCCAAATGGGCAAGAAACACTGTGGTGCCAACAGCTTTGATAAATGTGCTCTTACCCGCCATATTGGCTCCGGTCAGAAAAAGGAAATTGGAATCCTTGCTCATATGTACATCATAGGCAACTGGCTTCGGAAGGAGGATATGGTAAAGTTGTTTCGCTTCAATGTAAGGCGTTTCCTGGAGCACGAATGTTGGAAAAACCATTTTATGATGCATCATGCACCTGGCCATAGCATGCCAGGCATCCAGCCTTCCGAAAATATTGATCAGCTCCTGTGCCTGGCTTTTGAAGCGATATAGAATATGATTGCCGTAAAGTACGGTTTGCGTTGCGTTCAGTTTAGTGGCGGGATCCGTGGCTGCAAGTTTGATTAGAAGATGATGATTTAATAAATCCCGTCCTCTGTCCAGCAACAGGCGGAGTGTTGTGGGTAAACTTTCTTCCCGAAACAATTCTACAATTTTATTGAAGCCGCGGATAAAATCTGCGAAGTGAGTGACCGAATAGCGCGTTAGCGAGAAATCAGGCGTGTGCAGAACTTTATAACTATAAGCATTGAGCGCATTAGGTGTGTCGGGTATTGGATCGATTGAAGATTCATACAACCTTTCCATTACCATAATCGTTCCATTAGTAATGTTGGTTGGCCAACGATCCATTTTGGCAATCATCAACTTCAGAATCTGCTGCGTCTCTTCTATCTTTCTGATGTCAGAAAACGGCGCGTTGAAGAACTTTTCGAGCCAGAATTTTCCAGTAGAGGTGGCCGTAAAATTCAACTTGTGAAAAATGGAAAATTCTTCCTCGTGATGGAAGAGTGACAGATCGTTGTATGTGGTATTATCGAGAGTCATATGAATCAATAGGCAACGGGCAATAGGCAATAGGCAACTGGCAACGGGCAACCTTAAGCCTCCCGCCTTCGCTGACGCTACTACAGGCGCGCAAACTTCAAACGAGTTCCCCTATAAGAGTCATTGACAGTACCATTTTCATAAACCAAGTTGCCGCTCACAAATGTTTTTTCAATTGAGGCCGGAAATCTGAACCGATCTAAAGGACTCCAGCCACATTTGTAAAGAATATTGTTCTTGTTCACTTCACTTGGTTTATTCAGGTCTACCATTACCAGATCGGCATGATAGCCTTCCCGAATGAAACCTCTTTCCTTTAATCTGAAGCAGGTGGCTACAGCGTGACTCATCTTTTCAACAACCTTTTCAATTGTAATTCTACCCTGTTGCACATAGTATAACATGAGCAATAATGGATGCTGAACCAATGGTAATCCCGCATGCGCTTTTTCGTACGACACTTCTTTTTCAGCCAGCGTATGCGGGGCATGGTCAGTGGCAATTACATCAAGCCTATTATCTAATAATGCATCCCAGAGTGCGAGGCGGTGAAAGGGCGCTTTAATAGCAGGGTTGCACTTGATCAGGTTGCCCAGGTTATCATAATCGTTCTGGCTGAAATGCAGGTGATGTACACATACTTCTGCGGTAATTCGTTTTTCGGCGAGTGGAAGCATGTTGCTGAATAGTTGCAACTCGCGATCTGTTGTTATATGTAAAATGTGTAGCCGGGTATTGTGTTTTTTGGCAAGTTGAACGGCTGCAAATGAACTTTGGAAACAAGCTTCTTCACTTCTGATCACGGGATGGTCGATGGGTTCTAATTCCAGCTTGGTTTTCTTCAACGCTTCAAAGTTGTTACGAATGATGCGCTCGTCCTCACAGTGAGTAGCAATAAGTACTTCGCTTTCTGCAAACAATTTGTCAAGTGTAAGATAATTGTCGACCAGCAATCCACCGGTTGACGATCCCATGAAGATTTTTATGCCACACACATCTTCCTTCCTATCGTTGGTCCGAATTGCTTCGTCAGCATTTTCATTGGAAGTGCCCATATAAAAAGAGTAGTTCGCAACTGAAGTCTGCGAGGCAATCGCATACTTCTGCTCCAATAATTCGTGAGTAAATACGGGAGGGACAGTATTAGGCATTTCCATGAATGAAGTAACGCCTCCTGCAACCGCAGCTTTTGATTCAGTAGCAATCGTCGCCTTATGTGTGAGTCCTGGCTCCCTGAAATGGACCTGGTCATCGATGCATCCTGGAAGAAGATGTTTCCCCGAACCATTAATCTCGATCACATTATTCTGAAGCGGAATTTGACTGGCAAGTTTTTCAATTCTTCCATTCCGAATCAATACATCACCTGTGATTGTCTGCCCTTCGTTCACGATACTAATATCCTTAATCAGGTAATTTTGCATAACTTGAATCGTTTATACCTCAACCACGAGAATTAAATGCTTAGTCATCCGCAGCTAATCATGCAATATATTTTAAAAACCCTTACAAGACTTTCTCTCCTTTTACTTCCAACCGCCGCCTTTACTCAATCAACCCTGCTACAAAGGGGTTCCAAACACGAACATTTTTTGGAACGATTGGAAATCCAACACCAGGAAAACAATGACCTCAATTATTCTACTTTCAAACCACTCAGCCGCCGGCTTGCTGTACAATCGTGTGAAGTGGCAGACTCGTTGAGGAACTTTTATCCGTATGATTACTACTATTCACTTACGCCCGTTGACCGATACAACCTGAGAAGCCTGCTCATGAATAGCAGGGAATGGGTACAAAGCAGCCGCGATAGTTTTGCGAGTCGTAAACCACTGTTTAATGCCCTATATAAAGACAAGGCAAATTTCTTTTCGGTTGAAGAGAAGGACTTTTTCCTGGCAGTAAATCCGGTTTTTCAATTTCAGCAATCATTCGAAACTGCAAGCAGTGAGCGCGTATTTGTGAATTCAAAAGGAGTAGCGGTTAGAGGAATGATTGCGCGGAGAATAGGATTCGATATGTATATAACAGATAACCAGGAACGAGGACCTGAATTTTTCAGAAACAGGATTGTGCAATATGACGCAGTACCCGGAGTAGGTTTTTACAAAGATTTCAAAACTACCGCTGTCGACTATCTTGACGCAAGGGGATCTCTTTTTTTCAACGGAGGTAAATATTTCGATTTCCAATTTGGATATGATAAGAATTTTATTGGCAATGGTTATCGCTCACTTTTGCTCAGCGATTATGGAAACAGTTATTTATTCCTTCGCACGAATCTTCACATTTGGAAAATCAATTACAACTTTCTGTTGATGGAGCTGGTTCCTCAAACCATCGCCATCACTGCTGGGGATAAGATCTTTGATAAAAAATATGCAGCAATCCACCATTTTAGTATCAACGCAACCAAATGGCTGAATGTTGGATTGTTTGACGCCGTAACATTTGGAAGAAAAAATCATATCGAATTGTCATATCTCAACCCGGTTATTTTCCTGAGAGCTGCCGAGCAACAGAATGGCAGTGGAGACAATGCTATGTTGGGTCTCGATTACAAAGCCAATGTTGGCCACCAGGGACAATTCTACGGACAATTCCTTCTTGATGAATTTGTGTTGAAAGAAGCGAAGGCCGGCAATGGTTGGTGGGGAAATAAGTTCGGGTATCAGATGGGCGTGAAGTATATGGATGTGCTTGGATGGAAGAATTTTGATTTCCAGGCGGAATTTAACGCTGTTCGGCCATTCACCTATTCACACGCTGATTCAGTTGCCAACTACACGCATTATAATCAACCACTCGCTCATCCATTTGGAGCCAATTTCAGAGAATGGATCGGCATTTTTCGGTATCAACCTTATCCAAGATGGTTCACTCAACTGAAAGCAATTTATTGGAAGCAGGGAGTTGATTCAGTCAACAGCAATTTCGGCTCCGATATTTTTAAGATCAACAGCACACGCAGTCACGGGGATTATGGGTATACGATGCTCGACGGCGTGCTCACCAAAGGTTTGAATTTATCTGGTGGTGTTTCATTTGAGTGGAAAGAAAATCTTTTCGTCGATGGTTATCTCATGTATCGTCACTACAAGTCGGAGATTACCAGTACACAGAATACACTTATGTTCACACTTGGTATCAGGTTGAACATGATGAGGAGAGAGTACGACTATTAAAGGCATAAGGAAGGACGCGAGATCAAGAACCCAGATCCAGGAAGAGTACATAAAAATTATTAAAGCAATGCCAGGGATAGATTCAGACCCACTTTATCAGTCGATCAGGAAATCTTTATTGTTTGGCGTCACCCTTCTTATTTTTCTTTGGCTTTGTTACAAAATTTTTAGTGTCATTCTGCTTTTGTTATTTGCCCTGGTGCTGGTCATCATTCTGAATTCCCCTGTCGCCTGGCTTGAAAAGAAGAAGAAGATAAAAAGAGGATGGGCGTGTGCCCTTGTATTTGGAATTATCGTGCTGGGAATATTCCTTTTGGGATGGCTTGTTTTTCCAATCATTGGTTCAGAATTAAGAGCTCTCGGCAATAATCTCCCTTCATACGCTACTCGATTTTCAAACAATGTGGCCTCCTGGTTTGACAATTATCCAGAATTACAAAAGCAAATTAAAGCTGACGGAAGTAATATTTCGGGTTGGCTTCCGTCTCTTCCCAAAGCCGCTGCGCAAATTGGAAATATTTCAATATCGATCCTCGGTGCTATAATTATTTTGATCATTTTCGTCAGTATGGTGGTGTATGCTGTAGCCAATCCCCGCCCTCTCCTTGAAATTTATTTTTCCTTCTTTTCTGTGGATAAAAGGGTCAAGGCGGAACGAGCAATTTTACATACGGCAGAAATGTTGACAGGATGGATGCGAGCTAACCTAATTGGAGGAGCAATTGCTGCGGTGTTGGTTACCACTTTTCTTACAATTATGAAAGTGCCGGGTGCCTGGGTATGGGGTGCACTTGCACTCTTTGCAGAACTCATTCCGAGAATCGGTTTTTATATCATGTCTATTCCGCCCATTCTAGTAGCACTTTCCATTAGTCCATTCACTGCTCTTTGGGTGTTGATTTTTTTTCTTGCTTTGGATGAAGTGTTGGGTGACTTTATTATGCCAAGACTAAGATCATCCACTATGAACGTGCACCCGGTTTCAACTATTTTCCTGCTTTTGGCAATGGGGAGCGCCTTCGGACTTGTGGGTGCATTGCTTGCTACTCCACTAGCGGCCATCATCAAGGCATATTATGAGGAGTTTTATTTATCCGGAGTCAAGGAAGATAAAGATTTAGAGAAACGAATTGATGAAGTAGTGTATCACAGCTCCGCGCAGTCAAAGATTTCGACGAGTAGCAGCGTTCGCGGTAAGCGTGAAAATGAGTAAGAAAAGACGACAGACCACAGACCACGGACCAATCAATTTTCGGGGAAGTCTTCAATTGCGACCGCCGACAGGGTCCTTTGGACCGCTGTCGGGGTTAGCGCGTACTATCTTTTCGCAATCCGCGGCTTAAACGGCGGTTTCTTTTTCTTTATTGGAGTAGTAGTCTTTTTTGTATTGCTCGTGGTCTTCTTCACTGCTTTACTTGACGAGTTCGTGATTGGTTTTTTAACTTCCGCCTTCAGGTTTGATTTGGACGAAAGCGAATCTTTTCCTATGGAGACAATTGCTGAACTTGAATCCTTGGATGCAGGCAATACTTTACTTGCAGGTACGTCTTTCCCCGCTGATTTGCTGTCCATATCTACGGGTTGAAGCGTGAAGCAACTACAATTGCAATTTTTTGGTTTCAATTCCTCGGCATCAGTGATATCCTTCAACATCCTTCTTATTGCTGAAGCACTTCTTGTGTCTTTCACCTGCACGGCCGTTTGTGTATTAGTGTTCGGCGGATTCATTTGTTGATTGAACGTGCTTTTTCTTGCTTGTGAAAGCGTGAGATCAAAGTATTGGGCGTTGCTGGTAACAAATTCTTTTTTCGCAAATGCGATGCTGTCCTTCCGCTCACGTAACGCCACTACAAAAGCATCCAGATTTTGCGGAAGCATGATGGTGCCGTCTTTTGAGTAAAAGCCATAAGTGTTCTTGTCGACATCCAGAATGTTCCCTTCTGCTACCACCTTTAATGACGGAATAACGAAATACACGCTTAGGTTTTCGTCGTAAGCACCACTTACTTTCACTAACAGCAAACTTTCCTTCGCACTGTTATCTTCCTCAAGGATCTTCTGAATATTATACCAACCGAATGATTCAACCTTGAATTGATAGTAGAGCGGTTTCTTGCGAATAGGATCTACTATTTCCAGATCGGCGATATAATTTACCGGTGAGCGCGTGACCACAATTTTTTTGTTCATGCTCGTATCTTTCACGCTAGCATTGAAAATGAAATTTTCCTCCGCTTCTTTTACACTGTCTCCTTCATAACCTGATTTCATTTGCTTCAACCTGATTTTAGCTTCTGCGTACAGCAAACAACTATCGAGACATTTTTCAATACCATTGTCCGGCACGGGTAATTTTCTTACCTCGGATTCATTTTCGATATAGCTATACAAATTGTTCAGGTCTGTTTCCGTGAGGTCAGGAAACACGTTCATTGGCGTCTTATTATACTGGTTGTACAAGCAACGATAATAAAGACTCCATTTCAGTACCGCCTGATTATTTCTTGTGAAGTCATATAAGAGATTGTGCCCGTTCTCTACATAACCTTCCTCACCAAAATGAATAGGCTTGGATCTTTTTATAATATGAGCAAGCTCTGGTCCCGACTTAGCTTTTTCAATTCCATGGCAGGACGAACAGTTGTTGACAAAAATTGATTTTCCAAATTGCATTGCCTTCACCTGCGGATTCTCCAGCATTGGTTTGGGATCAATCCAATTCATGCTACTGTCCTCATTCAATTCGCCCTTATACAATTTCATGCTGTCATCAATCAATGCAGTAGGAATGGCAACAGAAATAGGTTTGTTGATTCTTACCTGGTCTTCACCAACAGGATTGATCAATAAAAGACCCGCGCTGCTCAGCAACTTACCATCGCTTTGAGTGGCCAGTCCTGATTTGATCATTTCACTTAGGGATCCAGCCTCTTTGATTTCAATCGTCACAACAGGGTTGCCGGTAGTTTGCAAACTTCCAGCAGGAATTCGAACTATCATACCATGCCTTGTCTTAATGATGGTATCGTGAGTCACATCAAATGACACGCGCTGCGTTGACAAAAACTCTGGCTGGAACATTTTCCGGTTGCTCTTAGTTTGACAACCGACAATAAATAGAGCGGTAATAACAAGTAAGGAAAAGGCTTGTTTCATGGATAGGATTTTCTCTTTTATTAAACGATGGAACTGACTCAATCCGTACATGTTAGCGGACACTTTCTTTCCACACTTCCTAGGTGAAAACCCTTAGTCCTCGTTTATGGTCACAAAGCGTCCGCCTAAGGCGGACTACACAAAGAACCACGGAGGGCACAAAGTAAGAGAATGGTGCACCTCTATTGAATGGTACTAACCTAAATCGTGGGAGAGATAAGGGCACAAAGGCTCCGCTTCGCGGAGCTAATTACGCAACATATCGAGCGTACCTTTCACGTACAGTTAGGCCATCGCAGATGGCCTTTTGTGCCTTCTCTGAACTTCAATTCTTTAAAATTAACTGAACAGGAAGCGGCTCGGAATATCAAAAATTTCTTCCGTTAATTCCTGAGCGCTCTTCGACGTGGAGAAAATCGCATTCTTTGTGATTAAAAAAAGAAGTCGGCATTGCGCTTTACTATCCTTCAAAAATGATCGAAAACACAATCATACGTGAGTTGAGCTTATCAATCACGTTAGAAAATTTCAGGCTTGGATCGCGGCTGTGGGAATTGGAGAGGCCATTACTGATTTTGAGTTCCGGCGAGAGAATAAAATACGGCATGTAAAAATTAAAGCCGACACCGGCTTCAATCCCAAAATCGGAAGACTTCAATTTGATCAGATCTTCTGCATTTCGCGCGGCGGCCTTAGAGGCAAGATCATATTCGAACTTAACTCCACCCATCATGTATACACGAAAATTACCAATGCGGTCAGATCTGAATTTAATTTGAATGGGAAGACCAAGCAGAATGGATTCGATATTCTTTTTTACCGTATCCACTTTGCCATCAGAAAAGTTCCTGGTGTTATAAGTGATCGCCTTACTTACGAATAACAACTGTGGAAAAACTACGCGTGCCTCAAATCGATCATTTAAACGAAAGGTGTGCATGCCGCCTAATCCAATACCTCCGGTGTTTTCGGGGCTGCTCACTAACACACTGTCCGATTGAAGGAACATCGGGTGTTGTGAAACCTGGAAACGACTCATTGCTCCCATGATCACGATACCGATGTGATATCTTTTTTCGTCACTATTGGGCAGGTTCAATTGATCACGCAATTGTGCGTGAATACTTTGAAATGAACAGCAAATACAGAAGAATATAATTCCCCTTCTCAAGAGACTCGTTTGCTTCCGCAATAAATTGTACATATTCCTAAACTCAGCGTTTTTAAATAGGTATCGGTATAACCTCTTTGTTTCAGAATGTGTAGAAATTCATCTCCATCAGGGAATGCTTTAACGGATTCGGTAAGATATTGGTAGGCGTCTTTGTTTTTTGATAACCATTTGCCTGCTTTTGGCGCAACCACGTTCATATAAAAATGATAAAAGCCCTTAAAAAATTTCTTCCGTGGTTTAGAAAATTCCAGCACAACTAATTTGCCGCCTGGTTTCAACACTCTCAGCATTTCATCCAATCCTTTTTCCAAGCGTTCAAAATTGCGCACACCAAAGGCTGAGGTTATGGCATCAAACGTATTATTACTAAAATTTATTGCCTCACTATCGCCATGTTGAAGGGTTATTACTTCCTTTAACTTTTGTTTCTCAACTTTTTGAATTCCAAGCTCCAGCATGCCGTCTGAGATGTCAATTCCCACTATTTTGGAAGGACGGAGGTAGCGGTGCAGCAACAGTGCCATGTCGCCAGTGCCAGTTGCTACATCCAGTACTGAATCCGGATTCAAAGCGGCCAATTCTTTAATGGCTTTTTTTCGCCATGTCATATCAATTCCGCAACTCAGAAAATGATTAAGGAAGTCGTACCTGAAGGCAATCTTATCAAACATGGTTGCTACCTGGCTCTTCTTGCTCTCGCCGGATTCTTTGAATGGAACAACCTGTTGGTGTGGTAAGCTTTCGGTCATTGGGGCGCTAAGATAAAGAAAGACGACGGACCACGGACCACAGACGATGGAAGAAAGACCACAGACCACAGACGACGGACCACGGAAGAAAGACGGAAGAATGACCACGGACGATGGATGCAAGGTGCAAGATGCAAGATGCAAGATGCAAGATTCAGAGAAAGGGACGGGACGCAAGATACGGTTGCAGAATAGAGAGAACAAAATGTACAGCAAAGAGGGTAACGTCGTGGCATCCGGCATCTGGCATCTGTATCTTATTGTGGCATCAATCAGCTCAACTTGAATTCAGAAGGGCGCCTTGTATCCTGTATCTTGTATCTTCTATGGTCATCAAGTCCGCCAAATATCTCATCAGTAGTCCCGATTTTAAGCTGGCCCCAAAGCCGGACCGGCCGGAGTACGCATTTATTGGAAGAAGCAATGTTGGAAAATCTTCACTGATCAACATGATCTGCGATAACCAGAAGCTTGCGAAAACATCTTCTGCTCCCGGCAAGACGCAATTGATAAATCATTTTGAAGTATTGAGCAGTGATGAACAGCAAGAACGAAAATGGTATCTCGTTGATCTACCCGGTTATGGATTTGCGAAGGTATCACAATCGTCGAGGAGAAGATGGGAACAAATGATTGAAAATTATTTGCGCAAGCGTGAAAATCTCACGAATGTTTTTGTTCTCATCGACAGCAGGCATGAACCGCAGAAAATTGACCTCGCCTTCATCAATCAACTCGGAAAATGGGAAGTGCCTTTCAGTTTAATTTTTACAAAGTCCGACAAAGAAACACAACGAATAGTAAGCAAGAACGTAAAAGATTTTTTAAATGCGATGCGCAAGGATTGGCAGTTCCTTCCGCAACACTTCGTTACCAGTTCAGTTAAGAAAATGGGAAGAGATAAGATACTTGCAGAAATAGAAAAGATGAATTCCGAATTCGACGACGAGAAATAAAAAGTTTGAAGTTTGAAGTTTGAAGTTTGTGGTCTGTGGTCTGTGGTCTGTGGTCTGTGGTCTGTGGTCTGTGGTCTGTGGTCTGTGAGTGGGGAAAGAATAGAGGAGACAAAGTCCTTAGCCGTGTTTTGCACAACTTTCATAAGGGCAAGTAGTCGTCAATGAGTGTGGTTCATCGAAAAACGACAATCGAAGAACGACTAATTCACAACTTTATTCGCGCAGCTACTGCTGGCAAATGCTTCTGGTTTGGCCTTGAACGCAAAGCCCATACCCAGGATATAACCCATTGCTTCTTTTAGCGCGTCGTTACTCTTGAAGTGCGGATTGGTATTAATGTCAGCATGCACTTCCATGTCTACATCATACCTCGTAAAGAGATTGCAGAGTTCGTACGCGATCTCGATGCTCTTTGCAACTTCCACCAGCATGCGTTCCTTGATTGTGTATTGCTGTTTCGTCTTCTCGTTATGAATGAACATGAATCCACCATGTCCTTCACGTAAGAAAACAATGACAGTAGCAAACTCAGTCTCGGAACCTTTCACCTGGGAGTCAGTGCCAATGCAAACCTTAAGATGATAACCTTTTTCAGTTTCACGACGGATTGCATTTTCTACGGCATCTAAGATGGGAAGATCAATCGGGTCGCCATTAAATTTTCGCCATAGCATAGAAAAAAGGATTTGTCGAATTTAACGAAATTTCTATTTCATATCAATATAACGGCTCTTTATTGTTTGATAATCTTCTCTGTCCACACTTCATTTACATAAGTAAAACGCAATAAGTACATACCTTTTGCGTTGGTGGGAACTTCAATTCTATTCAGTCCTCTTGAGATTTTTCCCTTCATCAGCACTTGTCCATTTGTCATCATCAGTTGATAACTGCAATCAGCGCCGCTTATGAGACTGATCGCATCATTGACAACCGGATTTTGAATCTTCACGATGTGATATTTTGGACCAGGTGGTAATGAAATACTTTCCAGCACATTGGGATCCTAAGCTTAGAATTCCACGTGGACAAGTTGTCGCG
>JADMIO011545378.1_pt1 | contig 42384 bp, 59 predicted proteins | sample 8958161 | NCBI WGS metagenome assembly JADMIO01 (sample SAMN16585339, study PRJNA669376) | soil metagenome | isolation source: Crop rotation soil | place: USA: Cullars Rotation, Alabama | collected 2011 | reverse complement strand
CGACAACTTGTCCACGTGGAATTCTAAGCTTAGGATCCCAATGTGCTGGAAAGGGCTGCTGCAGCGAGAATTTCGGAAATCGAGGAAAATCAACAACAACAACCACGAGCCGAAACCAAGGAGGGGCACGATGAGACAACGGTGGTGGACGAGCAAGAAGAACAAGGTCACCACAGCGCTGAAAACTGTAGGGCATTGCAGGCGGCAGAGCAGGCACTTTTGCAAATGCAAAAACGTGTGAGCGAAGCCAAGGCTTTGTTCGAGGCCGCCCGCGTTCACTTGCGGTTGGCAAAGACGGGGGCAAAGGAGGCTGTGGCAGAACAGGCAGAAGCTAAGACCGTTCTGGACGAGCAGTCCACTTTGGTCGACATCCTCTTGCTTCGAACCACCGCAGCAGATTCCGACGTGGTGCTGGAGGACGAGCTGTTTGCCCGCCTTCACCGTCAGGCCATGTTCAACTCGGCCACGGGTAAGCGCTTTGGAGCCGTGCTCTCTTTGCTCCAGCGGGCTGCGGATGCCGCTGCTTCTCCGGACAACAACGCGCGAAGCCAGCTCGTGAACCTCCGCACTCGCATCGAGATGGAGAAGGAGCGCGCAAGCGTCCAGGTTCACAGGGCTGAGGCTGACGTCCAATCCGCAGTGTCGGTGATGACGGAACGACAAGAGCAGTTGGACAGATTAGCGGTGGAGGAGGCCATGGCAGAGCAGCAGGTATCCGCTGCAAAATTGAACGCCGCGTCTTCCGCTTGCTATCTGGCATAAAATGCTTTTCTTCCTTTCACCGAAGAAAAAAGAAAATAGGAACGTAGTATGAATTGAATTTTTTTTGTTGTCGTTCCTGTTTCTTCTTTGTCTTGCCTGATTGATATTTTTTTTTTGAAACAAAAAAAATTAAGAGCTGTTTCGTTTTTTCGTTTTTCCCCCATTTTTCCGGATTTTGAGTGCAAAATAATTCGCAAATCATTTATTTTTTTTCTTTTCCTTTCTTGTTTCTCCTCAATTTATATCCTCTCTTTTTGCTTTGTGCGAAAAAGCGTGAGGGGAGGAAGAGGAGAGCGAGGGAAAAAAAGAAGAAAAAAAAAATTGATGTTGCGAAAAAGAAGATTTTTATATGTCATGTGTCCTTCAGTTTGATTGGTTTGGTTTGATTTTGTAGAGAGAGATGAGTGGAAGAGAATGATTTCTTTTTTTCTCTCTCTCTCTTTTGGGTTTTCCACTATGGTTTTTTGGTTTGACAAAAAAAAAATGGAAGGTTGGTGCTGCCGCTCTGCTTCCATTTTTGGGGTTTTTTGATTTTCGGGTTTTTCTTCTTGTTGTCCGTGCGGTTGTGTGCGCGTCCTAAATTCCCTTTTTTTCGGCGCTCAGCTGGGAAAAAATGAATTGGGAAAATATTTTTTGTTTGTTTGTTTTGTTTGTTTGTTTGTTCTGTGTGCAGAATAGTCTCATCCACACCAACGCACTCTACCTTTTTTTGCGTGGCTGGTGGTGTAAATTTGGATCCAATCTGTGTGTGTGTGTGTGCGTGTGTTGTGGATTTTCATTTTTTTTTCTGTGTTTTTTTGTGCCGGAAAAATCAAGCTCCTCGATAATTTTTTCTGGGGCTTTAGGTTTTTTTTTTCAGGCAGGAGAGAACAAAGAGAATGAAATGAAAAAATTTTTGGAATTTATTTTTATTTTTGAGGCAAGTGTGAAAGCATGGCGGACGGTGCGACCGGCGGAGCTGCCGAGCTGCATTTGAGCTTTGGAGGACTGTCTGTCACTTCTCAAAAGTGAGAATTCTTGGTCTCTACGCTGTTTGCCACGAAAAGAATCTTTTTTTCGGCGACCCACTTGAAATTTTTCCCTTATTTGTGCGTTGCTAAGATTCTGTCGAAAAACAAACTTGTGCCCATTTTTTGCAAATGCGCGCGCAAAAGTTGTTGCATATGCACTGGTGTAATCATGTGGCGGATGAATTGGTTTTTCGTCCAAATCTGCCTCTTTCAAAATTTTACGATGCAAAGAAAGGCGAAATCAATTTTTTTTTCGCGGTGGATTCAATCAACAGAGAGTAGCCACATGCGCGCAAAAAAATATTCGTTTGACGCTGAATGCAATCGTATTGAGAGATTCTCTCTCTCTCTCTCTTTCTCTTTGTCTCTGTAATTTTTTTTCTTCCGGTTGGGATCTGCAGGACATCTGGCTTCACACCGCAAGAAAAGGAATTCTTGCTCAAATGCACCAGGTAAGACAACAAATCAAGGACAAATCGATGAAAGAGCATGTGCAAAATGATTTTTTCATTTTTCTTTTACAAAAAACAAACAGCATCAACCTGGAGTTGCCAGAACCTCTTGCCCCCGACACCAACTTTGAGCAGACATTCGGTGATGGCGTTTTGCTTGCGTGAGTATGAAATATGGAAAAAAAAATTGGTGATAAATTGTGGATTTTTTAATCAAGTATTTGTCTCGTCCTTTCTTAGAAAATTGCTGAATAAGACGGCAGTCGACGATAAGGGACATATTGAGGAATCGACCGTGGTGAGACCCACAGGCGATCCACACAGCCAAAAGGCGCAGTTTGGGTTGAACCAAAACAGGTGAATGATTCTAGAACTAAAAGATTTTCAATATTTTCCCCGAAGGAATTTATTGCAAAAAAAATAATTTTGTTTGTTTTCATCTTTCGAGTCAATGCGTCCTGTATTGCACTTAAAATTTTTTTTGCCGTTGTGTTTTCTGGCTTTTTTTATTTTCAATTTCTAGGGCGGCAATTGTGAAATCCGTCAAGGACAAGCGGCTGAAATGTGCATCTCTCATCACCACCGAAGCCATCTGTGGAGGCGACGTGCGTCTGGCCTTTTTTTCTTTTTCAAGAAGAGGAAGATAGCAAAATAGGGCCTTTTTTCTTTTCATGAAGAACAAGATATCAAAATATACCAAATTCATATCCCTTTTATTTTTACATCACTACGGCAGGAGGATGCGATTTTAACGCTCGTGTGGGAGATAACCAAGGTGAACCCCAAACCCGCCCCTTTTTTAAATATTCTTTTTGATTTTCAGACAAAAAAAAAGGTATACGCATATTTTTCTTCTTGCATTTTTTTTTCCCCCTCAACCCGAACCCCTTTTTTTCCCTGTCCAGATGCACCTGCTCAAGGATGTACGTGCATGTCCAGAGATAGATCGTTTGCTGCAGGTATACACATATATTTTGGGGGTGTTGGGGAAGTATTTTTTTTCTGCATTGGTGATGCTTTGCTTTTTTTCTTTTTGACGACGGAATTCCTAAAATACATTAAATTGACTGCTGGACGCAGTGGGGCGAAAAGAAAGTGCTGCACACTCTCAACCCCGAGATAATTCTGTTGCGATGGATCAACTTCCAACTCGTGCGTGCCCGTCACGGCCGCTCACAGGGACCGGTGGTGGTCAACTTTGGTTCCAGTCTCTCAGATTCGGTGCGAGAGAAAAAAAATTCATCAATGATCATGTGTGGCGCGCATCACATTTTTCACTGCAAAAGCAGATGGTTCAATACTGTTGCCTTTTTTAAGGAAACATTGCATTTGATTTTTTTTTTTTTTTGGGCCAGGTGGCATTGACAACGTTATTTTTTGAAATCGATCGGCTCAAATGCCCGCCGCTGGCGATTAGTCCGCCAGAACCATCCTTGGAACGTAGAGCTGCACTCACTGTGCAGCATGCTAATGCTCTTGGTTGCGGTCGCTTCCTTTCCGAAGCGTCGATTTTGTGAGTTGTGGGGGAATTGAAAAAAAATGCTATTGCGCGAGATATGGCTGAAGCTCGGGCCTAATTTTCAATTCAACATCATTGTCACGACCTGCCTGCGATTGCAATGTTTTTCGTATGCTTGGGGAAAAAAACTATTGGCTGAAATACTTGTTTACTGTGGGTTTCAAGGAATTTTTTTGTTTGGAGACAATCTGTATCTGTTCTTTCCTGAAATATTTGTAGATATATAATATCTTCAAAAATGTCCAGTGTATTTTTCCCTTTCGTGGAAATTTTATCCCCCCTACTTCTGTGTATGTTGCAGGCAAGGGTTGGAAATCATCAATCTTGCTTTCATTGCGGACTTGTTTGCAAAGTACCCCAACTTTACACAATCATATCAGCCTCCAGCCAACCCACTCCTAAAGGTGTGTTCGCGCTGCACAAAGGAAAAGGACGCCCAAAACAAACACGCCAAGCTCGTGTGTTTTATCCTGCCCTCCGCAACTTTTTTTTAATTTTTTTCCTTCCCGTCTTCCTGCAGTGGATCAATAGCTTGGGCGTAGTGCACGTGGAAAATCATCTCACAGACATGGTGGACGGTGTTACTTGGGCAAAGTGTGTTTATCTATTTTTCTTTTTTGGTTTCGGGAAGAAGTGTTGGGAAGGAAGCAATTCTGATGCATGTCTGTGTTCTGCTTTTTGATAGGATTGTAGATCGCGTCATGCCTGGGGCGGTGGACTGGAAGAAGCTAACTGTATCGGGCATCAACAACATCAAGAAGCGCAGTAATTGCGAGTGAGTGAAATTATTTCATCCTGTTTTTTTGTTTTCTGAGATCGATGCCAATCGAATGTTGTACAAAACTTTACTTCTGATGGTGAAAATTTCAGTTTCTCTTGGTTTTTGATCTCTCTCCCTCTCTCTCTCTCTCTCTCTGTGTTTCTTCAAACACTAAATCCACAGGTACATGGCAAACTTGGTCAAAGAAAAATTCCAGCTCAAAATGTCGCTCAACCAAGAGGATCTTTACACAGGAGTGGACGATCGTGTTAATCGTAAGCAGACTCTACTCCTGCCTTTTTTTTTCCCCCGAAGGGTTTTTTTTGGTTGATCTAACTCTTATGATAATAATTTATAATTTTCGCAGCTGCTCTCGAGGAGATCATGAAATACGACATGAAGACCAACGGATACACCGAACAGTGAAGGAAGAAAATGTGAAGGAGGAAAAGAACGGGAGAGACGCAATGTGCGAGCAAAAAAGAGGAAAAAAATTAAATATATTTTACACAAAAAATCGGGGGGAAAAAATACAAAGCTGGGTTTTTCTTCTCAGTTTCTCAGTAGTCATCCGAGCCCCGCTGTCGTTGTTGTTTCTTCGCCGAACGCAGCATTTTCTCCCTGCAAAACAGGACATGATAGTTTTAGGGAATCCAAAAAAAGAAAGATTACCAGCACCCATGAGTACTTTTTTTCGAGGGAATTATATTCTCTCCATTTCAAGTGCCTTCTCAACCACCATGATGTTTTTTTTTCCTTTTTTAAAAGGGGGGACTCACCATCCATTTTCTAATGATAATTTGAAAAATGAAACATGAAATATTTTTTTCTCTCTGTGAACATATATTGCACAAAAGTGAAAATAACCATGAAATATAATCAGCAAGCATCTTACCTTTTTTTCATAGCCATTTCCCTCTCCGAAAATTCGGTTGCATCCCTCACCACTCTTTCCTTGGGCTCCACAAAGGCCTCGTCAATGACTCTCTGCAAAGAAAACAGAAAAGCAATGTGATGCACAGAATCGAGCTGCAGGGGCAAGCAACCCTCTTTTTTTCCGAAATACGTCTTTCCTCAAAACCATCGCCTCTTCCGCCACTCTTCAGTCATTGCTATTTGCTTTTACTATTCTTTTGCCTTGCCTGCATCTTTGCAATGCAATCATTGAGATTCATTGCCTGCGATCGGGTGTCCGAACTCGTGAAAATCAACTCGCCCTCCTTGGAGATTCTGTGGGCCTGCTGCTCTTGCAGCCTCTTAAACACTTGTGGTGGCAGATGCTGCTTTGCAATCGATAAGCTTAATCTCGCATCGGCCTTGGTGCTCACCTTGTTCACATTCTGTCCTCCTGCGCTGATTCGCAACATGAGAAAAAAAACACTTGCTCCTTGCATACGACACGCGCTCTCCAATTTTTTTTGCACCTGCTCCTGGTGATCGAGAGAATCTCACATCCAAAAGCTTGCGAGGTACGATCCAGCGTTGCTGCTCTTGCTGCTCCTGCTCCTGCTGTTGTTGCGGTTGCTCTGCAGTTGTGCTGAACTGTAGATACCATGGAGGTTCTCTCGCCAATAATGGTATTAGTCGTTTAGCACCAAGACGCGAAAGGAAGAGCATTTTGGTTCGGCTGAAGTGCACTCGAAGATCCCTTTTTTTTAACATGTTACTTCTACATTTTATAATGCTCATGCGAAAACCTTCTTCTCAAGCTGGATTATTGCTCTTCTTCTTCTTTTTCATGTCTTGCGTTGCTTTTGTTTGTTGGGAAGCTGTTGGAGACATCGGGGTCCAACCTCGAATGGGTCCAGCTCTGCAAGTATGTAAGTAACAACACACCATGCGTGATGCTTGCAAAAACAATATGAAATGGAAAAAAGGGAAAATCAATTCTCCTCGGTGCTTTGCGCACTTACCCTCCAAACCCGCTTTTGCCAGCACGAACAGCCGCTGCATGCAATACTGCCGGCCGTTCCTCCGCCATCAGGATGTCCTTTTTGCTCTCTATAGGCTTCTTCTCCAGTAGTTGCTCTGGTTCCTCTGCAGTAGTGGACAGCGGCGTGGTGATTGTTGCTGCTGCTGCCGCGAACGACGGGGGGAGCGGCAACTTGCTGCAGCGAGGGGTGATGCCTGCAAACTCCGCATGAATTTGTGCAATGCTGACCGTCCTCGGGCTCGGTTGGGCTGGACGAATAACTGCTTTGCCAGGAGGTTCTACCATTCCTGCCGACGCTGGAGGTTGAGATGACGGCAACTTTGGAAGAGGCACAGAACCGATGACGGCGGCCGGCAGCTCATCAGCCAGGTCACCAAATTCTTTCGCGAGCCTCTTCTGCGTTCGCTTCTTGTGGGCCGGATCTGGAGGGAAAAAAAAATCAATCAAGGACAGCGTTATTACTACTACTATTGGATGAGCGACCCCAAAAAATCAGATGATCAAAGATCACAAACTCCCTTCCCCAGTATGCTGACGTACCAATGGGATTTGTTGGAATGATGGCATTGTGCATGCCGCTTTCGGCGTCTCCGATCGGAATTCTCTGCGGTACAGAAAAAGAAAGAAAAAAGTTGCCAACAACGCGTGTACGGGTTTTCCGCAACCGGGCTTTTCATGTTTTACCAGTGGTCTCAAGGGTGCCTCGATGAGCATTGCGCCTACAGTTGCTTCTTCTCTTTCCCACAGGCTTCCATTGAACGGATCGCAGTTGAACTGTGCAGTCGACCCCGTGTTGTCACTGCTGCTGTCGCTTGCATTGCTCGCGGCGGAGCTCGCGGATGATCTCAGCAGCAAGAGCGCAGATGCGATGCGATTCTCGTCCGTACCAACTTTGTTGCCCTTTTCATTTGCCACCTCCTCTTCTGCGCGGCCATTCTGCTTCTTATTCCCGACTGAGCCTTCCGAGTTCTTTGCAATTAGCGGGTCGAGAGTCAAGATGGAATGCTTTCCCTGCAGCTGAAGCTGCTGTTTCTTGGACTGTTCATTGTAAATGACGTGGGCGAGCTTGGATGAGTCAAGATTCAGAGCATCGGCGACGGGAGCTAGACTGCGGAAGGAGGAGGTGAGTACAGGCGTCGGGGCGTTCGCCGTGGACACTCCCAAAGCGAGCAGATGCTTGTGAGCCACGCGCGCAACAGCAATCGCGACATTTGCCACGTCTTCCGCTGCACGCAATGCTTTGGACAGTTCCCGCAGCTGCAAACTGGCGGATTCTCTCATGTTCGCCATGGTTTCCGCTGCCCGCTGTTCCAACCCTTCGCATCGATTCTGCAATGTTTGGATCTCCGAAGCAAACAGCACATTCTTCAACCGGCTCTCATGGTCCCGCTGTAGCGCCAAGTCCCTTGCTTCGTGGGCCCGAAAGATGAGGTCGCGGCAATCCACCTTTACGAAGGATAAACATAATAATCGGAAAGAGACAGCGGGGACGTGGAACAAATGTCTTGATAACCGCTTGTAATGAACACACATATACACTCACCTCTGCTCGTTCCTTTTGCTTCACCGCACGTTGAGCAGCTGCCTGTGCTTCACCGGAGATCTTCTTGTATTTAACCACGAGCTGATTGGCCCTCTGCAAAGAATAAAAAAGGAGTGACTCCTCGGGATCGAGAAACAAAATCCCCAAAGAAGGCTTGGACCTCAATGCACATGCAAAATAAAAAAAAGGCATATCTTGCAGTCGACACCAATTTTCGAAATAAAATTCCTTCCCTGGATATCTTAGGTTTTATTAGAACATGATTTTTTCTCTTCTGGATCCCCTTTTTGGCAAAAAGAAGAGCAACCAATTTTTTTTTTTCCCCTCAATTAATGAGCCTTTTTTCCCAAAGAAAAAGTGATCTCTCCTCACCTGGGCCTCCAACTTCGTCTTGTCTCTCTCTTCCTTCAGCGCCTCTATCGCAGTGTCCCGATCATCTAGGTCCTCTCTCAGTTGCTCAATATCCGAATGCAGCTTGATGATCTGATCCTCAAGTTTGGAGATATTGTCGTAGACCGGCTTGAGCGACTCGGCACTTGCCCCGCCGATGCTGGCACTTCTGTGCCGCGCGATAGCCGTATGCAAACCAACCTCTCGCATGATAGCTGGAGAAACAGGAACAGTCGAGCCCTTGGCCACGTTGGCCAATGCAAACGCAGCGGCAACGCTTCCTTGCGACGGAGGAGATGAACTGCTATTCCTGCGGCTAGCGTAACCACTCCACTCGGAATTCATACCCTGAAAGAGAACAGCGAGAAAAAGAATTCAGAATGTTTTTCATTGGCTAGGGCAGGGGGAGGACGGAGGTGAGGAAAAACAAAAGTTTCGAATGGTTCTTTTTATTTGTCACTAGAGTCTAATGCAGCAGCAGGAAAACCACACTGTTCAGATGATGTTTTTTTTTGCGTCGCCCTTACCTTGGATGGCGAAGCAGCACGAAAGCCTGTTCCGACGCTAGGGCCACCACTAGAATTTTCCGGCACGGCCAAGGGGGGATCCTCCTCGTCGGAGTCGTGACCTGGAATATGTATTCTAAGGCGCTGGCCGCCATTGATACGAGAGCTTGGAGGTGCCGACGGCACGACAGGCTGCAACAAGTGAGGTGTACCACAGTGTGAATTATTCCCGAAACAAAACAAAAACCACACAATCCGAGAATACAGTTGTTATTTTTTCAGGAGAAAATGAATTTTAAGGGATTAGTGACCATCTACCATAGTTGCAAGTGATTTGACCAGAGACTGCAGTCGATCCGCTTCGTCCTCGAGCTCCTTTGCATGCTGAAGAGCTTGTTCCAACTGCAGCGCCACTTGCTCGCGAGCATGGAGAGCAAATCTTAGGCTTGCCGTTGTCGCTTCCAGCATGGCCATCTGTTTTTTTAATTTTTCAACAATTAAATTTGATTTTTCGAGAGCAGAATTCCAGGACAGAAAGAAAAAAATAAAATTGTCTCTTCAGCACACCTCTACATTTGCCGGAAGCTGCATGGTAGGGGCCTTTTCCACCAGGATGATCCATTCTGTCAGAGGAATTTCGGGTGCCAGGCTCTGTAGTACTTCGGACTCTTCGAAATGTCGCCCGACCAAGGTTGGAACCACCACAGCAGGATTCCAGACCTCACCTTCTTCCTCCGTCTCAGACGGGAAATTGATATGCTGCCAAATACCAGCAGAATTGTTGGTGCGGTTCCGGTGCAGAAACTTTTGCGCTGCCTGGTAAGAGAAAGAAAGAAAAAACAATATGACTGTCAGCAGAAATAGCAGAAATCGCAAAAAAAATCAAAATGACGTCTTCCCTCCCACCGAGAAAAAAAATATATTTCTCTGCCAAGGAAAAAATTGATTTGAACGTGGGGGTCCACTCACTGCTCTCCTCGGTGATCCGTCTTCGGGAATGGCAGTTGTTGTGTCGGTTTCCGAAAATCGATCGCCTAGCCCTCCTGCCCCTGCCCCAACGGTAACAGCCATTCCGGAGGTTCCTGGTCTGCTCTGGCTGGTGCTTGCGCTCGAGCTTACGCTTTCTCTGGAATCTCCTCGACTAGGTACCTTGCCCCCTCCTGTTCCTCTTGCCACTGCTCGCGCAATTGCCAAGGCTGCATCTGACAAGCCAGATCCTCCAGTTTCCGATGAGTCTATTGTTTCGGCAGTATCGGGGCGAGATATTGGGCCGGTTCGATAGCGAGATATTTGCCGATGATGCTGGCATAACACAAAACAAAAAATAAAAGAAAAGTTAGAACACAAAAAAATCAATAATTTTTTTCAATCGGGGGTGGGGGTTTTTCCTTTTTCCGGAGTACCTGGCTCCTCTTTCTCTTTGGCAACATCAGCGCATTTGCAAGCACAATCGAGTGATCCTGGTTCTTCTTAAGCTCCGCCATCAGATGCTCGACATCTTTTTTGGCTGAATCTCGCTCTCGCCGGCTGTCGATCACCATGCGCTTGAGCTCAGTCAGGTGTTTCTTGAAATGCTCCTCCATCTTGCGCAAAACAGCATTCTCCGCCTCGAGTTTGCGGAATTTGTCCATGGAAGAGCCATGTTTTTCCGGCTGGGTGGATGTGTGGACGTAGGCAGACAGGAGTTGCAAGTCGAGCGGTTGCCCAGCCTCGACCAGAGGAATGCTTAGGTCTGTTTGCATTTCCGTCATGGCCACCGTCGCTCGCAGCAAGGGCTGCCTTGATTCTTCACCACCCTCCACAGCGAGCTGCAACCTTTGGGAGAGTTTGCGAAGGTCTCCTGCAAAATCACCAAGAACGGAAAATTCATTTTCAAAACAAGAAATCTTGTTCGGATTGGGCGAGAGAGACAACGGAAAATAAAAAGTGTAATAATTCCTCTTCTCTTCTCTCTCTCTCTCTCCGTCTGACATCCTTTTTTTTTAATTTTTCTTTCTTTCTTCACTTACCTTGACATCGAATATCCTCTGATATCAATGTCGTGATCAGCGTTTCGGCTCTGTTCACCAGTTCTTGCAGCTCCTCCTGTGTCCCTGGGGCGGCATACTCCCGAATGGAGACTTTCGGCATTGGGGAATGTGTACCGTGTGACACGGCTAGTGTACCGACAGACAAGGGCATGAAAGGAATTCTCGACCCGGGCGAGACAGTGGGAGACTCGGGTCGATGCGATGTTGGTGGCGGAAGAGGTTTTTCTGCAGGGGCAACGGGTTTTCTCCTGCCACTCGCTACCTTTGCAGCCAAAGCGTTCACAGCATCTTCCACTTCCAGCTCCAGGGCCTTTTCTCTCTGAGACTTTTGTCTGGAACGGCAAGAAAAAAGAAGCAAACACACAAAGTAAGGATAAGGTGAATTAATGATCTCCATGTTTCTTTCCCGTTTGTTGTTTCTTACATTGCCTCAGCTCTGGCCTCAAACAGCATCCGCCTGAGAGATGCGTGCTCAACATCCATTCGTGTCTGTTGATTGTAGATGATTCCTTGCAGCAACTGTAAACAAAAGGGGAAAAAAATAGTGAGTGAAAGAAATGCAGAAAAAAAAAAATCTCCATTTATCTCAGACGGCTGTGCCTCTTCCTTACCGCACATCCGAACTGTCCCTCTTGAACGTCCTCGTACGCATCCGCCAGCTGCTGGGCAAGATAATCCATCTCATTTCTCAACGACGCTGCCACCTCCAGTGCTCCCTGCTTTTCCGCGCGCATTTCCTGTAACTGCTTCTGGAGATCCTGTCGGTCGTGCATGTGACTACGCTCTCGTGCTTTAAAGTGTTGAGCGTGGGTGTCCATATCCTGTTCCAACCTCTCGATCTTCTTTGTCAAGTCCAAAATTCGTGGGTCTCCCTCTTCTGCTTCGCTTCCTGCGACACTGCCTCCTCCTCCTGCAGCAGTAGTACCCGCAGTTCCACCCTCACCAACGGCACTCACATTGTTGCTACTGGATTGTTTCATCATCAACTGTGATCCCCAACCTCCTCCGCCTCCGCTGGTTGGTGGAATGACCTGCCTCGTTGAAATACCTGTACCACCACCGCCACCGCCACCTCCAACCGCGCTGCTTCGGTTTCTACTCGGCCTTATTCGCAATTCGTAGCCGTCCACTGCGCCTATGAACTGCCTTCTACAGTATTCTACAGCATCTCGCATCCCCTGCGCAAGGTTTAGAGCCTCTTCCTCTTCCTGCTCGGCCTGGCCCAGGTGCGTGATCATGTTATCAACGGTCTCGATGTAGTTGAAGGGAAGACGAACAGCCTCCACAGCCTCTACCCACGCCGAGAACGCGCGAGCACACATGGCTCGGAAAACGCGGATTTGAAACTTGGTCGTCCGAGATCGGCCTGCCGGTCCTGTTCTCTGATGGTCCAAGCTGTTTTCTCGCGTGAAGAGGACGTCCCCAGGCCTGGAAGCACAGACACAAGAAAAAGACAAGAGTTTTTTTGTGCGAGTGTGAGCACGGGAAAGAGTTTTCAATCCCACTTTTGGCTATGGATACGCATTTTCCCTTCTCCTGAACCCCAAAAACAAAAAACAAACAAAATGTTATCTCTTCTCTCTTACCCTGAAAGACGACGGACGGTCGGTAGTGACACCGTGGGAGCCATGGTGTCATCCTCTCGTGAATGTTGCGCTGGAACTTCCAGAAGCTGCAAGTCTGAAATGGGCACGCTCAGCTGACGCGGAGACACGCTCCTGCTGCCGCTCCTCCTATCGCTGACGCTGCCGCTGCTGCCGTCATCTCCTCCAACTCTCTCCTTGTCTTGTTGCTGCTGCAGCTGTTCCAGAAGACGCTGCCGTTCAATCCGTGCTCGACGACGCTGAAATCTGTCATCGAACGCCTCCAACGCGTTCGTGTACCACATCTGAATGCGATGTTGCACCAGGTTACTTTGGGAATTGGCGCCAAACCCGCAGGTGCGGCGGAGGTGATCTGCAAACGCTCCCTTACGTGGCGGGCAGGTGACGCTGTCCGCTACCTGCGCTACCATGGTCAGGATTGGAAAGACAATATTGTTCCAATTTTTGTCCTCCATGACAACTTCACCACCGCCGCTCTCTTGATCGCTGCCGCTCTTGTCACCTACATCGCCGGCATCACCGGCACCAGAGTCCGCACCACCACTGGCATCCGTGCTCGTGGGCTCGGTCGTTCGTCCGCCTCGGACAGCACTGTGTGCGCTCGTACTGTGTACGCTCCGACTCGCCGCTGTGGTGGACTTGCGTTGGTGATTCTCGAGAGAGGAGGCTGCTGAAACGATTTCTGCGAAATTTTGCGGAAGACGGAGGCCAACTTCGTCGTAGGTCGCGTGGATGCTGCCTGGTTGCTCTACAACCGAAGCTGCCAGATCAAGCGGGGTTGGTAACATCGCCAATTCATGCGGTCTCGGCTGAGGCTCAAAAGGATTTACGCCGCTACTAATGGTAGTACCAGGTGAGGGTGCTGCTGCGTACGTGGCTCGCCTTGGCATCACACCTTGGTGTTGTTGCAGCTGGTGCGATTGTGGAACACCTAACCGAGGAGACGGCAGACTGGCGCCTGTTGCAGTTCCAGGCGAATTGAGTGCGCTACCGTTGCCCTGGCGGCGATGGTCATGCTCCCAAACTCCGCCATGTTGCTGCTGTGCTTGTGGCGGTTGTTGTTGGTGCTGCTGGAGCTGTTGCGAGACACCTCGAAGCTGTCCACCACCGGTGGTGGCAGCATGTGGGTTGCTGTGACCGATCACCATCATGTGCGGTGCTACCTTTTGTGCCTCCTGCAGCCAATATCGCAGGCGAGTGTTTGCGGATGCCGCCCACTGGAGCTGCTCCACCATACGTTTCATCTCTGTCTCGTGAAACTGCTCCACACGCTCGAGCTGGCCCAACAAACCTTGAAGTACCTCCCGGTGTTGCATCTCCTTCTTCGTCTGCTTCCGAACGGCAGCCTCATAGTTCGCAATCATCATCTCAACTTCCTTATACATGGCCATAACAGTTCGTCTCGCTTCAAACACAACCGTTGCGGCCTCTTCGCCGGCGTTGCTGTCCACCGTCCCCGCAGTGTATAAATTGTTGTCGGTAGGTAATGACAACAATCCTCCTTCTGCCGCTCCTCCAGCAACTGCAGCTGTTGCGCCGCCAACGCCTGCGGTTGAAGTTGTACTTCCTTTTCTTCTTGCGGGTCCACTGGGCTTTCCACCGCCAGTTGGCCTCGGAAGCGTCAAACTGCCGCCACCGAGTCCCCACTTTGAGGCATACTCATCGTTCACCCCCTCCATCTCCGTTCCTACATCCACATTAGACGGTGCTTGCACGGCACCAATGGCGATCGCCCATGAGGAAGGCGTTCCGACGGATTGATCGCGAAGAGCACGCATTGCGGTTTGTGTGGCAACGTGAGCCACGGCAAAATTTCCAAAGTTAACGCCTGAGGTGGATTCCCTGCCACCCAGCTCGGTTGCCACGAAAGTCCCGCGACTGCGCCTGTTTCCTTCCACAATGAGCATCATAAGCCTCTCCACTTCGTCTTCCGCGATCTGTGCTCTCTCAGCCTCAGCCTTCCACTTGCTCTCTGCCGCCTGATTCGTCTCGAACACGAGCTGCTGCGCTGTCTGAATGTCTGCGAGAGCGTCTAGAGAGGAAGGAGATGATGCAGAAGCAGCAACCGCGGCTGCCCTGCGTCGTGCCAGCTCCGATGCAGCCTGGTTTGCAGCGGCGGCTGCCATGAGCCTGCTCCGCTTCATCTCGTCAAGGCGGACCTTCATGGCCTCCATCTCCTGTTCTTTTGCTTCCAACCTGTCTCGCAGCGTCTGCTCCCATTCGGCACTAGTTTTGATCAGTGTTTCTCGAGCAAGCTTCTCTGCTTCAAGCTCTGTTTTTACGGCTTGCAGCTCCGCTTTCAATTGGGTGTTCGCTTTGGACAGGACAGCAGTCTCCGCTTCGATTGTGAGACACCTTGAAAGCCAAAAACGAATAAATAATTAGGCAGTGGAGATTTCAATAAAAAAAAGATTTCACGATTCTATTTTTTCTCTTTTTCTTTTATCTCATACATAGATGTATACGCATATATATGACGCCCGCTCTTGTCTTTTTCTTTTGAATTGATAAACAGAAAATTGAAAAAAAAAAGTCCAGCTTCACAGACTTCTTCCTTGCTCTTACCTATCTTCCCACTGAGCCGCGTCTACTAGTCGTGCTCGCATTGCGACATTTTCTGTCGTGGATGCCGTGAGCTTTTCTTTCACCTTTTCCATGTCACCGATGACCCCTGCTAGCTGCAGCTCATGATGCACCTCGCTCTGAGACATCTTCTCCACCAATCTGCTCACTTCCTCGGCATGCTCCCGCTCTTTGCGCGCCAGGTCCGATTTTGCGTGGTTAAGGGCCTCCTGTGCAGACGAAATCTGGAGATCCGCGGCGTAAGCCCGTTGCGACATGACTCTGAATTTGTCCATATCCTCTGCAGCGTTGCGCTGTAGTTCGGCATGGTCGTATTGAAGCTGGAAAAACATATATCGCGGACAACGATGAGAGTCGTTCCGGGAAAAAAGAGGGCCAGGAAAAGAAAAAAATCGAAAAGAAAGATTCATTCAAATCTTGGCGCATCAAAGAATGAGCTTCCCAACTGAGGGCTTCATTTTCACAAAAAAAAAAATGTTTGAGCAGATTAAAACAATGAAATAAGTTTGTAGATTAGGGTTTGCAAACATAAAAAGAACGACCATTTGCGTTTTTTGTTTTCCCGTAAATTATACCTGCGCAATGGCGTTCTTCATGACAATGGTCATGTCAAATTTCTTCTTGCCGTCCTCTGCCATCACTGCCTCTATGTGGGAGAGCTTTTCCCGTTGCTTCGGGGCGTCTCCCAAATAAGTCAGGAGGTAATTGAAAACTTTGTCCAGTTCCTTTGCCCGGACCATATCACCCTTTTCGAGCTGTGACAACTCCGACAGCAACTGTCTCGCATCCTCATTGGCCGCCTGGATAGCCTTCTCGGTCTCTTCAGAACGAGCTGAATGATCTGCGCCGCCCGGTCTGCTCCCTAATTGTCCGAGTTTGATTTGAGCCACCAAATTATTCTGTTTCAAATCCAAGTCTGTGGGCCAAACAGAAAAAACCGAAAGGATGAGCGATGATGAAAGTGAAAGCCCTCGCTGCTCGCAAAAGGAGTAGTAAAGGAAAGAAAGCATTCGTTTTGGTATCCCACCAAGCATGTGCTGCTCGTGGTTCTTAACCAATGTATCCAGCTTGGAGAAGGCGCTCTCCATCATTGCCTTGTGCTCTCGCTTGCGAACCCACATCTTGTGCAGCTCATCATCGTCATCCGGAGCTCGCTTTCCAACCAGCACTTCGATCTGCTTGTGATAGGTTTGCATGTAATCGTCAGCCTCTGCCAGCACAGCTGCAGTGGTTGCTTCTGCCTCAGCCCGCGATTGCTGCCGCTGTCGTGATGGAGGCGGAGATGCCGAAGCAGTCCTGGACGGCGATGGTTGTTGGCGAGGACGATTCTGGATCATTGCCGCTCCATTTAGAGGGAGAAGAGGAGGTGCAGAGGGTAGAGCGAGACTTGGTGCTCCTCCTCCTTGCAGCAGTGTCTTTGTCTTCTTTTTCGGCATTGGTTTTTCTTATTATTTGTTGTTGGATCGGTCCAGTAGTGCCGTTTGTGTGTGACAGGAGGTGACCTCCCACAAAAAAAAAACGCGAATTTCTTCGAAACGACGATCAGAAAAATAGTTTATTTTTCCTTTCTTTCTGCAAAAACTAGAACAAATTCACAACCTATGTAACAACAACAAAAAAACGCACATCTCCCGCCTTCAAGGCAAGTGTGAACCCAGCATCAAGCCCGTTTCGTTCATCCTGCCCCTGACCCTCAAGCTCGTGCGCTGCAAGGTGCTGATAAAGTCCTCCGCTGCCACGTAGCAGCCCTCGAGATGACGAACCGCTCCGGGCTGCTGAACAAAGGGCATGCGCCCATGGAGCATGCGGCGATTGGAGAAGGTGAGAATGTCGCCCGGTTTCAGGCGGAAAGTGAGCCGCAACTGCGAGTCCGGATCCTCCAGAATGCGGGCAAAGGTGGCGTAAGCTTCCAAATACCGCTCCATGTCGGCAGGGGGCAGCATCGGAGGGGCTTCAAATGGCGGTGCCCACAAACCTCCGATGACGTCGTCCGTGCGCGGGTTGACCCAGATGTGGGGCCGACGGTTGATGAGGTGCACCGGGTTTTCGCGGTTGTAGTGGATCTTTTGGAACGAGCCGGGTAGCTGGCAAAGGGTGCGGAAAGCATTAGGATCTGTGGCGCGCAATTGCTCCGCGGCAGCAAAGTAATCCAGCAGAGTACTCTCTCCTCCAGAAACCTGCGAGTCGAACCGCATGCAGTGTAGAAACTGCAACGCGGGAGGAGACTCGTAATAAACAAGATCCATGTGCAGGCACAACCCGACGGTGCTGTAGGCAATGTTGATCGGGACTTCATCAGCGCGCACTTGCCAAGTGGAGCCGTAGATGGTCTGCATCGGTCCGCCAGGACTGATCTTCTTGGCCAGCTCCGCCACGGTGCCCTGCTCCAAGGGTGCACCGCTGATGATCGCTGCGCCAGAATCCGCTAAGGTGTTGAGCCAATTGCACAAGGCTTCTTCGCTCTGCATCAAGCTCTCGAACGGGAGAACCGGAGGAGGAGAGGTGCGCAAAAGAGGAGAGGGCATGGCACGAATGCGTTTCTGCGCTACAGCTGCTGGATCGTACCGCTGACTGCGAAGCCAAGACGTGGTTAACTTACTGACGTGGGAAGCAGAAGTGGAAGATGCACCAGAAGCAGAAAAATCTTTCCACTCCACCATGAGAGTTTCGCCGTTATCTGCGACAAAGACGGAAGATACGGAAAAAAAAAAGTTCACATCGGGAAACAAAAAAAAAAAAGAGAGAGCAAAAACCCACAGAGTAGGTGGTGGAGTGCTTGGGATGCAGAGAAGAATAATCTTTTTTTGTGTTTCCTTTGTGCTCTCTCCTCGCAAATAAAAAACTCACCCTCCAACCACACCCTCTTTGGAGTCGGATTGACCGGAAGATCCTGCGGGTTCAAAACGATCTGGCCACTGTGCGGCTGCTTGCATTGCGGGCACGGACAAGCGCGATAGAGCCATCCGTAATGAAAAATCGATGATGCACCATCTGCCCAGTTGATGGTGAGACCGTTTGAGAGGTCGTTGCGGCCTGTTTCCACAGAAACCGCACGTTTCGCCAGGGGATCGGTCAGAGCTCGGCGGAACGCGTCATGGGCGGTATCTAGACTCTCTTTCTTCTCCGTGAGACTACCAAAGATCCCTTTTTGCGATTTGCTTTTGTGCTGCTGCTGATCCTGGTCAGCTCCCAAGATGGAGGTGGCCCTCAGGCCGCCAAAGATTTCCAGCATCGTCTTGCTCAACGCAGGCTGCTGTTCCGAGAGAAGAGTCCCTCGTGCAGATCGCAATCCCGTGACCGCGGTGGTTGGTGCCAGCATTCTTCGGCCAATGGACCTCGCGGCAGCAACATGATCGCCGACATTGCGCAGAATGCGCAGCATATAAAAAAGTAACTCTGTTTTTTCGGTTGTAACGTTCTCTCTGTTTCTCTTGCTCTTGTGTTCAACCGGATGGAATTTCAGGGAAGCTGTCGTTGGAAAAAGCGGGAGGGGGGAAGAGAAAAGATGAGAGATGGAACAAAGATAAAGCAGCAAAAAATACGGAAAAAACAACACACAGAAAGACTTTTTTGCAACCACGAAAGTTGGGGCCACACACAGGAGCAATAGCACATATATAGTAGCAGCACAGGTAGTCTTGTGCATCAAACACCCACGCCGGACAAAAGTCTCTCTTCTCGCTCTCGGCAAACCGGCAAACACACACGGGAGCATTTCCGCACAAAACCATTTCTTCGGGAAAGAAGACGCTTTCTTACCTTGAAGCGGATAACCAAGGTTTGACGAAGAAAGCAGTCTGTAGCAGGGATACCGCACATGCAACACGCGAAAGAGCAGGTCCTCTTGTTTTCTGGTTTGCTTTTTTTTTAAAATCAAGGAGGCAGAGAAAACGTCTTTTCGTTTTCGTGCCCCCTTAAAAAGGAAAGTCGTGGAAAAGTTCACGCGAAGGGTGTGAGGTTGCTCGAGCTTGGCTTCGCTTTCTTTCTTTCTTGCGAAGCTAGACCGCTGTTTGGTTTGGTTCGCAGACAAGTAGTCACGTTTCGAGGACAGGATGCTTTGGTAAAAAAAAAAAAATCCCTTTGCGGCCTTTGCTTGTGCAGTTTTGAGCGTTAAAAGAGAGGTTAGCAAGTGGCGATTGTGAAGGAGACGATCAGATGAGGATGGAATGCGCCTCCGAACACTCTTTGATTTCCGCTTGCCCTGTCTCTTCGCTCAGTGCTTTTTTGTTTTTTGTTTGCCTGAGCCCTTGAAGACAACCGTACAGTGGGCAATTTCTTTTTATTGGACATTTTACCACACATGTGTATGTGTCTTCGCACAGTGTTTTTATTGTTGTTTTTCCATCTCACGCAATCTCATGCTTGGCGTGTTGTATAAAATGTTGATTTTTTTCACAGCAAACGCGCAGCGGAGAAGATCGGGCAGAAGAAGCAGGTGCGGATCAGTCCAAAGGGACCGAAATGGGCCGCAGACGATTCTGCAGATTGCTGCAAAGGATGCGGCTTCGTCTTCTCCGTTGTGATTCGCAGAGTGAGCGACCATGAACCAATCATCAAACCCCATTTTTATTATGAAGATCAGAATGTGGCACAAGAGAATTATTAAATCCATTGAAAATTTTCTGATTTTTTTTTTTGTTTCCCTGTGGCAGCATCATTGCCGTCTCTGTGGCCAGTTGTTCTGCCGATACTGCGCGAGTGAGAAGTGGCCGATTGCAAAGTATGAGTACCTCAAGCCCGTCCGAGTTTGCCGCAAGTGTGCTCGCCTTTGCTGGAAGTCAGGTATGTCTGTCTGTTTGTGTATTTTTTTTTGCCCATCGGGCCTTTTTATTGTTTTTTGTTGCTCATTGATGTTGGGTTGTTGCAGAGGCTCTCGCGGCCGCTATACACAACAACGATGTTGGAGCATTGTCTCGTTACGTTGAGCGTAGAAACGATTGTAATCTCCATATTGGCGTTTTTCCTCCCCTCACTGTGGCTGCAAGCGGTGGCTTTGCGAAAATCTGTCAGCTGTTGGTGGATGGCGGTGCAAAGGTAGGATGTTTGCATTTAGTATGGGAATAAAATGCAAAACACTACTTTCCATTGGAATTTATATCTATCTGATTTATTTATTTTTGATAGGTGAATGCGGCTGTTCCAAACTATACGGCCTCTACGCTGGTGCAATGCTCGTTTTGTCTCAAGCTTTCTGCTCACGAGCAGAAAAAGGGCAGGGTGCGTTCTGATGTGATTTGTTTTCTTTTTTTCTTGCTTGGGTGGAGATAAAAAAAAGAAAACAGCTGATTTTCTTCTACTACATCAAATTGAAATTTGTAATTCCTCTCTCTTTTTGGATCTTGAGCCTCAAAATCATGAAGATTTTAACTAAAATATTTTCGAACCCCAATAAAAAATGCAGACTGATTTTGAGTGTCCATCTTGCCACGAAATTACAAACTTTGACACAACTGAGGCGGTTGTGGGTGATCACGTGGGAGTTCTCGCTCTTCATGCAGCTGTTCAGGTGAGATAAAATCATATTTTTTTCGTTTTTATTGCAATGTTTTGTTTTTTGGGGCAATCGAGAGGGGGTTTTCACGATTATTTTTATTTTTTTTTGCTGGTAGGTTCGTGGTCATCCGGGTGTGGTAGAAGTTTTGCTTGCAGAGGGTGCTGAAGTTGATGCGCGTACAGGTATGCACAAGTTTTTTTTTGAATCCGATGTTTTTATTTGTTTTTCGGTTAAAAAGTCGTTTTTGACAGTGTGAATACACATATATATTTGGAACATTTAGAAGAAATATCGGTGTTCACCTGAAAGAGTATATTTTGTGTTTGAGGATATTTTTTAACACCTAAGTTGGAATATACCCAATGGTTTGAGCAATAACACTATTTTTTGAAATAAAAATGATTACATTGTTGCTTTTTTTGGTGCAGGACGAGGATCAACACCTCTAATGTTGTGTGCAAAAGGCGGTCATGTGGAATGTGCCGAAATTCTCCTGGGGCATGGTGCAGATGTAAATGCTCCCGGTAAAAAAGAAAAAAAATGGGGTCTAAACTTAGAAAGTTAATAATTTGTGGGTGAAATGGCGATTTTCCTTTTCTCTCTAAAGAATTTCAAAAATAATGATCGCTCTTTTTTATTGGGATTTTTATTTTTTCGGATGGATTAATAATTTGTCTGACACGAGTCTTTCTTTGGCTTTCGCTTTTCCAGGAGATTACAACGGCGACACAGTTTTGCATATGTACGTTATTTATTGTAATGACAATATAGATCTTTCGATTTTTTTTTATTAAGAAAGCTGTTGTTTTGACGGATTTTTTTTTTTGGAAATTTTTTTTGGCAGCGCTGTAAGGGAAGGTCACGCGTCAATGGTGCGATTGCTAGTTCATAACGGAGCTCGTTTGGATGTTCGCAACAAGGAAAATATGACACCGGTAACTTTTTTTTTGGGAGGGGAAATAAATGAGCAGATTTTTTTTTATCTTTATTGAGTTGTTATCCGTAATTCGTCAAAATTTTCTGGACGCGGGGCACGCTTCGCATTCAATATTTGTTTCACGGCTTCTTGACTACAGAGAAAAAGCTGCTACTGAATGATTTATTTTCTAGCTGGATGAAGTTTTAGGACGGCAAAACCATTAAATGTCTCTCTCTTTTTTTGGGTGTGTGTCAGGCAATGTTGGCCGATCGACTCAAGAAACCAGATGTTGTCCAAGCTCTTTCTGGAGTCTAGATCCGCATCGATGGGACAGGAAGACGAGCAGGAAAAGAAAAAGAAGAGAATTTCTTTCTTCGCATTGTTTTTCTGTTTTGATTGGACGAGTTTCAAGGTTTTTTTCTGTGTACTTAAAAAAAAAACGATTAATTGTTGTTGGTGTTGGTGATTTTCCTTTTAAATGCAATCAATCATCCTTTTCTTCATTTTCTGGGCTAGCGATTGTTTTCGGGGGAAAAAAAAGGGGTTGGAAATGCACATTTACAACAATGCAGCAAGCTGAAGCAAACGTGGCTTGAGAACGTAAGCAGCACCAGCAGCCACGAGATTCTGTTTTGTAATAAAAAGGAAGGGGTGAAGAATTATTAGACACAATTCAGCAGAGAAAAATCCAGAAACACATAAATACCTGCGCTGTTTCTTCTTCTTTCTCTCCTGGCGGGGGTACTCCAACGGCCAAAACTCCTGCAGCTGTAGCGGCTCGAATATCGTCCACCGTATCTCCAATCATCAAGGCGCTTTTTGCCAAAAAGGAAGAAGTGGTGAAAAACGGGAGAAAGAAAGAAAAATATTGGAATTTCTATTGTGTGTGATAGAATTTTGCTTTTGAATTATCATACCGCTGTTTGCCGATTTTCTCTAAAGCAAGACGAACAGGAGCAGGATCCGGTTTTGACGGTGCGTCTCCCATGCAGACTGGTAACAAGAGAAAAATGATGAGATAAATATTTTTGTCATTCGTCTTTTTTGTCATTGAAAAAACCAGCAACAACAAATTTTTTTCCCAAAACAAACACGTTTTGTAAAAACGAAAAAAATTAATGATTTCTTACCAACATGCTTGAAGAATTTTGCGATTCCGTTGCGCTGTAAAAATTTCTCCGCGTCTCCTCTCGGTCGTCCTTTTAAAAAATAAAGGAAATTTCAACGAGAAAAAAAGACAAAAAACCCAGAGAGAACATTTGTGTTTTTTTTAATTGGGAATGGATAGCTTGAGATGGAAGAGATAAATATATTATTTTCCATCGTGAGAAATCAAAAAACATGATCAAGAAAAATATCTAGATTTTTTTTCGATACCTGTAACGATAGCACAAGTGTACTTTTCGGAAATTGCCTCTAAAAGCACTCGAGAAGGCAAAAGAGATTCTGTCGCTTCCAATCCGGGAAGGCCATTAACGCCCTTTCGGTGAAAAAAAGGACAAATTGAAAAATAAAAAGATAAATTTTTATTTATTAATCAAAAGGACAGTTGGGAAAATAAAGAATAGTTACTTATTTCCTTCCTAAGAATTTTTATATCTATTACTATTATGATTGCTAGTATGTCTCAAACCTGGTATAATTCCTCGAAAGTGTCGGTAACTTCCTGCAGAGATGGACAATTTTCCGATTTTCGCTCTGAGATTAATCTGCAAAAAAAGAGAAAAATGAAAATAAAATTGTGCCTCAGATTTTTTTGAATTAATATACTTATTTTTTTCTAACCTGTGAGAAAGAATCCAGTCATCATTTGCATTTCCCTTTGCTTTTGCAGCCGAAACGTCATCTCCGCTAATAGAAATTCCATATTTTTCAGCCTATTTTCGAAAAAATTCTCAAAATATGAATCGCATGATTAAACACCCCTAAAAAAAAAATCTGTGAAAAATAGAAAAAAATCTTACGGTTTGAATGATTGCGGCTCTGTAACTCCTCGAAACGTCAGCCAAAACTCCGTCCATATCGAAAATTACGGTATCGATTTCGCTTGATCTCACGCGATCTCGGAGATCACATCCCGAATGCAGAATTTCCGTTACGTATCTTTAAGAAAAAGAATAAATCAATTGATTTTTTCTTACAGGCAGAAACGTCGTTTTCATAACAAAGAAGGAAAAAAATCACTTATTTTTTGGGAAAGAAAATTCTCACTTTAGTTTTGCGAAAAATTTCTCCGCATCTTGACTCCAACAAAGAAAAAACCACTTATTTTTTTGGGAAAAAAGAGAATTTCTCACTTTAGTTCTGCGAAAAATTTCTCCGTATCTTGCGGACGGCCGGCGCTAACTCGAAAATAACTCTCGAGATTTCCTCCTTGTTGACCGAAAAACCGTACAAGAACTCCTCGAGTGCGAAGAGCTGATTTTTTTCAACGAAATAAAAAAAGAAATTAAAGAAATAACAATTGACAAACAAAAAAGAAATTCAGTAAAAAATAAATAACAATTCTCGAGATTTCCTCCTTGTTGACCAAAAAACCGTACAAGAACTCCTCGAGTGCGAAGAGCTGATTTTATTTTTCAACAAAATTAAAAAATAAAAATGGAGGATGGATATTCGAAAAAAAGAAGTAAGAAAAAAAAAGTTATTTCTTCAAAAAAATGAGCTTTTTTTCCCCTCACCCAAAGCGATTCCGCTTGCAGAAATTCCTTCCGCGCGGCAGAGAACAAAATTCGCGTCGGATTTCACGGGAGCCAAAAACGAAAATTCCGACAAGCCAGAAAAAATCCTGAAAAGAGAGAAGAAAGCAAATAAAAGAAATAAATTTCCACAGAGAGAAATTTCTATTTAATGGAGAATTTTCCGCTTTATTTTAGAAAAAAAGAAGTAATTTTTTTGCAACCATTGAATGTTTTTTTGAAAAAATTGAAGATTTTCCGCGTTTTTTTCTGACCTGTTTCTCTCCACGACGATGTTTGCGATGATCTTTTCAATTTCCGGTCGAACTCTGAGTGCAGCACGTGCAGCAACATCCGCAGCAGAATTGATATTATAAGGCTGGAATATTTGTTTGGGTCGAAAAATAGAATTTTTTTAGGGATTATGTTGGGTGGGAATGAAAAATTGCAATCTCGTTGGGTGGAAGAGAAATATTTAGCAACCAACATCGGCAGAAGAAATGATATTATAAGGCTGGAATTTTTGTTTGGGTGGAAAATATAATATTTAGAAAATTTTAGTTCTTTTGAGGCAAAAGCAAAAAATGCGGGGAAATTCCACGCCAAAACACCAAAATGGAGCAGGTATCTCCTTTTTTTGGTACCTGTTTTATGGCGATCATTTTGTCAATGAGAATTTGATGGGCGATAGCATAACCGACACGCAATCCAGCCTGAAAAAAATTATAAAAACAATTCAAAAAAAAAATAAAATGAAAAACGCTCCCAAAAAAAAGAAGAAAATTCTTACCAATCCTGCCCACTTGCTGAAAGTTCTCAAGATCATGAGATTTGGATATTTCGCAACAATAGCTTCACAAGAAGTTGACGCAAAGTCTGCGTAGGCTTCATCCATTACCACAATGCAATCCTGGGAATAAAAATCAAAATTATTTTAAAAGAGAGAGCGAAGCTGTGAGATACATTTCTGAAAATATAGTGATAAAATGTAGAATATAAAATATAACATGTAAATTCAAAATTATACAAAAATATAAAATATCAATATAAATTAAAATATAAAATATAAAAATACAAACACAACAAAAAACATACATGTAAACATCAAACATTCAATATAAAAAATAAGATATATTTAAAATACAAACATGAAATATAAATCTCACAAAACTCACCTCAGCACACAACAATTCGATGTCGGAATTCGACAGCAGATTTCCAGTTGGGTTGTTTGGAGAAGCAAAAATGCAAAGACGGCTCTTTGATGAGCGGATGGCAGAAATTGTGGCCTCGATATCCAGCTGAAAGGGGAAAGAAATCACAATTTCTTCAAAAAAAAACCACAGCGCATGCATCCCTTAATAAAAAAATGGAAGAAAAGCCTCTCTTGCGTGCGTACGTCTCTCTCTCAATATCAAGACTTTGTGTCTCTGTTTGTTTTGTGAATATGCCATTTCCCGAAAAAAAAGAAGAAGAGGGGCTTTCTACCACTGCCACTTACATCAAAATCCTTATTTCGCGGCACTTCCACGACTCCAACTTTGGCGATCTTTGCCAAAAAGCTGTACATTCCAAAAGTGGGCGGAGCAATGACCAAATTCGGCGTCTCCACCATGCGAATGATGACATCGAGCAAATCGTCCTTTTTACGTTTACCACCGAAATTTAAGTCATAAAAAATTAGTAAGCAGACAGAAAAATTCATAGCACTAGAGGTAATTTTTATGTGTCGGTGTTTCTTTCGGTGATTTTGCAACGCTCGGCACTTAAAAAAGGAAATAAATCCGGTTTCTCACCGATCCAGCGCCGGCCACGATGCATTCGATAGGTACGTTGTGAAACTTTGCTAGCTCAGCACGTAGCAAGACTTGCAGAGGATCTGGGTAGATGTGCATGCAGCATTCCGTCATCGCAGCACGCACACTGGGGGGCAGATCCCATAAATTCTCATTGGCGTCCAATTTCACCAGCTCGCTCTCTGGAAGGCCTATTTCTGCAGACAGCACATCCAGAGGCTTCACCGGCTTGTAACGCAGGCTTGCCAAATCCTCACGCAGAAATTTCTCCATTTCTCTTTTTGTTTGATTTCAGCCTGAGTGCTGGAATTCAATTTTTTTTATTTTAATTTTTGCTCCCACACACATGCACACACATTTTAAATCGCGTTCACTCCATGTAAACGTTGTTAAAATAATGCGCAATCATTCTTGTGATCTCCTCGTGAATCTGCTGCAAATTGAGGTTCTTCTGATCGCTCACCACGAAAAATTCTCTACCGTTCGACTGCAGGCCCACCACCCAAGTGTCGTTGTGAGTACGAATGTAAATCTCACCCGTATCACCGCCGCCGCCCCTTTCTGTGAAATCTTCGTGCATTTCGCTCAAAAGCATCATACTGTCGCGAGTAATTGAAGCCTAAACTTCCCAAAGAGACGGGGGCAGGAGAAAAGGTCTTGAGTCTTTTGAGACAGAGAAAGAGAGCTACGTATATGTGCAAAATATACCCTGGAAAGTTGAAAAATGCGCGCAAACGTACCTGTTTTCCCCTAACAGTGTTTTTCAGCGCGAGGTTCATGTGGTTAAAATACATGTATCGGTAAGGCTCCTCCATGCTCTGCATTCTTAAATCTTGCTCACTAACCGCCTATTTAGAAAAAAAAAATTCCGGGATCGAAAACAAGAGTTTCAAGAGGTTAAACAAGAGATTGAATAACATTTTTTCTTCATGTGTGAATAAAATCGCCGCGTACCTCATCCAAAATCCTAATTTGAGGACACAAAAACTCCGCGAGAGCCTTGACATAATGTACGTCCACGTGCTTTCTTTCCTCGATAAGACAGATCCATACGAGTTTTCTTCGTCGGAACACGCACAAGTGACAAACTTCACGCGCCTCGTTCAGATACACGAGAGGAATGAGAGGAATAGCAGAAATTGCAGCACTGGCGTTTTGAGCACACTCCTCCAGAGGTAGAACAAAGGCTCTAGAGGCAAAGAACGATGAAAATGTTGATAAGGTTGTAAGATTAGAGATCCACACACAGACGTGTGCATACCGTGATGCAGATCCAAACAAAGGTCTCACGTCAGGCTGCCAGACGCGTCTCGAATCGTCCAGACTTTGATTTGCAAGATTGATATGTGCAACCTTAAAGAAAAATAAATAAAAAAATGGAGAGGCATGCATGCTTAAATTATTTTTCCAGCAAGGGAACCAGTCTTTCCTGTGGCGTACGTACCACGTAAGAAAATAAGACGCGCATATCGTCCTGATTTTCCATTGACGTCCAAACGAGATGGTCATGAAATACACACATGCTGCACCTCTGGCTCCCCCCAACAAAGAAAACAAGGGTGAAAACAAGACAGATAAATTTTCATCTATTGCAAATTTATTAAAAGAACACACCAGATGAGGGAATGTCGTGGTGGCAATGTGATTTAACGACTGAATGGAGAGGAAGAGCCTCTTGTCCAAGGGAAAATAACGTACTCCTGCAAATGATTTGCAAGGGTCGATGCATCATTTCTTCAACATCAGCGTAGTGTTTTTTTTTGCTTTCACAACCCATTCATCATCATCGCTGCATTCAACCTCCTCACCATCAAATGCTGAGGCGAGATCCGCACCATCTACTTGCAGGCAGCTCAAATATGGCACAAAAAACATGGACTGTAAAGGCAAAAAAACAAGAGAAATTTTCATCCACCATGAACCGTTGAAACCGTTGTCCTCCTCTCCGCATGGAAAAAAATTGCAGTAAAATAGGGCATACCAGCTTTTGCCTAAGTGCATCCACGGAAGAGTGCTTCAAGGTAGTTTCCAACGGGCCATTAAACATCTGCAACAACAAAAAAAAAAGCAAGGGTGGGTGGAAATTTTTTTTGCAAGGTGTTGCAGGGAAAAACTAAATATAGATTTTTTTTCCACAAATGGTTCTCACCCTGTATAATCTGAATGCGTTCCTTAGAACCTGCCTCATTATAGTGTCGCAATACTGTGGTGGTCCTGCTTCTTCGATTGATTTTCCGTCTTTTCCAGTTCGAACCGTGAAAGGATTTTTCACAATCTGTGCCGAAAAAGAAAAAAAGAATTACAAACGAGTTTGAAAAAATCAAAAAATATGGAGGACAAAAAGACCCCAGCAGGACCCCAAGCGGGCACCTACCAAGACCATCCATACACTTGGCTCGCATTCGAACACATAGTGGCGAGTTTTATCGGTGTGAACGGTGTCTGCTGGTTTGTCCGGGGAGAATGTCCTGTGAAAACAAAAAATATATGTATGTGGCATGTGAATCTATTTTCCGGACATGTAAATCAACAAAAAAAAAACCACGCAGCAGACAAGCAGACAAAAAAAAAGAACAAACTCAACTGGCTGAATCCAACGAGAGCTTGGGCAAGACCAATGTGACTCTGCCCTCACCAAAGAAAAAATAATGTTAGTGCATTATGCCACTGCATCAAAAAATATGTACTCTGTACACAAGAAGAATGCAACATGCCACATGGAGCAATGGGAAACAACAGTACCTGCTTTTCATCGAGCGTGAGAGTGTCGGGAAAAAAGAAGAGGATCTTCTCGTGTTCGGTGTCCTGAAAAAAAAAATTAAAAAAATCACAATATTAAAACCGATGGAATCCACCTGCATGTGTCCATCATGAATTGGAACCGATATTTGCTCACTTCGGATTTGGCAATGCGCGGATCGTAGATGAAAAAGCGATGCAGCATATTTTTTGGTTGCAAAGATTTTTCTCCTCTCCTACCAAAAAAAATACTAGTACACTCGCTTTTGCACTAAAATAAAATGAGCAAATAAGGTGCGGTTTGGGAGAAAAAAAAGGAAAAAATGGTACCTGCTTTCACTGGAAATTTGATGGATTGATTCCTCTTTTCTCTCTCTTGCTGCGAAATGCCTAGCTTAAACGTGGGAGACTTGTGCTGGGCACCAATCACACGCAAAGGACCGTTTTGGCCGTGCCAGGTTTGAAGATTTCTTGTGAATGATTTTCTATGGCATTTATTTGGCGCGCTCGCTGATTTGTTGCCATTGCAATGTGGCATTTTGGCATTATCCTGCAGGTGCGAGCCGTGCCACCGTGGATACAGCCGCTTGCAACTCCAGACAAGGCTTTTGTGTATTTTTTCGGCGAACAACAATCGTGAGTTGCTTCAAAAAAAACCAATGCCTTGCACGAAAGCTCGATGTTTGTGATGGATATATATGTATGCCATCTGTGGCACAATGGAAGACAAAACCAAATCTCTTTGCTAATGTCGAAACTGTCTCTATTTTCTTTTTCTTTTCTTTCTTTTCCCAGAGGTTTGGTGCGAAAGCGATGCCTGCTGCCTTTTGTGGAAGGATTTGAGCGCAGCACGGGAGCATGTTCCTCTGCCAGATTCATGGAAGCTCTGGATGACATGGAAGAATACCTGGGTGGGTGAATAATTTCCATTGTAGATTTCGGTTTGTTGCTTTTGATTTTTTTCAGCGGTATCGTCTCGCTTTAATATTCTGGCTTTCTGGAAGTTAGATGCGAGGCTATTTTGCTTCTTGAACTTTTAAAAAAAAAATGTATTTTTTTTGCAGCTACCAACGCAGGTGATGGCCGCATTGCAAGAAGACCTCCAAGCGAAGGAAAGAAGAGAAAACCAACAAATATGATGACGATGACCACTGGTGGAACAGCAACAGAGGCAAATAGCAAAAACAGCAGAAGAAAATCCTAGAGTAGGAGCTGAGAACGTAGAATATTTCAAAAATGTATATATATTTAAAAAAGATTTTTTTTTCAAAAGCAAAGAGGTCGCATTTTCTCGTTTTTTTCACACGCACACACACAGACACACAAGACACACGCACACAAACAATTTGTTTCCACTCATTTTTCCTCCATGTATGTCTTTTCCGAGTGGTACTTTGCTTCGGCTTTGTCCTTCTTCTCGAATTTGACCTCAAAGGTGTCTCTGTTGCGGATGATGCGCTCCACGACTGCCGAAGTGGTGAGCTTATTTTCGAAAGGCAGCTCGACGAGGATGCCCATTTCAGCAGGAATGCGATAGAGAGGGCACGAGGCAACGTCTGAATCGCCACAATGACGCCGGCCTTGGCCACATACCACCACCTGAAGATTCAGAGTCACGATCATGTCCTTGGTCACTTCCCAAGGAGCACCCATGATTACCTGCCATTAACAGTCAAAAAAAAAGAGATATAAGGCAATCGTCCTTTTTGCGGAAGAAAATACCAAAATATGCAGAATTTTTTGGGGGAAAAAGATTTAAAAAATATCTGTGACACAAAAAGGGAACATATAATCTCGCTTCCCTCACCTCATCCACATATTTGCACGACAAGACACCGAGAGTGCGCTCGTGAAGGTTCATGATGGGAAAGTTTGCGCCGCGATGCTGGTTCACCTCGTCGTCCCGATGGATACCCACGTAAAGGAAATCACCAAGAGCCTTGGCCTGCATTTATCAAGGAAAGCGCGTGTTTGTGTTTTTAAACTACACACCCAGCACCACCGGAATCCCCCTAACAGTGTGATATCCATCCAAGGACAAAAAAATAAAAAAAAGGAGACGAATACCTTTTTCAAGAAGCTGATGTGGCCTGCGTGGAAAAGATCAAAGGCACCATCCACATACACGACCTTGTCGGTACTCTTTGCTGGACGATTGTTGCTGAACTGCGTGATGCGGCGAGTTGTTGCCAAAAAGGTGGAGCTACGAGCAGGAACTGGGCAGAATAAAAAAAATAAAAAAATTGGAGATGCGGAAGGAAAAGAGACCACTACTTGAAAGATTTGGACAAAGGAATATGAGACCCATACCTTCGTCATCCTCGCAGTCTGAAGCGCGCCTGGAACGATCGTGCTCGCTCCTCGTGTGGTGATCCTTTGTTAGCAGAAGCATGCGTCCAACAAGATCCGTGGTGGACACGCCCTCAGTGCGCTTCACAGTCTGACACAGTAATTCAAAAAAAAATCCTGATCATCATCAAGTCGACAAAAAAAAAATAAACAACAAAAAAAAAATCCAGATTGCAGTTACCTTGAACCGCCCCAACCTCTTTGGCATTGCGTAAACATCCTCCCCCGTCGCTGTGAAGCAAGGATCATCACCGTGAACAATGTAGTCGATCTAAAGCACGACGGTGGCAAAAAAAAAAATAAGAATTACTCTAGATTTTCAGTTCCGCAAAAAAGAGGTCATCGATCCAACAACACAAACGAGTTTAATAAAAGGTGTAAGAGATACCTGGTATTTGTCAAAGAGACGCGCCAGCCACTCTTCGTCCAGGGCGTACGGTACATTCGGAACCACCTTGATGGGAACAAACATCCAGTTGGTGTGAAGAGAATGAAAAGAAAAAAAATCAGCCGGTTTGTTACGGCCATAACTCGCCTTCCTTTCCCAAAACAAAATAATGAAAATGTGCTTACCTCATCCACCCACTTGCAAGCCTCCACGGCAATCAATCGCTCCTCGTCGCTCATAATTGGGGGTCCTCCCTTGTGCTTGATGATCTCGCTATCGGGATTGAGACCAACCACTAGAACATCTCCCAATGCGCGAGCCTTGAAAAAGAAAAAAAAAAACACAAATCAAAAAAAATTAAGGACAAGAATACCGGAAACGAATCCATAAGAATACTACCTGACGGAAAGCATTTGCGTGACCAAAATGCATCATGTCGAAGCAACCGTCTGTCCACACTCGAATAGGGCGGCTGGCATTGTGGGGAGGAAAAAAAAGGATCAATATCAATAAAAAATCTGTGCTTCTTCCTAGAAAAACAAAACCATTTTGCGTCTCGCTTACCGTCCTGAAAGGTTGGCAATGACATGCTCCACAACATCGCGACCAGAAGCCGTCCATCTACGGTACGAGTGCCGCAAACGACGAGCCCATGGATACCTACAAAAAAAGGACAGCGGGATATTAAACATTCTACCAAAACCAATTGCAAAAATAAAAAGCGCACGCCAAAAAAGGGGGGAGACACAGCAAGTTGGCATACACACATACGAAACACCATTTGAGGAGGTTAAGACATGGTAAATTTGCTTGGCATCATCATCATCCATACCGAAAATGCACCGCCACGCGCAGGACAGAGAGATGTTCCAAATTCCTCGCGATCTTGTACTCGGGATCGGAACGACCGTATCTCATCACAAAGTTCTCGTTGGTGATCCACGAAGAAGTGTCGTGGTGTACCGACACAATGTGCGGAAAGACGTCTGCATCGATCGTGCCGAGTGAGGTTTTGCGAAGCGTTTCAGCGTCGTTGGGCTGGCGAACGACCCCAAATCCAGAGCAGTACAGACCGTCCGCCTGCAAAAAAAAAATGGCAAGTGTTTTTTTTTCGTTTTCGTTAGTAAAGGAGCTTCCTCACTACCTAAAAAGAAATAGGCACCACGCATATATTTGCACCTACCAAACTACCAACGTCGGAATAGAACGACTTGTGGCGGAAATGGCTGAGCGCCAGCATAAAGACGCTACCTTCTTCAGACATGCGAACTGTGTACACGAATTAAAAAAAAAAAAATAGCGCGATATTGAGGAGCAAGGCGGGGGAGACAGAGACAAACAAAGAGTATTTCGAAAGCGCACCCAAAAGAGGTTCTGGAAAGTTGGACATATCCTCGAGAAGCAACTGGCGGCCAGAAGCTCCGACCAAATATCGTGCGGCAAACTTGGAATATCGACCAACAACGGACCTGCAATGAAGGTTTCGAATGAATATCTGAAGAAAAATATAGCCAGACAAGAACTCGCAGGTCGTATGATGGGAAGAAACAAGAATTTTCTACCTGGCAACCATCACGAATATTTTTCGACTAATTTGAAGAGAAACTCGATGACTTTATTCAAAATAAAAAAAAATCCCCATTTTTTTTGCTGCATATTCCTTCTATCTATCTATTATTTTCACTATGAACACATACCTAACACCCAAATGAGGAGTTGCGAGAGTGACAAAGTTGAGCGGCTGCAGACCACAGATTGTTTCCTATATGGCACACCAAAAAAACAAACAAAAACAATGAAAATTAAATTTATTGGGAAAAACCTTTCATACTTGTTTGTCAATAATAGAAAAAGTGAAAAAAGAAAATTCTTCTCCATTTTTGCGGCCATGCAAAGACAAATTAACCAAAAACCAAGGGGGAAAAAAAAAGTACTGCAGACCTTGGTTCGATCATACAGGAGTCCGCAGGCATAGCGAGCATAGAGACCGCCAACACCATCGCCAAATATGGAAATGGTCTTGAGAGACGGATACATGGCCACAACTTCACGAACCTGAAACAAAATGGAGAAATAAGAAAGAATCCACACCCCGTAAGCATGTCTGTAGTAGAACTCTGTTTCGATGAGAAAATAAAAAAAATTATGAAAAAAACTCACCTCTTGCGCAAGGCGCCTACCACCCTGATCAATGCCATCCCCAGTAGCGAAGAAACCGTAGATTGGACCCCTGAAAAATTTTAATTATTGAATTCATATTTTTTTCTGATGATATTCAGATATTCTTGCGAAACCAAGTTGAAAACCCCAATTTTTCGTCAATTCCTCCCTTTCCTTCAGCACACTCACTCACCAATTGCATCTTGCAGGGACAGCTAACACTCCTTCTTCCTGCATCAGGCGCTGACACAAGAAGCGCATCTGCCCAGGATTGCCGGAAAAACCGTGCACTACAAAAAACAGGTGTTTTTTCTCCGATGACGCCGTTCCTTGCGGCACTCGTGGACCCTACCCGGAAATAAAAAAAAATGAAAAATCAAAAGGGTTCGCGAGCCGAAAAAAAAAACCTTCGGTTCCAACTCTCTCTCTCGTTGCAAATCACAACGAGCATGATTTGCCTCTCTCTCTCACACACACACACATACTCTCTGTGAATACTCTTATGTGCGAAATACATAAATGCCAAATTGGCTATGGAGCGCGCCGAGAGTCCAGCCAAAAAAAAATTTAGCCGGAAATAATGCCGGAAAAAAAAGGCACAGACGAGTAGTACTGCAACGAAGCCAGGCTCACCTGCATTTTCATCCAAACGATAGCGGTCCACTGTATGACGCAAATCATGAGCACACCGAGGAGCATGGACACTAGCACATCGATTCGAAGCAGCTCTTGCAGCATTTTTATCTCGGAAGTCTTTTTACACCGGAAAAGAAAAAATAATTGCATGGTGACGTTCTTGAAAAACAAAGAGAAATACCATAAAATGCATTGACAAAAATTGCCTCACCAAACGCGCAAAGATTTTTTTTTTTTATGTCAAAAAAATTTCACGTTAGACGCTACTTTCGTGTCGAAAAAAAAATGCAGCATCCTTTTCGCGTGGATGAGGACCAGAGTGGTATTGCTCTGCCACCTGCATCCTTTGATCAAGCGTTTGGATCCGCGTTTCCTACGCCTCCGATCGCATCTGGGCGATATTCTCCCGCAGGCTTTGAGATGAGCAATGTCGCAATCATGGGTGCAGCCGGAACAGGTCAGCCAATATTCAAAAACATTTTTCTGTGTTAGCCTTGCTTGTTTCGGTTTTGGGATGTTGACGGCAAAGAGGGTTTTTTTTGCTTTGATCAAAGAGTTGGAAATCTGCGTTTTTTTAGCGCGGAATCACTGCGGCCATTTTTTTTTTGTTCGTCAAGAAATCCTCTGTTGGGTTTTGCAACACAATGAAGTAGGAATTGTTGCTTATATCATTCCAGAAAAATAAAATAGCAAACCCGTTGTGTGTGTTTTTTTTTTCAAAAAATCGCGCAGATATTCCCATTGGCGTGCCGCTCTTCACAATGCCATCTTCGCCTCTTCCGACCTTGTCTCCGTCTGGAACCGTTCAAGGCTACGGTGGTTTTCGAATGTTGCCTCCTTCCGCCGGCTTTGAGCGCACACCAACCGCGGTTCAAACTGGCCTTTTCCTGCCACAGCCGCAGCAGCAGCCACTGGCTTACGGCATGTATCCTCCTGCACCGATTGCGCCATACACTTACATTTCTCCAGCACCTATGCAACCATCAGCTCCATCCGTACCCGCACCAGCCCCGGCCCCGCCCATGCCTGCTCCGGTACGCTTAATCACACCTGCGCCCATCAAAGAAGAACCTTCTCCGGCGGCTACACGAGCACCATCTGGAGCAGCCGTTGGAAACGCTTCACCGCCGCCGCGTACGTCCGTGGCCATCAACCCTCCAACGCTGCCGCCATCAGCTCCGGCACGCAGACTACCTCCGGGAGAGAAGAAACCTGGGTTTGCTGGATTGGATGAACACTGGCTCTCTCCGGAAGAGATAAAATCCCGGTTCCCATCCTCAAGACTGGTAAATTTCCCTTGTAGTGCCTTTGCTATTTTATTTATTCCCAGAAAAAAAACCAAAAGCGTGCCCTTGTTATTGTTGTCCCTGACCAACAAACCCCCTCTGCAGAACATGGAAGATTTTACAAAAAGCTTGGGTTTGACAAAGGCTCAGGCTGCAGAATTGCTTGTAAAGAATGGCCCGAATCAGCTCACTCCGCCAAAGCAGACTCCATGGTGTGCTAGTGGCATTATTTTTTTTTTTTTTGCCCAAATCCTTCTCACGAACATATTTTATTTTTCATCACTTCTTCTTTGTTTTTTTCGCAGGTACATTCTGCTTCTTCTGCAATTCACTTCGCTTTTTATGCCTTTGCTGGAAATCGCCTCGGGTACGCCTCTGAAACCTTTGGTTTGGGTTAAAATATTTTTTTTTTAAAAAAAAGAGACAAAAAAACGGCAAGGATAGACTTCGTGGGCACCCTCTTATTTTCTTTTTCTTTCCCCAGCCTTGTCCTTTCTTGCTTACGGATTGCAACCTTCTGATCCGATGAATTTGTATCTCGGCATTATCCTGATTTCCGTTGTCGTGCTAACATCACTCTCATGTTACCATCAAGAAAGGTACGCTGTTTCCAAAAGAAGATGGGTTTCGTGGTGTTTTTTTTTCCCCCCAAATAAAAAGGCATCATCATTGAATTTGCATCCTCTCTCAAACACCGCACGAAACACAACTTGTTTTTGTTGTTTTATTCCCAGGTCCACCTCCAACGTGATGAACTCGTTCAAAAAAATGCTCCCGACCCAGTGCGCTGTCATTCGTGACGGTGCCGATGTCACAGTGAACGGATCAGACCTGGTAGTCGGCGATGTTGTGAGGGTGACTGGTGGAAATAAGGTTCCGGCAGACTTGCGCGTGTTGCAATCCTCGGATCTCAAGGTGTGGGTTACATCTCGTGGTCTGTCAAAGCAACGACATCCTGAATTTTTTTACTCTGTGGGTTATTCTTATGGATAATTATGCATAGGTGGAATGTTCTTCCATCACGGGAGAAGCCGAGCCAGTCAACCTCACTTCAAAGGCATCCCCCGAGACAATGCCCGGCAATGAAGCAAGAAATCTGGCATTCTCAGGTATTTTCTTGCGTTAATTTCATGCTCCCTTTCTTTCTGCTGCAATTTTTGCAAAAGTCACAACTTTTTTCTTTTGTTGTTCTTTTCTCTTGGCATCTCATGTCCATGGCGTATTTTATTTTCATTTTTTTTTTCCTTAGGTTCTCTCGTGCTGGAAGGCGTGGCCATCGGAGTTGTAATCAGAACTGGGGATCACACCATGATCGGTACGATCGCAGGTCAGGCCTCCGCGACTTCATCCAAGAAGACGACCCTCCAAGTCGAAATGGTGAGAAATTCTTTTTTTTAAACCGTTTATTTTTCCAAATGGTGTGCCCTCGAGGACAAAACACAAGCCACATATCCTCACAGAGAGAGAGTGTGTGTGTGTGCGAGTGACAAAACTCTTGTGTCTGGCGGGTTGCCTTGATCTCCACTCCCCGAACTACAAGAGGCTTTTTTAAAATTTGGTATGCTGTTTTTTTTTTTTTTTGCAGGAATACTTTGTGCGATTTATTGCCATTCTTGCGGTGGTAATGGCAATCTGCATGTTCGTTATCGGTGTCGGCCGCAGAAGAGGAAAATACATGATTGACTCTGTCGTCACCGGTGTGCGAGGAATAATATTTTTTTAACATTGTGCGATTCTCAAAAATCTTTGGTGGAAAATGAAATAAGAAAAAAGGAAAAAAAAACCACAATTTTTTTTTTTGCGCAAGAAAAAGTGTGAGCGAGCTTGACAAACAAAATAATTTCGCCATTTTCTTTTTGTTTTTGCGCGCTAGGCCTCATCGTGATCGTCATTGCCAACGTGCCCCAGGGTCTTCCTGCAACTGTCGTGTCTCTTCTTACCGTTGTGGCGCGCAGATTGGCGGTTAAGCAGATCTTCGTGAAGCGACTCGACTGCATCGAGACTCTTGGCTCAACGACCACCATCGCGTCCGACAAGACCGGCACGCTCACCCAAAACCGGATGACCGTAACCGGAATCTGGTCAGAATCCGAGTTCTTCTCCAGCCATCTTTTCGACGAGTTCCGGCAAAAGCTTCGCAGGAGTCGGGCAGCCGGCGCCGCTTCCGCGAATATCACCGCTGTGCGCACTTCGAGCGTGAGTGGCAACATGCGCCGATCTCGCTCTATCAGCATGGCCAGGGGACCGAGTGTTTTCACAAGAAGAAGCAGTGTGGACCGCATCCGATCCAGCATGGAACGTCGCTCTGACGCGGATGTCAACCCCCAATTCCTCGAACCTGTCGATCCCATCAATGGTGTGCAGCATTTGTATCTCGTGGCCTGCGTGTGTAACCGGGCCAAGTTTGAAGGCGACGAGCCTCCGGTGGATTGGTCGTCCAGCAACACCATCCAAGAGCGCGCGAACACTCTCAGTCTAACCGGCTCACCCTCAGAGATTGCCCTTTTGCGCTGGTGCGAGCAGACGATGCCATCCAGACCCACCCGCAATGCCCACAAGATCGTCTTCGAAATCCCCTTCTCTTCGACGACCAAGGTTCACCTCATGGTCACCACCAACGCAAACCGCGCCGGCCCTCCGCCAAGCCGAACTTCCCAGGTCGATTACAAGGTTCTCCTCAAGGGCGCACCGGAGCGCATCTTGGTTCGCTGCACAACCTACTGGATTCACGGCGAAGAAATCCCGATCGATGACCTGTTTCGCAAGACTTTCGACGCTGCATACAATAGGTTCGGCTCTGGTGGGCAGCGTGTGCTGGGCTTTGCTTTCCGCTCCTTCCAGGCCCCTCCCGTCATCCCTGGCGTGTTCGAGTTTGCTGCCGATGACGAGCAACATCACGGTCCCAATTATCCTTCGGACAACCTTTGCTTTGTCGGTCTGTGCGCAATTACCGACCCTCCTCGCGAAAACGTTCCGGAAGCTGTCCACAAGTGTCAGACTGCCGGAATCCGTGTGGCCATGGTGACGGGAGATCACATCCTCACCGCATGCGCCATCGCCCGCCAGGTCAACATCCTTCCCCCAGATTCTTCGCACGAATTACCAGAGGTGAGTGCGTGTGTTGCGTTAAGAGAGTATTTCCAAAAAAAAAAAGGGTTTTTATTGTTTTCGCGGCAGATCATGCCTTCCTTTTTTTTGGAAAAAAAATTAGCTCACACACACACACACACACACGCATATCTAACAAAAACACATTCTTGCATAGGTCGATGAGGAATTTGCGCGATCAAAGAATCTTTCTCCTTGCATTGCGCGCTTCTTCGGATTGGACTGGGGTTATGCAGAAGGGGTTGTTCTGGACCATCTGACGGAGGCAGACTGGGACTCATTGCTAGTTGGGAAAAAAAAATATTGATATATATATATTTATATTTCATCTTTATTTTTTTTTGTTTTTTGCCGCTGCTGTCATGCCGGTCATCCATCTATTCATCGGATATATGCTTTTTGCCTGCGCGCACAGGATAAGCACTCGTTGGTATTTGCTCGCGTGACTCCCAACCACAAGTATCGTATTGTTGAAGAATGCCAGAAGCGTGGAGAGATCGTGGCGGTGACCGGCGATGGAGTGAATGATGCTCCGGCGCTGAAGAAGGTAAGATTATTTTCTATCGAGAGGTTTGCGCACCTTGAATGTCAGCCAAAAAAAATTCTGTATCACGCAGGCCAATATCGGCATCGCCATGGGCAAGGGTGGATCGGAAGTTGCCAGGGAAGCTGCTGGCGTGGTGCTCATGGACGATAACTTTGCCTCGATTGTAGAAGGTGATTTTATCGTATTTGTTCATACATTTTTTTTTCACTCCAGTGCATCATATGTTGTTTTTGTTTTTGCCGTTTTTCAGGTGTCGAACAAGGTCGCCTCATTTTCGACAATCTCATGAAGTCCATAGCGTACACTTTGACCCATCTTGTGCCCGAAATTCTCACTGTATTCATTCATCTTGCCCTGGGAATGCCGAGTGGACTTACCGCACTACAAATCGTCTCCATCGATCTGTTGACGGAAGAAGGTCGTGTTGATCCCTTCGCTTCTTGTCACTTAATCCCATAATTTTTCTCTTCGCTGCTGCTCACTGATGCACTAAGCACTTAATTTTGTTTTTCTTCCTGAATTCTTGGAATAAAAATACAGGCCCCGCCATATCTCTGGCCTATGAACCCAAGGAGAGCGACATCATGTCCCGACCTCCCCGTGACGCTCACACGGAGCGCCTGGTTTCCCTGCCTCTCATCTTCTATTCGTATCTGACAGCCGGTGTCATCATCGCCCTCGGATGCCTCACAGCTTACCTCATCTCTTACCGGAACCATGGAATCTACCCGTCCGATTTGATCGTGTCTGCCGACGAGTTCTTCCGCGATGACTCCACCGGGGTCTACTGCACCTCCGGCAACCTCTGCTTTTCCGCCGACGAACAACGGCGGATTGCGGCAGAGGGCGCCTCTTGCTGGTACATCGTGCTGGTGACAAGCCAGGCTTTCCACATTTGGACAGCAAAGGTTCGCCGTGTCAGCATCTTCGAGCACGGAGTCTCCAACATCACCACGGTCATGGGCGTCGGTGCTGAAGCTGCCATCCTTGTTATTATGGTGTATACCCCAGGTGTGCAAGGTGTTGTCGGCACCGCCTCCGTCTCATGGATGCCATGGGTCGTGGCCGGAATCACCGGCATCATTCTCTTCGGCACCAACGAGATCCGCAAGCAAGTGTGTGCGAGAAATAAGTTCCTCGCAAAGATTCTGCTGTGGTAAAGAGAAAGCAAGAAGCCAAATGCCAAAGAAAAATGAAAAGGAAAAATTAAAGTGTTTAGTGTGTTTCGTGAAATATGTGTGTACGTGTGTTGTTTCTTTTTTTAGGACGCGAGAACAAAAAAAAGTAATGAAATGCAATGAAAACCCGAGAAAACCCAACATGCATTCGGATAGCTGGAGCGAATATTTCGCAGGAAATCCCTTGGAGCCTTGGGAGACCGAATTTATTCCCGTTGCATACACTCCAGTCGGAAATGTTGGCAGTGGAGCTCGTGGCTTTCTCAAGACTTTTGAGTAAACAAGCTGCGCACCTGGAAGCTTCTGCTCCAACCCTCCAGATGCCGGACAAGCGTGTGTTCTCACCACACGGGCTGCAATGAATCTAGATCGGTTTCGACTCAAAGGAGCAGTGGCATGCATCAAAGGGACGATGCATGTTTTTTTAGCGGAGCAATGAGGGTCGGCAGCTGAAGCTGGCTGCGAAAGGACCCTCGCAACTCGAGTGTCCCCTCTTTATTTCGTTCGTACTGACTTTTCTCATACATTGAATTTATTTTCTTTCTCGGCTGCTTCATGTTGTCGCCGAAGCTGTGTCGCTTGCGTTTCCGTTTGCTACAAAACGATGAGATGCGCGCACCAAGAAGAACGACTCCATCGTATTTAACGCTCCAACCACGCCTTCTGCCATCGGCTCACACGTACACGCCAATCCCAACGTCGCGCATGCCTGCTGTAACTGATCAAAGCCAGGCCGGTCCTCGGCTCCGAGCAAGTAGATTTGGCCACCGTTCACCAATCGAGATCTTGCGACTTTCGCAAGAATCGCAGCGTGCGAAGTAGAATAAGCCACCTCAGAACCAATTATGATGTCTGCTTTCTAAGAAAAAGGGAAAAAAAACATATTTGTGAAGAGAGTCACGGCGAATCATCGAAAAAAAAATTAGTGGGAAGAAGCTTTGGAAAAAAAAGGAGACAATGCATTTCCATTCCACAACTCCTCTTAACAAACCCCAGCCATTATGCTCACCTCGATATCAATGTCAGCCGTATCCTGATTCCAATCAAGTCTCTCGACTCTCATCTTGCACTGCAAATTCGGATCTTGCGCCTCCACATTTGCTCGCAGATTTGCGAGAACCTCCGATAGGTGGTCTGCAACAAACCATTCAGACTCGAATGAGCTCTACAAATGGATGTTTCTCACGTTCACTTTTAGCAACAAACCATTCAGACTCGAATGAGCTCTACAAATGGATGTTTTTCACGTTCACTTTTAGCAACAAACCTGTTAGTACTACATTTTCTGCAACATGAGCTGCGGCAATCCCGCAAAGACCGCATCCTGCTCCCAATTCCAACACCCGCCTTCCGACAAAAATCTCCGGATGCAGCACAATCCAGCGAGCCATCACCACGGATCCTTCCCACACTTGCACGCCACTATAATGCTCGTACAGTCCAGATCTCTCTCACAGCTTGTGGTCCTGTCATTCATCCATTATTCTTCTCTCAAAACCGGTTTTTGCACAGCTGCAGACGCTCACCTTGGGAAAAAACTGCGAGATCTCCAATTCTCGAATGCGAACACAGATCTCACTCTCGGTTGCAGCTGCGACAGCTCGGCACCTTGGAAGCCGGAATTCTGCGGTGCTATCGCGCATCGCGAAGCTCGATTCCTCAATCGGACTCGAGTGCTGCTGTCTGCGGTCAATCAAAGCGCATAGAACAGACGTCCAGAAAAGGACCGCTAGCACCATTCATGCGTTTTGTTCTTCCACCTTTGCTCTTTGTGCTTTTCGTTTGCGCAAGCGGAGGAGAAGATGCGGATTTTACTCACATGGAAGCAGCAAGGCTCAAGGTCGCTTGGGAACGCAGACCGCGAGGAAATGGACGCCGAGGTTTAAGCAGCAGTAGCTCTCCCATCGAAAATTGTGATCCAGAAACAGTCACGGTCGCTTGGGGTGTTGGTGCAGTTTGGCTTCGATACGACTTTTCCGAATGCTTCAATACATCCGCGAAAGGAGCTTGGAAT